>Ga0081529_118354_pt1 | contig 46575 bp, 50 predicted proteins | sample EchGeymetagenome_FD_71012 | JGI IMG/M metagenome (GOLD analysis project Ga0081529, IMG submission 71012) | Ferrous microbial mat and aquatic microbial communities from Echinus Geyser, Yellowstone National Park, USA - transect B T=78-80 C v2... ...
TAGAGCTTTGAGGAATTTTCTATTTCCTCTAATAAACACGAGATAGATTACGGTTCATTTATTTTAAAAATTTTCCGAATACAGAGATAATGTTTTAAACACATAATCAAGCATTAATGGAAATTGAGAGGCGTTCCAATACTTCTCGCGAGGGTAGTCTATGGGATAAGTTGGTTCTTCCTTTCCCCCTATTTACCGTATTTAATCGGAAGTATACATGCACCTCATTACTTTGTGAGCTTAATTCCCTTGTCCTTCTTTGCTTCAGCTGCTATAATGCAAGTCCCTGCCGCAATTATTTCTACAAAGCTTGGTATGAAAAGAACTTATACATTAGGTCTTATAATTATGGGAGTATCAGATTTCCTGATCGGTTTATCTAAAGAACCATACACAGTATTAATTTTATACGCTTTTACCGGCTTTGGAGCATCGTTCTTTTTCTCGTCCGCTGGGGGTACATTAGCAGTTTTAAATGAAGGAAGAGTTACAACTGCCCTCGGTCTTTATAACGCTATGTTTGCAGTTGGGGGTATATTAGGGTTAAACTGGGGTTTCGTCGACTCTACATTAGGTTTCAAACTTGCTTCTATATTCTTAGGTTCATTAACAGCTCTGATGGGTATTGTAAACTGGTTTGCTTCATATCCTAATAATAGGCCGAATTTTAAGGTCATAAAAGACGTTAGGGTAGCTATCATTGCTTTAGCTACATCAGGTATATGGGGCTCCTATTATGTAGTGAGCGAGTATTTTCCTTCATTCTCGTTTTACGTACTAGGTAGATCTGCAATAATAACTGGATCAATATCGTCGATCCTACTTCTCTCCTCAGTACTCGGAGGAGCTCTATCTGCGTTAATAGAAAGAAGAGACAAAATAAAGTGGATCGTAATAACTGGGGTACTTGGTGTGATACCAGTAATCTCCTTGTATACACCATACTACGAGGTGGGATTATTCATTATGGGATTTTTTAATGAGATGAGTATTTCGGTAATTTATTCCTTAGTTGTTGATATCGTAAAGAGTGGTAATTCCTCTCTTTCACTGGCTGTTACAAACGCAATACAAATAGGTCTTGGAATGAATGAGTTAATAATACCATCTATTGCAGGATTTTATGTGTGGGTAGTTGTGTGTTTAGTGTCCACTCTTCCCCTCTTTTTATTAAATTTGGTTAGATAGAGTATATAGTAGATTTCATTATGTAATATTTTGGTATCCTTCCGATAATGAATACTACATTATGTATATTACAGTTCTATTTTGTAGATAAGACAAATTATTATATGAATTTAATTTATTTCTAAGCTATTCTAGTCTATTTAATTTTTTGTAAATAAATAATATTATATAAAATTAAGTAAGTTAAAATATAATCTAATATAAAGCTTATATTAACTTAAGTAGATCTAATTCATTTTTAGATCTTTTATGATGATAAGTGTAAAAAAATACTTAATAAAGTCTTTTTATCTGGTTCATTTAAACCTAATTGGGACTAGAATATGGGAAAAATACAAAAGAAAAAATTGATATATTATTTAATAATTTACTTAATAATTCTACTCTTAACTTATCTAACTGGAGTAGCAATAATAGGTTATGGAGTTATAAATATCGGTCTAGGTATAAAGCTGCTATTAAATATACATATAGGTTTGGGAATTTTTGATGTAGTTATTGGCTTATCGATATTATTTCTTAAACTTAAGAGACTTGAGTTTATATTAGGAGTTATTAACTTAATTTCATTATCAATAGCAGCTTATTCTGGTATTTCATTCCTAAAAACTGGTAATTTATTCGGGGTTTTTGGTATGGAAACAGGATTTATAATAAGTCTATCAATAGTCAGCTTAATTATAGGTTTATCTCTAAATTCTGAAAAAAGTACCCTTATTTAAAATAATAGGATTTATAATTGTAGGCTTAATAATATCCTATATAGGAGGCTCTCTTATACCAGGTTATGTAGTAGTATCTAATCAGCTAAACAAAATAACCATAGTAGCGCCGTCTAAAACTGCTACTTCTGTTTATAATACTACATCAGGAAAAAATATAAGTGTAAAAATACCTAAAGGTTCTACACTATTACCTTATAATCCGTCAAATAAGACTGTTTACTTATACCTAGTAACATTTTCTAATTCTACACTCTTTAATTATAATGGGACATCTGACGGGAATATGAAAATATACATAACCAGCTAATTGGACTATATTAATTAAGTATACAAATTATGAATCAACTCAACATAGCGTAGCAGTAGTACTTAACCATACCATGATACTTACTAATCCTCAGTTATCACAAAATGGAAAGATATTATGCAAGTTAAACCTAGCGTCTGTGGAGAGTCAACAGTTGGAATTATAGATACTATACTAGCAGGGTATTATTGGTTAGCATGCCCTGTTTTCGGACACGCATCCTCAGGTCTCTGGGCTGATCTGATAGTATCTAACAACGTTACGGTTCCTTATGTAGTTATTCAATAGTGATAGAGTTATACTATGTTTTAAAAACAAAGTCATAAGTTGTTTTTTATATATAAAATAAATAATTCAGATAAAAACTTATTATTCATTTTTTAGCGATTTCTTAAACTCTTCTACTGCCTTTTTTATATCTTCCATAGATGCCTCGTCTTCAAGAGTTGATATATCTCCTGCACTTTGTCCCATCATTACAGCCTTAATTACTCTTCTCATTACTTTCCCTGATCTTGTCTTAGGTATCTTGTCCACGAAGTGAACCTCAGGCGTAACAATTGCTCCCATGTACTTCCTTACGTGATTCTGAATATCCTTTGCTAACTCGGGGGACGCTGAATATCCTGACTTTAACACTACGAATAAGTGTACTGCCTCACCTTTTACTGGATCTGGAATTCCTACAGCTGCTGCTTCTGCCACTGCCGGATGGGCTGTCACAATCGATTCAACTTCTCCCGCTCCTATTCTGTGAGCAGCTACCTTTATTGTCTCATCTGCTCTTCCCATTACCCATATGTAACCGTCCTCGTCTATCATTGCATAGTCTCCAGGGTAATAAATCCCTGGGAACTTGTTGAAGTAAGTCTTCTTTAACCTCTCGTTATTCGGATCGTTCCACATTCCTATCATCATCATAGGCGGGAACGGCGGTAACATTACGAGGTATCCTCTCTCTCTCGGGGCGGTTGGCTTGCCCTCTTCATTAAGTACTTGAACCTTATTTCCGGGCAAAGCAAAACCTACTGCAGGTCCTGATTTCATCGGCAAGTAGACTACACCGGGTATGTAACCGATATTGGGACCTCCGGTCTCTGTTTGCCACCACTGGTGGGACATGAATACTTTTCCTCCTCCTACGACTTCTAGTCCCCACTTCCACGGGGCGTAGTTAAGGGGCTCTCCATTAGTGACGATAACCCTCAGTGAAGACATGTCGTGTTGCTTTACGTAGTCCTCGCCGTACTTCATGAATGACCTTATAGCCGTTGCTGAAGTACCGAATGTAGTGGCTCTATACTTCTCTATTACCTCAGCCCACTTGTCTGGGTACGGATAATCTGGGGCATCTTCATAAATGACGATTGTCCTACCCATAACTAGGGGTGAGTAAGTTATGTAAGAGTGACCTACAATCCAACCTATGTCAGAGGTATTGAACAATACATCGTTATCCTGACTTAAGCCGTAGCTCCATAAGAGCATTGTTGCAGTACCAACCAGATAACCTCCGGTACTGTGAACGATTCCTTTAGGCTTACCTGTAGTACCAGAGGTGTACAAGATAAATAAGGGGTGAGTAGCTTCTACCGGTTCAGGCTCTATAGGCTTGAACTTACCGACTTCATCAAAGTAGACATCCCTCTTCTCGTTAAACGGGATCTCAGTCCCCGTTCTCTTATATATAAGGACCCTTTGAACGGGACTGTTATTTCCAAGTATCTGTAGAGCTTCATCTACAGTCTTCTTTAACTCAACAATTTTACCCCTCCTATAATAAGCGTCGGCTGTAACAACTACTTTGGCTCCGGCGTCCTGAATTCTGTCAGCTAATGCTTGTGCTCCAAAGCCGGCAAACACTACGCTGTGAATTGCCCCTAACCTGGCTACAGCTAACTTCGCAATTACACCCTCCGGCGTTAAGGGCATGTATATCGTTACTCTATCACCCTTCTGTACCCCCAACTGTCTCAATGCGTTAGCCCACTTGTTCACTTCGTAATAAAGGTCTTGATATGTAACTATTTTCTTCTCTCCTCTGCCGCTTTCCCATATTATAGCAGCCTTGTACTTCCTATGAGAGTTCAAGTGCTTATCTACTGCATTATAAGAAGCATTAAGTTTACCACCTACGAACCACTTGGTCAGTAACCCTTCTTCTTGGACGAACGTCTTTTGCCAAGGTTCAAACCAGTCTATTAATTCTTTAGCCAACTCTCCCCAGAATCCTGCTGGGTCTTCAACGCTCTTTTTGTATAAATATTGATAATATCTCATATTATAATCTGCTTTCTCTTCTAGATTCTTCTCGCCTAGTTGTTGTAACTGTTCTGACAGTTTTTCACCCATATGGATCAGTATAAATTGTTTAAACACTCATAAAAAGCTTTTACCTTCAAAGTGAAGAATAGGAGGATGAAGAAAGTAGGGCTAATAACGCTGAGTTGGGTCTTCTGGGGAATTTCCTATTATTTCAGTTACCCATTTATTTCAATATATACAACATCGTTCATATCCAGCCAATACGTTAGTTTACTATATGTACTTTTCACTCTCTTTGCAATACCGATGCCGGTGCTCGGGGCTAAGGCTTCTAGGAGTATAGGAGTAGTAAAAACCATGTGGTTAGGCATGTTCATATCCGGTTTCGGTTATTTGATAGTAGCTCTTGCTAAGGACTTCACTGAGTTAGCTATCGGCTTTATAATATCTTATACCACATTCCTCTCGCTACCAAACTTTTACTCTTACATGAGCTCTTGCGGTAAGGGTGTAATAACGAGAGTCTGGGGGTTTTCCATTTTACCTTCATTGTTTACCCCCGTAATAGGTGGGTTTTTAGCTGATTATTTCGGAATAAGGCTTGTATTTCTCGTTGCAGGAGTGTTTAACTGGGTCTCTTCTGTTCCGATCTTATTCCTAGAGGAGAAGGTCTTACCCAGAGGTAAGATAACGTTTAGTAGAAATTCACTTATCCCAATCCTAGTCATTTTCCCTATCTCCCTAGTTTTCCCTTACGTATATCTGGAGATTAAGACCATATACAACCTTAACGACTTTTTGGTAGGAGTTTTAGCTACCTTAGCGGAAATCTTTGGGATGTTTCTCACTTTTATCTCGTCTTACATTAGAAGACCTTTTCTACCGGTCTGTCTAGCCATATTTTCTTTCTTACCACTTATGTTAGTGTCTCCGTTCTTTTCCGTACTTTTCGGTTCATGGGAGGCTATTATCCCCAGTGCGTTAGAGGAAGTTGATGACAGAAGCCCCGAAACTTATGCCTCGATCAATTCCCTACAACAGATAGGATGGTTGATGGGGTTCATAGCGAGTGCCATTTCCTTTTCTCCAGTATTATCTATCTTCATTTCTTCTGGAGTGTCCCTTACTTTAGCATTATTCCTTTTCTTAACGGGTAGGGAACTAAAACTGTAATTAGTTAAATGGTTGAACGGTTTGAATCCTGACTTCCTCCCTGCCCTGGAAGGACGAGAGTTCCCCTCATCGGTTCGGGTTTACATCTCTCATTTGAGGGGCAGTCGAGAGGGTCAGAGACCCCCTCCTGTTTAAATTAACTACAGCAATAACATCACGATCATTCTCATAACCGCAATTGCACCTAAACCAACGATGAGAAACCTCCTTCATTTTTTGACCGCATTTCGGACATGAGACTGAAGAATAACTGGGATTAACAAACTCAATAACCATTCCACGCTTCTTAGCCTGCCATGAAATCCAATACTGCAAACGACGATACTGCATCAAGTAGAATTTATCGTGAAACTCTTTAGGTAGTTTGCTAACATTCTTGATGAGGTTCTTAAGACTCTCCAACTTAATAACATTGGCATCAAAATCTTCAGCAATCTCAACAACCCACTTCCCAACCTTCCTAGCAAAATCCTCCATGACTCTCCTAGCCTTTTGATGGAAGGAGTGAATCCTATGAAGGATCCTCTTATTCTCCCTCCACCTTCTTGGGTACTTCCTCTGTAGGTTCTCGGCTAACGACTTCCAGTGGTGAACCTCATACAAACGAGTTGGAATCCTAACATAATGAGTATCGTCCTTCCCTACAACTACCTCAGCCATGTTTATATCTACGGCAATACTTTCCTTTGGTTCAACCTTCTCCTTCCTTGGCTTCTCAAAAACAACTTTTAGGAAAGCCTTATCACCCTTTATTACTAACCTAGCCTCCCTCATCCTCCAACTCAAGTAGTCCTTCAAGTTTCTGGGATAACCCATAATTGGTAGTTCACCAACACTTGTTATCCTAACAATCATTCTCTCGAAGTCTACATTGTAGCTAGCTTTTGGTGTTAGCCACACCGTAGGCTTGTATACTCTAGGAAAACGTCCTTTTCTCGGATTATTGTACCAACCCTTATACACTGAGAGAGCTTCCCTATAACAATCCTCAGCAACCTTTGATGGTAGATTGTACTCCTCCCTTAACCTCGTGTACAATGCCTCGTGGACTTTCCCTAATACTCCCTTCTCTTCTGGATTCGGGACATTTTCCTTTAACCAAAATAGGGTGAAACGGAGTGCTTTTACGTAGTTATTAACGAGGACTAGGAGGGGTTCAGAGAGGGCGATCTTCATCGAAACTGTAGCTCTGATCGCTTTATTCCCCTTCCTAGCCATTAAGGAAATTTAAAAAAAGGAAGTATTTAAATATAAGGGGGCTAACCATCTGGCGAGGTTTTCCTCCCCCTTAACCCCCCAGTTTCTGTAAGAGGTCTGTAAATAGGCCGATACTCGCGTTGTGTAACTTTTCGTACTTGATAATTCTAAAAAGCGATTTAAATACTTCAGCTCTAAGTCTATCATATATGGACATACTTGAACTAGCTATCCTCACGATGTTATCCGAGGACGAGATGAGTATTAGGGAGATTGAGCAGTATTTGGGAGCCAGAAGAAGGAGGATAGCCAAGTCTCTACAAGAGCTTGAAAAAAAAGGATTCATAGTAAAGAAAGCGTACATAGGGGATGGCGACATTATCTTTGGCATAACAGAACAAGGGCTGGAAGAACTCTACAAGAACTACATCATCTTAAGAGACCTCGTGAGAGAGATGGAAATTTCTGTGTGTGCTAAGTTCGATTGCTAACTTTAGTGGCTTTTCCTAAACTTACCTCTTCTAACTTCTTCTTCTTAGTCTCCTTTACAGTAGTAATGCTTATGAGTAACGCGAGAAGTGATGTGGTGCCAAAAACTAAAAGGGAACCTGCAAGTCCTAAAGACTTAACCATTGAGGGAAACACGAATACCCCCAGTACTGCACCTACCCTACTTACAGCGGTAGTAATTCCTTGTGCGGTTGACCTTACAGAGGTCGGGAAGATCTCAGCTGGGTAAAACAACGTTACAGCTCCAGCCCATTGCTCCATTGCAACGAATACCATGAAGTAAGGCAAGAGAATGACTCCAGATATCTTAGTCAGACCGCCTAAGATCAGCAAAACACTCATGGAGCCCAATCCTGCAAATAATGTAAATCTTCTTCCTATTTCATCGATAATTGTTACGGCTATTGCGTATCCTATTATAGCCCCTACCGAAATTAGCATTGTCGCGTAAAGAGTCTCTACCTTAGAAGAAAATGCGAACTGATGTAGTAGCGAAGGGTAGTATAGTCCAATTCCGTAAGACGCCACGTCGAATAAGAACCAAATGACTGAAAGGGATAGTAGTATTATGCCTATTTTTCCCCTCACTAAGTCTTTCGTTGTAAGTCCTTTGTTTTCTTCCTCTTGCGTAGGTAGACCCTCCTCATTTATGAGCCCCTTGGAAATAAGCCATCTTGGGGATTCAGAAAGGGATATCCTACCTAGGATTATTGGGATAGCTAATATCCCACCTAAAGCGAAGGAATAACGCCAGAAGTAATCTCCGGTGCCGAGAAAAATCAAGTTTGCTATAGCCGAAAACAGAGTCCCTAACCAATACATGGCCACTGAACCCATGAGGTACTTTCCTCTACTCTTTGAGGGAGAGAACTCAGAGACAATAGTACTACTTATAGGGTAATCCCCACCTATACCGATACCGAGAAGGAACCTAAAGACGAACAGTTCCAACATATTAGTGGAGAAAGCCGAAAGGATAGCAAATACAGTGAAGAAGAAGAGGTCGAGTCCAAATAACTTTTTCCTTCCTAATTTGTCGGACAAGTATCCAAACAGTACAGCACCAATTCCCATACCCATTAAGGAAGAAGCAGTGACTAAACCCTCTTGCAAAGGGGTTAAGGACATTTCCTTAACGATGAAAAGTAGGGCATAGGATATCACTGAGAGATCATAACCGTCCAAGAAAAACCCTCCAGAAGATAAATAAAAAGATTTTAGTTTGTCCCTCAGGTTTTCAAAGTCCATGTGTTACTCTTCGTATCGAGGCTAAAAACAGTTATCAACTAAGCTTTCAAGTTGTTTATTAACTTTCATCACGTCTGGCTGAACTTTTCTTTAAAAAATCTAAACTTAACTAAATTTGTTAAAACCACTTTAGGAGGTCGAAGAGTAGGTCGAGAAATCTGCCGAAGTGGATCTCATAAACTACCTCGGTATTCGCCTTTTTCTTCCACAGATCTAGGTAGTCGATAACCGTCATCCCCCTAGTCAGACAGTCACAGTTCTCTATATCTACATAATGTTTATCCGATTTCTTAATAATACCTCTGTCTATAGCAATACTGGTGGTTATTAAGTCCGGGTGAGGAGTGCCACCTATCTTCTCATTCTTCATCGAGTACTCTCTATAGTGGGAGTAGATCTTGATGTAAAACTGGCTCATCTTTGTGTTCATGTCCTTTATCTTATTCCACAACCCGTCGTCAATGGGGTAGTTTACAATGACGTCCCAAGGCACCATAGTAATGTCGAAACCCGCATTGAATATTATCTTAGCTGCATCCGGGTCGACCCATATGTTGTACTCAGCAACCGGCGTTATATTACCTCTTCCCCACGCGGTACCTCCCATCACCCAAACTTTCTTGATTTTATCAACTATACTCTTATCTTTCAAATAGGCTAATGCTAAGTTTGTTAAAGGGGAGATAGCTAGGAACTCTAACTCCCCGGCGTATCTGTCGGCTAATTCTACTATTGCGTCCATCGCTTTCTTGCTCTCCGGCTTAAACTTACTGGGCCTGACTATTTCATCCCCTATACCACCCTTTCCGTGGACTTCCTCAACACTCCTGAATGGTTTAACTAACGGTCTGTCACTTCCGGGGTAGACCTTAACGTCTTTTCCGATGAACTCTAACGCCCATAACGCGTTATTTATTTCTTGTTCGTAAGAGATGTTACCCTCTACGATCGTTAAAGCCTCAACTGATATTCCGTTTTTAATCAAGGCGAATAATGACATTATGTCGTCTTCTGCAGTATCACAATCTATTATGAAGTGTCTAGTCATTAAAACCCCTAAGCAAAGATACCCCTAGCGTCTAACAACCTCTTAAGTTTAACGTGAACCTCTTTCGGTTGATCCTTAGTGTAATACTTTATATCAGACTCTTTTAACATATCTGTGTCCGCATTTACCAACACGAAAATTCCGCTCTTCCATATCCAGTAAGCGTATAAAGGCTGTGATACTTCTACAACCTTTTTGAAACTCTCGAAGTCGTCCCCTTCGACTATAACTTCTTTCCTCTCGTCATTCACTTCAACTAGAGGAACGCCCTCGTCAACTGAATAGCCCTTTAGCATAATCTCTTTAGTATATGAAGCATGAACTCTAAATTTCCCTCCCTGATAGTCTACCAGTAATACTAGGGGTGAAAGGCTCATTAGTTTTTCTATGTCTCTATTGACTACTTCCTCCTTCTCGTAAGTTAAGATCTTTGAGGGCTTGGGGTAGAGTTTAAGTTCAGCTCTAGAAATTGCCCCCACAATCCCTTTGGAACCAACTAACATCTTCCACTTAATACCTCCATAAGGAGTAAGCACTCTTACCCAATTAGTAAAATCTATCGGCTTACCGTAAGCTGTAGAAAGTGGTGAAGCAAAATTTGTAGCAAGTAATCCGCCTACGGTCCCGTCGTATAGTGTTGGTAAAAGTAAGCCTTCTTCGCTAGCCTCTTTTCTGATCGCGTTTACATCAGCTCCCGCTAAAGCCTCCACAACTCCGTTTTTAATTTCAAACCAGTCCATCTTTCTAGTGTAGACATACTCGTTTACACCCCCTTTTTTTCCGTGTTTGCCGTTACCTAAAACTTGGATTTTAAGCCCCTCTTCATAAGCGCCTCTGATAACTTTAAATAATTCTTCTTCTGAGTGAACATCCATACAGTTATATTATTGTGACAGAAAGAGTTAAATAGTAGTTGGCTTAAACTCATACAGTTCTATATAACATACATCTTCACAGTTCTTTTTGATCTCCTCTCCATATAGAGGTATTCCGTTAACTATTTCCACTATATAAGACTTATTAATCACTAGAAAGTAGTACACAGAATCATCCTTAGGCAGTGTTTCAAGGAGCTTTAAAAACCCCTTATAGTTCGTATAAAGCTTAAGTTTTAGCTTCTTCTGTATCATACTGGTAGGCTCAAATTCAGCCTTGATCACGAAGTTGATCAAATTATTTATAACTTTGTTCTTCATAATTTTGCCTACAAACCCCCAACTGCTTACGTTAACTTTAATTCTGCTAGAGTACTCGTCAAGTGGAATAACTATTACGTCGATTTTGCAAGACCCAAGTTTTGTGTGAAGGAGAATTGACACCGAGTTTTCCTCAATCTTCTTTATTATTTCACCCTTTATCTTCACACTAAGAACTGAAGTCTCAAATGTCTCACTATCTTCTATTTGAAAGCCTAAGCTCTCCAAGAAATCGTTTTTGGAAAGCATTAGAATAAGCTCTTCAGCCCTGCGTAATAGCGTTATTTCGTTCATTCAAAGTTAGTATTTGCATGAACATAAATAAATTTTTTCAATTAACATTTTAGCTTAAATTTCCTCTTGATAAAGTATAACCATGCCAAAAGTAGCCGTCATTATGGGGAGCAAATCTGATTGGGAATACATGAAAGAAGCCGTTGAAATTCTCAGGAATTTTGGAATAGAAACCGAGGTAAGAGTAGTCTCTGCCCATAGAACTCCAGAGTTTATGGTAGAATTCGCTAAAACCGCAGAGAAGCGAGGCATTGAAATTATAATAGCGGGGGCTGGCGGGGCAGCACATCTCCCAGGTATGACTGCATCGTTAACTCATTTACCGGTGATCGGAGTACCAATTCCGTCTAAAAACCTCAATGGGTTAGACTCCCTACTATCGATAGTCCAGATGCCCTACGGTGTACCGGTGGCTACGGTAGCTATAGGTGGAGCTAAAAACGCCGCATTACTCGCCTTAAGGATTTTAGGTATTAAGTACCCGGATATAGGTGAAAAAGTAAAGAAGTTCATGGAGGACATGAGAAATGAAGTCCTTAATACAAGACTTGAATAAAAGGAAGATCGCAATTCTAGGAGGAGGGCAACTAGGTTGGATGATGATCTTAGAAGGGAGGAAGTACCCTTTCACTTTCTACGTGATGGATGAACCTAATGCCCCAGCTTGCAGAGTGGCAGATAGGTGTTTCAAGCCCGAAGAATACAAGGAGATGATCAACCAGGTTGACGTAGTGACTTTTGAGTTCGAGCACGTAAAAGAGGAAGCTCTGGAATACGCTAGAGAGAAGGATAAGCTCTTCCCTAATATAAACACTGTTGAGCTGAAAAGAGAAAGGTGGAAGGAGAAGACGTATTATAAGGAGCATAACTTACCGACCCCCAAATTTTACGTGGCTGAAGATGGGGAAGAGGCGTTAAGGATACTTAAAGACCAGTTCAATAACGTGGGTGTTCTTAAACAGAGTAGAGGAGGGTACGACGGAAAGGGTCAGTATTTCATAAAGGGTGACGTGGAAAAATACTCATTCATAAAAGATATGAAATGTNAATTTGTAGTTGAAGAGTTTGTGGATTATGACTATGAGGCATCAATAATAGCGGTTAGAGATAAGAAGGGAAATTTCAAGGCTTACCCTCCTACTTTTAACTATAACGAGAAAGGTATTTTAGTTTATAATTACGGACCATTCAACGATGATCGTTTTAAGGATATCGCAAAGAGATTAGCAGACTCACTGGAGTACGTAGGGACTATAGGCATTGAGTTCTTTATAAGAAAAGGAGAAATACTAATTAATGAGTTCGCACCTAGAGTCCACAATACGGGTCATTACACACTTGATGCTGCTTTCGTATCTCAATTCGAACAGCACATAAGGGCTATAGGCGAAATAGACTTAGGAGACACAACACTACTTTCTTATGGTGGAATGGTTAACATCCTTGGGACCGACAATGTTCCTTACGAGGTTTTGAAATTTGGAAAAGTATACTGGTACGGTAAGAGTGAAGTCAAGAAGAGGAGAAAGATGGGGCATGTTAACGTTGTAGGGGAGGATTTAGAGGATGTTAAGCAAAAAATTGATAATATTATGAAACTAATATACCCTGAAGGCTTAGACTTATGAAGATTAAGTTCAAGATCTGGATAGAAACGGATGACGGTAAACCGATTTTGGGTAAGGGTGGGGTTAAACTCCTAGAGAACATTAAGAGCTCCGGAAGTATTGCTGAGGCAGCTAAAAACGTAAATGTGTCGTATAAATTTGCTTGGGAGTATATAAAGAAAATAGAAGGACTTCTGGGTGGAATTGAAACCAAAAAAGGAGGAAAGGGAGCTGGAGGGACGATGTTATCTGAGAAGTTAGATAAGATAATAGAAATTTACCAGAGTGCTGAAAAAGAAATCGAGGAAGTTTTAAAAAAATATGAGGAAAAGCTCAACGACGTTACGACAAATACTTGATTATACTCTCAAGGATTCACTCCTTTCACCTGAAGGATGCTGCTAGGAAGGTTAGTAGGGTGGGTTGCTGAGGAAGTTATAAGGCTCGGGCAAACGAGATAAAGTTGGAAAGGTTAATGAATCTCATCAAGAACGTTGATAAACTACCTAAGGAGTTTAGGAATAAGCTGTATTTGATGCAATATCGTCGTTTGTAGTATTGGATTGAATGGCAGGCAAAGAAGCACATGGTTTTGTAATACAGTACGTCAATCCTAAAGTACTTTTCTATTTCATGTCTTAGATGCGGAAAAAGCTGATAGAAGTTGATTATCGTTGGTTTAAGTGTAATTATAGTAATGAAAATGACCGTGACGTTATAGCAATCATAAATCTTAATGGGAGGGAGTCTCTGACCCTCTCGACTGCACCTCAAATGATAGATGTAAGAGTGAATCGATAAGGAGAACTATCGCCTTTATGGCGAGGAGGGAATCAGCCTTAGCCAAACCTAAGCTCTTTATGCGATTAGAACGATGCATATAAGAATAAGTTAATCAAATAAACGACTACACCGGAAATCCTTATTGTTCAACAATTGTTTGTCAAGACTTTCTATCCAATTCACCATAATATCACATTTGATTTAGGAAATTATATAGCTTTATATTAATAAAATTACAATAATCGAAATTTTTAATTAATACAAGTTTAACAAAAGATTAAGGAAATAGTCAAAACTTTTCAACCATATTAAGAAAAGGAATGCCGTCCTCATGTCATATTTCGGTAGTGCTGGTGGTATTACTACTTTGTAGGTCTATACCATAGTTATAACGTACTATGTACTTTAATTCTCTACTTATCATCTCCATAGAGAGTTCTCCCTTAAGGCCTTTTTCAATTATATCACGAAACTCCTCGGGTATGTAATCCAACCTGGGTTCTAGGCTGTAGAAGTCTTTTAGAGCAATTTCTCTTTTAGATGGATCAGTCACTGCTTCCTCTATCTCCCTTTCCAACCACTCTGGGAAGGGGAAGTTATTTGTCAACGCTACGTAAAGTGAGACAGTAAATGAGTACACGTCAAAGTTATATTCAGCCTTTCCTCCAAACCTTTGCATTGGGTGAGCATAGTACGGTGTGTAGTGAATGACCGGTAGACCCAATTTCACTGCCGACCCGAGATCAGAAAGTTTCGGCTCAACTCTACCTGTAGTTAACACATCAAGCGCTTCATCCCCGTATTTAGGAAGTCTTGAAGTGAACAGAACGTTAGATGGTTTTATGTCGCAATGCACGTACCCGTTTTTATTAATGTGGATTACGGCATCAGCTATTTTCGAAAAGATCACGGCAACTATTTGACTCCACTTACTTGAATGCCTTAGTGTTGAAAACTCCGAATTTACTAAAATCTCCCTCAGATCCCCTCCTTCCATATACTCCATAACTATCGCCGGTGGAGATGAGTAGTAGTCTGTAAAATTCTCATCTACAAAACTTGCAAATATCCTTACTAAATTAGTCGAGCCCTTAGATATCTCTTGCATTTTAGCTACTTCATAAAGTAACTCGTCATAACGGAACTCCTTCTTTACCACTTTCATAGCAAATTTTCTCATCCCCTTTTCCACTAGGAGAACGTAACCCATTCCTCCAGTACCTATTACCTTTTCTACTTTGTAACCGTAAAGGACATACCCTATCCAACTGTTTGGGTCGAACTCGTCCCTAGGTGTGTAGAGCATATAAGGTTTTACTTTACTACAAGCTTCAACGAATCCCTCTTTACAAGCAAACAAGAACTCCTTCATAGCATTTGAAGGGGAATTAAGTGCCTCATAGGCTAAGCCCTTCAGATAAGCCGTGGAGGAGTTCCTCCTTAGCTTCTCAGCTTCCTCGATCACTTTCAATGCTTGTTCGTACTGTTGGTTCTTAACATAAGCGTTAGCTAGAGCCAACAAGTTACTGAAGTCCCTTCTTAGCTTGACTGCTTCTTCGAAATACTTCACAGCTTCCTTATAGTTTTTCTTGGATAAGAAGTACCAGCCCAGTTTAAGAGCTGGAGCATCGTAAGTCGGTATTACCTTTAAGGCTTCAAATAACACTTTAACGTTACCGGTTCTGTCAAATTCGTCTATTAAGCTGTTAGCTCTCTCCCTTAACTTCTTCTCTAGTTCCCTATATTTGTTCTCCGAGAAGAAGGAGTAGATTTTCAGGGCTTCTAATTCTTCCCCTACCTTCTCGTAGCACTCGGCTACTGCTAAAGATTCCTCTGGGAACTTCGAGGTCAAAGTATTGTAAAGCTGTATGGCCTCATTGCACTTGTTTAAGCGGGATAATGCGATTACCGCAGCCCTTACTACTTCAGGGTTATTGTGTTCCCTGAGCATGTACTTGGTTAGTTCATAACTAGTGTCCATGTAATTCATCAGGGTTTTCACGTCTCCTTTAGGTATGGGTACTCCGTGAACTAATAAGTAAGGAATATTTTCAACCGCATTACCTCTGATCTCTCCGAAGTGTAGGATTACAGAATCGGGAGTTTGGAAGATATATCCATTAAATTCTTTTATACGATCTACAAGCACCGCCTCTTTCAGACCGTCGAGTTTTGAGGAGTCGTAAACTGGAGTAGAGGTTAGCTTAACTTTACCGTTCTCGTACCTGATAACATAGCCGATCACGTCCCCTCTTAGTTTAGGTCTCTCTTGGGTCTTTCTCAAAGTACCATCTAAATAGAGGTAATATTCTCCATCCTTTGTGAAAAGTATGAACATGATTAACTGATTATCGCGTTAATGTATTTAATATGCCTACAAATAATACCATTTAAATAAGAACCCTTGGTATTATGTCAGTATTATTAAGCCCCATTCTTTTAAAGAGTCAGCTTGGTCGAAGTGATTAGACTCGTCTTTTATTTGTTTACTCATGTCTATTTCTACAAGTTATTTTTTGTAAATATTGTAATATTCCCTCTATCGCATACATTTATACCAGCCGAATTAGTGGCGTCTATCGGTGCCGTCATAGCCGATGTAGCTACAGTGGTTTGGTTAGTTAACTTACTTCTAACCTTAGTTAGGGGAAGAACCGCAAATATTGAAAACCTCACGGATTCGTATACCCTAATTACTATGCATACTGCAAGTAACCTTCCTAATCACGTATTTAAATGGAATAATCATAATATTAAGTGAAAATCTTTTTGTCTTATCTTTATGCAATGAAAATCTTAAATTAAAAATCCCAAAGCTTATGCATAGAAAAGCTTATATTTGACTTTTGATAGTAATAGAGATTAAAAAGAAGACAACAGAGGTGAATATAAACATGGCAGAAGTTGCATATAGAGTAGTCTTTGAGGGGGCATTCTATAAGATAATAGAGGACGATGAAGCATCTCTACTATTATTCGAAGGTAAACCTATATCAGCGACATGCGTTGAGCACGGTACGCACGGAAGCCCATACGGGTGCCCCCACGTAGAAAGACTAATGAAAAAGATTTTTTCTTAACTAACCTTTCGAGCCTATAACAGCTATTTCTATTAAAACATCTTTTGGTAACCTTGATACTTCTACTGTAATTCTAGCAGGTGGTTTTTCCTTAAAGTATTCCGCATAGACGGAATTGAAGTCTGAGAACATGTTCATGTCTTTTAAGTACACGAAACTCATTACAACATCGCTTAACTCAAATCCTGCAGCCTTTAGGACAGCCTTCAGGTTTTCGAGTACAACTCTTGTTTGTTCCTTAATCCCTCCTTTAACAACTTCTCCAGATTTGGGATCTACTGGAATTTGTCCAGAGACATATACTGTATTTCCTACTTTTACTGCTTGAGAGTAAGGACCTATCGGTTTAGGTGCATCCGGAGAGAAAACTATTTCCATATGATAAGAAAGAGGAACTAGATTTTACGTTTTATCCTCTCTAACCTAATCTCCTCGTTTATATTCTTTTCCAGCTTGTTAAGGTTAGAATTAACTATAATTGATCCTATTCTAGTTAAAAGCGAGTCGTCATACTCTAACGTGATCCTAATCACGTTTTCATCAACTTTACTTATTTTAAGTACACCTCCTCCTCTATCAGAATCATACACATACTTCACTTCATTGTAACCAAGGAACACTCTCCCAGTTGAATGATAAGAGGATAATGCAACTTTTCCCTCAGCTTCAAACTTTTCACCATCTACTTTAATTCTATTAACGTTAGGAAATATCCTAGGGATTGTGAAGCTTGGGTCAGCAAATATCTGCAACACGACATCGACTTGATGTGATATTTTAATTTCTCTTTCCAACTTCATCATTATAAATATTGGTTAGAAAGAATTAATTTTTAATTCCTTTCATTGTAAGTTTAACATTTTAAATTGTAATAACTTGTCTATACATAGGTCGCATAAGTTGGTTCACAATACTTTTATTGTACTATTTTACGAAATAACATAGTAATTTTTTATTCATGTTTATCAGTTACAGAAGAGATATCATTCTCCTCTTATATGTAGTTGATAATGTAAAGCTATTATCAAGTCCCTTTCCGTAATTATACCACTTACTGTGCCATCTTCCTTCAGTATCAGAAGCGAACCTACTTTCTTCATGATCATAGTACTTGCGGCTTCGTTTATAGATTTCTCTGGATCTATAGTTAGAACATCTTTAGTAGCTACTTGTGAGACTTTCTTCGAGAAGAACATGTCTGGATCACTCTTAACCACGGCTTTAGTAAAGAGTTTTAGCGTATCTGCCGCGGTAATTATACCCTTAACTTTATTTTGGTCGTCAACTATAGGTAACCTCCTGAACCCTCTCCTGATCATTAATTTTACAGCTTCAAACACCGGGACGTCTTCATAGACAGTACTCACTTTTTTGGTCATGAACTTTTTCACTGGAAATAACTCGTCTAGATCTTGAAAAATTAGGAGTAGTTCCCTTTCTGTTACAATACCCGATACTTTTTTCTCTCGATTTAAAACTGGGAGGGCTCCGAAGTTTCTAGCTACCATTAATGTTAATGCATCCATCACATCATCATCTTCATAAGCGTAAACGGGTCTAGGCGTCATAACTTGTGCGACTTGTTTTTCAATAAGTGCGAATATATCTCCCCTATCACAACCTTCTTCACACCTTTCCGTAACGAAAGTAAGTAAATCACGAGTGGATATAATCCCTTCAATTGATTCATTAGTTACTATAACTCTTCCTATACCTCTTGTGTTAACTTTCTTAAATGCTTCGACCAGTTTATCCCTTACGGAAACTATTGGAGGGTCTGGAAGCATGAGTGTTTTTATTATCATGGTTTTCTATTCCAACTTGCCGTTTATAATTCTTACCTTCAGTCAGCAAGGTACCCTAAATACCAATCACTTTGTTAAACCCTCTGTAAACTTCAGCTACACTCCACGCTTGGGCTATACAACCACCAGCTAGATACGGAGGTATATCCTCGAATAGCTCAGGAATATATCCGTTATTCTCCTTAATCACATCCAGTAGGGGTCTAAAGATATCGATGAGCATTTTTGCCTTTATCAGATCACTCTCGACTTTTAATTTAGCGTCTATATAAGCTCCTATCAACCAAGGCCATATAGGACCGTTATGATAAGCTTCATCCCTACTAGCCCTATCTCCTCTATAGATGGGCTTGTATCTGGGATCTCTCATGGAAAGTGTGCTGAGCCCGTAGGGTCTCAGAAGTTCATTCTCAATCGTAGCAAGCATTACCTTGCCCATTTCTGGGGGTAAAACGTTGAAGGGTAATGATAATGCGAAAAGTTGGTTAGGTCTTATGGACTTATCCGGTATCATATACTGGTCAATATAGTCGTAAAGACCCCAACTTGCTACAAACTTCTCGTTGAAGGCGTTTCTAACTTTTTCGGCCATTTCTACATAATAATCTTGTTTATCTCCTAGAAGTTTAGAAAAAAAGTCCATGACCATTAACGCGTTATACCATAATGCGTTTATTTCCACTGCAGCACCTTCTCTCGGTGTAACTATCCTACCGTTATAACTTGCGTCCATCCACGTTCTCGGCGCTCCTTTGTGAAATAATAAGTTATCTTTAACGTAAACTATCCCGTTTCCCTTAGAATACCATTCGACTATTTCCTGAAGTTTAGGATAAATTCTCCTGATAAATTCCTTATCGCCACTGTAGGTGTAAATTTTGTAAACTGTATTTATCGCCCATAAGCTGATATCAACACCGACGTAAATGGGTTCACCTTCGGGTGTTATATGGTTTGGTAACATCCCCCTCTCGGAGTGGCTCAGATACCGTGTAGTTATATCCTCAGCAAGTTTATACAATCCGTTTAAGAGTAAAATCCCCTCCATGGATATGAATGTATCCCTACCCCACTCGTCAAACCAGTGATAACCTGCAATGATAGCCCAACCTTCTTTCCCCTTGACCAGAAAGTCAGTTGAGGCACTTGCTAAGAGCTTTAGAACGTCATAGGGATTTTCCTTTAGTTTTTCGTAACCAGATTTGTCATAGTATACGTGAACTATTAAGGTGTTATCCTTACTTGTTACGCAGAATGGGTTGAAGAGATCTTCCTTGTGGTTTGAACCTCTCTCATAGTCTAAGACGTAAAAGAAGTTATAGTACCAGTATCCGGTCATCTCTGCGTTGATACCGCTTTCAAATAGGAAGTTCAGGAAGGGAATGCCATCTTTTACTACCCTAGCCTTTTGTCCTTGAAAGTAAACATCAAAGAATATAGATTTAGGAGTTACAAGATGGTGGCTGCGATAGGTAATTAGAGGACAAATTTTAACTCGCCCATCGGTCGCCTTGTATTCTATAGTTATAGCATTTTCAAATCCATGAGCTATTAAAGTCTTTTCCAACCTAACGTTGTTCACTTCATATACCCATCTTACGTAATTCCTGCCCCACTTGAACTCCTTTAAGTACCTATATCCGTCTGGATAATATGTTCCTTCGTAATGGTTGGTACTTATCGGAAATTCGCCCTCATCGGTTATCAAAAAATCCTCGAATTTAGACAACATTACATATCTTTTGTGGGGTTGGTTCAAAGGTACTACTAGATACCCGTGGTAAGTCCTTGAGTTTATACCGCAAATGGTTGAAGAGGAATATCCTCCAGTTCTAAGAGATAAGAGCCATTCTCGCCTTTCGCATTCCTCCGGCGGTAACACACTTTAATTTACTATTTATTAGTTATTAGTTTATCTAAGGTAATTATAAACTCAGAGTGAGACCACACTAGAGGCATTACAGACGAACTCTGCAAAGAGTCTGGATAAACTTGCTCTGGAAGCAAACCGGTTGGTAAAGCTCTATCCATTACCCATTTTACGTACTTCATAGCCCTCTGGATATCCCCTATTTCAGCGTGATACTCTGCCACCCATAAGGTAGTTATTATCCACGGATTAGGTTGAGATTTCTCCCTTCTGTAGTAGTCGTTCTCATACCTTATGATCCCGCCGTTAACCGTTAGTAAGTCTTCAATAATCTTTATTGTGTTTTTCATAACTACATTTTCGGGCTCTACCATTTCGAAGAAGAAAGGAGAATACATGCTCGCATCTACTGTGAGATCCTTGTTCCCGTACTCGTCCAAGCGCCTTACAAACCTGTCGTTATGAACCATCCTTTTTAGAGCCTCTTCCTTCATATATCTGGCAATAGTTATCATATCTCCTGAGAGCACCTCATCTCCCATGTCTGCTACTAGCTTTGATGCAGACTTAAGCGCTCCGAATACAGTTGATACTGTGTAGATGTGAATCCCGTACCTCTCTTCCCATAAATCGAAACTGGGCTTCGGTAAACCGTCTTCAATATAACTCATCATGAACCTTACAGCGGGTTTAACAAAATCCTTGTAAATCGAGACTAGCACGTCTATATCCTTATAATATTCGTAGTGCTTAGCGATAGCCCAAACTTGTAAAGCCGTTTCGTCTTCTTGAATTGGGTAAATCCTCTTACCATTTATCAACCAAGGATGCCATGAACTTGCTAGCGTACTGTCTGGATTATATTTATGGAATAAGAATCCATCCTCACTTATGAGTTTTGAAATAAACGCATAGTGTTTAACAGCAAGATCCCCATAACCAGCTAAGTCGAGTGCATGAGCTGTTATTGCACTATCTCTAGGCCAGCAGTATGTGTAGGAATCGCCATAGACTCCCACGAAGCTGTAATCTGAAGAGGCTATGATTGAGCCGTTCTGATCCATGTGATTTTTTATTACCAATAGACTTATCTCGAATAAATCTCGAAGCTTCTCATCTATCTCTTTTGTCTCAAACTTGTTGAACCAGTTTTTCCAGAACATATACGAGTTTGTGAATGAGGACTCAATTTCCGGCGATGTAACCCTCTTAAGAAGTTTTCTTAAACCTTGTAATGTCCTATCGAAAGCTATTGTTAAGTAAGCTTTTTCGCTACCTAAAGGATTTAGCGACAAGGAAAAGGCTAATGCTGACTGAACGTTTCCGTTTTCTATAGTCTTTCCTTTCAGGTTGCCGTCATTTACATCTTCAAAAATGTCATTTTTTCCTACAGTGAACTCGTTGAAGTCTTTCATGATTCCCAGAAGTTTTATTCCTATATACCTCTTAGACTTGTAATGGATGATTGCATTCGTCTCAGGATCATAGAATGCTGTGTCTCCGTAAGGGTTTGAGTAAAGGTCTAAATCAAAGAGAAAAAGTAGTTTTGCCTTCACAGGTTCAGCTGACTTGTTGTATACTTTAATAATCCGGTAAAATAAAGGCTCGTATAGGTCAGCGAAATCGTAGGCGATGAGAGATAACTTGTTGTCTATATCGGCTTTAACCTCACCTATGTTCGTGTTGTCAAGGTAAGAAAGGCTCGTCTTCCATTCAACATCTTGGTATAGTCTATCTGTAAATATATATTGCCTTACGGGTTTACCGTTAGTGTGATTTTCCATCCCTATATAAGGGTAGTAAAGGTCGATGATCCTACCGAACTCATCTAAGTTCACTAGTATCTTGCCGTTGCCTATGCTAAGAGCCCTCATGTGAGCACTGTATCGTATAACTTACTTTCGGCGTTAATAAGCTTATGAGGATAAATCTTGGAATTCACAATTTCACTTCCCTCTCCTATTACTACGTCTTCTGCAATTACGCTGTTTATAATTCTTGTAGGTCTCGATTTTGACGACCTTATCTCTACATGTCTTGCTATAATTGAGTTCTCAATTATGGCGTAATCTCCGATATAGCATCTGTCCATCAATGAGCTCTTTACTATTTTCACTCCTTCTCCTATGATTGTAAAGTTATCAATGCTTGACTCCTCTATATATGTGTGCTTACCTATCTGACAATGTCTCCCTATAAGTATGTTACCTTCTAGCTTCAGCTCTCCCTTCTTATACATCCTCTTAATAGCTAGTCTTCTCTTCCTCGAGTCTGGACTCGTACCTTGAACAAAGATCCTTCTATTGGGATCAATTCTAATCCCGTGCATGTCTTTAGCATCGAGTGTCTTCAGTAAGGTCAGCATCGCATCCAAATACCTTCCGGGAGTACCTACATCGAACCATAAGTCATTAGTGATATACCCATAAACGGGATATCCCTTCTTTATCAAGTACGGTATTATGTCTTTACCAAAGTCCATTTTTCCCATCTTATACATTTCCTGAACTTCCTCACTCTTGAAGACCTTCCTTATTTCAGGACTAATGACGTATAAGCCAGTATTCGCCAAATTGCTTGGTGCTTCTTCTTTTTTAGGTTTCTCAACGAACTTCTTAATTCTGTTGTCGCTTTCAAGTTCGGCAACTCCGAACTCCTCCACGTTTTCAACAGGCTTTAACACAATGGTCATGAACGCGTTTTTGTTCTCATGGAACTCGAGAACCTTTTTAACGTCAAGTTTGAATAAGTTATCCCCTTGAACCACTAAAAAGTGCTCTTGAATATCATAGTATTCGAGATTTATCCTCACGGCATCGGCATTTCCTATACTATCAACCCTTGGCTGGTACTTGAAGTGGACTCTAGGTTTGATGTGATACCTAGCTGAAAAACCAATTCCTTCCTTATATAAGTCGAACAAGGAACGATAGTTTACATATCCCCTAACACCGAAAATTATCTCCTTTATCCCTTGTCGAGCTAGTTCTAATAAAGTGTACTCAATTAAAGGTCTGTTCAGAAGCCTAACGGCGGCTTTTGATGTCTCTACTGTCAAAGGTCTAAGTCTGGTCGCTTCTCCTCCTATCGGGATTATTACCTTTACATCTTCTAAGCTGATTGTCATCACTTAATAATTTTTATACAATGATTAATAAAACATATATATGAGGCACGTCAGTATAGGCTTTGAAGTACACCAACCTTTCAGGATAAAAAAGGACTTTCTTTGGAATCCAATGTACAGAGGTGAAGTGTTATCGAAGTACTTTGACGACTCCCTTAATAAGGAGGTCTTTGAGAGGGTAAAGAGGAAATGTTACGTACCAGCAACCAAGATAATCCTTGAGGAAATCGAAAGAGGCGAAAATGAAGGATACGACGTGAAGTTCTTTTACTCTATCTCCGGCACTTTCGTGGAGCAGGCGGAAAAGTGGGGGAGAGAAGTAATAGAACTCCTACAACAACTCTCTTATACCAGAAAAGTCGAGTTCCTTTCACAAACTTATTACCACTCGGTCACGTCATTGTGGGCAGATTTGGACGAATGGAGAGAACAAGTGAAAAAGCACATAGAGTTAATAAAAGAACTCTTTGACCAAAACCCGGTGACTTTCGAGAATACGGAGTTGATCACTAACTTCAGGATAGCGAAAGAAGTGGAGAAGATGGGTTTCAAGGCAATAGTCACAGAAGGAAAGGAAAGTTTATTGAAAGGGAGAAGTCCTAACCACGTTTATAGGGTTAAGGGAACGAACCTATCCCTATTTCTGAGGAACTACAGACTAAGTGATGACATTGCCTTTAGATTTTCAAACAGAAACTGGGATCAATATCCCTTAACAGCTAAGAAATTTGCAGACTGGGTAAGCTGGTCTGAGGGAGACACGGGGATGATCTTTGTAGACTATGAGACGTTCGGTGAGCATCACTGGCCAGAAAGCGGGATCCTAGACTTCCTACGCTGGTTACCTAGAGAACTGAAGAGAGCCGGCGTTAAGATGGTTTTACCGCGGGAAGTCTATCGAAACGTGTACGACGAAATTCCCTTAGACCAAACTGTCTCTTGGGCAGACGTAAACAAAGACGAGTCTAGTTGGTTAGGAAATATTATGCAATGGGCATATGACGAGATGGTGAGGAGGACGGAAATGTTAGCTAAAGAGTTAGGCGGTGATTATATCAAGGCATGGAGGTACTTCACTACTAGTGATCATTATTACTATATGTTCTTAGGCAGTGGTGGGCCCGCTGAGGTTCACTCCTATTTTAATTCTTTCAATTCACCTATTGATGCATTCATTAACGAGTTTTACGCTATAACATTATTCCAAGAAGAAATGAGGAATAAACTAGGAATAAATAATGAGCCTTTCATATTTAACGTAAATGGGCAAAGGGGAAAAGAAGTGTGGACTTTGAAGCAATTTTACGAGGTATTAAAAAATCACCCCGAATACAAGGAATTTGAGAAGTATGTTAAGGAGTGGTCTAAATGAGAAGATATGAATCACTTTGGATGCCCGACGAAATCAAGAGTATCTGGATGATTTCTACCGAACTCACAAAGGTGGCTAGTTTAGGAGGTCTTGGTCCAGTAGTTTATAATCTAAGCAAGAACTTGGCAGAGAAGGGTTACAAAGTAACGGTGCTGATGCCCAGTCACGGGAGGCATTTAGACCCTAAATTAAGGGAGTTTCTTTCTCTCAGGGAGTTACCTTTAGTCGCAGAAGGAGACAGAGTTGGACTTGACGGAAACAGATATCACTATAAGTTGGGATTCGAAGAAGGAAAACTTGACGGGTTTAACGTGATCCTAGTAAAGGGGCTAGACTACAATACCGGGGTCTTAATGGACAATTGGAACATTTACGCAAGCATTACCGAGAAGGCTGCTCTATTAGCAAGAGGTGTAATGAAATATTCGGAGTTCTCTATACCCTCAAAAGTCCCGTCAATTATTCACGTCCATGATTGGCACTCAGTTTTAGCAGGAGTAGGGGCAAAACAAGTATTTGAAACAAGAAGAATTATAGTACCTTTGGTGTACACAATTCATTTAATTAACAAGGTAGGATTCCCTTGGCATTATGCATCGGAGGACTGGGCAGGTCTGATGAATTGCCCGCATTACATATGGAAAGTAATAAAACACGAACTATACACTACGAGACAAGTATGGGACGAACTGTCCTCGGGTTTCATAGAAAAGTTTGGAGCCTATGAAGCGGATATGATAGCGACCGTAAGTAAGAGTTACCTAACTTACGACGTTTATAACTTCATAGGGAATTGGATAGAGAATAAGAGCTGTGTAACATACAACGGTACTGAGTGGAACATAAGCGAGGCGATAGAATATGCTAAAGTTAGGTTCAACACCACGGATAGGAATATCGTAAGGAGGAGACTTTATGAGGAACTGGAGAGATTGAGGATTATACCGGAGGATTATGTAACGGGGAATATGCTTTGGAATAATCGCTTCAGGATAGGGATCAAAGACGACTGGACTTATGCCAGAGTCGATGACGGACCTTTAGTGCTCTTTGCGGGAAGGATGGTTTACCAGAAGGGAGTAGATTTATTGATAAGAGCATTCAGGGAGACACTTAATGTAATTCCCAATGCTAAACTGATCATATTGGGGCTGCCTTCAGGAGATTATGGGTTACTTCAAGACGTAATCAATAAGGCTTCAGAAATGGGAGGAAATATTAGGATTATAGTGTCTACGTCCTTACCTAATGATATTTATAAACTGTTCTTCTATGCAGCATCTGTCTTCGCGATACCGTCCAGATGGGAGCCATTCGGTTTAGTCTCCGTGGAAGCCATGGCTTTAGGAGTACCGGTCGTAGCATATGCTGTAGGAGGGCTGAGAGAGACCGTAGTAGACATAAGGGGAGACAGCGAAAACGGAACCGGGTTTTTAGTAGAGCCAGAAAACATATGGGAGCTAGGTAGAGCCCTCACTACGTCTCTCCTACTATCAATAGCTACCGAGAAGAAAGATACAAGTATACTTAACAACCCTAACTTAATATACAAACCAGAAAGTGTTGACTTTTGGGATAAGGTCAGAGAGAATAGTATAAGAAGGGTGGAGGAGAACTTCAGGTGGTCTACTTCGGTGAACCAACTTCTTAATTGTTATTCCAAAGCCCAGACAATGGCTAAATACAGAGTATTAGCATCATTTTAACACCACTTTATTAAGTCACTCGCTTTACTTTTACTAGTGCAAGAACAGATTCCACCTGGTCAGAGATACGTTAAAAAATTCATATATTATGCCGCATTAGGAGTTCCAGAAGTTGATGTACAGAGTTACAGACTGAAGATATTAGGAGAAGTGGAGAATAAGTTGGAGTTCACTTATGAGGAACTGCTGAAGATGATAGATACAGAATACATAAGGGACTTCCACTGTGTTACTGGATGGAGCGTAGCTGGTGTAAAATGGGAAGGGATAAAGATGAAAACGATAGCATCCTTAGCTAAGGTGAAGGACGCTGCAAAATGGGTAATGTTCTACTCATTAGATGGATACACTTCTGTAGTCCCAATTGAGGACGCTTTGTCAGAGGACACAATAATAGCGTTGAAGATGAACGGAAAACCCTTAGATAAAAAGTCAGGATTTCCTGCACGTCCCTTTATACCCCACCTTTACGCGTGGAAAAGTGCTAAATGGTTAACTGCTATTCACTTTACATCAGAATATCAGGACGGCTTTTGGGAGGAAAGAGGATATCATGAAAGAGGTAACGTCTGGGAAGAAGAGAGGTTTAAGGGAGAAGGACATAGCCACAGTGGAATGAAAAGAAGACCGATTCTTTAACGAGACTTTTACCTTAGCTCGTGGTATAAAAGTACGTATAATGAATATGCAATACGTTTTCTGCAGAGCTATACTTCAGATGTGATTGCTAACGAGAAAATTTTTAATAAGTGATAGTATAAGTAATAACTCACAGTGCGGCCGTAGTCTAGCCTGGATTAGGACGCCTGCCTGCCACGAGCTCGCAGGAGACGCAGGAGGTCCCGGGTTCAAATCCCGGCGGCCGCACTCCTTAAGAGTGACCTAACTTGGTGAAGATCACAAAAGCGTCATTCTTTTACGCACTCACCTTCTTGATAACCGTAGCCCTTTCCTCTTCTCTATCCAATTCCATTTTACCGTTATTAATAACTCTGGCTTTGCTCTTTAGAAAGAGAAATGTAGTCTTGATCGAGGTCTTGATCTCTCTCCTATCCTTTCTCCTTCTCTCGGAATTTCATAAACTCAACTTATACATATTCACCGTAAGGGCACTTACTTACTTAAACTTGTACTTCCTAATGTCGGAGTATGTAGACTACCGCACAGTCCTCAATATACTGAAAGAGAAAGGGGTCCCGTTAGTAGTAGGTTTAGCTTATTTTCCTCTCTTTAACGAGATCGTATCTCAGATAATGTTTAATGCAAAAGCAAGAAAGATAGGTCTCAAACCTTCTAAGCTCCTTCTGCCCTTAGTCGTCCAAATGGTAAAGGTAGCTGAAGACTTGTACGTAGCCTATACTATAAAACTCTACGGAGAATATAGGGGGAGATTAAACCTAAGACCAACTTCCTTAGATTTACTCTTTATCTTACTAGGGGTTATCACGTTTGTTTTAAGCGTCGCCTTTCCTCTAAATCTACCACCGTATCACATATCGATATAAGATCTTCGTCGTGAGTTGCTATTATTATACCCCTTCCCTGTTCCTTCAACGTCTTAATCATATCGTAAAAACTCATAAGCGCATCACCATCCATACCTACACTGGGCTCATCAAGACCGATCACCTTATAGGGAGAAGCGAAAGCTGAAGCAATTAGGACCCTCATTTTCTGACCGTAACTCAACGGGAAAGGGCTCTTATCCGCAATCTCGTCCAATTTAAATAATTTCAGAACTTTCTCGTCTTTAACTTCATCCCTCACAGTAGGGTTAAAGAACTGCAAGTCGGGGTTCTGAAAAACTAAGTAGATTTTCCCAACAAGACTCTTCAACATCGTAGTCTTACCTATCCCGTTTCTACCTACGATGCAAAATACCTCACCTTCTCTCACCTTGATCCAATCTTGTTCGAATATCACTTTACCTAAAGGTGTTTGGATCGTCTGTAAGCTAAAGCCTCTCAACCCGTTCTCCTTCAGAAACCTCTCGTCGTAGAGTTTGTCCCTATCTATCTCTTTAACCCCTTTCTCAGTGAGTAAATAAAATCTGTCACCCCAGTCCCTTACCTCTCTTACTCTATGCTCCGTGACCAAGCTCCCTTTTGGGATAGCTTCCTTGACTAAGGGAATCGCGTACTTATCGAGGTTAGCAAAGGGCTCGTCTAACATTATGTGCTTAGGTCTTGAAGCTAGGACTGTAGAGATGACGAACCTCTTCTTATACCCGTCCGACAACTTATAGAAGTTAACGTTAAAATACTCTCCCATGATCCTCTGTGGGATTGAAAAGTCGACATCATGAAACAAGGACTGAAGTTTTAACTCATCTTCACAAGTGAGTCCGAGAATCTGTGTAGAGGGCTCCTGAAAGACTGCAGAGAGCAAAGAGTAATCTCTCTTTTTACAGAAGTCTTCTCCGTCAATAGTCACTTTAATTGGTTCTCCAAGACACAGAGCCCTTTTTATAAGCGTTGTCTTCCCACTACCATTCTTACCTAAAAGGATTATCCTCTCATCCTCGTTTACCTCTATCTCGTCATTGATGATGAGCACAAATTTAATTTGATCACGACTTTATAATAAACATGAAATTAGGCTTCGCTCAATTGGAAGACGGAAGAAAAGTAGTTGTAGTCAATAAAGGAGGTAAATTCTTCGAATTCGAAAAAGAAGGGATGGAGTGTGTATTCAATAACATTAATAACGTTATCAAAGCCTTCGACATAGTCGAGAGATTACCGCTGAAAGAGACTGAGGTTAAAAAACTCTTACCACCCGTATCCCCTAGGAAAGTATTTCTACCGGCTGTAAATTTTAAGTCTCATTCCTCAGAGACTCTCATGAACCCTCCACCCTTTCCTTATTTCTTTACAAAATTTTCAAATGCTATAATCGGTCCTGAGGATCATATTTTGATCCCTAAGGAGTTAAAGAGGACTGACTATGAAGGTGAGATAGGTATCGTAATAGGAAAGAGGGCTAAGAACGTAAGAAAAGAAGATGCTATGGATTATGTTTTCGGTTTTACGGTTGTTAATGATGTAAGTTTTAGGGATTACCAGTTTCCCGAAGTACACCCTTATGGGCTGAACTGGGTTATGGGAAAAAGCCTCGATACAGGTTTACCGGTAGGACCATGGATAGTTACAAAGGACGAAATAAAAGACTTTTACTCACTCAGAATAATAACGAGGTTAAATGGAACTATAGTTCAGGATGGCACTACTAGGGACATGATCTTCAGTGTAGAGGATATGATAGCCTACTTGAGCAAGGGAATAACTCTAGAGCCTGGAGATGTAATAACTACAGGGACTCCTGCTGGAGTAGCTGAGTTCTCAGGTAAAAAATACTTACAAGAAGGAGACGTCATAGAGGTAGAGGTCACTGGAATAGGAGTTCTAAGAAACTACGTTAAGACCATTTAATCACAGTCTTTATTTCTCCCTTTACTTTTTTAGATAAAACTTCAGGTGCTTCCTCTACTTCAACTTTACTGGTTATCATACGGTTCAGAACATCTCCATAACGGTACTTCCATATGGAAAGGTAATTCAATGCACCCTGAAAGTCCTTTTTACTGGCGTTAACACTGCCAATTATCAGTATGTTCTTTTCCACGATCTCGGTCACCAGATCTGACATCATCTCCGCTTTTTCACCTTCCATAGTCCCGAAGAGGATTAGAGCTGAATTATGTCTCATCTTTTTCATAAGCGGAAGGAAGGCTTCAGGAACTCCGCTCGTATCTACTATGAGGTCTGCATCGGGTAATTTATCGATACCTAATTTCGTGTCGTAAAACTCTGCCCCTATTTTCTCCGAGATGTATCTTTCCGTCTCGCTTGGTTCCCTCTTGTTAAGCAAATAGACTTGAAAACCTAGAGTCCTCAAAGTCATGGCGAAAAACGTCCCTATTGGACCGGTTCCTACTATATAGGTGTTTCTACACTCGAAAGTCGAGTCTTCACAAGTCCATATCATTCTTCTCTGGATAAAGAGAAGCTCTTCCGTGGCTTTCACCACGTTAGACAAGGGCTCCGTGAGGACAGCTACATCTTTGACCTCTTCTGGAACTTTGACTAGATTCTTCTCATCGTCTACAAACAACTCCCTCATGAAGCCATGCTTTCCTCTTATTCCAGCCTCGACAAACTTTCCCGTTTCGCAAAAATCCTGCCTTCCTATTTTACAGTTCAAGCATTGACCACACCCTCTCCTAACTACCGGTACTACATAGTCCCCCTTTTTCAATGTAGTTACACCGTCTCCTATCTCCTCAACTCTGCCTAAACCCTCATGCCCTAAGATTAAAAACGAGTAACCTTCAGGTGGATAAGCAAATGAGATCTTTCCGCTTACTATTCCCCTATCAGTCCCGCATATTCCCGTCATCACTGTTCTGATCAACGCTTGACCTCTACCTAAAGTCTCTTTTACAACGACGTCTCTCACTTCTACTCCTATAATATTAGGCTTTATCGTTATAGCTTTCATACTTATCCTAATCTAACCAGAGTAAAAAAGCCTTTTATTTACAGTTTCAAAAAATAAAGTTATGAAGAAATTACAGATCAATGATAAGAGACCTTTAATAGTCTCTATTGTGTTAACCTTGACATTCATTAACCCGTCAGTGGAAGACTTGATGTTTAATGAAGAATTTGTATTTATGGCATCACATTATGCCTTAGTGTTCGCAGGTTCACTTATCGGGTATTACTACTGGGGTAATAAGTTTAGAACTTCATTATTGGGCTACCTAGGGTCTCTCTTAGTGGTGTTATGGCATTTTCCTCAACTCTTTGTTTTAGGAGGTGCAGAAATTCCGTTTAGAGCCCTTGACGAATTATCGATGTTTTTTGGAGGAGTACTACTCGGTATGGGTGTTAAGAATATGAGGTTAATCGAAAAGCTACTTTTGTTGGTCTTGTGGATGTTAGGGGATACAACTCTAGCCGTTATCTTGGTAATATCCTACCCCTTCTACACTATTCCGCCTTCTCCTTATCCCTTATCTCAGGAACCAGTAACGGGCTATGTAATGGTAATTGCCATGACATTTGTTCTAGGTTACATAATATTCAAGGGTTTCCAAAACCTCAATATCTTTGGCTAAAACGTATTAATTGTTATTTCACCATAGAATAGAAGGGTAAAATGAAAGCCTATGACCTACTCGCTTACCTACTTGAGCACACACAGCCAGGTTCAATCGTAGTGGTGACAACTCCAAATAACATTCCCATAATGTTAGATAAGGAAGATGAATTTTCTGTATTAGCTTATGTTTGTAAGGATGAAGACGTGAAGAAACTCAGAGAGACTTTTGATAAGTCCACGATACATCGAGCCGTTTTAGGCTTGTTAAGTCAACTCTCCGATTACTTACAAACTCAAATAGACGAGTTAAATATCGCAAATTCGGCGTCATTCCCAGGTTGTGTAGAGAAAAGGACGTCAAGACAAAGGGAGGTTAAGAGGGAGAAACCCAAACCCAAGAAGGAGGACATTAAGTTTCTAATAGAGCAGATGAGGACACTTCCTGAGGAATTCGATATCTTACCGTTACTTAGCCGTGACGGGAAACTGATCTCACTGGTTATGCAAAACCTCAGCCTTACAGCACTGGATAAGATAGTGAAGTCGTTATCACACGTTAAAGGAGATGCTATAACGCCTATTAATCCAGACTTACAAACGTTAAATTATGTTTTAAGCACGATTAAGTTCGACCTTCAAAAGGGGAACCCATTGTCGTCGCTTGACAATTTCACATTCTTTACAGCCATGTTCGTAGATCAAGGAGATATTGGGGAGGGAGAGTTCATGGGTAAGAAAATCCCTAAAAGGAGCGGTAAATTCTTCACTTCCAATTCTAAGGGAGGGCTTAAACCTATACCCCTTGAATTTCTCGATTACTCTAAGAATAAAAAGAATGGACTGTATGTAGGTTACTTTGTCCACGACGGCCAGCAATTCGTAAGATTAGGAGGCTTCGACTTACTGGATTACCATGAGCAAGGAAAGTTTACTATTAACGCATACCTACTCTCGTCTTTTTTAGCCGCCCAAAGGGACTTTAGCATTGAATACTCAGCCTTCGACAAGCTGGTGAGCAACTTCGTTAACAGTGTGATATCCAAAGGTATAGGTGCAAAATACGTAAAGGAAGTGTTTGAACTCGAGAACTTATTATATGACATCCAGTTAGTAAAGAACGTCACCAAGGAATCAATAAGCATAGTAGACCCTATATCTTTCTGGTACTACAAAAGTAAAGGGCAAGACCCATTATCATGCACTGAATGTGAGCTAAAGGATAAGGTGGAACTATGGAATAAAATAACGAAAGGGTGGTTCAGGGAATTCCTGCTGTAGAATTTTTAGTCAACTACAGATGTTTTTAAAACTGCAAAAATAATGGGTCTTAAAAAACACAACCTTACATAGCTTCTTTTATTACGTTCAATATTTGTTGCGCTTCTTCTTGTATGTAAGACGTTGTTTCTAACTGAGCATATGCGTAAGGGTTAGAGGTGACGTTAACCTTAGGTATTACTCCTTTCGAAATATTTCCATAAAGTTCTTGTGGAGTATAACCCGAAGTAGCGAAGTAATAAGGAGCTACCGAGTTCAACGTTTGGTCATATCCAATTATCATCCAAGTACCGTTGGGTCCCGTTATTAATATTACTGTAGCTATATGGGGAGGATTTCCAGCATCAGCTAAATTAGGGTACTGCCCAAATGGTGTGTTCAGCTCATATTTAGCTATCAAGTTATAGACCCAATTAGGTACATCCTTTTGGAGTTCTTGTTGTTCTAAAGTTACTATGGAATCACCAGAGTAGGGGACTATAGTACCGTTTGTCAGGCTAATACTATCATTGTTAGTAAACATCCTTCCTATCATGTAGAAGAAATGAAAATGTACACTTCCATTAGGTATAAAAGTCTGAAATAATAAGCCCGGTACTTGCATAGGTGTTGATACACCTCCAGTAGGTGAGGGCAATGGTTCTGGATCAGACCATATTGGGGTAACGTTAATTTTACCGTAGTGGCTTAAGGCTAGATACAATGGCCATGACTGGGTAGCTCCGTAAGGGCATCCCTCCCAAGAGACTAAATAAACATCGACGATATTCGGTGATGACGCATAGTCCTGATTTGAGACCTTAACAAAATGTAGGAATGGAAATGATTCGCTTGCCTGGGTTGTAGGAGGCTTTATGGAAGGTAAGATTATTAGAAAAGCTAGTATTACTACGAATATGATGAAAGGTATATATATGAGCTTACTCTCCTTTTTACTCTTCTTTGATTTAGCCATCAATGATATCTCTTAGCATAGTTACTAAAACTTTTTCCTAAAACACACTTAGTCCAGAAGGTTAATACGACCAGAAGATTTGCCTTTTATTTAAAGTTTAATTAGCTTCATGAAATATTTTATTTCAATAAAAAGAGTGCAATTATAATTTTTCTTTTCTGACAAAGAATAATTTTTGATAAAGAGGAAAAAAGTATATGAAGACATCTGAATCTGTGTTATGTTGAAGTTAATACTTATTTTTGATTAAGTTATAAAGACATATCATATGAAAAAGAGATTACGATTCTTGAGTTCCATAAGCAAGATAGGAAAGTCAACGTTCACAGTTCTTACTGCATATTATTTAAAGTCATTAGAGATCCCTTTTTTGATAGAAGAGCTAGATCCCTTCCAGACAGTAAGAGTTCTTGTGGACGATGAGTTCGATATTGTGGACTATTTTAATATAAACAAGTACCTATATTCTGATTCTTTTCTTGAAATAGACGAGGATAAGTTACGAATTATATATAATAGCTCTATTTGGAATATACTTATTTCAGACTTGCTCACAAACATTGACCCACAGACTGATTCAATAAAGTTTCAAGACAATATAACGACTGAAAACGTTAATGTGTTCCTGACGGACATGACCAGACTTTCCGAAACTATAGAATATGCAAAGAAGTGGAATGACGGTGTCAGAGTCTTAATTGTTAACATGATACCATCAGAAAATATATCCCTTGTAGAAGATCAAGTTTTAGAATTGATATATGAGGAAGGAGTTTTCAAAAAAGCTTTCGTATTCCCTTATGATGAAAGGATAAAATACCTAGATCCTGATAAGTTAGAGTGGTTTAAAGGAGCATTATCTAGAATTCTACTTTTGAGATAAGAAAGAGACAATCATATTTCTCCTTTGTTTCTCAATATTTTAAGAAAAAGAAAAAAATACTCAACTTACAATTTTCAACTGCTCAGCTTATTTTACATATATTATATAATGATATAATTGAAGGGCCCCTCCGAATAGCATTAATATCACTCCTAAGTCCATACCGGCATATGTTGCTTGAGGACCTACTGAAGGTAGAGTCCACATAAGACCGGCCAAAATAGCTACTACAATTAGAATAACTACTATCCCAACAAACGCAATGTCTTTCCTCTTATACCCACCTCCCATGGAGGTTGTTGTGCTTTCGTTCCTTATTATCGCCCTACCGAGCTTGTAGACCCATATGAAAGTGAATATACCAAGTGGGATCAAAGCAATAAGGTTCACTAGAACTGGTTGTTCGAAGAAGTTTACTAAAGTTCCCGTAAAAGCTAAACCGGCTACAGAGCCCATTAACACGGTGAAAGGCGACATCTTAAGAGACTTGATAGAGCTGAACCAAGTTCCTTTACTTACATCGTTTTTATCCCTTCTTCCCCAGAATAACACTACAAGTCCTACTATTACAGCTGGGGGGCCTAACAGTTCTACTTGTTGATCGAAGGGAGCTGGGACACCAGGTTGGTAATAACCCCAGATACTGAGTTCTATTAGATATATCCACGCTAGAGTCATTACCCAGACCCAGAACTTCCTATTCTTTAAATACATCCACTGGCTGTTTTCATAAAACGGCAGTAACATTACAACGAGTAACATGAACACTAAGGCTGCAATTACCATGGCCGGAGTTAAGGGTTGACCATTTGGTAATTCGAAGTCAACAAACTTGTACAAGAATAGGAAGAACCAAGGCGGATAAGGCTGCACTCCAGATGCTTGTGGAGTACCGGCTTGCGGTGCAGGGTAAGGGTTAATAACTATCGGTAAGCCGTTTATATTTGCCAACAAATTAGGCACGAAGAGTATAACTCCCCATGTAGTAAGGACTATTGATAACATATACACTACGTTTCTAGGCCACCACTCGTTAAACTTACTCCATTCCTCCTTTGTATAATAAGCGGGAACCTTAGACTTCTCTTTCTTAGACGGAGTCATACCGTATCTTTCAGAGAGCATGAAGTGGAATCCGAATAAGGCTCCTATTAAGAAGACTAATACTATGTGCCAACCAAGTAATCTATCGAATAGTTCAGCTCTAGTTAAGGGACTACTTGAAATCGATGCTAACGCACCTGGTCCAAATAGCCAGTTAACAATTACGGTCGCACCAGGGAACCCAGTACCCACCATCAACTCACTTCCTATGTCTACTGCATTTACTCCGAGCACATCGCTAACTAGACTGTACCCGAAAAATGATGCACCTAGTGTTAGGAGTAACAAAAGGACTCCAGTAACCCATTGTAACTCTCTTGGCTTCTTGTAAGCCCCTACGTAAAAGTTCCTGAACATGTGAATGTATGCTAGAACTATCATTATATAAGAGCCGTAAAGGTGACTGAAGAGAAGTACTGGCCCATACGGTACGTGGTATATTATGTTCATTGTAGACTGATACGCGTAAGACGGCTGATAGTAGAGTAGTAAGAGCAATCCAGTAATAACTGTATAAATAAATGCGCCAGCAACCATAGCCCCTAACCAATAGGAAGGATTATACATATAGTCAGGGGTCTTAAAAAACGGAGCCTCTTTAACACCGACCCTATCTAAAATGTCCTCTACTAACCCTCTTTCCTTCTCAGCCATCCACTTTCACCTCTTTTCCTATATTCATTGAAATCGAGGTTGAAGTCTGAACAGAAACATCTGTACCGACAGTTACTTTTCTCATTACATAATCACCTATTGCAGAGGAAATAGCTAATACTAATCCGGGTATTCCTATTTCCGCTAAGAGGGAAATAGCTAAGTTAAACGGTTCGAAAATTGCTGGATATGCGATAACTCTCCTGAGCATTCCTAGGTATCCTTCCACAGACATTAAGTACCCTATCGTCATAAAAGGAACCGTCCAGAGTAGAATACCTGTTGTGATTAATCTAGAAGCTATCTTCGAGTAGTCAAAATTGACATTACTGGATTTCAGGAGATCTAGGAATACCCCTGTAAAACCTACAATTATCAGCGTCCATATTATTAAATGGAAGTGTCCTACTATAAAATATGAATTGTGAATTATGGGATTAACTATGTCGAACGGTTGAGGTAATGCTTGAACACCTCCCAGAATAAATCCTATGAATGCTATCAGGAACGACATACTTATCGGGTCTTTGTAATTGTATCCATTCGAAAGGAGGACAGTAAGACCTAGATTAAGCACGGTTAAACCTGAACCAGCAGCAAGGATCAAGGTAGCGAAGTTAGCCCATAACCTCAGGACGACTGGTAGAGGGAAAGTTTGCAGGTGGTGAACCCATATCAACATCGAACCTATCGCGAGTAGGTATATGTTCATCCTAGCCCACTTTTCGCTGTATAACTCTCTTCCAGCAGCTTTGGGTATATAGTAATATAAGGCTCCAAACAGTGGGAACGGGACGTAATATACTACCGGATGACCGTAGAACCAGAAGAGGATTAGCCAAAGCAATGAGTCAACCGGGATCCCAGCTAAGAAATACAGTGCATACCATAACTCTGCAGCACTTAGAGCTGGCATGGTCAAGGCTATTATCGCTGCAAAAGCTACACCGTAAGCAGCGAATATATTCAGCTTCTGGTTCTTAGGTTTAGTAGCGTATGCGTCAGCGAGGAGGATAATCGGTATTATAGTACCTCCTATGGAGTTGATAGCTAAAGCAATGTAGGCAAGTCCTATTAGGACTGGGGATTGATATATCAGGAAAGCTTTGAAGACACTGTTCTCCTCTATTGCAAGAGGTGGATACATATACCAGCCCATGTCAGGACCACCTAAAAGCGCGAAGACTAGAGCTAAGTTAGATGCCCAGAACAAGTACGCAATTCTTTTTGCATTTACTGTTGATAACCCGCTTTTATACATGGAAAACGCTATTACGGCAAACGCAGCGTCAGGAACAACACCGAACATTGCACTCCATCCGTGTAACGTGAGAGATAAATAGTACGTGGGGCCAATTCCTGCAGAGTTATCAGGATAAACAAGATACGTCCTCATATTCATAGCAGCCATTCCTACAATTATCAGCCAGCCCACAGTGCCGAGTGTGAAAAGCCAGACTACTCCTAACGTGTCTTTTGGTAGTGCAAAACTCTTTAATTTACCGAGGAAAACAGATATTTCTTTCTTAATTTTTTCAAATTGGATAGCAAGAGTGTAAGCCATTTAAACCACCTCCAGAACTCCGGTCATATTTGTTGAAAAAGCGTAACCCGCGTATTCGGGTTCATACCACGTATAGTTACCTTGTGTAGTAGGTGCAACGAAGTATACGTAACTCGGTATTCCGGGTACTGCATTAACGTTTATGACACCATTAGGTAAACGTAAGTATATCCCGGTTATAACTTGCGGCGAGTTAATGATCAGAACTATTTGTTGTCCGGGGGTGACTTTGATTAGGTTAGGCGAGTAATAGTATTGATAAGCTGTCATATTAACTACGAGAATGCCGTCGACGACTTCGGAAGTATGGTTTACTGGAGGATGTGCATTGAAATATGTTACAGCCTCCTGAGCTTGTTTGGGCATACCACTGTAAAGTGGTAAACCATATCTGAAGCTTACATTAGTGCCTGCCTGAATTTGGACTATCTCCCATGAGAAATAACCTAGACTTATTGCAAGCATAACGATAAACCATATCGTTTCGGCTTCATGTTTTATTTTATCAGCTAGTGTTATACTCGTTCACCTAAATTCTATTGTAATTATCATTATATTTAACTTTTTCTGTGATTTATTTATTTTTGAAATTTAGTTTATATAAATAAAATAATTTAGCATTATAAATGTAAATTTAACATAGTTTAATCTGTGTATTAAAGATTTACATTAAACATTATCAATAGTTTTAATCATCAATAAGAATAATATTGTAAGTTTGTAAAGATATAAAATAAAAATTTAAAGATTTCGACTATAACTAAATTTGTGAAAAGAAATGAAACCTTTCGTTCTCAAAAGGGATGACCTAATATTTTTACACCGTCTCATTTATAAAATGAGGAATCCACCTACAAAATTCGACGAGAAAGCGTTCATAAAGAAAGGGAGAGACTATCTTTTTAAATATGCTGAAGACAACGTAGGCCCGTTAAGCCCCGAGAGGAGGATGTTCTTAAAAGGACTACTAATAGGAATAGGAGCATTGGCGGTGGTTTCCGTACTACCCGTTCTCGGTTACTTAAACCAACCGGAAATTACACTTAAGGATTTTCCGTGGATGATAGTAACAGACTCAGACGGAAACCCAATAGAGGCCACTAAGCTACCAGTAAACAACCCAGCGATTTTAGTCTTTCAATACCCTATGCAGGGCGATATAACTTTCTTGATCAACATTGGTGATAAGAACGGAAACCCAGTGGCGGTACCGTCTACAACTGTTACAATCCCAGAAAATGGTGCAACGTATACTTTTCCAGGAGGAGTAGGGCCAAATAAGTCAATTGTAGCTTATAGTGCTATATGTCAACATCTAGGCTGTATTCCTCCAGAAATCCATTATTATCCGCCTAATCTAGTTCAGCCAAATGGACCTTTCCCTAACTACATCCCCTCTGATGTATACAACATAATCGTATCCCAAGGCATTAATTACGGGGTTATACATTGTGATTGTCATGGCTCCACTTACGATCCATATAAAGGTGCTAATGTAGTGACTGGACCGACTGTAAGACCCTTGCCTTACGTTCAACTCTATTGGGACCCAAACACTGACTATCTTTATGCCGTTGGTATGAACCCTAACGCCCCTGTTATTTTGGGCAGGAGTAATGATTTGTCTGGGTTCGCAACTCTTTCAAGCTACGACGAGAACACAGGGTGTAGTAAGTTGCTACTGCAAAAAGGACAGACTCCAACGAATTGTTACACAAGGTTATTAACAAGTTTTGGAAATCCGTTCCAACAGCAGGGGTGATAAAATGACCAAGTTGGGTCTTTTCGTTCTCGGATTAATCTTCGGGGGAACTATTGCAATGGCACTATTTATAGCGTATAATATAATCTGGGAGACCTTCCCGGTGAAATAAATGAATAAGAGTTTATTTGTTTACACCTTGTTAGCCTCTCTAGGATTCATCTTTTTTGTGTTCTTATCAATTCCCTTTAACTTCTTTACAAACAATACTGTTGGTGTTGAGTCAGCTACGATCTTTGCAGCCGGATTTTACATGCTCTTCGCTTCGCTTCTATTTTTATACCTATTTAGAAAGTTAAGGTAAAATTTTTTAATTACACTTGTATAGTATTTTTTGATGAGTGTAACAAATTTTATAAATAGAACCATAAGCTTAATGTATGCTGAAAATTACATCCTAATGCCTACCATATTCCAACTTATAGTTCTCATCGTACTTTACAGTGCAGGAATGGCAATCCCTATCTTTAACTTAGGGCTTGTAGGTAATGCGATAACAGCCCATATATATGGTGCGGCAATTGTTGTAATACTAAGCTTTTTCATATTTGCAGCTGCAATGCGTGGTGATAGCCTTAAGTTGAAAGCTCTAGGATTACTTAACGTTTTATTCTGTATATTTGCTGCATTTGAGGGATTATTCTATTTCGGCGGTTATACAGATCCTATTTATGCATTAATGATGGGTATCGGATTTTTAGGTGTTCTATTTTCATCTACGGCGATCACAGTGGAAGTAACCCAGAAGAGTCGACATTATATGAGTATATAGCTAAACTTTTTTAACTATTAATTATTAACATAATTTTGATAAGTATGGCACTTTATCAAAGATCAAGAATAGTACCTATATTTGCAGGCTTAGAACTCCTTTCTTTAACGTTTCTTTTCGCTTTCGGTTTAGCTACTCTACTTTATGATAAATTTCCTTTAATTAACGCTTATCAATCAGCACTATTATCGCTCCACATAAGTTTCGCAATGCTTACGGCTTTTCTGGGTGTTGCGTTATTTGCCTTAGGGACGATAAGTAAAGACAAAGTGCTTTTTTACCTATCAACCGCCAATATCCTATTTATAGGAATAGCTGCAGCCGGAGGTTTATTGTTCTACTCGAGTCTAGACCCAATATACTCTTATATAATGGCCCTGAGTTTCGTGGGATCTTTCTTTAGTACTACAGGGTTTTTCTTCAGATCGCTATAAAATCCGAACTTTTTTATTTATTCTAAATTTTTTACTGTCCCTCCATCCCTCCTGTTTTAACTGTAACAACTTCTGGATCGATACTGGAAATTGGACATCACAAATGAGTTTTTGGAGCCAGAAGATTACTAAAACTACTATCTTTTTGCCTTGAGGTTTAAGTAAATAAGTCTTATTTTTTAATAATATTAGACTAATTTCAAAGATATATTTTTAAAGCCTAAATTCAAAATATTAATAAATGTCACAAATTACTTTCCAAAAAATACCTGGTCTATTGGCAGTTTACCGTTTTAGCGGTGAACACTTGGAGAAGATTTATGGAATGGACATCACTAAAGTGGACTTATCTAAGTTAGCTAAGATACTTATGGAAAACATGGAAATAGGAAAAGAAGAGGCTAAGAGACTTAAGCTATTAGATCCCTTATTAGGATATGCCATGATAGTCGATGATTTAGGGCTTGTGGTAATTAAGGACATGGTATATTTTGTAAGGGCTAAGGAGACTAACTGGGACTATGTAATAAAATTCGCAATCGAGAATAGCGGAGGTGTTTAACATGACTTTCAAGGGTTATGTTGGACATATCAAATTTGACGACCAAGGAAATGTGATAGAAAGTAAGAACGTGGAGAATCCAAAGGAGTGGGCTGAGATAATAAAGTTCAACGTCAAGAAGGGTAATGAGGAAGCAAGGGAATTAGGTTTCGGCCACATGAACGGTTTCGCCATGATCGGAAAGGATTACTCCCTTACTTTCATGAAGAACGGAGCTTACTTAGTTAAGACAAGAGAAGTAGACTGGCATGACCTATTCGTAAAGTACACGTATTCTTATACCACACTAATTACGGGCTTATTCCTTACTATTCTGTCGATAATAATATTCCTGATAGACGTAACACCCGCCATTAATTATATACCTTACTTTAACCAACTTGCACCAGAGCCTAAATTTTTCATTCCTATACTCATCCTTCTAGTTGGAGTAGTACTCTTAGGTATCTCTAAATCTAAGTTTAACTATAGGCTGGAGTGACGAAGTTAACTAATTTTTTCCCACTTACTAAAAGATAACGCATTTGCTTCAGTATATTCTACAAGTTTAAATTTCCCCTCTTCCATCTCCTTTCTTATCTTCCCTCTAGTCATTATAGGATCTACTATTAGAACAGTACCTTGACCTTCAAGAACTCTCCTTATCTCAGAAACAAGTACTTTCATTATCTCTCTTTTTAGGTTGTAAAAGTACATTACGCTGTAAACTAGAGAGAAACTATTATCCTTAAAGGGGATTTGAGGGAGACCATAAAACAAATTCACTCTGGCACCATACTTTCTTATTAGTCTCTCAGCCTCATCCTTCTTGAAATACTTCCAGTCGTCAACTCCGCTTATCTCCTTATTAAGTTCTAAGGAAAGATAAATAGGGATCAGACAGTTACCCGGAGCTATGTCCAGAATCCTCTCTTTTTTTATGTCAATCATTGAGGAAAGTTTCCTCGCAATATATGCCTCTTCATCTATCGTAATGCCCATCCTCAATACGGGTTGGAAGTCATTTACGTCTATCATAATCATTAACATTGTGGTGATTAAATTAAAGCTTTTTAATATAATTTAACAAAAACGGAAAAACTGCACCTAATGTTTACGGCCTCTTTTTCGTGAGCCTAAAGGAGATCAGGAACCTACTGAATGCTACGAGCAGGATTATGGAGGCCAAGTATAAAAGATCAGACATGCTGCTCACTCCGTTGATTAATTCGATGATGACCTCCCTTAGGACGAAGCTCATGGTAGCGTCCATAACGTATACTACACTCCTCCCTCTCCCTTTTCCAAAGTCTACTATACTTTGAAATAGCTCAAGAAGTACTACAACAAGAAACGCGTTACCGACAAGTCCGAATATCTCGCTCAGCAGGCCTGAAGGAATTAACAAGAAAATGTCCATTACTGTGTACACTATAACTATTCCTATAGCTACAAGTAGAATAACCTCTATGATCTTTGCAATGTATTGGACAATCTTCTCTTCGGGTAAATAGAAATGAAATCTCCTTTTTGTACCCTTACTTTCGCCTTTCACTTCATTCACTGTTAACAGTCTCGATATAAAAAGTGAGTGCATTACTCCGACAGCAGATACACTACTTCTTCAAGTTTGTAGGTCAAGTTTAAGTAGGGTACTATATGTTCTTTTACGATATGTTCGGGAAAGTTAAATTGGTCTTTAAGTTCTTTTATTTCCTTTCCAAACAGCTTATGTTTCATAGACGGATTATAAACTAAACTAGTGGTAATGGTAACTACCGTCTTATTAGTCATCTCTTGAGACATAATTTGCATATTAAGTTCGAAAGTGTTTTCATCGTCTTTACCTTTATACTGAACTCCACCAGTAATTATTTCAGGCCCTTTTAATGTCCCGATTAGAGTTTTAATACCAGTGTCTGGAGTGCCGAAAACATATAAGACTTTGTAGAGATTGGGGATTTTATCTTTAAGTGCTTGCGAAGGACTTAGAAACCTACCGAGGTTATTATCATAAGCCTGAAGAATTACAAAGTGGGAGATAACTCCACTAAGTCTAAAAGGATCAGTAAAGATTTTCATGATTTCAGATCTAGATGAATTGAGAGTGAGCCTAACGGAATTTAGCATATAGTTTACTATGTTTAATTTCTTGTATATAAATGTTAATATCCTAAATTCAATATGTTTAAAAGTAAGCGAAAGCTCTTTAATTTCAAATAAGAATTGATTATTAAGGTAACTGACTATTATAAATAACTTTACTCCAATATAATTCTAAATGTTAATCCCTGGAATTCTCCCTTTTATTCTTAATTTTCTTAATGATCCCCACATAGTAGCTGTGTTTTCAGATATCACCGGCATACCTAGATCTTCATATAAATAAGTCACTGCCTCATAAGTAGACAAAGCAGTACATGCTATGTACACCGCGTCAGCATTAATCACCCTATCTATATTTCTCTTAACCAGTCTATACACCGTGAATACGGGAGTGTTTGAAATATCAACGCCTTTTACCTTACCCAAACCGTCGTAGCCTATTACTTCAAAGCCCTTAGACCTCCAATATTCGACCTCTTCCAACGTCCTTTCCTTAACGTACGGAGTACCTACCCATATTTTCTTCACTTTTAGTTCCTTTAATAATTCGTATACCTCCTCCTCGGGTATTATGACTTCTTTTTTTATTGCCTTCCTGATTACATCAGCGTGTTTATGGGTCCCGTATGTCCTACCGTATACAATAATGTCAGACACCTCCTCGAGTAAAGAAGAAACATATTTTAATTCCCTTTCGAACTCCTCAACGTTTTCAGGCTCACATCCCCTTGTGGGCTTCATCCTGGTTGAGTGAATTGTCACCCCTTCTGGAGCCATTTTCCACATATCATACTCCATTGCAGCGTTATTTGCGGGTAAAATTAGGCCAATTCTTCCTCTTCCTCCGGGCATTTTAATCTTTAAAAGGTGATCACAATTAAAGTAATTGTTGAATGCAAGAAAGCTAATACTGAAAGAGATAAAGTCCTTTTTTCAGTACGAGAAAAAAGGAGATAAAGAGCTATTAAAGGAAGTACTAAAGAACATCCATTACGATGATGATTATGTAATTATAAGAAATGAAAAGATAAAGGTTGAAAACATAGAAGACACTGTTGGAGTATTCTTAGCCAACATACCATATGTAATACTCGGTGAAGGGGAATTAAAGGAGGATCTACCAGAAAAGGTGAAAAAGATCCAATCTGACGCTCTTAAACTAATATCCTTAGGAATAAACGAGGTAGCCACGTTAGAAATTTACCTAATTCTAGAGATGAGTTTAAGAGCGCTTTACTCTGAGTACTTGTCCGGTGGAGTTACTATAAAGTACAAGGACAAGAAGGTAAAAGTAAAGGGGTTAGACTACAGAAAGTTAAAATTATACATACGGAGGAAGGGCTGGAGCAGGTACAAGGTTAAAGTTAACGGTGAGACCTTTCCTTTCTCACAAGGTTCTTTGCTGTCATGGGCTGAGAAGTTTATGGACGAGAAGCTTAGTTTGACTTTTCGTCTTTCCATTAACGTGAGGAACCTTTTAGCTCATGGAGAGGTCGAATGGAATCTTTTTCCTACTATAAGTTCTGTAAAATCAGCTTCTTACGCCTCGTGGCTCCTCTTTACCAAGTTTAGAGAGAATTATGAATAATCGGAAATATTTAGTCAGATTTTTCAGTATATTGAACATAATTTTGGAGGAAACTTTAGTATCAATGAGACTTTTCTTATACTGTTTTTGTATATAACGAGATTGAGATCGAGATAGTATCTTTGATATCACCCTTATAACTCTAACAAAATAGAAGTAAAATTTTTAAGTTTCTTATCCTATTACATGTTGATGACAGAAACTGTAATGGGAAGAAAAAAGAGGACAAGGTACGAAATTATACATGATATACTATCTCAATGCGAGAACGGTGCAAAGAAGACTTGGTTAATGTACAAAGCTAATCTAAGCTATGAATTAACAAACAACTATATAAACAGACTCGTAGAGAAAGACCTAATAACCTCAAAGGACGGTCTGTATTACCTCACTGATAAGGGTAAGAAATTATTAGAGCTCCTCAAAGAGTACAAAGAGAAGAAGACAGCACTAGACAAAGTAACTGCTCAGATTAAGGAAATTTATGGAGAAGACTGAAAGGATTCTTTATTAGTACATATAAGGTATTTTAATTATCCTTTTTATTTTTCTTTTCGTATATCGTCTTATGGACATAGTCATATTCACTTCAAGTAGAGAAGCTGAAATCGAAGAACCGGTGTTTTGTGATAGAGATAGCGTAAAAGTGGACAAGACAAAATGTGTAGGAAAAAGCATAAACATAGCCCCCATTCTATCCCGCTATTTAAAGGACTTAGGGTATAAAGTGACCGTAGTAGATCCCTTTGCTGATGATGTATCTTACGAGGCTGATGAGGTGATAAAAGGAGACTCTTTCAAAGTACCTGACGAAGTAGTTAAGGACAAATACGTCATAGTAGCTACAAAACATGTTTACGACACTTGGGCGATAATGAAATCCATTTTAGGAGGGGCTAAAGAGATAGCGGTCGTTATGAGCATAAAAAGGTCTAAGGTCATCATGAAAAGGCTTATACAAGCCGGAATAAGTATAGAACAGCTCAAAAAGCTGAGAATACCTGCAGGATTGGACATAGGGGCTAAAAGCGATAGGGAAATCGCTCTGAGCATCGTGGCTGAAATACTTGCAGCCGAAAGAGGCGGAAGTGGAAGACCCTTAAGGGAAGTAAAAGCTTTCGAAAAGATATTCGAAGAATTAAAGTGAAACTGTTTGCTAAAGAATCTTTGACTCTTCAAGTAGTCAACTAGTTCAACTGCTTTCACTTTCCCGTTTGTCCCTACACTTTCATTTCAATCATTTTATGTTCATTCATGATCGAGTGTAGGGACTTAGCCCTCAACCACCCACTTACTGTAGGTGGGTCATGGGACTCCTTCGAGCCCA
>Ga0081529_114777_pt1 | contig 46179 bp, 51 predicted proteins | sample EchGeymetagenome_FD_71012 | JGI IMG/M metagenome (GOLD analysis project Ga0081529, IMG submission 71012) | Ferrous microbial mat and aquatic microbial communities from Echinus Geyser, Yellowstone National Park, USA - transect B T=78-80 C v2... ...
AGGGATCATACAGGGTCACCCTTAACTCATTGGGGCTAGTCGAGGGAAACTTCAATACCCTCCCATCCACACCTTTATCACTCCCCAAACCTCGTGAGCGGTGCCCGTCATCAGTTAAGGGGATCATCAATAAAAACTTCTTCGGTGATACTATATAAACACAACTTGTCAAGACGATATTTAGATGATTAAAAATAACGAGTAGTTACGTAGAAGCGTTACAGTCTCTATCCGTTAATAAAACCCGCACACCTTAAGTTAACCGTCACACCTAGTCGGGATACCCTCACCCTCCGGTGTAACTGTATTTAAGATTTCTAACAATTAACAAAACCTTAAGTCTTATCGAGAACTCTCCACACGGCTTGCCACTTAATACGTCACCACGTCTCGACTCCTTTCCCGGATGAAACCGTTCAGTCTAAGGGCACGTCCTAGGCCCCTACCCGGGTGACGTACGTAAAACTTTATCCCTTCGCGATTTAAAGGGTGGGGCAAACTGGTCCACTCTGCGCTAAAATTCTCTACCTACACTTTCGTCCCAGTCCCTTTGTGTTCAATCGTGACCCAGTGTGAGGGCTTAAGCCCTGGATAACTACAAGTCGTGGTAAGTGAATCGTGAGAATCCTTGGAGCCCAACAGGGAGGGGTTCACGTCCTGGATCTCTCCCCTTGAGCGGAGCTTACACGATGTGAGAGCTCACGTTTTACGTAAAGATTGTAACATGGATATAAAACATTCTCGACGTGAAAGGACTCAGCCCGAGATATTTAACGACCATCTCTTAAGGGAATCATGGTATAACATATTTAAGACACGGGGAGGTTACTATAATTAATGACCAAAGAGAACAGGGAGTTACAGAAGTCCCTCATGGAGGCGAAGGAGAGGATAGTTAACGGGGATGTCAAGCAGGGAACTGAGCTCATAGGAAAGGTCGTGAATTCCTCCAATATAAGGGAGGCTAACTGGGTCATCTGCAACATAATAGACGCGGCGGAATGTAAGTACGTGGTCGAGAGCCTGGAGAGTATAGGTAAGATCTTCGACATAACCACCTGCGGAAACTTGAAGAGGGTCATAACTTGTCACGCCATGAGGGGCGTACTCAACGAGTATGTGGATATAGCCCTGGGGGCCCTGGTGAAGAGGAGGAGAGAGGATCTCCTGGACAGGCTGGCCCAAGAGTTGATGAACGCCGACCCCAAGTTCCTGGTGAAGCTCGCCTCAGCTTACGGTGAGTTGGGTAATACCAGGAAACAGGGAGATCTCCTCAGGGCAGCTTGCGAGAAGGGACTCACGGAGGCCTGTAGGAATATTAATCAGGTCTACCCACGGCTCTCATGAGAAGAACTAAGATAGTGGCGACGCTGGGGCCCTCCTCCCTCAAGTTAATTTCTCAACTCTCCAAGTTCGTGGACGTATTCAGGGTCAACTTCGCTCATGGGGATGAGAACAGCAGGAGGGAGTACGTGAGACTCATCAGGGAAGAGGCACCTGACTCTTCCATCCTTATCGACCTCCCAGGCCCTAAGCTGAGGGTGGGAGACATAGGGAGGATGGAGCTCAAGAGGGGACAGGAGGTCCTCTTCTCTCCCAAGGGTGGGATCACGGTTGAGGACCCCGTGTTCTACTCGAGTGTTAAGGAGGGTTCCGTCATCCTCATCTCCGACGGCCTCATAAGGATTAAGGTGACGAACGTTTCTGAGGACGAGGTCAGGGGTGTCGTATTGGATGAGGGAGTGTTGACCTCCAGGAAGGGGATAAACATACCTGACCTCAATCTGAGGAGCGGACTCACCCAGAGGGATCTGGAGTTGCTGGAGGAGGCCATCTCACTCAAGGCAGACTACGTAGGGCTCTCCTTCGTCCTCAGCGCTGAGGACGTTAGGAAGGCGAAGGAGAGGATAAAGGGGAGGGCGTGGGTAGTATCCAAGATCGAGAAGAGGCAAGCCGTGGAGAACCTGAAGCAGATAATTCTTGAGAGCGACGCCGTCATGGTAGCCAGGGGAGACCTTGGAGTGGAGATAGGCCTGGAGAACCTACCGTACGTGCAGAGGAAGATAATCTCCACCTCTAAGACCCTGGGGAGACCGGTAATCCTGGCCACACAGGTGTTGGAGTCCATGGTCCTGAACCCTATGCCCTGGAGGGCTGAGGTCATAGACGTTGCCAACTCCGTCTACCAGGGGGTGGATGCAATAATGCTGAGCGATGAGACAGCTTCAGGTTCCTATCCCCTGGAGGCAGTGAGGTACCTTCACCGCATCATAACTTCCTCAGAAGACAAGGTGAGGTCCACGAGGCCCACCCCCTCAGGTCCGGACGACGCCGTTGCCTCAGCCTCGCTGGCCCTCGCTGAGACTTCCAAGTCGAAGCTAATAGTGGTGCACACAAGGAGCGGGCTCACGGCCCTCAGGGTGTCGAGACTCAGACCCAGGAGTCCCATACTCTGCCTGACCCCGGACCCCGAACTCGCGAGGAGGTTAAGGCTCTGCTGGGGGATTACAACGGTGGTGGTGAAGGGTCCCTCATCCTTGGACGAGATGGTTTCCTTAGCCTTGGAACACTGTAGGAGGTTAGGGGTCAAGGGTAGCGTGGTCATAGTCGCCGGGGATCCGTCCACGGAACCGGGGAGGACGGACTTCATCAAGCTCCACAACCTGGATGAGGAGAAAGGCTTAAAATCTACTAAGGAGATTTAAATATATGGAGCTGAGTATAAGCATACCGCTGTCGATCAGGGAAGCTAGGAGGGAGGACGCTGATGGGATCTACCAACTCTACTCCTCTCTTTCCCCAGAGGACCTCTACATGAGGTTCTTCAGTTTCCACAGGGTTACCAGGGGAGAGATAGAGGAGTTGGTCAAGGGTGGGGACCACGTGACGCTAGTGGCCGAGGAGGGAGGAAAGATAGTGGGAGAGGCAACCCTATACAAGGACGGGGAGTTCTCCTTGGTTGTGGACCCCAGGGAGAGAGGAGCGGGACTAGGTACCAAGCTGGTCCAGGAGTTAGTGAGGAAGGCTAAGGAGATGGGACTCAGGGAGGTGAGGTTTTACACGTTGCCGGACAACATGCCTATGATAAGGATCGGGAGGAGACTGGGCTTCAAGCTGACCTTTGAGGAGGACGAGGTCCTGGGAGTCCTGAAGTTGGATCACCACTCGTAGGGGCAGGAATAGTCCTGAAGCCTCAACTTCTTTCTAGCTAAGCTACACAGGGGACACATGTTCACTACTTCGTTGTTTGTGAGTTTGACCGCGAAGTTCCTGACGACTTCCATGAACTCGGGGTCAGATTCCAGGACGTGTTTGTAGGGCGTATTGGCCCTCTTCCCCCTGAGGTAATAGCTCGCCTCCGCGGGGGTGAGGCCCAGGAGTGAAGCGGCCTTGAACTGTGAGAGACCCTGTGACACGATCTCCTTAACGAGGATAGCCTTAATACTTGGGATTATGTCCCTCATGGCCACTTCGCAGGGTACGAGCAGTTTTGAGGATCCATCTTTCATAAATAACATTATATCGTTGTTTAACGACCTTTAAAGTTTTAGTAGGAACAGCGGTTATGGGAATCTTAGGGAGGTAATACGGGGAAGTCGGTATTGTGAGAAGTTTTTCGACGTCGTCCTCCTGAAAAGGTGCGGAAAGACTGATCGAGTTGGCTAGGGAGAGGCTGGTCAAGGCGGTCAACAGGCTGGGCGTGGTCAGGGGGAACGGGAGGAGCAGGAAGGTTAACTGGCACTGGTCCTCGTGGTCCTGGTAGGTGGGAGGGCCAGCGTGAGGAACGCGGCCGAGACGTTCGGGTTGGAACGTGAACTGATGGGGCGTTGGGAGAACTCGACGACGCGTGGAGGTCCTGTTAGGCTGGTGAAGGGCCAGGTCGTCATCGTGGACGACATCGTGGACCACGACGCTCCGGGTAGATGTGAGCCCCTGAGAACTACTGGATCTACTGCCACACCCACGGGAGGTTCGAGAGGGCCGAGCTCCTCACGGTCGCCGTAGTGGACCTCGGGCAGGACGTTCAAGGTTTCCCCTACGCTGTGAGGAAGATGTTGGATTTGTGAGGGTCACCGAGTTCAAGACCAAGATCTAGGTGGCCAGATGTTGGACGTGCTCAAGGAGCACTTCCGCGTGTCCAGGGTCGTCTTCGACCCCAGTACTGTCCGAGAAGCTCGTGACGGACAACGTGGTGTCTGAGCTCAAGTCCAACCGAACTCAGGGTCGAGTCGGCCCAGGGGACCCTCGAGGAGGGACACCTCCCGGTGGGATACCCCCCGGAGTCTACTACGCCGACCTGACCCTGGGAGACCGAGTGGTTACGGTGAAGTTGCTCGTCCGGGAATATGATGACTCCGGGTCACACGTCAGGTACCTCTACACGACCGACCTCTCGCTCAGCGAGGAGGAGATCGAGGAGGCCTGGAGGATGAGGTGGGAGATCGAGGAGCTCCACAGGGACGTCAAGGCCCTGGGACTGGAGGACTCCTCATTCTGGAGGAGGGAGAGGCTCCAGGGCTACCTCACGATCTTCACCATCATGACCAACGTCGTCGGGGAGCTGGTGGGGGAGCCGAACCTGAGGAGCGTGGAGGCGTTCCTCAGGGTCTCGAACGTCATTTAGGCTGACCACCCATGCTGATGAAAATCTTTAAGTTACGTTAAAGTCCCATAACTGCTGTAAACAAAATTCGATTGAAACAGTAATTATAGTTAACCGAAGATATGAGATGGATTACATTTTTCAATTTATCGATAGAATCAAAGATCATTGTTAAATAAAATAACCAAGAGCTGGAGAAAGGAGTCTGGTACTCGCACAGAATATTACCCGTTCATAAAGTGTCCAACGGATGAGTTTATTTCTTTTAGGTAATTCAACCATACAAATTGAATTTAAGTGAGCCGATCTCCGACTTAAATTATATAATATAAACCTATTAACCGCGATAACCTTAAAAGGGTTTATCGAGATTTTTTATCGATAGCTATGTATAAAGGTAAAAGTAATAGACATTCTAAAGCACTATCTAAGACTATTGGAATTATAATCGCAGTTGTCATAATCATTGCGGCGATCGCCGGGATCTATCTCCTCACCTCCTCGCACAAGGCCGTCACGGCTCAGGCAATCTCCCTAGCTCCCACAACACCCATAATACAGCAGGGTCTTCCCATAACGTTCACGGTCTATGACGTAGTTCCCAACTCTCAGGTTGTGCTCTACCTGGGGAACGGACAGACCCTCAACGAGACCGCTGCGACGAGTGCCGTCTCGTTCACCTACACCTACAATCAACCTGGACAGTACCTGGTTTACGCGGTAGAATACCTTAACGGGAAGCCCGTTCAGAACACCTCAACCTCCCTGTTGACCATCCAGGTCAATGCAGTCCTAAACGAAACCGAGAGCCAGCTACTTTCAATCCCCGTGATAGCCTTCGATACAGCCAAGAACCCCAACGCTCCCATATTCACTGCAGGTAGTCCAGTGTACTTCTACGGAGGTTTCCTCCAGCCTCCCTCAGGACAGAACATGACCATAGAGAAGTATATGTGGAACTTCGGTAACGGTCAGACCATGACGGTTCCGGCCAACTCCTCCACCCTGTCCCCAGAGGTGAACCCGGTCAACACCACCTATTCCTCCCCAGGCATTTACGTGGTGAGCTTAACCCTTGTGACGGAGAACGTGTCCTCCAACTCCACCTATCAGATAACCACCTATCAGACGGTAGCCGTTACCGGTCCAGGGATGACCTTCGCCCTCAAGTTGTTCAACGGAACCGTCCCCAACCCTGGAGTGATAACCGTGGCCGAGAACGTGCCTGGAGGGCCTTTCTCGTTCGATCCCCAAGTAGACTACGAGAGCGTGGGATTCGAGGTGGTCTCTAACATATTCATGACCCTGCTCGTGTACAACGGATCCAGTACGACTTCCTTCATCCCGTTCGCCGCGACCGAGATACCCACTGTACAGAACGGAGGTATCCAGGACAACTACACAGTGTACGTCTTCCACATCAGGAGTGGGCTCCATTTCTCTAACGGGGACAACCTGACTGCGTACGACGTTTGGTACTCCGTGGTTAGGGCGTTACTCTTCGTGGGAGGTTCTCCAGGCACGCCCGACTGGATCCTAGCCCAGTACCTGATCCCCGGTGCCACCATAGGTGTGCCCATAGTTAACTCGACCAACATGAACCAGACCTTCCATGAGATAATGAACGCCGTGACCTACAACAACCAAACCAACACGGTCACCTTCCACCTGGTCAACCCCACTCCTCCGCAGTTGTTCTTCACCGCAGTAGCAGATCCCCTAGGGGCTGGAATTGTTGACGCCAAGTGGCTGGAACAGGTAGGTGCAGGGATAACTTTCACCCCACAGGGCTTCCTACAGTACGAGCAGTACGCCAACGAAGGTAGCTACAACACCCAGGTACAGAACGACCCTGTGGCCTCAGGTCCTTACATGATAAAGACCTACGTACCCGGACAGTACGTGGTCCTGGTGCCCAATCCCTACTTCACCGGAGTCCCAGGAATACCTGCACCGAACGACACCGTGGTCATAAACTGGGTGAAGGATCCCCAGACCGCCTACGAACTGTTCGCCTCCGGAAAGGCCGACATAGTGACACTCCTCCCGACGAACTACTTCCCGTCCCTGAAGCAGTTGGAGGCCCAAGGCCAGGCAGAGATATACCAGTTCCCCACACTATCTGAGTTCTTCTTCGTGTTTAACATAAACGTGAGCCAGTCGGGACTCAAGACCCTGGGCTCCCAATACCACATACCCTCAGACTACTTCGCGAACCTCTACGTCAGGGAGGCCTTCGCTTACGCCTTCAACTACACCAACTACATAAACAACATAGTAGGGAATGAGAAGTACGGGTTCGACTTCGCCTCCCCCTACGCTGGAGTGATCATCCCTGGGCTACCCTACTACGTTCCTCCCAGTGAACTACAGAACGTGCCGACCTTCAACCTGACCTACGCCAAGGAGCTCATGATCAAGTCCGGCATGTACAACGTCTCCATAAACATCCCCATCATAGTGCCCTCTGGAGACACTGTGGACTACGCTGCAGCACAGATGTGGGCTCAGGCACTCAACGAGATGGATCCCAACATACAGGCCCAACCTATGTACCTCCCGTTCTCCACCATCATCGGATTGGAGGTTCCAGGTCAGAATCCCATGCCCATATACTACCTGGGTTGGATAGCCGACTACCCCTACCCGTCAGACTTCGTCAACGCCATGTATGAGCAGGGAGGGACGTATCCTGCCCCAGACGGGTGGTCAGTTCAGTATCTACAGTCACTGGGCCACACCAACCAAGCCCAGATGTACCAGGAGCTCAACACGTTGATCCAGGAGGCCGATACTACCACGAACTCCACCTTAGCTGCAATGTACTACAAGCAGGCTGAGCAGATAGCCATAGACCTCTACATGTACGTATATGCACAGCAGCCCAACGCCTTCTGGGTCGTGAAGCCCTACATGACAGGATATCACGGCCAGATATCCTATGAGGAGAACCCCATGATAGGAGGGGCTGGGGACAGCCTCTACTATTGGTGGGTCAAAGGTTAAGTTTTTTATGTTCTTTATATAAAATATTCTAAATTTAGAGTGGGGTGATTAGCATTAAGTTATGGGTCTACGTCCTTAGAAGGATATTGATACTCATTCCTACTCTCATAGGTTTGACCCTCCTAGTGTTCGTCCTCGTTCATATCCAAGGGAATAACCTCATTCTCGCCGAGTACATAAATCCGAGACTCACCGGTCAGGCCAGGGAATTGGAGATTCAGAGGTTGACACAGGAGTTCCACCTGGATCAACCCGTGTACGTCCAGTACTTCTACTGGTTGGGCCAGGTATTGACCGGAAACCTAGGGTACACTAACACCCCCATCTACAGCGGGCCTGTGACGACTGCCATAACGCTGTTCCTTCCCAACACTGTCGTCCTGTCCCTGTTTGCAGCCCTGCTGATCTGGCTCATAGGGATCCCGTTGGGGGTGTTCTCTGCCGTAAACAGGGACTCTCCGGCGGACCAGGGAATAAGGGTTTTCTCCTTCACTCTCTACTCCATGCCCATCTACCTGATAGCCATAGCCTTAATCCTGCTCCTCGGGGTGTACCTCAACGTGCTCCCCTTCAGTGGGGAGGTCAGCCCACAGATGGTAGCTGGGTTGAGCTGGTTCAGGGACGGAATCTCTTACCCTACCCACGTACTCCTCATTGACGCCATACTGCACGGGGACTACGCTGTAGCCTGGAACGCCTTCCTCCACCTCATAATGCCTTCCCTGACCCTCGCCCTGGCTGTGATGGCCGGGATAATAAGGATATTGAGGGCGAGCATGCTCGAGGTGTTGGAGCAGGACTACATAAGGCTGGCCAGGGTTAAGGGTGTACCGGAGAGGGTGGTAAATAACCTCCACGCTAGAAGAAACGCCATGCTTCCAGTGGTCACTTCGTTCGGTTACACGGTAGCTGGTCTGTTGGGAGGAGTCGTAGTGGTGGAGTCAGTCTTTGACTTTCCAGGGATAGGCTACTGGACGACCCAGGCGTTACTGAACAACGACATAGGTGGGATCATGGCCTCCACCCTCCTGTTCGGAATAGTCCTTGTCCTGACGACTTTGATCCTAGACCTGGTATACGCGGTCGTGGATCCCAGGATAAGGTATTGAGGTGAAGAGAATGGAAGAGAGAACCGAGGAAGGAAAGTACTCGAACCTCATCCTCTCACTGAAGGTCTTCTTTTCCAACAGGACCGCTGTGGCAGGTATGGTAATATTCCTGGCATACGTCGTGGATGCATTCATAATGCAGTTTGATCCCAGGTTGTTGGGAGTGACTAATCCGAACCAATTCACCTATAACTTCGTGAATCCAGTACCCCAACCTCCGTCATCCCAATACCCTCTGGGGACGACCTACCCTGGTATCAACCTCCTTCAGGCCATCCTCGAGGCCATCAGGGTGGACTTGGGGTACTCCATGCTGATCGTGGTGGGGGGTGCAGTGATAGGGGCGGTGGTGGGCATACTGGCAGCTTACGTCGGAGGATACCTCGACGAGTTGTTGATGAGGTTCACCGACATCTTCTTCAGCATCCCTTACCTAGTCCTCGCCATAGCCGTGGGTTTCGCCTTAGGGAGGAGTTTCACCAGCATGGTTATAGCCCTGATCATAGTGTGGTGGCCCATATACGCCAGGTACACCAGGAGCCTGACTCTTAGCATTAAGGAGAGCGTTTTCGTTGAGGCGGCAAAAGCGGCCGGGGCCAGCATGGTGAGGATCATGTTCAAACACATACTGCCCAATACCCTACCTCCAGTGGTGGTTCAGATATCCCTGGACCTGGGTTCCGTCGTCGGGGTCTTCGCCACGTTGGCCTTCATTGGCTTCATTCCCAACGCCAACACACCTGAGCTGGGATACCTGGCGAGCCTGGGACTGAACTACGTCCAGTCAGCCCCTTGGACCGTGATCTTTCCTGGATTGGCTATAACCTTATTTGCACTGTCCGTGAACCTCATGGGAGACGGACTGAGGGACGTGATAGATCCGAGGAGGAGAAGCTAATGGAGAGAGTGAAGGAGAGAGCTAAGGTACTCGAGATCAAGGACCTCAGGGTCAGTTTTCACACCAGGAGGGGGGTCTTCAAGGCCCTTCGGGGGGTGGACCTGGAGCTTTACAAGGGAGAAGTTCTGGGGCTCGCTGGAGAGAGCGGGTCGGGGAAGTCCACCTTAGGGTTGGCGATAATGGGGCTCTTACCAAGGAACGCCAGAGTGGAGAGTGGAGAGGTCCTGTTGGACGGGAGCAAAGACGTTTTGAAGAGGTTGAGAGATTACGGATCTAGGGACGTTAAGTTCGATCCCAGGAAGAACGAGAAGTTGATCAAGAGACTCAACAAGGAACTCAGGGAGGTGAGGGGGAGGGCCCTAGCCATGGTCTTCCAAGAACCTCTGACCTCCCTCAACCCGGTCCTCCAGGTAGGCTACCAGATAGCTGAGGCCGTGTATTATCACGATCCCATGAGGTTGGTGAGGAGGGCCATAAGCAGGAACAGGTGCACTCAAGCTGACCTGAGAGACCTGATGACGACGCTGAAGACTAAGGGAGAGGAGGCATTAATTGAGGAGGTGGAGAAGAGGAACCTCAGGGGATTAGAGGAGCAGATCCTGTCCATCTGGAGGAGACAGGACATACATGAGGCTAAGAAGGAGAAGCTCATCCTCTCCCTGGATAAGCACAAGCTCGACTCCAAGGACAGGTTGGGCATCTCCATCTACCTCAGGGGTCTGCAGAGGGTACCCGTCCTAGGTAGACTTGCCAAGGATGCACTGATAAAGGAGGGCTACAGGCTGGCAGTTGAGATCCTCACCTACCTGGGTATCCCTCATCCCGAAAAGGTAGTCAGGATGTATCCGCACGAGCTCTCGGGGGGTATGAGACAGAGGGTCGTGATAGGGATAGCCATAGTCAATAACCCAGAGATAGTGATAATGGACGAGCCCACCAGTGCCCTAGACGTAACGATTCAGGCTCAGATATTGGAGTTGGTGAGTTCCCTGAAGGCCAGCTCCAACAGGTCCTTCATCTTCATCTCCCACGACCTCTCAGTCCTGGCTGAGGTCTCAGACAGGATAGCGATAATGTACGCTGGGAAGATAGCCGAAGTGGGCCCTGTGAAGGTGATATTCGAGGAACCGCAACATCCGTACACCAAGATGCTCATGGACGCCATACCGACTATGGACAAGACTGAACTCAAGGCCATCCCAGGTTCCGTACCTGACATGAGGAGTCCTCCCAAGGGTTGCAGTTTCTCCAACAGGTGCCCCTTCGTAATGCCCAAGTGTAAGGAGATGGAACCCCCCATGGTAGAGGTAAGCGAAGGTCATAAGGTGGCCTGCTTCCTAGTGGGTGAGAGGAAGTGATAGGTGCATTCAACCTCAAGAAGTATTTCCCAGTGAGGGGCGGAGTGGTGGGCACTCAGTACCTCAAGGCGGTGGACAACGTTACCCTCACCGTGAGGAGGGGAGAGGTCGTCGGAGTGGTGGGAGAGAGCGGGTCGGGGAAGTCCACCTTGGGTAGGATGCTCATAAGGTTGCTTGAACCTACAGGTGGGGAGATCCTCTTCGATGCCCCGGAGGAGGAGATGGTGAAGTACCGAGAGGCTTTAGAGTCAGGAGATAAGGAGAGTGCTGAGATGATAAGCAGGAAGTACAGCCTCCTCAGGAAGAAGGGGTCTGAACTGAGGAAGTTGAGGACCAGGATGAGTATGGTATTCCAAGACCCTTACTCCTCCCTCGATCCGAGGTTCAGGATATTGGACGTCATCATGGAGCCCATGATATCCACCGGTTACCTTAGAGGAGAGGAGGCGAGGAAGAAGGCCCTGGATTTACTGGAGGAAGTTGGGCTCCCTAGGGCGTTCGGTAATAGATACCCGCACGAGCTTTCTGGAGGACAGAGACAGAGGGTAGCAATAGCTAGAGCCCTGAGCACCGACCCAGAGTTGGTCATACTGGACGAACCTACCAGCGCCCTGGACGTATCTGTCCAGGCCCAGATCCTGAACCTCCTAAAGGAGTTCAGGAGAAGGAAGAACATCACCATGGTGCTGATAACCCACAACATAGCGGTGGTGAGTTACATGGCCGATAGAGTGGCAGTCATGTATTCCGGTAGGCTCATGGAGATAGGGGACAAGGACGACGTGTTGACCCGACCCAAACATCCCTATACCATGGCCCTCATCTCCTCCGTCCCTAGACCGAGACCTGGGGAGGCCCGGAAGAGGATAGTGTTAAAGGGCGACCCACCGAACTTACTATCTCCTCCCAGAGGATGCGTGTTCCACCCTAGATGTCCCATGGCTTTTCACGAGTGCGGATGGACAGCTGAGGAGGTGGCAGAGGACATCAACTACCTAGTACAGGGAAAGTACTACAACGTGTTCGGGGATAACGTTAAGGTCATACCCCTTCAGGACAAAGTAAAGGTGGAAGGGGCTAACCCGGAGAGCATAAAGAAGGTGTTGGAGGTGGAGAGGGAGAACATAAGGTCACTCACAGCCGTGAAGGAAGTGACCGAGGACTCGTTGCTGATTATACACGCCTTCCAGGAACCGAAGCTTTACAAGGAAAGTGAGAGGAGGTCAGTGTCCTGCCTACTTTACAGGTAACTGTAGGTTTCCACGTTCCTGACACTTGGGTTTTTGTTCCGTTTGTCCCTACACTTTCATTTCGCTCATTTTATCTTCAATCATGATCAAGTGTGAGACTTAAACCCTCAACCACCTTCAAATTACGGCAGGCGGGTCACTCCTTGGAGCCCAACGGCACGGGGCTCACGTCCCTACCATCACTTCCTTTTGGGCAGAGCTTACATGGTGTGAGAGGTCATCCTTTACCAATGAAGTTTTTATAAAAAATAAAATAAAAATTTCTATTAACATGAAAAAGGATTCAACTCTCAAACCAGGGGATTTTCCCGTAAGTGCCACTAGAACTTCGTTTGCAAATTTTCAGTGCTTTTAGAATGCATACTAGTACCGTTCATTACTCTAACTCCGTTCAACTGCTCTAAGGAGTTGCCCATTAAAAAGGTAGCCGGGCCCGGATTCGAACCGGGGTCCCAGGGGCCAGAGCCCTGGATCCTTGGCCGCTAGACTACCCGGCTAAGTTAGTTATCCTCACAGCCTATTTTAAAGGTTAATCTGTCCTCCTCGCCGAACCCCTGAAGGCCAAGATTGACACTAGGAAGAAAAGCAACGCTATCACGGTGAACGCCAAACCTATGAGCATGAACGGTAGTAGTGTCCCAGTATAACCTCTTCCAAATACTATGGGCACTGGGCCTATCAGTACTACTCCTCCGACCGTAGAGTTTGTAGGGACGCTGACGGTGCTCGCGAAGAGTAGACCAAAGCCCACGAATATGAGCACCAAACCTACGATGGTTAATCTCATATTTTACTCTGAGGAGTTTGGGCTAATAACGGTGTCTCAGGTGTACTACGGAAGTATCGTTAGCGTTATCTCTTCAAATAAGGGTAGCGTCAGGTCTCTGGCCGAAAGGTTAGGGAAACTCCACGAAGACGCTAAGGTTAAGATATTCTACAGGAGGAACGGGGACTACATTAGGTCTGTCCTAGTACCGTCGGAGTATCCAGAGAAGGTCTTAGAGGCCGTCGAGGCTGCGAGCCTCTCCTCTGACTTGGTGATCCATGTGGGCGAGAGTCCTACGTGGACTGAGGGGGAATTGGCCCTCCTAGCTACCTCGCTCAACGTCCCTGTAAAGGTAGTCTCAACCTTACCCGAGGACAGGATTCGGAAGTTATTCAAGGGAACAGTGTTGGAGAGGGCCGAAGTCCTGCAACAGTTGGAGGAGTGGGAGGGAAGGACGGAAGATCGTGGGGTAGTTTACGTAGACAGGAGTTTCGTGGTTAAAGGTGTTGGAGTCGTGGTAACCGGATTCTCACTGACCCAGGTCAAAGTCCACGACAAACTGACCCTACTTCCCTCCATGAAGGAGGTGGAGGTCAAGAGTATCCAGGTATTGGACGAGGATCAGGAAGCTGTGGGACCTGGTGTCAGGGTCGGGCTGGCCCTCAGGAACGTAAAGGAAGATGAGGTCAAGGACTCCTACCTGCTCACTAAATCAGGCTTGAGGGTGCAGAAGGAATTCGAGGGAAGAGCTACCCTATTTCCGTGGGCCCAGGTAGGCGAGGGACAACTCCACTTCGTAGCTTACGGGGTCTCGATCACGGGGACGTTGAAGTTGGACGGGGACAGAGCCAAGATAGCCCTCAGCTCCCCTCTACCTCTCGCACCCCGACTGACTGTACTGAACGTGAACAGTAAGCTTGGCAAGCCCAGGGTTGCGGGATTTGTGGAACTCTAAAGGTGGGAGTTCAAAGGTTGGGGAGCGTAAACTTTTTAGAATCTCACGATAGGGCCTTCGGTGTGACCAGGGGAGGAATGGTGGGCACTCGTCGAGGCCTTGAGGTAAAGGCGGAGATGATTACGAGGGGTTTGGGCTTCATAGGATTTCATAATATTTAATATCAATCCTCAGCCGTTGGGCTTCACCGGGGTCACGGGGCATTGCCCCACTCATCCTCCTCCACCCCTTTAGCGGGATAACCCCAACCCACCTACTCCCGGTGGGAGTGAGAAAGAGGTGGGGGAACCCGCACATCTTGAGGTATATGTTGAGAGATGCGTTCAATTGCCTATCCAGGGTGAAACCCACACCTCTCACACCTGAAAGTCCTGCCGACCTTTCGGGAAACCCATCCACATCTCGGGCAGGACTTAGATGTGAGGTGAGGGTTCACCTCCTTCACGAAGGAACCATAAATGGGAGCCTTATATTTTAGAACGCGATGAACAGTCCTCCACACAGTCCTTGAAATCTTCTTAGACAGCTTGTCATCAGCATCCTCAAACATCTCTTGCTTATTCAACTTTTCAACAGCAAAGACATTATCGAAAGATTTATAAACTCTAAGAGCAAAAGATTTAATTGTTCTTATATATCTGCCCTTTTAAATCTTGGTGGTCATGATGGAAAAGGAAACTTCTCACGAGAATACAGAATGTCCCCCAGATAAAATTATCTTCGATGCAGATAGGGGGGAATACATCTGTTCTGAGACTGGAGAGGTCATAGAGGAGAGAATAGTAGATCAGGGACCCGAGTGGAGGGCCTTCACGCCAGAGGAGAAGGAGAAGAGGAGTAGAGTTGGCGGTCCCCTTAACCAGACCATTCACGACAGGGGTCTGTCCACCCTGATCGACTGGAAGGACAAGGATGCCATAGGGAGGAACTTGGATCCGAAGAGGAGGTTGGAGGTCCTAAGGTGGAGGAAGTGGCAGATCAGGGCAAGAATTCAGAGCTCAATAGATAGGAACTTGGCCCAGGCCATGAATGAGTTGGAGAGGATAGGAAACCTCTTAGGTCTTCCCAAGTCCGTGAAGGACGAGGGAGCGCTCATCTATAGGAAGGCGGTGGAGAAGGGACTAGTCAGGGGTAGGTCAATAGAGAGTGTGGTAGCTGCAGCGATTTACGCCTCCTGTAGGAGGATGAAGATCGCCAGGACTTTGGATGAAATAGCTCAATACACGAAGGCCAACAGGAAGGAGGTAGCCAGGTGTTACAGGCTTTTATTGAGGGAACTCAACGTCGACGTTCCAGTGAGCGATCCAAAGGACTACGTGACCAGGATAGGCTCTCTCCTGGGTCTGAGCGGTGCCTCCATGAAGTTGGCTGCTGAGATATTGGAGAAGGCCAAGAACGTCGGATTGACCGCAGGTAAGGACCCCGCAGGTCTCGCCGCAGCTGCAATATACATTGCTGCCCTCCTGAACGAGGAGAGGAGAACACAGAAGGAGATAGCCCAGGTTGCCGGAGTCACCGAAGTCACTGTGAGGAACAGGTATAAGGAACTTATACAAGAATTAAAGATAGAAATACAAAACCAGTAAAAGTTTTTCTTGTTTTTATTCTATCACCATTATGTTAGACTCTGGGAAGCCTAGCTTCACCAAGAGGTCTCTAGCCTTGTCCCTGTGATCTCCCTGGATCTCAATTCTGCCGTTCTTCACAGTTCCTCCCGCAGCTAACTTGGACTTCAGCTCAGATGCTATCTTCTTGAGCTCTAGCTCATCAGTACTCACTCCCTCTATAACGGTAACCTCCTTGCCGTACCTTCTCTTCTCGAGTTTTATCTTAATGAATTGTTCTTCCTTATTTAATTGCTCACATATTTCAGGTGGAAGTCCTCCACACAAATTGTCTGCCATTTTGTAACATCATACTGTGATTAGACCTTTTTGAGCTTTTCTATCCCAGTTAGCTTTAAAACCTTTAACTTTAAAACCTCATAGTTTAAGGCAGTGGAGTACACTATGCCAGGCATATATAGGTGCGGAAAATGTTGGAGAACTTTCGACGATGAGAAGCTCAGAGTGCTACCTGGAGTCAGGTGCCCATACTGTGGTTATAACATAATTTACATGGTGAGGAAGCCCACAATTAAGGTCGTTAAGGCTATCTGACTTCACCTTTCCCTTTTTTCAATGATGAGCTCACGATGGAAGTCGTCTCCATTATGAGTTTGGCTCCTAGTACCGACGTTATGTCCGAGGGGTCGTAGGGTGGGGAGATCTCAACTACGTCGAAACCCACTACCCTGGAGTCGGCTATGAGGTTGATAACATCGAGTACCACAGTGGGAGTTAAACCCTCTGGCTCCGGTGTGGCCACACCTGGAGCGTAGGCTGGATCCACGGAGTCCACATCAAAGGTGATATATATCCTGTTGCAGGGCCTGAGGAAGTTTTTCACCTTCATGGCCACCTCTCTAGTTCCGATCAAGTTCACCTCGTGGGACGTGATGAACGGTACCCCGAACTCCTTAGCGTACTCCACTTCCTCCCTGCTCACGGCCCTATTACCGACCTCCATTATCCTGACACCCCTTTCGGCCAGTCTGTGCATGACGCAGGCGTGATCGAACTTGTATCCCATGTACTCGTCCCTTAAGTCAAGGTGTGCATCAAAACTGACCACGCAATCAGCCTTAGTGCCCAGGACTGTTCCGACGGTGATGGTGTGCTCACCTCCCATTGACACCACTATCTTCCCCTTCTCAGAGGCGTAACTCACCACGTCCCTTATTCTCTCCACGTTCTGTTCAACGTCTGAAGGGTGGAGCACAACGTCTCCCAGATCCTCGAAACCCACCTCCCCCACATCTACGCCCGTCCTGAGGGAATAGAACTCGATGAACTGGGACACTTCCCTGATCTTCCTAGGGGCAAACCTGCTCCCGGGCCTGAAGCTGCTCGTGATGTCCATGGGAATTCCCAGGACAGCGAAGGGAGAGTTCCTCTTTTCAAATCCGCCGAACTTTAGTGACGACTCGTTGAGGTAAAGAAGCCTAGGATCGGCCATACCTAAGGCACGTTGAGGAAGTTTATAAGTTTGGTTTTGTCAAAGGGTCTCATGCCAGAGACCGAGAAGGTGATTGAGCTAGCCAAGAGGAGAGGCATATTCTGGCCATCCTACGAGATATACGGTGGTGTAGCGGGACTGTACGACATAGGTCCCGTAGGTGCCAGGATAAAGAACAAGATAGTCCAGCTGTGGAGGAAGATATTCGTGGAGGAGAACAGTGACTTCGTTGTGGAGATAGAGACGCCCATGATAACTCCCTCTAAGGTGCTGGAGGCCAGCGGACACGTGGAGAACTTCACCGACCCCATAGTGGAGTGCCAGAAGTGTCACAAAATATACAGGGCCGATCACCTCATTGAGGAGACGTTGAGGCTATCTGTGGAGGGTCTAAAACCCTCTGAACTCACCAATATCATCTTGCAGAAGGGACTCAAGTGCCCGTCCTGTGGGGGAGAACTGGGGGAGGTGAGGAACTTTAACCTCCTGTTCTCGACTACCATAGGACCATACGCGGGCTCTGTGGGGTACCTCAGGCCTGAGACCGCCCAAGGAATGTTCACAGCGTTCCGCAGGGTATTCGAGAGCACTAGGGAGAGGTTACCGTTGGGAATAGCCCAGGTCGGAAGGGTAGGGAGGAACGAGATCTCACCGAGACAAGGGTTGGTCAGGATGAGGGAGTTCACCATAATGGAGGTGGAATTCTTCATTGACCCAGAGGACAAGGATGTTCCACAGCTGGAGAGATACTGGGAGGAAGGCTTCCACGTTCTGTTCAAGGACGCCAAGGAGAAGGGAGGGGATCCTGTGAGAGTCAAGGTGAAGGATCTGGTCAGCGAGAAACTGGTGGTGAATCCGTGGATGGCCTTCTGGATGGCCACTGCCTCCAGGTTCGTGAAGTCCTTGGGAATTTCAGAGGGTTCCTTTTACTTTGAGGAGAAACTTCCTCACGAGAGAGCCCACTACTCGTCACAGACTTTCGATCAAATAGTTAAAGTGATGGGGGAGAAAGTTGAGATATCCGGCCACGCCTACAGGGGAGATTACGATCTCAGTAGGCACTCCAGGTTCAGCGGGGAAGACCTGAGCGTGTTCAAGAAGTTCGATAAAGCCAGGGTGATCAAGAAGAGGAGCGTGATACTGAACAGGGACAGGCTGAGGCAAGAGGACAAGGACTTTCAGAGGGAGCTAATGAAGCTCATTTCAGATAAGAAGCCAGAGGAGGTAGAGATCATGATCAAGGCGGGAGGTGAACTCATGGGAAGGAAGCTCTCTGACTTCCTGAGCGTAATAGAGAGGGAGGAGAAGGAGCATGGGATCAGGTTCATCCCCCACGTCGTCGAGCCCTCCTTTGGAGTGGAGAGGTGTCTCTACCTATCTGTACTCAACGCGTATAGGGAGAAGAAGGATAGAGTCGTGCTATCCTTACCTAAGGAGATAGTACCATATCATGTGGCCGTATTTCCACTTCTGGAGAAGGACGAGTTAAAGGAGAGATCTCGTAAAATAGCTGGAGAGCTCAAGCAGAAATTCGAAGTACTATACGACGAAAGCGGGAGCATAGGCAAAAGATACGCCAGAGTGGACGAGATCGGGGTACCGTACGCCATCACTGTGGATCCCCAAACGCTCAACGACGGAACCGTGACGATTAGGGATAGAGACTCATGGGAGCAGATAAGAGTTAATGAGGGTGAGGTCCTACAGGTCCTAGAGAAGTTATTTAGCGGTGCTGACTTTAATATGATATTGGGAGAGGCGAAAAGATGAGTTCGGAAGAGACGAAGGGGGAAAAAAAGGCTGATATAAAGTCCCTCGTGAATATAATACCTCCCGCTTCTTCCCTCAGAGGGAGTGGAAAGGAAGCTCCCAAGGAGAAGAGGGTGAAGGTTAGACGGAGAGCCGAAGTTAAGGAGGGGACTGTCTTAGTATCGCTGAAGTTGGCCAAGTCTATGGGCGTGAACCAGGATGTGGAGATCTCCGTCAAGGGAAAGAGAATGAGGTTTAAGGCCATTCCCCAGGAGAGCCTTCCAGAGATAGAGGTTTGGGCTAACCCTCAGGACATGATAAAGCTAGGCTTAGAGGATAATAGCACGGTAACGTTGAGGTCGGTCTGATGAGTGAGGCTAGAGTCAAGGAGACGCTGACGAAATTCGAGGAAGTTATTGATAATCATTCGGCGAATCTGGGTCAATTGGAGAACATGTTAGCTATCAATGTAATAGACCTGGATAGGTGTCACAGGTTACTGAAGAGGATCAGGAGGACAAGAAGAGAGATATATGAGGGTATGAAGACCATAGTGGAGAACATAGGGGGAGTTGTGGACAGACAAACCAGGGAGGAAAGTATAGGAATAATCAGTTATCTAGGTATGGTTGGACTTAAGGATGAACTGGAGCTCCTGAAAGGCCTGCAGGACGTCATGAAGAAGAACGGTGAAAGTATAGATATCAATGATGATGTGAAGCAAATAATGGAGCTCATGGACATGGCGTCAAAGCTTAGTTTTTAAACCTTAATTACACTAACATCCCAATGAGTATAGCACACATAAGCCTTGAGGAGAGGCTTCAACAGATCTCGCTGAAGCTCATTGACCAAGTTAGGGTTCTGTACGAGATAGTTAAGAACGGTACTCCGGCCAACCCGATGCAGGCCTACTCTAAAATAAACGGGATAAAGAACAGTGTTGAATTGGATAAATTCATGGTGGGTGAGTACATTATAAAGGTAAGGGAGGGATTGTTGGACAGGGACCTTTACATAGACATATTGAACAACTTGGAGAAGATCTCCCAAAACTTGGATGCTGCGTCGTATAGATTGAGCGTGCTATTATCTAGGGGAACCCAGCTTGATGAGCTCTTGTCCAAGCTTATTGTAGTGATCTCTGAGAAACTCCTAGCTTCCCTGACTCACTTGGTGGAATCCTTGAGGCTCCTCTCAGTGAACGCACAGAAGGCAGTTGACGCAGTAAGGAACATAATGAGACTGGAGGAGGAGGTGGATGACTTGTATAGGAGCCTAGAACTCAAACTGTTTGAGAGGAAGTACGACGACCTAATCTATGTCATGCTCCTTAAGGATATCGCTGATAGATTGGAGGACAGCGAGGACATGGTCAGGGACTCTGCAACGTCAATCACTTACATAGCCTTCGGGAGGTTGTGATGCAGGCTAGAGGAGAGCTCTTTGGTGACAGAATAGTCATCCTTGACTACAGGGAAGGAAGGAGGATCTACGAGGAGGGATTTTACGGGAAACCCTTGGGAGTATCTAAGCCCAAGTCCACAGAGGAGATCAAGACTCCATTAGAGCTCTCCTTGATTGAGGGGTTGTATCTACTACGTAAGGGCAAAATAGCGGTGAGATATAAGGGAAATGACGTGGACGAGAGAGAACTAGAGGACTACGCCGTGAAGCGAATCCCTCGCTTCAGGGATCTATACAGGGTGTACGAGGACTTGAAGAGGAGAGGCTTTGTGGTCAGGTCTGGAATAAAGTTCGGTGCAGACTTCGCGGTGTATACCTTGGGCCCCGGGGTAGAACACGCCCCTTTCGTCGTTTCAGTGGTGAACGCTGATGAGGAGATGAACGCTACTGAATTGATGAGTTATGGGAGGGTCTCCCACAGTACTAGGAAAAAACTTATTCTTGCTATTATAAACTCGTCAAGTAATGAGATCAAGTACATAATGTTTAAATGGGTGAAGATGTGAAATTAAATATGTAATCCAAGGATCGGAGGTTTGCTGACTTTGAGGGAAGACTTCGGTCAAAGGAGAGGATTCGGCAGAGAAAGGGAAGAGAGGGCGCATGTGGGGGATGGGGAACCTAAGCCCCTTCCGCTTGGGAATAAATGTAACTACCTCTGTCCGTACTTCAGGTGCAACAAGAGGGCGTTAATGATACAGACGAAATACATGAAGGGAAATCCACAGAAGGTTGGGTTCTGCAGATGGGTAGGTGACACGTGTATAACCGGAGAGTGTCAATACGCCTATTGTGAGAAGAGAGCCCTACTCCCAGGTAACAAGTGCGCTTTCGCCATAAACAGGAATAACGGTTCTGAAGACGTTGAGAAGGAGCTCAGACAAGAGGATCTATATGAGGATGATAAGGTAAAGGAGATCATCTCCAAGAAGTTCGGAAAGAGGGATCTAGACCTCATTTAGTCCATCTAGGATACAGGTCATGTTGTATTTCCAAGGCATCTAATGTTTTTCCTACCACGAAACTTATAATGTCGTCGATGGTCTTCGGTTTGGTATAGAAACCTGGGGACGCTGGAAGAATTATGGCTCCGGCAGTGGCAACTTTCAATGCGTTTCTTAGTTCAATCACACCCAATGGAGTCTCACGTATGACCAGGACGACCCTTTTCCTCAATCTGAGGTGATTTATCACGGCCCTGGTAACCAAGTTAGACGCTATACCTGACGCCACTTCAGCCAAAGTCCTTATACTGCACGGAACCACTGCAATTCCTAAGCTTCCCGCCAGAGTGCTCGAGCTGGATGCAGGGGCGTCTATCTCATCTTCCATGTAAACTCTTTCTACCAATCCTTCCAAGAGTTTACGGAGATCCTCCCCCAATTCCTCTGCTGACACCTTGATTGCTGCTTCTGTGAGTATGACTTCAGGATGATATCCCAGATCTAATAGTGCCTTCACCGTCCTCAGACCGTATACGGTCCCGCTAGCTCCGGTTATCCCTACAACGACTTTGCCTTTCCTTTGGTCTGCTCCTGTTTCTTTAGCCACTCTCTCATCCATGTGGAGTAGCACCTATTACTACAGAAGGTCCACGGCCTATTATTACAACAGGTCTTGATTACGATTGGCTTGGTCCTTATGATGGTTCCACATACATCACATCTCAGGGCCTTGCTTCCCGTCTGAAGTTCTAAGGGCATTGATACCCTGTGGTCTTGGAGCAAATTAACTATTTCCCATGGTTGGATTATATAATCTAGTTTATAAGCCACTAATATTACGATGTAACTATGGAGATCAGACAGGTAGATGAGGTAAAAATCACGAAGTATATCCTGAAGGCGACATTTGAAGATTGGATGGACATAGCAGAAAACGACGTGGTGATTGTGGGAGCCGGTCCCTCAGGGCTGAGCGCTGCGTATTACCTTGCTAAGAAGGGGCTAAAGACTACAGTCTTTGAGAGGAGGTTAAGTTTCGGCGGAGGCATAGGAGGAGGGGCCATGCTCTTCCATAAAATAGTGATAGAGAGTCCCGCAGACCAAGTACTCAGGGAGATGAACATAAGGCTACAGCGAGTAGAGGAGGGAGTTTACATTGTGGACAGCTCAGAATTCATGGCTAAACTAGCGTCGTCCGCCATAGACGCGGGCGCAAAAATAGTCCACGGTGTAACTGTAGACGACGTCATCTTCCGTGAGAACCCACTGAGGGTGACCGGGGTGGCAGTAGAGTGGACAGCTACACAGATGGCCAGCCTTCACGTAGATCCCCTCTTCATCCACGCCAAGGCGGTAGTGGACGCTACTGGGCACGACGCTGAAGTAATCTCCGTGGCAGCCAGGAAGATACCAGAACTAGGAATAGCGATACCCGGGGAGAAATCTGCCTATAGCGAGGTAGCCGAGAAGCTCACTGTTGACAATACGGGAGAGGTGGCCCCTGGACTCTACGCCGCCGGGATGGCCGTAACTGAGGTGAAGGGGTTACCGAGGATGGGGCCCATATTTGGGGCCATGGTTCTGTCAGGCAAGAAGGTGGCTGAGGACATAGCCTCGTCCCTCCTGATGAAAGCCCGTAACACTTAAAACTACTGCGTGGTAGTTACTGGAGATGTCTCAGACTCACCAGATAAAGGTCTCAGATAAAGCTCAGGCGATAATTGAGAGACAGATTGATAATAACGTGACTGGCAGGAAAGAGATAACTTTGAAGATATTTCACATAGGTAGCCCTACTCCCTCTAGGGAGGAACTCAAGAAGGCTCTGGCATCCTATTTAGGTCAGAAGGAGGATCTCCTGGTCATCAGGAAAATAACTACCGGGTACGGGGCTGGAATAAGTCAGGCTAGAATTCACGTCTATACTGACCCTAAAAACTTGGAGAAATATGAACCTAAGCATCTCCTCGTGAGAGGAACGAAGCAGAACAAGGGAGGTGAATCCAATGGCTAAAGGGGAAGAAAAGGCATCTGCTAGGTTATATTACGAGATTGTGGATGGAAAGGTGAGGCTGAAAAATAAGAAGTGCCCAAGGTGCGGTAGTGTCATGGCCCATCACATGAAACCTAGAGAGAGGTGGACGTGTGGTAAGTGTAATTACACAGAGTTCGTTGTAGGTAAATCGAGGTCATGATTGTTTTAGGCATAGAATCTACAGCCCACACCTTTGGTGTGGGAGTGGTAAGAGATACCCCCCCATTTGTTCTGTCCAACGTTAGGGACACTTATGTTCCCGCCTCAGGGGGCATGAAGCCGGGGGACGCGGCCAGACACCATGCCACGGTAGCTCCCAAGGTCGTCAGGGAGGCCTTGGAGAAAGCCGACGTGGGCATGAGAGACGTGGACGCAGTTGCAGTGGCATTAGGTCCAGGTATGGGACCGGCGTTGAGGGTGGGTGCAGTGATCTCTAGAGCGTTGGCAATCAAGTATAACAAGAGATTGGTTCCAGTGAATCACGGTGTGGGACATATAGAGATAGGTTACCTCACCACGGGAGCGACGGATCCTCTCATCCTTTACCTCTCTGGGGGGAACACCATCATAACTACGGCATACAGGGGTAGGTTCAGGATCTTCGGTGAGACCTTGGATATTGCACTAGGGAACCTCATGGACACGTTCGTGAGGGAAGCCGGTTTAGCTCCTCCATACGTCGTCAAGGGAAGACACGCCATAGACATCTGTGCTGAAAAATCAGAGAACTTAGTGGAACTGCCGTATGTAGTTAAGGGCGAGGATATGTCCTATTCAGGTCTGTTGACCGCAGCTCTGAGGGCCCTTCGCAGGTATCCCTTGGAGGATGTATGTTATAGCCTGAGAGAGATTGCCTTCGACATGCTTCTGGAGGCCTCAGAGAGGGCCCTGGCCTTGACTGAGAAGAAGGAGTTGATGGTGGTAGGTGGAGTCGCCGCCAGCGTCAGTTTAAGGGAAAAATTAGAGAGGCTGTCAAGGGACTGGAACGTCAGTCTCCTTATCGTTCCACAGGAATACTCTGGGGACAACGGGGCCATGATAGCGTACGCTGGAATGCTGGCGGCGAAACACGGAAAGTACATCGATGTTGAGGCGTCCAAGGTTAGACCCAGATGGCGCATAGATGAGGTGGAACTGCCCTGGAGAAGCTAGTCCTTCTTAAACGTGGGGCGGAATCGTTAATTTACCTGGGGGAGTTCCTGGGTATCAAGTCCGTCTTCAAGGTTAGGGTAAGCAAGGGTTATAGAAACCCCAAGCTGGATGCCCAAATCAACGCGTCCAGAACAATAAGTGAAGCCAAATTAATGTATTCGGCCCTCAAGGCCGGTGTAAATACGCCAGCCCTACTCATGGTATCTCCTGAGACTTTCACGATCGTGATGGAGTATATAGAAGGAACAATGCTGAAAGATGCAAGCCATAGAACTACCCTCTTTAGGGACGCTGGGGTGATTGCAGGGAGGCTTCACCTCAACGGCATCATTCACGGTGACTTAACTACCAATAATATCATAGTGAAAGATGGCGAGCTGTTCCTCATAGATTTCGGACTGGCTAAGAGGTCGGTGGACGTTGAGGATATGGCCACAGACGTCCACGTGTTCCTCAGGTCTATAGAGAGTGTACATCCAGACGTCAAGGATAAAGCGTTCTCTGAATTCATGGAGGGTTACGACTCTGTCACCCGTAGAGGGCAAGATATACTAAAGAAGGTAAATGAGATAAGGATGAGAGGTAGATATGTCGAGGAGAGGAGAACTAAAGGTAGTCACGGGTAACTCTCATAAGTTTCAGGAGTTCCAGGTCATTGCTGGAGATAAATTAAAGCTCAGCATGATCAACTATCCTAAACTCGAGATTCAGGCAGACTCTTTGGAGGAGATAGTGAGATTCTCAGCGGTCTCCCTCTACTCCGTCTTCAGGGAACCTATGATATTGGAGGACAGCGGGCTCTTCATAGAAGCTCTCCACGATTTTCCTGGTCCTTACACCAATTACGTTAAGAGAACACTGGACTGCGAGGGGGTGCTAAAGCTCATGGAAGGAGTGAAGGACAGGAAAGCCACCTTTAGATCGGTAATAGCTTACGTGGACGATGGAGAGATGAGGCTCTTTAAGGGAGAAGTTGAGGGATCGATCTCCTTGAGCGGGAGGGGTAACGCGGGGTTCGGCTTCGACCCAATATTCATCCCCGCGGGAAGTTCCAGAACTTTCGCTGAGATGAGCGTGGAGGAGAAGAGCCGGATTTCCCACAGGGCCATGGCCATGAAGAGGTTTTTAGACTTCTACCTGACCTCCCTCCAGCCCTGAGGGGACCCCTGAGTTCTCGAGGGCATACAGCCCTTATGCTACTAGACCGCGTTCGACGATGAGCGTTAGGTTTACTCACCGCTGAGGGACGCGTTCATGGTCTCCTTAAGGATACTTAGAGCCCGTTTAAACGTCTGGTCACTTATAGGCCTTAGTCTCCTCTATGCTCTCCAGGTTGAGTCCCCTGTATCTTCTCTCGTAATAGTCCTCTAGATAACTCAAGACCTCCTTTGAGAGTGAGAGTTCTGAGGCTCTGACGAAGTTCAGGAGCTCGCTCTTGGACGTTATGTTTGGTGTGACAGTTGAGACGTTATTGAAACTGAGAACGTAGGCAATGGCCAGTTGGTTCAATTTAATTCCGAGGGAATCTGCGTACTTCTTCAGATCTAACGTTGCCTCATAGGCCCTTTTGATCCACCCGAAATCCTTGAAGTGACGATGTAGTCTGGGATCCTCCACAAGAGGCCATTTATCTTCGTTAAGGACGTCAGAAGCGTGGGGAACCCTTATCACGTGTCCCAAGTCTCTCTGAATGAGTTTCTTTCCAGGGTACTCTTCTATCAAGTTGAAGATGTGCTCCAGTACTTCATAACCCATTTGGATGGCCCTCATTCCCTCTTCCTCCCAACCTAGGGTAGGACCTAAGGCGACGCCGACGGATCTGGCAATACCATCAGATTTCAGGGACTTCATGAACTCCAGTAAGCCCTCGTTAGAGATGTCCTTCATCTTCGGGTTGTGGATCATGAGCACGTCAACGTAGTCTGTGTTGAGTCTCTTTAACGACTGGTTAACTGCAAACCTGAGGTAGTCTAGATCGAACCTATGTTTAGGTCTCTTGGAGTCTGTGTAGAAATCGTATCCGACCTTAGTGAGGATGACTACGTCCCCTCTCTTGGGGGTAACGACTCTTCCGAGAATCTCTTCAGACCTTCCGTTTCCGTACATGTCTGCCGTATCGAAGAAGTTGACGCCTACATCCAACGCGGTCCTTATTATCTCTTCAGCCCTCTCTGGATTTCCCCACCAGTCCGTAACGATACTCCACGTCCCTACCCCGATTTCTGAAACCCTTATGCCGGTATGACCTAAGTCCCTTAATCTCATGTCATACTACCAGTTATATAATAATTATTTATCATTTATAAGGGGAGGTTTTACTCGATGTTAATCCGGATGACGGAGAGGCAGTTCGACCAGATACTCACTAGGCTAAAATCATTCGTTTATGAATATAATTCAAGGATCACTAGATACGACGTTTATCTGAAACCCTTTCACATAGTTTACAAGAAAGGGAAGAAATATATTTATATTGGTAAATATTGGTACAAACTGGAGAAAATGAATGGTAAGCTCAAGTGGATATATCTTGGGAAGGAGAAACCCATTCCGGAACTCCCTGATCCGCCAAGAGTGCCCGAAATAACGATAATAAAGGAGGATTCAGAATACGTCTTCGACGATTCTTTACTAAAGCAGCTCAAATGAAAGGGACTGCTTTAGTCTGTCCAGCGGAACTCTTAGCTTCAGCCCGTTAATCATTCTTATCACGTCCTCGGTGTCCAATTTGATTAGCTCCGCTGCTCCCATCGCCACTACGGGATTGAACGGGGATCCCATAAAGATGCTGACCGCACCTGTCCTGGCCCTATTGATGGCTAGCCTATAGAGTGATGTTAAAGCTGTGTACATGTTGGTGAAGTCGATGCTCTTGGAGTAGACAGTTCGCCTCAACACGTTAATCACGTCCTCCTGGCTTCTACTGTTCGCCATATCCCTTATGTCGTCCTCACTTACGTTACACCTCACGTCCATTGAGATCTTCTGTCTGGCGGCGAGACTTAAGGAATAATAGTCTTTGTAGCCACATAGGATGTTGTTGGCAGCAGCCTTCCAATCCCCCTTTAACCCCTCAACGATGTTCGAGAGGAAATGAATATAATAATACTCAAGGAGCGAATTCAACTGCGATAGGTCCTTTGGGGATTTAGATGAGGCGAACGATAATGCATCTCCGTAAATGGTTCCCTTGAGCATAGATTGAAGTTCCTCCATGGACGCTGGCATCTGGTCTATGTGACTACGTAAAGTTGTCAGAAGGTTCACATCTCCCTGTAGTTTGTTCCACACGATAGACGTGAGATATGTTAGCTCGTCTAAGGTTACCCTATAGACGTATGCAGACACGATGTCCTTAGCCAACTTCACGGATACTGAGAGGTCGCGCAATTGTTCCAGGAGGCTTAAGGCCCTCTTCTTCAACATGAGCTCCGCAACGGTTATGCTATCTGGTACCTCACTGACGAACCCCCTCTCCTTCAATACGCTCATAAATTCCTTCCAATCCTTTGAAGATAGAAGCTCATTAACTAGTCCCCTGGATAACGTCTTGGCTTTAAAGAGCCTAGATACCGAGGAGATATAGGCAGCGGCAGAGCTCACTTATAAGCACCTTCAAGGGCCCTAAGGACCTCAGCTGCCGCTAAATCCAGATTGCTCTCAGCCTTCCTTCTTATTTGCGAGATTTCATTCTCTCTCTCCTCATTGAATTTCTTTCTAATGGAGTCTATGAGGGCCTGCTTCTCGCTGTTAATTGTCTTCTCCGACTCCGCAATCACTGATTCGGCAACGAGCTTTAACTGTTCTGAGATGGCCTGGGCTCTGAGGATGAGCCTCTTGGCGTCGTCGGAGGTAGCATGCTTAGCTTTCTTTACGTTGTCCTCGAACTCTACAATCAACCGAGAGACCACACTTAGCTGTGCTTCGCTCATTATAATTCGATCAATAGTGTGACTAACTCCCTTTTATTGATTTCCTACCGCTAACTATATACCCTGTGTGTGTGACCCCAATAGTTCTGGGTCTAGTCGCGTTTTCCTTAACTTGAAACTCCCTCATTATGATTTCAACTGCCTTGACATCCACAAAATTATTTTGGATCATTGTTAGAAATACCCTTTCCAGTTGGTTAGTGGTAGGGATGAAGACCTCCAGGGTACCTGATGGTCTCAGCGAACTCCAAGCGTGTTGGACTACTAACCAAGGGTCTGGCATATCGAGAAATACAGCGTCAACGTCCTTTTCCTCTATTCCCTGCCTCACGTCTCCCAGCTTAAAGGTGACCCTATCCTCCAGACCCAGGAGCCTAGCGTTCTTCCTTGCCCTGTTTTGCATGTCCTCCCTCACGTCATAAGTCACCACTCTTCCTTCATTACCAACGAAGTTAGCCAAGGATATGGTGAGGAACCCAGAACCAGTTCCAGCTTCAACCACAGTGCTACCTGGTTTTATACCGGACACGTATATCATGTAACCTATGTCTTTAGGGTAGAGGACCTGAGAGGGCCTGTGAAGACCTTCATAAATGTAATCCAACGTAGGGTAAAGGAGGTGGGCCTTTCCCCTCTGTATCGCTAGAGATTCCCCATATTCCTTACCAATGATATCTTCATGTAATAGCGATCCCTTATCAGTGTCCAGTCTCTTCCCTCTCTCCAACTTGACCAGGTACACTCTCCTGGGATCTATCCACACCACAACTAAGTCTCCTTCCGCCAAGGGCACGGTTCATGGTGATATAGTCCCATAAAAAATCTTGTCTTATCAGTATTGGTGTCTCAATTCATCAATCCTTAATACCAGCCCTCATCACTACTCTTTTATCCAGAGCTCCTTCCTGATAAAGTCTCCTATGGCAGCTCTTATGACTTCACTCCTGGTTTCATACCTCCCCGTATTCACAAGTTCATCCATGGCTTCTAGATATTGCTCTGGAAGTTTCACGGTTATTATCTTCATGTTAACCTCGAAAGAGATACTACTCTGACCTAAACTTTTAAGGATTTGTGCTAAGGTTTGCTAGCTTGTTCCCATAAATGATCGAAGTACACCATCGCTATATCCACAAGGTACCTGTGGTTGGATATTATCCCCGTCAACCTATCGTTGGACTTTATGATCAACAGAACAGAAGAAGAGGTCACTATTCCACTACCGAACATATTGTCCAAATGCCTCTGCTCTATTCCTCCCTCCTCGACTCGTATATCTCTCTGAGCTATCAGCTTCACTTCAGCTACGTAGGATTTAGCTTTTATTAGTTGAATTAATTCTTGATCCATCAGTTCCTTAAACGAGATTGCCACCAGGTACTTTTTACTGGGCTCGCCTAGGAGATTGACGATAGTTCTCTTGAGGTCGTGCTGGGGGATCATCATCACGGTGTAAGCTGCTGTTGAGCCCATGAGCGAGGATAGAGGCTCTATGAATTCCTTTTCAAACTGATCTACCTTGAACTCCAACATCTTCTTTATGTTGGACCACAAGTCCCTGAGAGATACGGCCTCGTAGACAACTGGCTTCTTCCCTAACTTTCTTATCCAACCTCTCTCCTCCAGCTTGTTGAGTATGGAATATATCTTCGTATATGAAATGTTGAGCTCGTCTGACAACTTTCTGGCGTTGCTCTGGCCGTTCAACAACAGTGCCGAATAAACCTTGAGTTCTGCCCTCGATATACCTAAGACTGAGGCAAACTTGCTGACCCTCGCTAACAACTCGTCTAGGATGTCCTGACTCATTAAATATTATTAATCTCTTCACCTCATTAAAGCGTAGATGGTGATCAAATGGGAGGAGCCTCCAAGAAACCCATAAGTAATGTAGAGAAAAGGATGAAGAAGGAAGCGGAAGCTCAGCAGAAGAAAGAGAAGAAGAAGGCCAGTAAGACTGGGAACGAAGTCATCTCTAAGAACATCGTCATCAGTGACGAGATGGTGAAGAGAGTTCAGGAAGAGATTAAAAAGGAGAAGATCATCACCCCTTACAACCTAGCCACTAAGGCCAGCATAACCCTGAGCGTAGCGAAAAGGATACTTAAGGACCTCAACCAACAGGGAGTAATAAAGGAAGTCTATAGGAATAGAAGGACTGCTATTTACGTTGCGTCGTGACCTCTTGCCACCTGACCGTTACTACCCCTCACTTTTTTGACGCTCTTACAGAGTCCCGTAATTATTGACTCTAAACCGTTGGCCTTTGCCATGAGGTTATCGTGAGGAGATGCGATCATCGAACTCTCCACGAGGACTATGGTGTCCTCTTCCTCTGCCTCCTTATAGACCATTGAATCCGGAGTCGTGATGAAAGTAGGAGAGTAGCCCACTATTTCGCCCTCTTCGTTCTCAATCACCTCTCCGTTAACCAGGTAGGACATTTCGTTCTCTATCGTTCTCGCGACCGCTATGTGCTTTATCGCCTCCTGTCTTTTATTCAGGGCCTTCATGGTTCCTATCACCGCCTGAGATCCTCCAAAGTAAAGTAACCTACTGATCTCTGGGGACATTAAGTCGTCCTCAGCTATGAGCCCATATTTTCTGTCCAGCACCACATGGATAGGTTCCTTGCCGTTGGATATGCCCAGCCTTACATCTTTCTCAGAGGACGTAATCTTCCTGTACTTGCCTATTATCTCGCCGTCAGGAGATATCACCAATGTTGTCAGGAATATTTTAGGCCCTGCCTGTTCCAAGAGTGGGCCAACTATGAGATGGACTTCTCCCTCCATGGCTAACTTTATGGCTATCTCGGTTGTGTTACCGGGGATCTTCTCGGCCAGATTCTTCACTACGCTTCTCATCTTCTTTTCATTGTTGTAGATCTCGAAGCCGTTTCCTACAGGGAAGAGAGACGGCAACACCACGAGTTTAGCTCCTCGATCCTTGGCTGTCTTAATGAGCTTTTTCGCTTTCTCGACGTTGTGCTTCCTGGCCATCTCCTTTAGTTTCAGATGCGTGAGCGAAATCAACATTATAATTTCACCTTATGTATTGTATTTCGTCGTACAATTGCTTTAATACTTGTCTATAATCTTCTTTATTCTCTTCAATAAGATCCATTCGTTCCAATAGGTATCTTGTCCTCTGTTCAGATACGAAGTTAGAGTACTTGCTGTTCAGAAATTCGTACACATGAGTCCCGAGCTTAGAGGGTATGAGTCTTTTAACTCGGCTTGTTTCGAACACGTATCCCCTCTTTAATATCGTAGATATAATGAAAGCGTAAGTGCTAGGTCTGCCTATACGCTTATTCTTCATTTCAGAGATTAGATCGCCTTCCGTATAGAGAGTGACGTCGCTCTTCATAAAAGAGCCTATGACTGTGGCTTCAACCTCAATGGGGAGAGCGTCACGTGAATTCTTAGAAATGGAATCTATGGTTCCTCTGAATGGAATGTAGAGCTTCTCCATGGGGACGTCTACGGGTTCAGAGAGTCTGACCTTTATCACGTTCTCCAGTTGTGGGGTCTCCAGCGTGAGCTCCTTGTCACCCCTCTTAGCCTTGAGTGATAGTACTTCGACCTCGACGATGAGCGGAACAACCTGGCTCGATATGAACCTCCTGAAGATCATGTCGTAAAGTCTGTAATGATTAAACGTCAATTTCCTGGGTAGCTCCAGCTCGCCCTCCTCTATCATGGCTCTCAATTGCTCCACATCCAGAGGCTTGGTCGGCCTTATGGCCTCGTGGGCTCCACCCTCTCCCCAGCTCCTGGGTTTAAATATAGTCTTATACTTCTCGCCCAGGAGGTTCCTTAGATAGGATTCGGCCACACCAATACCTGTGGAGGATATCCTTATACTATCAGTCCTGTGATAAGTTATGAGACCCATCTCGAACAGATCTTGGGCTATCCTCATGGCCTCAGGAGCGGACACCGAGAAGAACGAGGAGGCATCGGACAGGAACGTGTCTGTAGTATACGCAGGGAATGGACCCAACGTATCTTCCTTCTTTTGGATCGAGGTGATAACCACATTGATCTTTACGTTCTTCCTAACTCCCTCCTGCTTGGGTAGGAGTACGGTGAACTTATCCAGGAGTCTGGCCACGTAAACTGTTCTTTTAGTTCTTAGGTAATCCTGGTACCTCGAAATTATCCACCCTAGGACCGGTGTCTGTACCCTCCCTGCACTGAGGTTTCTGTTCTCTCCACAACTGTTCTCCTTAAGCACGTTCTGACAATACTCTTTCCAAAACTCGCTTTGCAATTTCTTAGAGAGCTTGAAACCTATCCACCTGTCCTCTATCCTCCTCACGATCTGTGACTGCAACATACTAACCGAAAACCTCCTTGGAGAATTGAGGGACTCAATTATGGCCTTTCTGGTAACCTCGTGGAACTCGGCTCGGTATATATTGGAATTGAATGGACGTAGACTGAAGAACAGGTCCCAAGCTATCTTTTCTCCTTCAACGTCTGGATCAGTACCTATGAGCACTTCGTCTGCCTCCATGACCAGTCTCCTCAGAGCGTCTATGGTGGTAACCTTATCCCTGATCTTAGGGGAGGAACAGATGGGGCATGTATTTCCCTCCCCGTATTCCGTGAACTGGTGACCCTTGTCGCATCTCTTAATGGTGTTATAGAAGGGAATTGCCTCAACTCCCCCGTCAGTCCTCACCTCGACTCCAAATATTCCTATATCCTTTGTGGTGAGATCGTAGATATGCCCTCCACTAGCCGTTACCATGAGTAGCTTATCTCCAATCACCGTCTCGTAGACCCTGAGACCGTCGAAGTCCCTCGTGCTGGGTCTTGAGAAGAAACTGGAGATAGTCTTGGCCTTGTTTGGCGACTCCACTATGAATAGAGTGGTTTTGATTTTACCTAGTGGGGGAGAAACGATCGATCTCTTCCTTTCAGTTATTTCTTCCCTCTCCTCGTTTATCTTCCTCATGAGATCATCGACGCTGGTTTCACCTATCCTCCACTGAACTAAATCCAATGGATGCCATCTTATTTCGTCCAAGACCAAACTCAGTTTCTTCTTTAACTGCTCAAAGAGGGTCTCGTCGTCAACAATAACTATTGAGAGACCTGTAGTCAGTCGACTCCCATATAGCCTGGAAGTCCTCCCGCTGGCCTGAACGTAAGTCAGATAATCGGGTATAGATATAGTGCCATCGGAAATTGATAGATCCCCAAGTTGGGCTATCTTATTTAGAATGCTTATATCCTGAAGGTATTTGTTTACTATCTCATAGGCCTTAATGAAATATTGGTCACTGATAGTGCCTTCCCTGATGGATTTAGCTAACATCACTAACGCTGCTGGACTCGTCCTCCTCAACCTGGCTCTCACTATCCTCAAAACCCTGGATACCTCCTGATCCTTAAGTACCAGTGAGAGGAGGGTGAGGACTCTCAACATGGCCAGGGGATGCATCACCTCCCCGAGCCTGAACCTAAATTTTGGAATTCCAGCGAAGATGGCGTACCTCACTCTCCAAGGTATATCTATCCCCCTCACGAGGAGTCCGTAGTGAGTAGCCACACCTACCAAGACGTCTATTTGACCCGACTCGAACTCCTCCAGTTTCCTACTATTGCTAGACGTTATCGCAGAGGCCTTCATCCACTTGTTGAGCTCCGAAGCCAATTCCTGAGCGTATTGTGTCCCTTTGTCCACAGGCACAAAGACTAGTCCTCCTGGGCCTAACCTTTTCACTAGTTCAACGGATGGAGTGAAGGTATCATTAGAAATTAGGTAGGAATCAACTACGTTTCTGAGATAAATCAGAGTGCTACCTGGCCTGAAACCCATGAGGGATGTGAAGACCGGATTACCCCTGGTCATTGTGGCAGAAGAAAATATGGCAACTCTGTCCTTCAACGAGTTCTCCCTGATTTTTTTGATCTCATCGAAAACCGAGGTATCTCCTTCCCTCGCACTCTTAAGTAACTCCTTCGTCCTATCGATGTCTTGAGGAGAAAACCCCATGAGTTTAAGAATGGTGACGGAGCTTTTACCAGACTTGAGGACGGCGTCTACGTCGTCTACGAACAGGTAGTTGTATTCCAGCCTAGATAATTCGTCGATGTGGTCTATGACATATCTCGACGTAGAAACAAATATGTCAAAGTCTCCGGATGAGAGAGTCTTGTCCATCTCGTCCCTTTTGGACTGGTTCATCCCACTGAGGTAGTAGGACAGCAAAGGCGGTCTCTCCATATTCTTACTCATTTCTTGAATCTTCTGGACAACCTGACCCACAAGTGTTTTCGTCGGAAAGATCATGAGCGATTTCTTGGAGATTGACGAGAAATACAGCGACATTATTATTCCGAATGTGGTCTTTCCTAGGCCCGGTGGGGCTATGATGGCGAAGCTCTCTCCCCTGAGGGCTCTGACTATCCAAGACCTTTGAGGCCCCATGGGCTCAGAACCCACGGCCGTCCTAAAGATATCACTCACGGCCTTGAATTCGGCCAAGAGTCTTTCAACACTCGAGAGATGTTTCAGTGTCCCCCTCTCTTTGAGACTTCGAACCAGCTCCTCTAATCCATTAACCCTTACGTCTTCAGGGAGGCATCTCTCGCACGCGAGACCTGACATTAACCTCAATGATGAAATGTTAGAACCACAATTCGGACATAAGCTCATGTAAATTACTGGAGGTACTCCTTCATTACCCATTATTTCCCTCTTGTCCAAAAGGCTTATTTAAAAGGATAGGTAAGATTCAATCATGTCGTCAAGCGTGAAACTCAGAGTACTAGAGGCCAAACAGAAGGACGTTGGCAGAAAGATAGCTAGAATGACCGAACATACCATGAGGAGGTTGGGCATAGAGACTGGGGATTACATAGAGGTCACAGGTCCTAACGGAAATGCACTGCTTCAGGCCATGCCAGCTTACGATATGAGTGACGGTGAGATCAGAGTTGACGGCTACGTAAGAAAATCCATAGGGGTCTCAATAGGAGATGAGGTGGCTGTAAAGAAGGCTAAGGTAGATCCAGCCGTAAAGGTAACCTTAGCACCGACTCAGCCTATTAGATTTGATCAGACGTTTGTGGACTACGTCAAGGAATATCTAATGTACAAACCCCTCAACAAAGGCGAGACCATTCCCATCCCTATCTATACAGGTACCATAGATCTAGTAGTCTCGAACACTCAACCGTCGAGTTACGTCTTCGTCACTGGAAACACTGAGATCACAATCAAGGAGGAGCCCATCAGGGAGTCTCAGGTCTTTCCGAGAGTTACCTGGGAGGACATAGGAGATCTGGACGATGTGAAAGAAAAGCTCAGAGAGATGATAGAGTTGCCCATGAAGCACCCAGAGCTTTTCCAGCACTTAGGTATTGAACCACCTAAAGGGGTTCTGCTCTATGGACCTCCTGGAGTGGGCAAGACACTACTAGCTAGGGCACTCGCCAACGAAATCGGTGCGTACTTCGTTACGATCAACGGACCTGAAATCATGAGTAAGTTCTACGGCGAGAGTGAGCAGAGGCTGAGGGAGATATTCGATGATGCAGACAAAAACGCTCCCTCCATCATATTCATTGACGAGATAGATGCGATCGCTCCCAAAAGGGAGGAAGTAACCGGAGAAGTGGAGAAGAGGGTGGTCTCGCAACTCCTCACTCTAATGGACGGCATAAAGGGTAGAGGAAGAATAGTGGTAATAGGAGCAACCAACAGACCCGATGCTGTAGATCCAGCACTGAGAAGACCTGGGAGATTCGATAGGGAGATAGAGATAAGGCCTCCCGACACTAAGGCCAGGAAGGAGATTCTCCAAGTCCACACCAGAAACATGCCAGTGGCTGAAGACGTTAACCTTGATGTCATTGCTGAGATGACCAACGGATATACTGGTGCCGACATAGCCGCGTTGGCCAAGGAAGCTGCGATGCACGCCCTAAGGAGGTTCATTAACACCGGTGACAGAAAGAAGTTACTGGAGCAGGAGAAACTTTCTCCAGAGGTCCTTAAGGAACTTAAGGTGACCATGGAGGATTTCATGAACGCAATGAAGTTCGTTCAGCCCACGTTACTGAGGGAGGTTTACGTTGAGGTTCCCAGAGTCAGGTGGAGTGAGATAGGTGGGCTCGACAACGTTAAGCAGCAGCTCAGGGAGGCTGTAGAGTGGCCCATGAGGTTCCCAGAACTCTTCGCCAAATCTGGAATAAGGCCACCGAAGGGAGTTCTACTCTTCGGTCCCCCAGGCACCGGCAAGACCATGCTGGCTAAGGCAGTGGCGACAGAGAGCGGGGCAAACTTCATAGCTGTCAGGGGACCTGAGGTTCTCTCTAAGTGGGTCGGAGAGAGTGAGAAGGCCATAAGGGAGATATTCAAGAGGGCGAGGCAGACTGCCCCCACAGTGATCTTCTTTGATGAGATAGACTCCATAGTCCCCATGAGGGGGATGGCCCACGACAGCGGAGTGACTGAGAGGATGGTAAATCAGCTTCTCTCAGAGATGGATGGTATAGTTCCACTGAGCAAAGTGGTTGTTATAGCTGCTACCAACAGGCCTGACATACTGGATCCTGCGCTGTTGAGACCAGGAAGATTTGATAGACTCATTTACGTACCGCCTCCAGATAAGAAGGCCAGATTAGAGATTCTTAAAGTGCATACGGCATCTGTTCCTCTATCTTCAGACGTTAATTTGGAAGTGCTTGCAGAGAAGACGGAGGGTTATACCGGTGCTGACTTAGAGGCTCTGGTCAGGGAGGCCACAATGATAGCCCTAAGGGACGTTTATGCAAAGTGTGGCACTGAGGCCAACAACAAGTGTTCTGGCCTGAAGGTCGACGCACAGACTGAATGCTATAACAGAACTGTGAGGGAATGCGTTGAAGGAAACATGCCTAAGGTGACAATGAATTACTTCGAGGAGGCCATGAAGGTCGTCACGCCCAGTCTCACCAAGGTTCAAATAGATAGGTACGAGAGGATGGCCAAGGAACTGAAAAGGAGTGCCCTAGGATGAAGAGGTACAAGATACTTCTATTGGTAGCAGATGGATTGGGAGACCGACCTATACGATTCCTGAACGGAAGGACACCCCTAGAGGCTGCAGACAAGCCCAACCTCAATTCAATTCTTCGTTCGTCTTTAGCCGGATTAATGGATCCCATAGAACCCGGTATAGTACCAGGTAGCGACACGTCTCATTTGGCAATTTTTGGCCTGAATCCTAGGGTGTACTATAAGGGGAGGGGCAGCTTCGAGGCACTGGGTGCCGGTGCTGAGTTGAGAGAAGGAGACATAGCATTTAGAGGAAACTTTGCCACAATAGATGAGAACTTTGTGGTCATAGACAGGAGAGCTGGGAGGAGGCTCGACGAGGCCGAGCAATTAGTGGCCCTATTAAATAGAGAGGTCCAGGAAGTTGATGGAGTGAGGGTGAGGTTCTACAGAGGGACGGAACACAGAGTCTCTGTTGTATTGTCTGGTGAGAAACTCAGCGACAAGGTCAGCGATACTGACCCCCACGAAGTTCACAAGAAGATATTGAGGGCAGAGGCTAGGGAGTATACAGAGGAGGCCAAGAGGACAGCAGAAGTAGTCAATAAGTTGACTGACCGAATAATAAGCGTACTCTCAGCTTCACATATTAACAAGGAGCGGATTGAGAGGGGCTTGCCTCCAGCCAACGTAGTTCTCCTGAGAGGGGCATCTACACATACTGAACTTCCCAAGCTTAAGGACTACACCAGTTTACGTGGAGCTGCAGTGTCGGCTACGGCCTTGATAAAGGGAGTCTGTAGGTCACTGGGTATGCATGTGGTAACTCCTCCTAGGGCTACGGGGGGAGTGGACACTGACTACCTCTCCAAGGCAGATCATACAGTCAAGCTCCTTAAAGAGGATTATGATTTGGTGTTTCTTCACATAAAGGCCACCGATGCTGCATCCCATGACGGAAACGCTCCAGAGAAGGTTAAGGCGATAGAGATGATAGACAAGGTCGTTGGGAGAATATTAGATGGAGTTGGCTCCGAGATAGTAATTCTCTTCACTGGAGATCACGCGACTCCTGTTGAGGTAAAGGAACACACTGGAGATCCTGTTCCAGTGATGTTATACACGCCTGATAGTATAGTGCCCGACTATCTCTCAGACTTTAATGAAAGAGAAGCCAGGAAGGGTAGCCTAAAGATAGTAGGTTTAAATATAATGCATCTTCTATTAAACTATTCTAACAGGGCATCTAAGTACGGTGCCTAGAGCTGATGAGGCTCGAAAGGTCTGAATGGTGAAGAGCTCGCGCAGGTCTGACACAACGAGAGTGGCTCTACCTCAGGGTGGGAAGGAGGTTCAGCAAAGCTTTACGAGAAACTTGGACAAGATGTCTTGCACTCTCCACCTGCTTCCCTCCCAGTTCTCTAGTCCCACGGCTCCAGCTTTCGGTTGTCCGTATACTACTAAATCATCATTGTGCCCAAAGAGTATGGCTGGAATGACGAACATGTCGTCCTCACCTTCAACGAAAACGGAAACTGGAGACCTTCCTTGCAGTACATCTCTTATGACCATCATTGAACTGAGCCTTAGGAGCCCTGGTTCATTCCTTACCTTAAGGTTATACCTACTCTCATTCATGACTACGCTTCTTCTTGTTTTACCATCAATGACGGAAAGGAATGGAACCACTCCCCCCTCTAACAGGGAACGAGTTACCACGTCGCCCACCGTAATAACCCTAGAGAAACCCCTAGCGTAGTCAATAAGTTTATGTACATCCTTAAACAGTATCCCGTAAGGTCTAGAGAGTTCTTTCCTAACGTTCTCGCTAGGGACAAAACATATGTCTACTTTATGTTTATTGCGTACCTCCAAGGTTTCTTTGCACCCATGGCTTCATAGAGCTCTGATGTCTCATTGAGTAGGATTACCATCCCCTCCCATTCGTCAGTGAAGGAATTCCCGCCACAGACTGGGCAGGTCACTTGTTCTCTGTTAACTAGAGCCTTACAGTTCTTACAAGCCTTAAATATTTTAGCCGAAATGGCCTATCACCCTCTCTTCTCTATCTTACCTAGACCTGGTTGTTTCATCGTAAGGCCTATTCGGGGCAATCTGTTCGAGGCCGCTGTGGATATGGTCATTATCCTAGCCCTAACGAAGTCTCCCTTCTGAAAGACCTTCTTTGATCTCTCGCCCACTAAAGTCCCCCTTATCTGATCGAACCTATAGTTGTCATCCCCTATCTGTGACACGTGCACTAGACCGTCCATGGGACCCATATTAACGTAAACGCCGTAATTATCCACCTGTGTTATGTCCCCCTCTATGACCTCTTGAATGATTGGGGAGAACGTCAAAAGCTCAAACTCGACCTCGTGGTAAGTCGCACCGTCCCCGAAGACTATCATTCCTTCCTCACTCACCTTAGCCTTAGTGACCGTGAGAACCAAGCCCAGATCCTTGAATAATCTCTCCTGATACTCATTCTTCAGTATATCTAACGCGATGACGTCCAAGGGCCCTCCAAATTGATCTGGGGGAATCCTGACCACCCCCCTAGCTCTGACGAGCTTAAACATGATGAGTCGAACCTAAATAGTATATACTGATTTTATAATTTTACCCCATCTACTCATGAAAATTATTCCTATGCTGTTTTTTAATGCGAGTTTCTTCAGAGCTATGTCATTGGTAAATATGACGAGCCCGAGTTCCACCGCCGTCCGCAGGAGGGCCTCGTCGGGAGGAAGTTCCTGGAAGAGGTCCACAGTCTCCCACCATCCTCCGTAGGTTCGTAGGTATTCCCTAGCTAATCTGATCCTTGAGAGCATCTTGGTGGACCTGGCGTATTTTCCTTCCAGTGTAGATAATTCATTTAACACCACTGTGTGAATGTAAAACCTTGGCTTAAAATCCAGGAACTCCAGCACCTTACTAAAGGGATCAACCCCGTCATAAACGTAGAGGAGGATATTGGTGTCCACCAACACTCCTAGACGTCTATTTGACCCCATCCCACTAATCTCCATCTACCACCTATCTGTCTACTGATGACCAGCCTAGCTTTCTTGTCCCATACTGCCAGGGGTCTCTTTAACTCCATTTCTATCTCGTCGGACTTAGCCCTAGTCACAACTCCTAGGCTGGTCGCAGAACCTAGAGTGATAAGCAGAGTCTCCTTAGGCCTGATTGGATCAACCTTTATCATCTCCTTGCTTCCCACAACCCTTTCCAATAAATTATAGGTACTGGTTATTTTCCACAATACTGGAACCTCGACCTTCGCGTCAGTTACTACATTTCCTATCAAGTTATCGGCCTTGGTCAGGGAGGGATCTAAATAGGTGCCCATAGCTACAAGACCACCAGGTTTAGCCTCATTGAACTCAGTTTGGCCGAACCGCAATGAAGAGATCCTGGTATATAGAGGTTGATAAGAGACCTTTCCCTTCTCCTCTACACGCATGCCCGGAAGGATTTTGATCTCCTGACCTACCTTAAAAACTCCCTGAACTATACTGCCTCCAACTACCCCTCCCCTAAGTTCTGAAAGAGGAGTTCCTGGTTTATTCACATCAAAACTTCTTATTACCAACATAAAAGGATCGAGATTAGGATCCCTCTTGGGAGTTGGTATGTGGTGTTCCAATGACTCTATCAGTGCGTCGATATTTATCTTATGAAGGGCACTAACTGGGACTACATCTGCACCTTCGGCCCAAGTCCCTTTCAAGAAGGCCTCTATCTGAGAATATTGAGACATTGCTTCCTCCCTAGTTACGACGTCAACCTTGTTTTGAACAACAACGACGTTCTTTATCCCTGCTATGCCCAAGGCCACAAAGTGCTCCCTCGTCTGGGGTTGAGGGAAAGGTTCATTTGCTGCTACAACCAATATGGCGCCGTCCAGGATGGCTGTACCAGATAACATGGTCGCCATCAATACCTCGTGGCCAGGTGCATCTAGGAATGACACTCTCCTCAAAAACTCTGGCTCCTCGTCGCTCCCGCAAGAGTTACACGAGGGCTCGTTAACGTAAGCCTCGGGTTTCCTGCACGATTTACATAACCCAAAGTTAGCCTCGGCGTATCCCAGCCGTATTGTCATGCCCCTCTTGAGCTCTTCTGAGTGTCTCGACGTCCACACTCCAGTGAGGGCCTGAACCAGAGTCGTCTTCCCGTGATCTACGTGTCCGACTACACCTATATTGACCTCTGGTTGAGTTACTGGCCAGGGCAAAAAATCACCTTACCACGATACAATTTATTTGGACCAACTCCGTACTAACTACGTTTCCCCTCACTATTTTCCTTCTCTTTTCACCGTCCTCCCTTGGAACGAACCCTGGAGGGGAGGAGAGGAGTAATTTACGTTTAGCTGCACCTTGAACGTCAGGCCTCATTGAAAACCCAGTGTTATCGGAGCCACCAGTTATTTTGAGTTTCAGAGGGACATTCCTCACGACCAGATCGAATGTGTCACCGATCTTGTAGCCCATGATGTTGAGTTTACCTTGATCCACTGCTATTTGGAAGGCCTTGGTCCTATACGCTAAGGCCTCCACTTCTTCGCCTCCCAATTTCTCCGCGACGTGCTTACCCACGTGTACTTCCCCCTCAGGTACATCCTGAGATTCCTCGATCACACAATGAATTTTAACCTTGACTCGCTTGTCTCCCTCCTGTTTTGTGATTTCAATAGTGAGGAACTTGTCGGCCCCCAATCTCTCCTTGGTCTTCTGGTTGATCCGACACAAGGGGAGGACTCTATTATCCTTCTCCTCAGTATCCTGTTGAATGCTGTCTACAGCCTTAACCTTTACCTTCAAAGGTTCTGCGTTCTTGGTACCTGGGTCTGATATGACTAATTTATAGTCTGGCAAGTACCTATCCCCTTTCACAATCGTATAATGACACGAGTATATAAACTCAGGGTTGTGGTATAGAATATGAAAACAGGTGTTCTTCTCGTTCTACATGGTAGTAGGGTTAATGAATGGAAGGACGTGGCGATAAAGTATAAGGACCTCTTGAAGCGACATTTTGAGCTAGTGGAATACGGTTTCATAGAGTTCAATCAACCTAGCCTGAAGGAGGCGACAGACCTACTCATCACCCAAGGAGCTGAGGAAATAGTAGCAGTGCCGTTACTATTTGCTGCTGGGGCACATTTCTACAGGGACATACCCAGATTGATAGGGATAGATGAGAGAGGTGAGATAGTAATGAACGGGAAAAAAGTGAAGGTCAGGATAGCGAAACCAATAGGGGTAGACGAAAGGGTCGCTGAGATTCTCAAAGAAAGGGTGTTTGAAGAGATGGATGGTCCTGAACCCCTAGAGGACAACAGGGAAGAGGCAAAAATCAAGCATGATAGTTAATTAAAATAATAACAACAATAAATATACTTATAGAAGACTAAGCGCTGGCACTGACGAGGAGCTCAGCCTTAGCCGGGTCATAGACCCAGTCCTTAGGTAACCTGTTCACCTTCCTATAATAGCTAGCTACTCTCCTTATTTTAGATTCTATTTCCTCTAACCCTTTCTTCGCCGTCTTATCGCCTGGATACTCCGTTAAGTGCCTCCTCACATTAACTGCCCTCCTTATCAAGTTGAACAGATCTTCTGGAATGGGCGACGCCAGTCCCCTCTCCTGTAGAAACTTTGAGACCTTCTTCCCTATGATCTGTTTAGCCAGAGGAACTCCGTATTGATCCCTGAGCACTATGCCTATCATGGAGGGCGTGTAACCCTTCTTAGCAAGTTCCTCTATAAGCATCTCTACCTCTTCCTTAGTGAACCTAACCCATTTGGGCGAACCAGCCCTAGCTGGCCTGGTTGAATGGGAACTACCCTTAGCTCTCCTCTTGTTCACTTCAGCTCACTCTTTACTAGCTCTTATTTCCTGTTCTCTCCTTTTTTAAGTTCTTCCCTAGCAAGCCTGGTTCCGTTAACCATGGAGACCATTTTTTCGAAGGCTATTTTCCTAGGTTGAAGTTTAAGACCACAATCCGGATTGACCCATACCTTCTCTGGAGGGAAGTACCTTAGGATGGTCATCAGGTCCTTCTGAACTTCCTCTGGAGACTCTACCCTCTTGTTATGCACGTCTATAACACCGGCTCCAAGCTCCTTCTCGAATCCCACTTCCTTCAGAAGCTTCAATGGCTTGTAATCATATATCTTCAAAGCGAAGTTTATCTGATCTACCTTGAGGTCGTTGAGATAAGGCGCGACGAGCTTGTAGTCTCCGTAACATATGTGTACCATCAGCTTAGCGTTAATCCCCTTAATTGACTCATTGACGGCCTCAATAGCCCATGGAACTTCGTCCTTAGTTGAGTGAATCGCTGGCTCATCTACCTGGATTATCTTAGCTCCAGCATCCACCAGACTCCGTATTTCTGAGTTTATGGCCTTAGCCAGGTCAAAGACCATATCCCTTCTGCTCTTGTAGTACTCGTTGTAAGACCAATAACCCATAGTGTAAGGTCCTGTAATGGTGACTTTGAAGTTGGGTGTATAGGAAATGCTTTTGGTGAACTCGACCTCATCTAGGAGCATAGGTCTAACGTATTCTATCTTGTCAACCACTGACGGTTTCCTGTAGTATGCTGTTCCCCAAACCCTCACAGGCCCGTAGAACTTGAACCCCTTGAGTCTCTCTGCAAAGAATTCAACCATCTCGTCTCTCTTCACCTCTCCATCCGTGGGAACATCTATTCCAGCTATCAAGTGATCCCTCATAACAGTTACCGCAGCGTCGTTGAAAGCCTCCTTTAGGTCATCCTCCGAGATCCTTCCAGCCTTCCTTAGTGCTATTACTTCCCTTAGCCACTTAGGTCTCGGATAACTACCTATAACTGTGGTTGGTAACAGCGGTAGTTCCATTAAGCACCACCAATCTTCTTCAATAACTTCAGTTTCTTAATAACTACCGCTTCCGGTATGAAATCCATGGGGGCAGCGTTTCCTATTAAAACTTCTGATGCCCCCTTTTCTCTAGCTTTCTCCACTACCCTCCTTATGGTGCTAACTCTCTCGATCTTGGTGTTCCTAGTGTCGAGGACTCCCAGGAAAACCCTCCTCTCCTTGACTTTCCTATATAATACGCCTAGGATGTTCATATTCTCTATGATATCAAAGCCGTAGACGTCTACAGGTAAAGAGAGGAGTAGATCTATCCTCGATGAGTTTATATAAAAGTAGGTTATCAGGTGCTTCTCCACTTGCACTCCTGAAAGGAGTGTTTGGTAAGCGTCCTTAAGTCTGTCCAATAAGGACGTCTTGACGCCCTTAGCGAAAATGGACGGCTCATGGATCTCGACAGCATTTATTCCTCTAGGTAAATTTTTTAGGACTGAGTTAACTTCTGCACTATAGCTCATTATTAGTTCCTCAACAGTTTCATAGTATTGGTTATCGGATAAGAGGGAGTAAGTTAGGGGCCCAACAATTACAGCCTTGAGAGTTCCTGTATATCCTACCTGCTTTGCCAGCTCAATATCCCCTTGGAGATAACTCAGGTACTCCTCTAATCTAGCCCTTAGCCTATCCTTAATGACAGGCTTCCTGTAATAGAAGTTATTATCGAAGAACCTCATAAGCTCTCCTTTTTCTTGGCCAGACAAATAGGAAAAAGTGACGTCGAGAAGGTCGTCCCACCTTAGCAGACCGTCGGTACTGTAATGTGCACCTATGTCCTTAACTAAACTTAAGAAAGTGCTCTCTCTTCTCATTACCTCCTTTTCAAGGATGTCCTTACTTACCTTTCCAGCCCTGAACCTCGAAAAAACTTTGCCCAGCGATGGAGACCGTGGGTAACTTCCTATTATGCTTATCCTAAATTTTATCACCCCGCCTGAGGAGCCAGCAGATACACTACATTACCCCCGTTATCCATATTAAACTCTAACTGTAACGGCTTCTGCTCCGAGTAAAGGATCTTAGTGAAGCCTGAAAGCTTAGTTAAGACGAGCACGTCGTTCAGATATTCCGCGGAATAGGTAGAGGAGACCGGCTTCTCAATGGATATTTCCTGAAGTCCTCCCATATCCTTAGTGAACTCCACCTCTATCTCAGATTCGCCCGCAGACTTGAGGAGAAGAGAACTTTCAGTTGCATTAAACTGAACCGAGTCACTTACTGTGTATATCTCGTTTATGGCCCTCTTGAATCCGCTTGAGACGACCTTGGCCTTAACGTCGAATTGAAAATTTATCTCGGGTATTTCGGACGCAGAGATCTCTATGTTCCTCACTACGAAATCTCTGACCATGGAACCTATTATCTTGAGGTTGATCTGAGAAGGGTCTTGAGACTCCATCTCCAACTGCTCCTTCTTCTTCGCGCTCCTTAGGACCTTTAACATGTACTGTGTATTGAAGCCTAACCTGAACTCCTCTGTGATATCGTACTCCTTAAAGGCTTCCTTAGGGAACCTGAGCTTGATCAGTGATATGTGTGCTCTATCTATTGCGGTCAATTCCATGGCATCACTGTTGAACGTCAGGGAGGCCTCATCCACCATCTTGGCTAAGGCCTCAATAATCGCCTTAAAGTCCATAGCGTTATCGTAAACGACTCTCATAGTTTATCAATAACTCTAGTTGCTTTAACTCTGTCGCCTGATCCTGTGGTATAACTACTTCCAACTCTCACCCGATGCACTTTCCGTTCTCCCTACTCTTGCTTTCGCAACGTTTAGGCTCAGGGGTTCGGGCTTCATTGAATTTTCATGAATTTGTATCCAATTCTCAGCCCTTGGGCTTCACCGGAGTCGCGGGGAAACCCGTTACTCCTCCGCCCCCTTAACGGGGTAACCCCAACCCACCTACTCCCAGAGGGAGTGAGAAAGAGGTGGGGAAACCCGCACATCTTGAGGAAGATGTTG
>Ga0081529_113950_pt1 | contig 46068 bp, 45 predicted proteins | sample EchGeymetagenome_FD_71012 | JGI IMG/M metagenome (GOLD analysis project Ga0081529, IMG submission 71012) | Ferrous microbial mat and aquatic microbial communities from Echinus Geyser, Yellowstone National Park, USA - transect B T=78-80 C v2... ...
AGATTCAGATGGGACCGCGGAGATTTGAACTCCGGTCACCAACACCCCAAGCTGGTAGGATGGTCCAGGCTACCCTACGGTCCCATTTAATCAAATGGCAATATTTCCTGCAGTAAATCAGCCTGAGAAATGATCATTCTTCTACAGCAGTATCTTGTAACCCCCAGTTGGTCTAGTGTCGTTGAAATTTCTTCTGGGGTAGGCTCCCTTTTGTTTTCAGCTCTTATTTTGTCCATTTTGTCTTTAAATCTTACGTAATCGGAGGCTATCACCCTTCCACAGGAAAAACATCTAACAGGTATAATCATCTTTTCACCTGTAAGATTTCTGCCTCTTCTTCCTAGCACCCCTTCCGCCAGGCTTCTTTGGCAGTTTCATCCTGACATCATTAACTAAAAGTGTTCTGTCAAATTCTTTAAATGCATTTGCTAGTTCTTCATCTTTAAAATAAGCTATTATGGCTCTTGATATGGCTGTTCTAATGGCATCAGCCTGTCCCATTGTACCTCCGCCTTTTACATTTACTGAAACATCTATCTTTGATACCTTATCGCCAGCCAGCATTAATGGCTCCATTATCTTCATTCTTGCCAGTTCGGTACCATAAATTTCAAGAGGTATTCCATTTATCCTTATTCTTCCCTGCCCTTCCTTTATGGTTGCTCTTGCTACAGCAGTCTTCCTGCTACCACTTGTTTCAATTACTGTTGTCATTTACCTTCACCTTTGAACCTAATTGCCTTGAAACTTCCAACAGACTTATTACATTATTAATATGCTTGTTCTTAAGTTCTTCCAACACCTCTATTTTGGAATTTTTGAATTCCTCAGGAATACTAACATAAACCCTTAGTCTTTTAAAAGCATTCTTTCCTCTGCTTGTTTTCATAGGAAGCATTCCCCTGACTGTCCTCCTGAGAATTCGGTCAGGCTCTTTTGGGAATCTTGGTCCCTTCCTTACTGATCCTACATCTCTCTCAGTCTTGAACCTTTCAAGAACACTTTCCTTTCTTCCAGTTATCATCACTTTTTCAGCGTTTACTATTACGATCTCCTCTTCACTTGTTAAAAGTTGCTTTGCCACATATGAGCAAAGTCTTCCCATTACTAGGTTTGATGCATCAATAACTCTCATTCCCATTACCCCATTATCCTCAATTTACTTCCGGTCCTATTTAATTCCATTAATTCTTTTAAAGTATAAATCTTACCCCCTGCCTCTTCTATTTTCTTTTTTGCCGTTTTAGTAAAATAGAGGGCAGCTACTGTGATTGGCTCATCCACAGAACCGGCTCCCAAAATTACACCTGGAACAACTACAATTTCCCCGGATTTAGCGAATCTTGATATTTTTCCTACGTTTACTTCGCTAATTCTATTGATAGATCTATCAAGTCTCTCAGCTATATCCTTCCAGAAGGCTGAATCATTTTCAATTGCTAATTTTTTCATTTCGCTAATGAGTTTTTCTCTTGATGAACGATCTAGGACTCCCATTTATTTACACCTAAGCCGAAGTGTATGTATTAAATATTAATAAATCTTATGAAATAGCATTTGCAGGATTAAGTAGGCCTTTAAGTGTTAATATCATAAAATATTCGTTTCTGAGAATATCAATAATTAAATAGGAAAAATATAAAATACTCAGGATCGCATTTTAAGCCTGAGAGCGTTCATTAGAATCTCTGCAGATGTAACGGTTCCTACACCGCCGGGCACTGGTGTGTAGTCAATTTGGTCCAATTTTCCATCGACCTCAAAATCACCAACAACCTTTTTGTCAACTACATTTATTCCTATATCCACAATAATTTTCTTATTTTTAATGCTAGTAGCTTTTAGATACCCAGGTTTCCCTACAGCAAGGAAAACTATATCGTTATTTTCGATGAGTTCTTCGATATTTTTTGTTTTAGAATGGGCGACGGTAATAGTAGAATCCTCATTGAGTAGCATCTGGGATAGAGGTCTTCCCACTGTGATGGATCTATTTATAATAAGAGAATTCATTCCTGAAAGTTTAATTCCGTTGTATTTCAATATATCGATAGCGGCCTTAGCAGTTGCTGGAGCGACATCGTAATCTTTGTAATTAAGTCTGCCCAAATTATAAGGGGATATGCAATCTAAATCTTTATCAGGATCAATTGTTTCACTCACCTCTACAGAGTCAACTCCTTCAGGGAATGGCCTAGCTATTATAATTGAATCTATACCTTGGTCATCATTAAGCCTTTTTATTTCCTCAATAAGATTCTCAGATCCTATTTCAGTTATTCTAAAATCTATACCAACCTTATCTGCATTTTTCTTTATGCTTTGGAAGTAAACTTTAGATTCTTCATCCCCCTTAAAGTAAAGGGCTACTGTATGAATTTCCAATTTATTTTTGCTTATAATATCCTTAACCTCCGCAAGAATCTTATTTGAAACATCCTTGCCTTGAATAATCATAATCGTTAATTATTTAAGGGTATGTAATCATTTTTGATTTATTTTTTGATGAGATAAGTATCAAAACACTTATTTATTAATTTTCACTACGATTGCGGATGGATGAACTAGAACAATGGGTTAAATCAAAGGGAGTTACTACCACAAAGGACATTAAAATACCTGAAAGATTAATTGATCAGGTAATAGGTCAAGATCATGGTGTTGAGATAATTAAAAGGGCAGCGAGGCAAAAAAGACATGTAATTTTAATTGGGGAGCCAGGAACTGGTAAATCGATGCTGGCTCAATCAATGGTCGATTTCCTGCCGAAGGAAGAATTAGAAGATATACTTGTATTCCACAATCCAGAGGATGTTAATAGACCAAAAATTGTAACTGTTCCGGCGGGAAAGGGAAAAGAAATAGTCAGGGAATACCAAACAAGAGCTGATCAGGAAAGGCTCGAGAGACAGAGGGGAACCAGGTTAATAGTCATATTCATTTTAATATTGGGCTTGGCTTTCTCATTTGCCAATTATCCACAAACTCATTCAGTAGATGCAACCCCAATATTCCTTTCCATAATGGCAGCCGCATTCCTGTATATTGCATTCAATATGGGACCAGGTATCAGAGAAGATAAGACACAAGTACCCAAGTTGCTGGTGGGTCATGAGAAGACTGATAAACCTCCATTTATTGATTCAACTGGTGCTCACGCAGGCGCTTTACTGGGAGATGTACGCCATGATCCATTCCAATCAGGAGGACTTGAAACACCACCTCACCTGAGGGTTGAGGCAGGTAATATACACAAAGCCCACAAGGGTGTTCTTTTCATTGATGAAATAAATATGCTAAGGTTAGAATCGCAGCAATCTTTACTTACAGCAATGCAAGAAAAGAGGTTTTCAATTTCAGGCCAGAGTGAAAGGTCTGCAGGTGCCCTGGTGCAAACTGAGCCCGTACCATGTGACTTTATTTTGGTGGCAGCGGGTAATATTGATGCCTTGCAGGGAATGCATCCAGCATTAAGGTCAAGAATCAGAGGCTATGGATATGAAGTATACATGAATACGATGATGGAGGATACTGAGGAAAACAGAGAGAAACTGATAAGATTTGTCGCTCAGGAAGTTGCTAAAGATAAAAAAATACCTCCATTTGACTATACAGCGATTGCATCCATAATCAGAGAGGCCCAGAAGAGAGCAGGAAGGAAGGGAATGCTTACTCTAAGGTTAAGGGAATTGGGGGGCTTAATAAGGGTTGCAGGTGACCTAGCCGTATCAGAAGGTGCTGAAGTTGTAACCGCAGAACATGTAACAAAGGCAAAATCCAAGGCAAGACCATTGGAACAGCAAATTGCTGACAAACACATAGAGGCCGGTAAAGCCTACAGGACATTCTTAAATGATGGATTTGCAGTTGGAATAGTCAATGGGTTAGCAGTTTACAGTGCTGGTTCAGGGATGGCAGAGTACTCAGGAACTGTTATGCCGGTTGCCGCAGAAGTAACCCCCGCCCTAGAAAAAGAGAGGGGGAAGATAATAGCCACTGGAAAATTGGGAGAAATAGCCAAGGAAGCAGTTCTCAATGTTTCAGCAATAATTAAAAAGTACACCGGTGAGGATATTTCAAACCACGATGTACACATACAGTTCATAGGAACCTACGAAGGTGTTGAGGGAGACTCAGCCAGCATAACTATTGCTACAGCTATAGTTTCTGCTCTAGAAGGCATACCAGTTGATCAGTCATATGCAATGACAGGCTCCTTAAGTGTGAGAGGTCAGGTTCTTCCAGTTGGGGGAGTAACGGCAAAGGTGGAAGCTGCCATAGAGGCAGGTTTTAAGAATGTCATAGTACCCGCTTCCAATGAAAAGGATATTATCCTTGAGGAAGAAAAGAGAAAGAAAATAAACATTCATCCAGTCACAACCATCAATGAAGTTCTAAAACTTGTACTTGCACCTACAAGGACTAAAGCAGCATTGATTTCTAGGTTCGAAACCAACATACCCGCATCGTCAGTGGTGGCCAATGGAACATAAAATCATTGAAACTTATATCATATCTGAAAATGAAATAGATGTCTCCAAATACCCACAATTTCTATTTTTAAGGGAGGACAGAATAGTAGGTCATATACATCTAGATGCTGCCATGAAATACGCTTTAATGGCTTTTATGAGGAAGAGGAATATTTCCGACTCCATATGGAAAGAGATTATGCTCTATTTATCAACGCAGAGACAAGTTGGAAAGGCCATAGAAATTATGGGTATCAAAAACTACACGGGAAAAATTGTGGTTTTGGGAGAAAAGGAATTTCAGTGGGAAAAGAAATTCAAAAGCATTGATATAAGTGAAGAAAAATTAAAATTCTGGGGTATAAATAGCCCTTTGGAGATACTCACAAAGATGGCTGAGTTTAGCATAGAAAATGCGTGAAATTTTTATATAAAACCTTAATACCTTTCAGTTTAAAGAGGAGAAAAGATGCTGATTACAAATAATGAGGAGTATGATCTCAGGGAGTTCCTAGACCCTATAGTTGCTGAATGGTTTTTCAATAAATATCAGAAGGCAACTAAAGCGCAAATGATGGGCATCCCTCTTATTCATAAACATAAAAACGTTTTAATTTCCTCACCTACGGGAACTGGTAAAACCCTCTCAGGATTCCTCGTTATCTTGAACGAATTATTTCTACTGGCAAAATCAAATAAGTTAGAGGATAAAATTTACTGCGTCTATATATCTCCTCTAAAAGCTCTTGCCAATGATATAAAAAGGAATTTAATGACTCCCCTGGAGGAGATCTATGAATTGGCAGAGAGGAAAGGAGTCAAGCTCCCAAAAATCAGGGTAGGGGTTAGATCAGGAGATACAAGTCAATATGAGAGGCAGCAGATGAACAAAAAACCTCCACATATTTTCATAACAACTCCAGAGAGTCTGGCACTGTCCATTTTTTCACCAAAATTCAAGGAGAAATTCAAAGGGGTCGACTATTTAATAGTTGATGAAATCCACGATCTCGCATCAAGCAAAAGGGGAGAGCTATTAAGTTTAATAGTGGAATATTTAAATTATATTAATAAGAATTTAGTGAGGATAGGTTTATCTGCAACTACTGAACCAATAGAAGAGATTGGCAAATTCCTCATAGGTAATGAAACGGAAAAAGATGTTCATATTATAGAAGTGGAATCCAATAAAAATCTAGATTTGAAAGTTATTTGCCCTGTTTCAGATTTGTTTAATGCAACTCAAGAGCAAATCAGTGAAAGAACGTATGACATAATCGAGAAATTGGTAAAGGAGCACAAAACCACGTTAGTTTTTACCAATACAAGAAGCGGAGCAGAGAGGGTATCCACAAAGCTTATTGAAAGAGGTATAATGGATCTGGAAGCTCACCATTCGAGCCTCTCAAGGGAATCAAGGTTCCAAGTGGAGCAAAAACTTATAGCTGGATTATTGAGATGTGCAGTTTCTTCAACCTCTTTAGAATTGGGAATTGATATAGGAAGCATTGACCTGGTTATACAAGTAGGTTCTCCAAAGGGAATATCCAAAGGATTACAGAGAGTTGGAAGATCAGGTCATTCAGTATTTGCAACAGCTAAGGGGAGAATTATACCGATGGATATTGATGACTTGGTGGAATCTGTAGTTCTGGTAAAACAGGCAAAAGAAAAGAAGCTGGACAAAGTTTCGATTCCCAAAAATTCATTGGATGTTTTGTCACAATTCATTGTGGGAATATCTCTGGAAAAGAAATGGGATCAAAATGAAGTACTGAATATTATTAGGGGTTCATATTGCTATAGAGATTTGAAGGAAAAGGATTACTTAAATGTTCTAAACTACCTGTCAGGTGGCTTTGAGGAAGGCAATGTTTATTCAAAAATTTGGTGGGATAAGGAAGAAGGGACATTTGGGAAAAAGAAGAGCAGCAGGCTTATCTATTTCACCAACTCCGGAACTATCCCTGAAGAGGCTGATTATGAAGTATTCACTCTTGATAACAGGCACATGGGTTCTCTTTCTGAGAAATTTGTAGAGAAGCTGCATAGAGGGGACATATTTGTACTTGGTGCCAGGACTTATGAATTCATAAGACTCAGAGGCAACAATGTCTATGTTAAGGATGCAAGCGGTAAGAAACCCACAGTTCCATCATGGGTAGGAGAAATGTTACCGAGGACTTTTGACCTTTCATTAGAGGTTGCCAAATTCAGGAACGAACTAAAGAAAAAAATTGAAGAAGGTAAAGCTGAAGAATTCCTGAAGAATGAGTATGATGCGGATGATAATACAATACGTTCACTTCTTTCCTATTTCAATACACAGATGCAGTTCGGTATACCAGACAATGAAACACTTTATATAGAAGGTTATATAGACAAATCAAATAATTACTCTGCTATCTTCCACTTCCCATTCGGAAGAAGGGTTAACGATGCGCTTAGCATAATAATCGGTTATACCCTGGGGAAGGAATTTAACATAAATTCTAGGATCGCACTGACAGACGATGGTTTTATGCTTACATTTAACAGGCAAATTCCGCTTGAAAGCATAAGGGAAATTATTTACAACATGGAAATTGGAGATTCATTGAGAAAAGCTGTTAAAAACACGGAATTGTTCAAGCAGAGATTCAGGCACTGTGCCACTAGATCATTTATGGTTCTAAGGAACTATAAAGGAAGGGAGGTCTCAGTTGCAAGGCAGCAATTAAGGAGCCAGAGAGTCCTGGACATACTTTTTTCAATGGAAGATTTCCCTATTATAGAAGAGACTTTTAGGGAAATAGAAAATATTGTAATGGATTTGCCAAATGCAAAATACATCCTGGAAAAAATAAAAAACCGTGAAATAAAACTTGAAATTTTAGAATACTCCAGGTTTCCAAGTCCGTTCTCCTATGGAATAATATACGCTGGAATATCTGACATCGTTCTAATGGAAGATAAGAGTGCAGTGATTAGAGAGCTACAAGAATCACTGCTGCAAAAGATGGGTCTTGAGAATAAGGGTGAATTAGACTTAGAAATACTGGAAGAGCTTCAAATGAAAAAGTTAAAAGTCAAGGGCCGGGAAGGTATAATTTCATTCCTTGAAAAGGCAGGTTTCTCGGATCTTAGATCTGAACATTCCTTTTCGCCATTGAAATACTATGAGAACAGAGCAGAATATGAGGAAATTATACAGGAACTTATAAGCGAGGGAAGGATAGAACCGGTTTTCACTGGAAAGAATACTTTTGCCTTAAAGGAAAATATTCCATATCTTGCATCTGTCTTTTCAATATCTTACAGCGGTGAATTAAAATTTGATGATGGGGACAATACATCAGAAATAGCAGAGAAGAATGGATTGAGCGTTGAGGATACTATTATAATGCTAAGACAATTGGAAAGAGCATACAGGGCATACTTTTTACAAGAAGGTAAAGAAACTCTCTGGTTCCACAGAGATGTGGAAAGGGTTGATAAGGAACTTGCATTAAAAAAGGTAATAAAGTTCCTCCTGTGGCAAAATGGTCCACTGACTGACGCTGAAATTCTTGATAGAATAGGGGAGAGGTACCAGATAGGCAATGTATTGAAAATGTTAGTTGAAAATGAAGAAGTAAGGACCGGTACGTTCCTGCCCAAGAGGGAGAGGCAGTACATACTCTCTGAAGATCTGGAAGCTATAAGGGGGATCAGTGAAAGTGATATCCTCAGAATGAGGCTTTCCAATGCCACATACAGGGCTACAGATGATTACATCTCGGATTATCTCATTTTGATAAATCCATTTTCAGCAAAGACCAGGGATTACAAAATTCCAGAGAACCTTATATACGGTCACATAGGAGAAAAACTGATAGGATATTTTTCAAAGGAATACATACAGGAAATATCGTACCTCAACAGGAACATTCCAAAATTTGACAAGGCATTGCAGAAGGAATCTGAAATCGAAGAAGAGGATGTGAAGAATTATGGCAACGTATTTAAAAAGGGGAATGAATACTTTGTTTATTCTGGTAAATCCAAGGAGCCCATAAGATTCCTTGAGAATTTTATTAAGAGATTTGGACCTCTAAATGATTGGGAGCTGATAAACATTTTTGGTCAAGATATTAAAGAAGTTATTCCCAAATTGGATGTCAAAGTGATTAATTCCAAGTATACCAGTTATTATTATTTGGAAAAAATAGACCATGACACCCCGGTGATAATCGATAAAGAGGATCCCGCTTATTTAGTAAACAAGAACCTTATAGATGCCGAGTTGGGGGAGGGATTTAAATATTTTCTGATTGAAAAAGGATCTCTAAAGCTCGCTCTCGATATAGAAAAGTCGCATGGCATATTGGAAGTGTTTGATATAGTAGGTGACTATGCATTCGATGCTGAAAAAATAATTCAGGTTGTTCAAAGAATCTCTCAACTGGAAGGCCTAGATTCCATAGTTTTCAGAAAGGCAACCTTCCCCCTTTCCGAAAGGAAAATGCAGGATCTGTCTTTTATGAGGGTTAGAACCTATATATCAAATTCTGAGATAGAAAACCTTAATCTGTCAGAGAAAGAAATTATCAGATACATATTAAGGAAACATCACCTCACAAAAGATTCAAAATATCTTGATCCCGTGGATGCCATAAGCGACATATTCGGTTATAAATCGGATAATGAGCTAATGCTCAAGAGTCCCAAGTTCATAAGCCTCAAGAAAATATTCTCTTCAAAGATGCTGGTGGAATCTTTCCTTATACACGGCACCCAGGGTTATATTTCCAAAGAGAATCTAGCGGTTGTATCAAAACTCAATGAAGGATTGATTTCCAACAAGGGGAAGTTGGTTTTGCAGAAGATTGAATCCATGGAACCATGCTCAAAGGAGGACATTATTGACAGGTCACCATTCACTTTAAACAAAACCATAAGTATCGTGGGCGAATTATTCAAAAGGTCCCAGATTTACAGGGATTACAAGGGAAAAATATACAGATCGCCATCGAACATCTCTATTGAGGAAGCATTAGATAAATTCACAAAATACCTGGGCATATTCAATTCTAGAATTATTACAGAGTTAACCGGGAACAATACGAATATACAAAAGCTTCTCCCCGCATACTTTAACAACGGATTAAAAATGGGGAAATTCAAGATGGTCATGCCCCTGAGGGACAGGGATGAGATCTACTTTATGTGGAAGTACGAAAATATTTTAACTGACCCCATAGATGAAGATATAGTATTGCCTCCAAAACATCCAACTTACATCCATCTTGTTTCAGCTTTGGGATGGAAGCCAGGGTCTAAATGGCTACTCCTCCTAAATGGAGACGATCCCGTGTTCTTAAAACTTAAGAAATCAGGGCAGGATATTAAGATTAACACAAGAATAAGGGAACAAACAGCCGCCCGTCTTAGAAAGGCTCTTCTGAGAATAGGTTATAAGATAGATGAAAAAGAGTTTGATGACGTCACTACCCGCTGGTACGAAGATATGATTCCTAAGAGATACAAGTAACAAAAATATTGAATAAAAAAAGGTAATGAAAAACTATGGTAACAAAAGAAGAAGTTCTGGAAGTGTTAAAGACTGTTAGCGACCCAGAAATTGGAGTGGATATTGTTAATTTAGGTTTAATTTATAACCTTGAAATAACAGATGATGGTGTTGTTAACATAAGAATGACCATGACAGCTCCAACCTGCCCTGTAACTGATTGGATTTTGGTAGAAGCACAAAAAAGGGTGGAATCATTGCCAGGTGTTAAGGAGTGTAACATAGAGCTGGTATGGGATCCCCCATGGAGCCTTGATATGATCTCAGATGAGGCAAGGAAATTGCTAAATTTATAATTATTTTTATTAATTTTCAAAATAAATATTCTTCCTGGAAGAAGAACTCATTTAATTCCAATGTTAATGCAGGCATAAGCCATATAGAAACTTCAAAAATGAAAAAATAAAGGATTAATTATTTCGCAAAATCCTTTGTAAAAACTTTGATTTCGGTGGGCCTCTTATTTATGTGGCCCATTTTAACCCCATAGATCTCCTTTACCCCGTTTAAATAGGAAGTATCCAGAAGTCTCTGTGATACTATTCCCCCTGTAACAATTTTTGAATATTTTTTCTCCACTGTGTCAAATTTATCCACTACGTCGCTCAGTGAAAGCTTCCCAACTAGGTTCCACTTATCGTCATAAAATCTTACTTCCTTAAGCTGAGCTGCCTCATCAATTAATTTTATCACAGAGAATTCATTACTTTTTCTTTGATCTTTCTTGGCATCATGATTTTCTTGCCTGTGATTATTATCCTCTTTTGAATGATTTGTCTGTACAGATTGTTCCGTTCTGGCATGATTCTCTACTTTCTGCTGTAAATTGTTCGGATCCTCAACTTTAACCTCATTATGCTGGGTAGGAGATATCCTTGCTGTTTCTTCTGCTCTAACTTGCTCATTCTGCTTGGCATTTTTCTCGTTGAGATTCTTCAGTTCAAGCTGCATGCCATGAGTGATCAGATATTGATCTACCGGCATCTTATCCCTGAGGGCTTTGACCACCTGCTTGTAAGTGAGTTCCTCGACTTCAAAACCCGGAGGTGCTCTTGCAACAAAGTCTATGTCAGCTACTTGCAATAACTCCTTAAGTATAAGGTCCCCTCCTCTGTCTCCATCCAAGAACGCTGTTGTGGTTCTCTGTTTGGATAGCTCACTTATGGTTTTCGGAACATTTGTTCCTTCAACCGCTATGGCATTCTTTATCCCATATTTCAGTAAATTTAAAACATCATTCCTACCTTCTACTATGATAATTGACTCGCTGTTTGCGACATTCGGTCCGGCTGGTAATTTTTCTTCTCCAAAGGCCACGATCTCTGAGTTTTCAACTAAGCTTTTAACTGTCTGAACTAGGTTTTCCCCAACAGATTTATTATTCTCAAGCATTTTTTCAAGAATTTCTTTTGCCCTCTCTATTACCTTTTCTCTCTTAGATGCTCTTATGTCTTCTACGTCCAAAACTTCAACCTTGGCCTTGCACGGACCTATCCTATCTATGGTTTCCAATGATGCAGCTATAATACTTGTTTCGACCTGGTCCATACCTGACGGTATGAAAACTATCCCTTCTGATTTGCCGTTTTTACTTTCTATTTCTACTTCGATTCTCCCTATCTTTCCAGATTTCTGAAGATCTCTTAGGTCTAATTCATCTCCCAATAATCCTTCAGTCTGACCAAATATAGCACCCACTACATCAGGTTTTTCCACTACTCCGTCTGCTGTTATCTTGACCTTTATCAAATATTTGGTAATATTTGGATCTATATTCATTTGAATTCACCTCTATATTATTGTGAAAGATATTTTTAATCTTCACGCACGAACATTGAATCATAGAATATAATTTTATTGCATTAAAAACATCACACGCGTCATGATTTAAGGGCATTTTAATGCCAAAAAATTGGTACATTGCTTTAGTCGCTTAATAATATTTAAATAAAGATTTCCGATACTGTTGTAAGTTTTGTAGGTGTTAATTATGGAAGAATTAAAAACTGGAACTACTACGTTGGCAATGGTTGTCAATGACGGAGTTGTTGTGGGTGCAGATAGGAGAGTTACTGCGGGATACATGGTAGCTCACAAAGTTGGAAAGAAGATCTATCAGGTTGATGATAAAATAGCATTAACAACAGCTGGTCTTGTTGGAGATCTACAGATGTTGGTAAGGTATGTTAAAGCTGAAGCTGAATTATATAAATACAAAAAGGGTGTTAATATAACAGTTGAGGGCTTGACAACACTCCTTGCAAACATACTGAATCAAACAAAATATATGCCATTCCTGGTTCAAATAATCATAGCCGGATATGACAAGAAGCCACATGTATTCTCGATTGACGAGGCAGGCGGAGCAGTGGAGGATAAATACGTTTCAACCGGATCTGGATCACCCTTTGTTTACGGAGTTCTAGAAGATTTATACGAGGATGGAATTACAGTTGACCAGGGAATTGATATTGCCATAAGAGCTATATCCACATCCCTGCAGAGGGATGCCGCCACGGGTAATGGAATAGATATTGTTACAATTACACCTTCGGAGGGTTATAAACAATTACCTGAAGATGATGTGCAGAAGAGAATTAAGAAGCTTAAAATTTAATCTAAATTTAATTTAAATTTATTTTAAACTTTTAAAGGCAAGGTGTTTTTGAACTATGGATTACAATACTATAATAGAGAATACAAGAGATGCTCTGGAAGAATTCTTTCCTGAGTTAGACTATACCAGCATAGACATGGAAGGAGCAAACATAATAGTTTACTCCAAAGAGAGCGACAGGTTCTTCGAGGATCCAGAAAAGATAAAAAAGATGGCACAGAAACTCAAGAGAAGGGTAGTGGTTAGGCCAGATTCTTCTGTATTGATCTCAGAGGAAGAGGCAGAGGAAATTATAAGGAAAATAATACCAAGGGATATTAAAATTTCAGATATCTTCTTTGAAAACGATACTGGCGAAGTGCTCATAGAATTGGACGATCCTGAAACCGTAATGGATCCTCAGAAGCCTTACATATCGGAAATCAGAAAGGCAGTAAAATGGGCACCCAGGATCATAAGGACTCCCCCCATAAGAAGTACCACGATTAAAATGGTAAGGGAATTCATGAAGTCAGAATATCAGGAAAGGAGAAAGTTCTTGAAGAATTTAGCTAAAAGGATTGCGAGGGATCCGCATCCCGGTGAAAACTACGTAAGATTAACAGCTCTAGGAGGGTGGAGAGAGGTAGGAAGATCCAGCACACTCTTAATGACAAAGAATACCAAGGTTATGATAGACTGTGGTATGGATCCTTCAGCTGTTGATTCAGAGGATCCATCCTTGGGAGCTCCATATTTGAATGCACCGGAACTTTGGCCCTTGAATTCTCTGGATGGCGTGGTTTTAACACACGCACATATGGATCACAGTGGATTCCTTCCTTATTTATTTTCAATAGGCTATGATGGTCCCGTTTATCTTACAGCTCCCACAAGGGATTTAGTTCTCCTTCTATTAATGGATTATATAAGATTGGCTATATCTGAAAACAGAAAATCCCCTTATAAACTTGAGGATGTAAGAAACATGATAAGGCACACTGTAACTCTAAATTACAATGAAACCACGGACATCTCTCCGGATGTGAGGGTTACCATGAGAAATGCCGGACACATTTTGGGTTCCAGCGTGGTTCACTTCCATGTGGGAGAGGGATTCCACAATCTGCTTATGTCCGGAGATATTAAATATTCAAATTCCTGGCTATTTAATTCTGCAGACACAAGACTTCCGAGAGTTGAAACATATGTAACTGAAAGTACATATGGAGGAAAGAACGACGTACAGCCATCGAGACAGGAAGCTGGAGAAAGGATTACACAGATTGTAAAACTTGCCATAGAGAGGAAAGGGAAGGTTCTTGTGCCTGTATTTGCAGTAGGTAGAAGCCAGGAGGTAATGCTAGTACTTGAGGAAAAAATGAGGACAGGTCAGCTTGAAAAGATTCCGGTCTATTTGGACGGAATGATTTATGAAGCTACAGCCATTCATACAGCCTATCCTGAATTTCTAAATGTGAATCTCAGGGATTCCATAACAAAGAAGAAAGAGAATCCATTCCTATCAGATATCTTCAAGAGGGTGGATGTACAGGAAACAAGAGAGCAGATAATTGATGATGTGGGGCCATTTGTGGTTTTGGCGACATCAGGTATGATGAATGGTGGCCCAGTGCTGGAATATTTCACCAACTGGGCAGAGGACGAGAGGAATTTTCTGGTTTTCGTTGGTTACCAGGCTGAAGGAACATTAGGGAGAAAAATACAAAGTGGAATCAAAGAAGTTGAGATAGGAAGGGGAGGTGCGCCCAAGAAAGTTACAGTTAACATGGCAGTTGAAAGTGTGGATGGATTCTCGGGACACTCGGATAGAAGGCAGCTCATAAAATACATCGAGGCTCTCGAATATAAGCCGAAAAGGATATTGGTAAACCACGGTGATCCTGCAAAGGCTGTAGAACTTGCCAGAACGCTAGAATCAAAGTTTGGTGTTGAATCATATGCACCTTATAATTTGGAGACCATAAGGTTAAGGTAGGACTTATTAAATAGAAGAAATTATTAATATGTCTGGTATACAGTTTGCCAGAAGGAGATAGTAATGGTTGGTTACAAAGACATTCCACCGGATATGCTCATTGAAAAGATTGCAGATGTGCTAAAGACCAAAGTAAAGGAACCAGAGTGGGCAATCGTAGTTAAGACTGGACAGCATAAAGAAAGAGGTCCTTATGAGACCGATTGGTATTACAAGAGGCTGGCCTCAGTATTGAGAAAGATTGCCATCCTTGGTCCCATAGGTTCCATAAGGCTTTCTGCGGAATATGGGGGCAAGGTAGACAGGGGATCAAAGAGGTATCATGCATCCACCGGATCAAGGAAGATAATTAGGCAGTGCATGTATGATTTAGAGAAACTTGGATATGTAACGAAAAGTAAGAAGGGAAGGGAAATTTCCCCTGAAGGTTTAAAGTTCCTTAATTCAATAGCGAAAGAATTATCCGAGAAACTTAAAGAGGATGTACCGGAAATATCAAAGTACCTCTAAAAGGAGGTGAATTTAATGTCTGACGATAGAGAGTTGGAGGAAATTCGAAAGAGAAGGTTGCAAGAGCTCCAGAGGCAGGCTCTTGAAAGGCAGGCTATGGAGGAGCAGCAGGAGGCTGAGAGAAAAGCAGCAGAAAAGGAGAGGCTAGAGATATTAAGGAAACTCCTGACTCCTGAAGCCCTGCAGAGGCTCTCAAACGTCAGATTAGTTAGGCCAGAATTGGCGGAGAATGTTGAAAATCAGATAATATATCTGGCTCAATCCGGTAGGCTTACTCGGCAAATCACCGATGCCGAAGTAAAAGCACTGCTGGCAAAGTTAAGTGAGAAGAGGGAAATAAGAATAGAAAGGAGATGAATGAAAATGGCAAGGAATAAACCAGAAGCTATGAAAAAGAGATTGCTTGCAAAGGTAAAGGAAAATTCAAGGGTACCGGCATGGGTTATGATCAGGACCAATAGAAGAGTTACAACAAACCCGAAGAGGAGAACTTGGAGAAGAAATAAACTTAAGGAGTGATGAATATGGCAGAAAAGGAAATGAATTTGGTAATTTCATTGAGGGAAATTGTTTATGTTTCCAGGAAGAGGAGAAGTCCTGCAGCAATATCTCTGTTGAGAAGAAAGGTTTCAAGGTTTGCTAAGGTACCCTTGGAAAAGGTCTGGATCGATGATCAGGTCAATAAATTAATTTGGAGCAGGGGCATCGAAAAGCCACCTAAGAAATTGAAGGTTAAGATAGTAAAAATTGAAGAGGACAATTCTGCGGAGGTCCTCCTGCCAGATTGAATTTTCATGATACAAAAGGCTAGAATTTTTAATTCCCCTTTTTTGGGCATTTATATTAGAACTTGGGAAAAATATACATTCGTCCCAAAATCGATTGATCAAGAATTAGTTAAAATGATAAGGGAAACACTGGAGACAGAAGTAGTGGAAATATCACTCGGTAATTCCACTGTTCTGGGTTCTCTCATGATAATGAATTCACAGGGAGCCATATTGACGAACTTAGTGGACGCTGAAGAACTTAAAGCATTACCTAAAGATTTGAGATATACAGTAATTGATTCTAACTTGAATGCATTTGGCAACAACATACTGGCCAATGATAAAGCCGCCATTGTCCATGAGGATTACGAGAGAAATACCATAAAAGAAATAGAAGATGCACTTTCTGTAGAAGTAGTAAAGCTTTCATTCCACGATATAAAAACTATAGGATCGAGCGGGTTAATAACAACTAAAGGTCTCATTCTTCCACCATTCTTGGAAGATGATGAAGTTCATGAGATTGAATCTATATTTGGTACAAAGGCAAAGGTTGGAACTGCGAATTTCGGTAGTGTGTATGTAGGTGCATCAGTTATTGCCAATTCCAAGGGAGCCCTTGTAGGGGAAGATAGCACACCCATAGAGGTTCTCAACATTGAGGAAGCATTGGATCTATGAAGATTGAGAAGTGCAAAGGTGTCTATGAACCTGAGGATGACTCATATCTTATGTTGAGCATACCTGAGGTAAAAGGGAATATACTTGATGTGGGGTGCGGTACGGGCATAGTTGGAATTCATTATTTAGAAAAGGGCAATAAGGTAACCTTCATAGATATTGATCCAAGGGCCGCAGAATGCACTAAAAGGAATCTTGAGTTAAATAAGTTAAAAGGGGAAGTAATCATTTCAGACCTCTTATCGTCTGTTAGAGGTGAATTTGATTACTGCCTTTTCAATCCTCCCTATCTGCCTTCTGACCAATTCAATCATATTGATTTGAGTGGAGGTATTATAGGCAATGAAACAACTACTAGATTCTTAATTCAAGCAAAAGAAAAATGCAAGGTTTCATATGTGATAGAATCATCAATTGCTCCCATTGACTGGAGGAATATTGAGTGTTTATGTCATGAGGTGGTAGGTAAAATAACCTACCATCTTGAAGAAATCAGGTTAATAAGGGTCTGGAGATGCCAACAATAGAGGAAGAGATTGCCAGGATTGAAGAAGAATTAAAGAAAACACAATACAACAAGGCTACTGAACACCATGTTGGAAAATTGAAGGCTAAATTGGCCAAGCTTCAAAAGGCCAAGGAAGAAAGGAGAAGGGGAGGGGGTGGAACAGGGTTCTTCATTAAAAAGGGGGTTTATCCTTCTGTTGCATTAATAGGGCCTCCTTCAGTAGGAAAAAGCAGCCTTCTAAATGCAATCACCAATGCAGAAAGCCGAGTAGGGGATTTCGATTTTACAACCCTATCCATAGTTCCCGGGATAATGGAATATAACAAAATGAAGTTCAGAATTCTCGATCTTCCGGGAATTATTGAAGGAGCAGGTTCTGGAAGAGGAAGGGGTAGGGAAGTAATATCTGTTTTAAGAAATGTGGATCTGGTAGCAATAGTCTTAGATCCTTTCAAGTTCAATTACGAATATATTATTAACGAAATAAGAAACATGGGAATAAGGCTCAATGAGGAGCCTCCTAAAATCAGTATAATTAAAAAGGACAGGGGCGGGTTAAACATTATGACTACCGGGAAAGTTCAGGTCGATACGGATCTTTTCACCATAATTGCAAGGGAATTTGGATTAATAAATGCTGATATAATCATAAGGGAAAACATGGATTCTGAGAGGTTTATAGACGGGTTAATGGGAAATAGAGTTTATCTCAAGGCTATATTCATTCTCAATAAAGCGGATACCCCAGAATTCAAAGATGCTTATGAGTACCTTAAATCAAGGGGAATAGACCCTATTCCAGTTTCAGCCGCAAATCATGAGAACCTAGAATCTTTGAAGAAGGCAATAGCTGAGAATACCAGCATGATAAGGGTTTATTTAAAGAAAGAGTATGAAAATGAACCTGATGAAGAGCCCATGGCCATAAGGGAAGGAAGCACTGTTGAAGATGTGTGCAGGATGCTTCATAAGGATTTTGTCGAAAGGTTCAAATTTGCCACTGTAAAGGGAAAATCTGTAAAATTCCCCAATCAAAGAGTTGGCTTAGATCATGTGCTGGCTGATGGAGATATTCTTACCATTTACATAAAAAAAGGATGAATTTATACAATGGTCTTGCTCCACATCTCTTTTGCCAGCTTACCTTCATACTTAAATTCTTTTATTAGTTCCTTAGCTTCTTCTCTCCTAGATCTGTGTTCTTCCAGGAACCTGTTTAATTTATCGGCGAGATATTCCTTAATTTCACCAGTAAGTATCCTTCCTGTTGAATATTCTTCCCCGATTTTTTTGATCTTTTCATCATCCTCTTCAAAGAAATAATATAACCATTGGTAAGGCACATCAACACTCAGGTCAGCTCCTAGCTTTCTCTGCAGTTCCGCCGTTGCCTGCCCTCCGGAAAATGCATATTTCATTATTTTCTTTCTGACAGTCTTTGGATCATCGGATAGATAGATTGCCGATTCCGGGGAAGAGGAACTCATCTTCCCTTCAGGCCCGGTCAAAGGAGGAAGGAATTTGCTGTGTATCTGTGCTGCTTTATAGTATCCCAGAGATTCAGCTATGTCCCTCTGGAGTCTCCAGTAGGGATCTTGATCAATGCCTGCAGGTATCAGGCATCTCCTCTTTTCAAACATGGTGGGGGCAATCTGCAAAGCAGGGTAAAATATAATACCAATATTGGATGAGTTGTCAAATCCAAAAGTTGCCCTAACCTCTGAGAAGTTGAGTTTTTTTGCTATTTTTATGGATACGGGGTACATGTTCTTTATATATTCAGTATCCTGGAAAATAAAAGTTCTATCAGGATCAAATCCCACTGCTATGATGTCCAATATGTTTTCTATGGACCATTGCATTGTCTGATCCAATGAATAATCTGGGTTCCTCATGAACTTTTCATCGTCTGTAACTTCTATGTACACATTCACTTTAAAAACATCCTGTAACCACTTTGTAAATACAAATGGAATCAGGTGTCCTATGTGCATTCCTAGGGAGGGTGCTCTTCCAGTATAAAGGAAAAAATTCTTTCCATCTGAATAATCTTTTAAAATAAGATTAAGATCTCTGTGGGAAAAAAATATACCCCTCCTGAGCATGGTATGAAGTTTTCCACCTGTTAAATCTGATATTTCTTTTATCAAAGGTTCATCAATCTTTTGGGTTCCAAACTGTTCTATTAGTTTATCATAATCTATCTTGCCCTTTACTTCCCAAGGAGTTACTGTATTACTCATTGCAGGATAATTTCTAATTGGATAAAATTCTTAACATTCATAGAGTAAAGGTTCAAAATAGATAAATTGATTCAAGAAAGAATTAAAAAAAATTATATTAAAAATTTATCTTTTATTCATGCGCCTTATGGTAAATACGAATGCCGCTATTAGGATTAAGAAAAGCAGTATTATATAGAATGCATATGTATCGTAGAATGGCGGATTAATTTCGCTGAACTTGAATGAGATTGTTTGCATTCCTGTTACATTAAACATCTCTAAAATGCCCTGTTTCTCGGGAGTCAGTAGATACGTTCCAGAATAATATGCCTCCAAGGTATAGTTGCCTGCAGGAAGTCTAAAGGTTGCTATACCGCTTTTGTTAGTCATTCCGCTGCCAACCAATTGTCCGTTATGCCATACTTCAACAAATGTACCGTTAAGTGGCTGTCCCGAGTTGGTAAGAGTTTTAATATTGATATAGTAAATCATTGTGGATATCGAAATATTCATTTGGCCCGATATGGCAAATCTTCCTGAAGCCACATTTGTTCCCAGATAATAGGCACTATAATTAAATACACCTCCTGGAAGTAAAGCATTCACATTTCCATTATTATTGGTGACCAAATTTATCATATACTGTGGATCTGATGGATTGAATATTTTCAACTGAACATTGCCTATGGTTGCGTTCCTTGTATCCAGGGTTGTTAAGGTTATGTTATAGATGGATAGTGAGTAATTTATGGATATGTTTGTATTTATTGCAATCTGTGCCTGACCAACGTTGTATCCCATATAATAGAATTGAAGTGAATAACTGCCTTTCCCCAAGACCGTAGATGAAATTCCGTTATTTCCCGAAATAGTGGTAGAAATTAGTGTATTATTTTCATATATATTTATAACCACTCCAGCTATTGGTTGATTGCCATAATCCAATGTGTTAATGGAAAAATTGTATAGTTCAGCAGTAATGCGTAAACTGGAATTTGAGGGTTCATGGACTATTCCATTATATATAGTGAATGTTTTCCAGAATACAGAAATTCCATAATCACCAGTTGGAATAGGAATCTGGGAGAATCCATTAATGTTTGTGTAATTAAAGCCAATTATGTTTCCGGTAGTTATATTGTAAATCTCTATGTAAGCAAGATCAATAGAACCAATTTGGGGATATGTAACGTATATGCTCTGCTCATAAACGCTCACATTGATGGGGAATATTCCATTGCTATTGATGGAGAGGGAGCCATTAAAAACTAGTGTATCATGCCATATAATATTAATATAATATAAACCTCCAGGTACTTGCTTTAAAGATGCTGTACCATTCTTAGATGTCACCAGAAGCGGATAATGTACACCTCCAGGATTTATAGCATATATCAATGAATTGCCTAAAGGCTGTGATGCATTGTCTAATACCTTTAATGTAGGATAATAAATATGAGTTGATAATAGAAGAGTTTCATTAGAGCTAGAAGTATTTAATGGGAGAATTCCAACAAGGGAATTTTCGTAGAACACCTTTGCAATATACGATGAATTGGCGCTCAATTCAAATGAGGTTATTCCTGTGGAATTTGTTTCATTCTTTCCAATGAAAGAATTAATCGAGTATATTTTAACAGTTGCATTTTGAACTGAGTTATTTAATGAATCAACAACCTTGAATTCAACATTGACCGGCTTACCACCAATCCAAAAATATGCAACTCCAAAGGCATTTCTTCCATAATAACTGCTTCCCGTATTCTGGTTTAATAGATTGTGGTAGGTATTGTCAGTAGCATTTACGGATATTTCATATCTTCCGGGTGGCAGACCGGAGTAATTGTAATTTACGTAAAAGAGTTCGTAGTAAGAGCTCTGAAGTGGATGATTTAATGGTTCCATAACAGTTTTGTAAATAATGCCACTCAAATTGCTAATAGTAAGATCTACCGGGTATGAATTGAAGTCATATATTCCTAAAGGATCTGTTATATTGGCAATTATTTTTACTGTTTTATTTCCGGTTGATGGAAATACGCTTGTTAAATTCCCTCCGATAAATGTTGAAATATTTTCTATGTTGAGGTAGTTGCTGACAGGTAAACTTAATGCACTGTAATAGTAAGTATGTGAAACTAATCCCCACCAGATGCCATAATAATTACTTGATGCCCCTGAAATGGTAATAGAGAGCTCTATGGAATTATTCTTAGGTACTGTGTAAAAAACCTTAGATCCAAAGCTTATAACATTGAGATTGGGCGTTGATCCGTATTTCACGTTTGATAAGGCATATGGAGCTGATGTACCGATAATAGATGTGGAACCATTGGGATACAGTGAGTATAGAGAGTAAGAAATGCTGCCACCTGAAGAACTTCCCGTCTGATTTAGATAAAGATAAACTTCCGGTGTACCATTTATAGTAAGATTTGAAGCTAATTGCGGCACTATATAGAATTGGACTGATATATAATGTAATCCTGTGACAAGCTTGCCTGTTTTTAGGTAGGTTGCATTGGTATCGTTTACAGTATTTAAAATATTCAGGGCTGGAGTTGAACCCACATAAACGGGCTTGCTTATGTTGTGAAAATAGAATGTTACATTGGTTGGTGTGGGTTCAGGGCCAATATATGGAGTTGCAAAGCTAGTCTCTATGAATGATGAACTAGCTACTAAAATTATTATTGATGCTAAAATTGTTGCTGAAATTTTCCCCATATCTGAAATTAGTTTTTCTAATATAAATCGTTTATAATACAATTTTAGAATTTGTTTAATGAGGGATCTTTAAATATGACGAATGGTTAATGAGAGTTTACCGATAGACTTTCACGTGAAAATAATGCCCTTACCATGCCTGTAAGAAAATCATCTCATCAATTTAAAACCCTTTATTGTAATAAATAGTTAGCCTTAAAAATAAGAGTTATCCTCACTTATAAGGCCGAGTGGTTAGGGGTTATATAACATCATATAAATGAACAACTAACCAGATATATCAGATCAGTTCTCAATCTGGGATATTCAATAGACCCAATTACTAATAATTATTACTTTATACTTTGAAAACCTATTCTTTTTCATTATTTTAAAATGTGTAACATGCTAAAAACGATGGTTATAAAATACCCCGATAAGATTATTAATGCATAATGGTTGCGCGCTGGTAAGGAAACAAAAGGCAAAATTGTAAGATAATGAAATCTGAGTGCATTCTGAGCATAAACTGCATCGTCGAATGTATGGGCCTTAAAAGACTCATACATTAAATAGATTTACCCAAATTCTAGATATGAAAGGTTGATAATAGAAGATTGTTTTTTTTATTAATTAAGGGCAAATCACTCACAATCTTCAAATAAATAATAAAAATAAAAATTAATTGTCGTATAATTTATTCAAATTTATGGAAGCGTTGTGGAAACGGTTCCGCTATATCCAGTGTAAGTTAATGAAACTGTATCTCCTGATAAGTTAATATTGCTCACTATTGTAATCGTCGACCCACTCTGTATATAGGTGGCAGTTAGTGCTCCATTAGTATTGGAGACCAAATATTCTATAGTATTACCTCCAGCATTCGCCACAGCTTTAGCTGTACTTGTGAGACTAGGAGGTGTTGTTGTTGATAAAACAACTGGGTTTCCATTAACCGTTATATGTACATTTGCCATGTTAGTAAGATTAACAGGGGTAGAGAGGGTTATTGTTAAATTGTAATAATATACTGTGACTGGTTTGCCTGAGGAAGTTGTAATGGTACCCGTACCCTCATTATCTACAGCTAGGCTAGCAGTCAAAGGTGTAGCTGCTCCTACGCTTGTGTAGTGGCTTACCAGAATATAGACTGTCGCTGCCAAGACAACTGTTATAGCAACCATTAAAATGGTAGCTATCACAGGTGAAACAGCCTTTTCCTTCTTTTCCATTGGCATGAAAATTTCCTTCATTGCTTTGTTCACCCGTTATGAGTATGGCATTGCTGTTATATAAATATTTTTAATTTTTATCTGTCATGAAATAAGATCTATTGGATGTCCTATGAAATCATTCAGTCCCTATTATTTCTTTACTAAAGTGCAAACCTCAATGATTAGAAAATTGAAATTTTCAAAAAAAAATATCAATTCTAATAAAGGAATATCATAAAATTGAAAAAATATGTTAGATAGTAAAGTATGATTTATATTAATAAGGGCAACTTAGTATTTAGTTCAAAGGCCCGAAAAGACATATTCCCTAATTTTCTTTCTAGAACTTAAGGAGGAATTAAGAGTTTATACAGCTGTTTTTTGGATGTCTGGGAATGCTTGGAATTTCCACATTTACAAAATCAAGAATATTCTTTAAAGCATCAATAATCTCCATATCCTGGTTTGCCTCAAGCATCCCCCTGTCCCCTATTATAGGTAGGAGGAGAGGATGCAGCGACCAAAGTACCCTGGAAAATCCTCTTTTCTTCCAGCTGTTTATCAGAGGTATTGCCACCTGTTCAGGAGTGATTTTACTGTCACCAAGTTCCTTGTTTATATCTTTTATCATGAGAGCTAAGGTTTCCATCTCGATCATTCCAACCATTACCTCATCAAAGGAGGACGCCCCAAGGGAATCATATTCCGATATAAGCTCCTTATAGCTCCTCCTATCAAGGTGTTATTTACCCAAAAATTTCTGAATATTTTGGATCCCCTATAAAAATTGTAAACACAGACATAGAAAAATTAGAAGAATTCTTAAAGCCTTCGGGGTTATATAAGAGAAGAGCGCGCCAATTGAAACAGGGAGCAGAATTTATCTTAAATAAATTCGACGGCCGAATACCTGAAAATTTGAATGACTTGTTGAAGATTCTAGGAGTAGGTAAATATACTGCAAATGCTGTTTTGTGCTTCGCTTATAAGAAAATGTTCAGCTGATTGATGCAAATTTAATTAGAATTTTAAAGCGATTCTTCAATTTAACGCCAATTAAATCAAGAGAAAGAGATGACCCCATGTTTTGGAAATTTATAAATAATACAATCCCTACAGGTAATATTAAAGAATTTTACTATGGAATTTTAGATTTTTCAAATCAAATTTGCAGGTCAATAAATCCAAAATGCTCAGAATGTCCATTAATTACTTTTTGCAGTTATTACAAAATGCACAGAAAAATTCGTGATTAAAATTTTAATAAAAAATAATTTGAAATATTTTAATGCTTGCAATCAAAAATTTTGTAAAGGAACCGAGGGCGATTTATAAAGAACCTTTACTCATAATTATAGATGCATATCAACACGGATCATAATTGAAGCCTAATTGATTAATTTTTGAAACATCACCATTACTTTTTAAAAAAGACTTTAGCCATCCAGCTATTTTATAACTTATCCCGTTTCCGGCATTGGGGCATTAACATGGCGACACTTGATACCCTTTCCATTAAGCTCATCCCACATAAAACTGAACATACGGTGGTATGATTTAGGTAGAAGGCTCCAAACAAAATAAATGTTGTTTAATTCTATGTAGTTATAGAGGGTTTCCCATTAGGCATTTTTTCCCAAAATTTATAGACCCTGTTTAGGTCTTTGTTTACTGTATTTAGTTTGTCGTCCACTCTCAAATTATATACATTAAGATATTCATCAAGCTTAGCTATACCATAGAATGCAGATATTATTAAAACACGGATATTGGATCGATTATCACTTAAATTTTCTATCAGTTTTTTAACTTCATTTTTGTAAAAATTTCCATTATAAAGTTTTATAGCTTTGATGTAAGGGGATCCAGGTTTTAAAATTCCATTTTTGTTTTCATCTCTTTCAGCAAGTTCCTTTGAATTACTAACAAGTTTTAGCAACTCATTTCTTAAATTTTCTATATTGGGAAGATCTGAATATGCTCCATGAGATTTTGATGGCAAAAATTTTTTCGTTTTTCTGTCAAGGGGTTTTTTCTTTTAGAACAGGGTATGAACACTAAAATATTTTGTTCTATTGAAGTAAATTCCACAATTTCTCACCTATATCGGGAATTTTTAAATCTTCAAAATATTTTAAAAATTTTATTCTTTTTTCTTCCTGGTTTTCTTTAATTAATGGGGATATTTGCCAAATCAAGCTATCTAAATGAAATATGGTAATATTTTTTCTTGTCTTTTGCAATTCATTTAATACGTCATTCCAAAAATCAATATAGTTTTTATTACCGGTTAATTTTTTTGTAAATTCACTAACCCTCGAATCTACAGGTATTTGTATCCCTTTCAAATCAAACACACATTCATCTGCCTTGAGTAAAGATATCCATAAGCATTTAATCGCAAATACAATGGTTTTTTTATCCTCTTTTTGCCCCATGACACCAGCAAGTTCTTTCCAGATATCTTTAAATTTACTCGAAACCTCATTAGGTTTGCTATTCCATAATGTATTTGATGCTAAGTCACTATGCAAAAATTTTTCCAGTCGTTTTAATTTTGCTTCATGGAATCTCTCATTTTCATAAAATAGCTTTAATGAATTATAAATTTTATCAATATTTATTGTAGTATTTAAATCAGGTAAATAATTTGGAATCTCAGGCCAATAAAACTCTTCTGCTCTACCTTTCAATCCATAGTTGTTCAAACCTGTGGCAACCATTATAACCGAGGATGGGCCAAAACCAATTTTATAGGTATGTTCAATGAATTTCCACTCAGGTTCTTTTCGAACAATTTCTTCCCAGGCCTCATCAGGAATATCATAAAGAATTTTTATCAATCGTTCTTTTTTTAAGTTATTTACATTTTCCGACATAAATAGCACAAATTAATAAATTAAATATAATATAAAAATTTTTCATTTATACTGCTCTGTTTAATTTAGCTTATTCATGCCTCCTTGCCTGTGATTTTGCCAAGGAGGCATCTTTAACCTTATACACAAAATTTACGGACACTATCATTAGATGTATACTGGCATACTTTAAAAGATGTATTGACGTAATGCGTGAGACATAACGACAACAAATTAAATTATGATAATGAAGGAAATTATGATAATGAAGGAATTACACACAGGAAAAATATCGTTTTTAATCGGATAGGATAAATTGGAAAGTAATCCAATAACCTTGAAGATAATTTTACTGGTCTTATAGAATCTAATTATTTAGAGTACACAAGAAATCATAATGTTGTTAAGAGTAATAATTTCAATGAATGGATTTTATCATTGAAACCTAAGAATCTCTGGGAAGAGAGAATATCGGAAGTAGAATTGAAGAGTCAAAGAGCAAAGATCAAAAACGGTAAGAAGTTAAATCCTAAAGTAAAGATTGTAAAAATCCTGTCACATTCATATGATGGAATAAGATTATGTGATATTCAAAAATATTTTGAATATTTAATAAGATGTCTATTATTATTTTAAATAGGGGTATTATTCTTTCTCACCTGTACTTACCTCATTAATTATATAATCATAAAAAATGCACGAATAAATATATATGAGCGTAGATCAGCATAATGCTGGTCAGTCATTTTTTACTTCCCTGCATCTATATCTAATTGATCTCCCTGATTTGAAATAGATTTTAATTAATTTTCGATCATTGAAAAATTTTTATTCCGTGAATGATTTCATAATTAAAGAGCTAGTTTTCAAGCCTCCTCATATCATCTCATAGGCATTTTTTTAGGGATTCACTATGGATGTAATAATCCCTCCGTGCACTTAAATATTACAGAATTTAGCCTTTACAGATACGCCCGAGCCGGGATTTGAACCCGGGTCTGGGACTCCGCAGGCCCCTAGGATGATCCAAGCTACCCCACTCGGGCAATTGAAATTAAACACTTTGTTAAAAATATATCTAAACTAGGAATGCCAAAGAATTATTTTGTAAATTCTTGTTCTGTTAGATTTTCAATTCTTTCCATAAAATTAAGTGATTCAAGGAACTCATTAACTGTTTTCCTGACATCGTTAGTAGTACCATGAGCTTTACAAATGATGGTTTCATTGCTTTCAGTGCAAGTTATATATTTCAAGTGATCAGGCATTACGCTTTCTACCAATTTTGAAGCACTTTTAGGAATTGTTATTTCAATAGTTATTTCCAATTATACCAGCTCCAAGAATCCTCGGTGAAATGTTTAGGTCAGTAATGCTGTAAACGATACCTTCTATTTTTGCAATTTTTTTGTCAACATCAACAAGGATCTTTCCATTATCAAAATCTGATATAACGGCATTAACATTATTGAAGGCAAAATTCACCTGGATTTTCTCCCCAGCTCTAGGTTGGATTTTTACGCTCTGGCTAATTTTAATATTTAACTCTAAAGAATCCACTAATTCAATATCTTGATCCTCAGAAAGAATTGTTCCCTTCATCACATCATCAACTTCAACACCTTTTAAGGCTAGGCCAACTCTTGAATACGGTACAGCACCTTCCCTATCCACATCCATGATTTGTATACTCCTGACTTCGGCAATTTTTCCATTTGGATAGGATTTCAATTGTTGATGTTTCTTTACAGTTCCGCCCATTACAAAACCGAGAACTACTGTACCGACACCTTTAACAGGAAATGCCTGATCTACGAAAATCATGGTTTTATTGAATTTAGATGGTTCAGGGAACTTATCAAGAAAACCGTATATTGAACCCATATTTTTTTCGACTTTTGAAAGCTTGAAGTTCATCCCCCTGGTAATTTTTTGAACTGTGGAAAAAGTGGCATCATCTGAAATGACTCCTACATCATTAATACCATAATAATCTAAAACAAGTAGAAGCTCACCGACGAACTTATCAAGTGATTGAATTTCCACAAGAGCTTTTTCTGAAACCGAAGCACTATTGATGAGGGGTTGAATCCTCTCGGGAAATTTGAAGGGGTAAAGGATAGTGATTTCAGAATCTCCCCTTTTGGTATGGTAATATTTTATATCCGTCTCTCCAGAGGATTTCCCTATTTGCTTTGCAAGTTCATCAGAACCGTAAAACAGCAATGAATAATCCATGACAAGGAATAATATACAATCTTTTAACCTTATTGATTCTTATTATTTAATTCATCAATACTATCAAGGGAATCCATGAACTTCTTCAACTCCATCATCATGGGTATCATGATTGCAATTGGAGCTTTATGTTTTAGGAAAAACTCCCTGCCCTTCGGAGTTATTTCATAATATTTCCTTAACCTATTGTTACACACCTCAGATTTTGAAGACACAAAGCCTCTCAATTCCATGTGCTTTAGGAGGGAATATATTTCGCCTTCGGACAGTCTATCCCCTATCATATTACTGATTTCATTTTCCAGAAGATATCCATGCTTAGGAGAGTCCCAAAGGGCCTTGAGTATCATGAGCGTAATGATACCTTTGAATATTCTTTCCCTTTTGACTCTCCTCATTATTTTGACCAATTATTAATCGGATATATATCTTATCCTTAAATGAGAAATAAATAAGTTTAAGAATGAAATAATGTGCAATGAAAAATTCACTTGTTCCGCTTATAATGACCTCACTGGCCCATTTCATAAATGATGGTTACAATATTATCTTCTCTGTCCTAATAACCTATTATCTCTTCATTCCAGGTTTAACGCTACCAATATTGGGTGCTGTTGCCATAGTTTTTACAGTTACATCAGGTTTATTGAGTACACCTTTAAGCCTCATGGCTCAAAGAATGGGTAGGCATGTACCATTTATGTCTCTTGGCATATTTCTACAAGGAATATCCGCATTTCTTTTCATATTACCATTTATCTATCATAATATTTCCATTGAAACCATAGTGGCCGGAGCAATTATACTCGGAATAGGCCAATCCACTTACCATCCATTGGGAGCATTTATAATTTCACAATCATACGAAAATCAAAAAGCTGCCTCTTATATGGGATTAAATGGATCATTTGGTTCATTGGGGAGGGCGGCTTTCCCTTCACTTGTTGTTTTCTCCATAGAATTTCTTGGTTATGTTACAGGTCTAGCATTTCTTGGTGTTTTGGCAATTATCTCAGCCCTTCTGGTGGACGTATTTCTTAGAAACATTAAATTCAGGCCTGCAAAAAAAGAAGAATCAACCGAAAAGAAAACAAAAACAAGAATAGAAAAAGGTTTCCTTGCATTCGTCCTTTACCTGACTATAATGAGCTTCCTTAGGGCAATATTCTTTAACGGAACATTAGTATACATTCCACAATATTTTGTGGAGTTAACAAAGTCACACGCATTAATGGGTATAATAATGACCGTATCTTTACTCATGGCTGTTATAGGTCAACCCCTTTTTGGTTATTTAACAACAAGATGGGGTGGTAAAATAGTGGTTGCCATAACCACTGTATTTTCTCTTATAACCTTCGCCCTTTTCCTCCTCTTTTCAAGAATTTTAGTTATATCGGTAGCTTCTTTCGCCCTGTTCTCACTCTTCTCTCTGACTTCATTCCCTGTTCTCATGGGGTATGTAAATCAAAAAATTCCCAAGGAGATCGCAACAGTGTCTAGCGGTATTGTTTGGGGTATAGGAGTGGTTTTGGGGGGCGCGACAGGAATCGGAATGATATCTATATTGAATTATTTACATTATTCACTGGCCTATTCCTTCTGGGTAGTAATGATCTTCGGTGTAATTTCTGCTGTGATGATACCCTGGCTTGAAATATGGATAGAAAAATAAAATTACATATTCAATTTATTTACAATTTCAATTATTCTATCTGTAATTTCCTTGAAGCTTTTTGAACTCTGGCTTAATGGGTGAGCGATCACCAGGGGAGTGCCTTCATCTCCATCCTCAACAACTATGGGTTCAAGCGGTATAGAACCAAGATATGTAATACCATATTCTTTGGCAATTTTTTCTCCGTTGCCTTTTTTGAAAATGTAGGTTATCTTTCCACAGTGCGGGCATATGAAACCACTCATGTTTTCTATTAAACCTATAACGGGCTTCTTCAATTCTTTAGCGAAATTTATCGCCTTCTTGACATCCAGCATGGCTACATCCTGAGGGGTAGCTACTATAATAAATCCCGTAACTTTCGGAATAAGTTGCACTATGCTGAGAGGCTCATCTCCAGTGCCGGGTGGAAGATCGAATATCAAATAATCCAGTGGACCCCAGTCAACATCTTGTATGAACTGCTGGATCATCTTATGCTTCAAAGATCCCCTCCATATTACAGGGGTATCTCTTGATGGGAGAAAATATTCTATGGAAATAACCTTCAGATTTTTGTTATATGAAACCGGCACAATCTTATTTTCTTCATTAGGGTAAGGTTTATCATCAACCAAACCCAGCATTTGAGGTACATCCGGACCGTGTATATCTGAGTCCACTAGGCCAACCATATATCCCCTATTGGATAATTCCACGGCAAGATTTACAGCTACTGTTGTCTTTCCTACTCCTCCTTTACCGCTCATTACGACTAATACATGTTTAATATCACGGGTTGATTCATCCTCAGTGCTGACCTTGAATTCCACCGGGGGGCCCTTGGGCGGTTCGTTTTTCTTAATAACTCCTGGCATAATTATCATATCCGAATTACAGATGCATATTTCAATAATTTCTAATCTTGATGTAAAATTATCAGAGATTCGAAATTTGTATCAAATTAATTATAAATGAAAGATTGATAAGCCCATGTGCAGAAAAAATTTAAAATTTATCTATTGGTTCCAATAATAATTGCACTAATCATCGGTACCGTTCCAGTTACGGCACATTTAAATAACAACTCATTCAATTTTATAATTTACAATCAACAGGGAAACAATATTTCAAATATTCAAGTTTTCGTTGACGGGAGTTACGTAACAGTTTTCAATTATATTCAATATAATCAATTAATTACCGGAATGCCAGGTTATTCTGTATTTCATTTTATACAGAATGTTAATGGTGAGTTCTATTGGATGGGAAGCGGGAACATTACCATGGTCACACCGCTTAATGTAAGCGATCTGAACAATGTAACAATTCTTGGATTTAACCTGTTTTATAGAGTTCTAGAAGGAAAAAATGTGACCGGCTTAATTATAAGTGGAATACCAACTGTATCTTCTGAAAACATTATTTATTTGAATTCTATTACCCCAACTTTCCTAATGTTCATGGTGGTTCCCATATATACTCCTATATCGCAAATTATTGAAGAAAATGGCACATATATCGGCAATTTCATATCTTTCCAAATGGAAGGGAACTCTCTTGAAAATATAGGTTTCAGATTCAATAATGTCACTATACAACCAATTTACAAATTAATCCTTAATGGTGAAGGTGATTATGAAAATGGGCTTATAAGTTCCAATGGGCAATTAATTAGTATAAATGACAATGCAAATCCGGAGATTGATTTATTTAATTTCTATGGCAATATTGAAATTGTGCTCAATCCGGGATTTAATTTTACACCATCAAATGTAACCCAAAGGACAAATAGCATATTTGAAATTCCCTTCCGGGGAATTCTGGATCATTACATTCTAAGGTATAGGTACTATGATATAAAACTAAACAATTCGGTTATTGGCTATATTTATGTACCTGGTGATTCAAGGATACTTTCAAATTCTTCTATTTTAATAAATGATCCTTTTTCAAATGTTAGAATTATTTTAATGAATTTTGAATTATCAGCAGCCAATGAGATTTTTAATAATCTGTTGTCAAATGATTCTTATCTGGGAGTATTCTATTTGGGTAGAAATCTATCTTACATCCCTATCAACGGATCTTATGCATTATCATATAAGATCAACGGAAATGAAGCTTATGTTAATTTTGTTTCAGGACAGGTTGGAAGTGTAATAATTGCAGAGAAGAGATATCTCAAAATTCAAGAAGTAAATGTGAATGGGGAGAACCAGAGTTATCAATTAATAGGCGAAGCTAACGGAACCAATTTCTATGAAGTGCCGGTCAACTATGAGGGGCCTGTAAATGTATCAATACATTATGTTAATGTTGTACAGCAGAAGATCAAATCTCTATTCAACTATTTCTTAATCGGCGGGATTGTTCTCATAATCGCATCTGTGAGCACTATCATGATTGCATATATTAAACACAGAAATGCTGCAAAAAAGATAATTATGAATTGATGATAGGGAAATATGGAAATATTCAGGATAAAAAAGGAAAAACAATCAGAGCTCGATAAAATTCTAAACATTGATGAGATATCAAGGCTATCAATAACTATAAAAGATGGAAGTGTTTTTAACGACGAATCCCACGTATATGTAATATTGGAAGGGGTAGAGGAAAGGTTATCCGTGGCAAGGAATGAATTATCAAAGATTTCTGATCCGCTTGATGAAAAAGAGAAAGAAAGCGTTAAATCATTTATTGAGAAGGAAAGATCTGACGTCCTGAACGGGATTGGTTCTATATTCGGTTAAGAATGAAAATTATTTTGGCGGACTCTGAACTGGAACTTGTCTCAGATTTCACTAAGAGGAACAAAATATTCGTGGATAGCGAGGACGATATACTTGAGAGGGGTAAGCATAAATTCATTTCACTTGCAAAAGACTATCAAAGAGCGGGCAGACCAGAAATACCATATGTTTTCCACTCAATACTTTCAAACTATATTAAAAAGGGGATAGAATACACAATACATACCAGAAATAACAAAATAATTACCTGGCAAGATCTCATGGGGGCAGAAACATTTCAGGAGTTTAAGGAAAGAGTCAAACCATTACTTGGATCTTCTCGAGAAATGCCCCTCAAAGATCTCGTTAAAACGGGAAAGAAACCAATAGTTTTATCTCAATACGGTCACATGAAGGAAATCAGTTATTTAAAAAATTTCGATCTAATTGTTATGGGAGGTTTTCCAGAAGGGGATTATATATCTGATTTATCAGTTATGGAAAAGGTATCAATCAGCTCAGAAGAACTAACAGTACCGGATGTTCTTGTTAGGGTTTCGCAAATTTTCCTCTAATTCTTCAGGAGAGAATTCATGAAACTTGTCTTTTTTTCAATACTTTCGAAAGTTCCTATGTCTTTCCTGTAATAGTATTTACCGGATATTCCTTTTTCTATTCCCTCAAATTTTGGAATTATTTCGCTTAAAGAGTTGCCCCTGGCAAGCAACGCAAGACTCCGAGACCTTGTTTGTCTAAGGTAATCACCTTTTTTGTCAACGCTCGCATAGAGAATTTTTAATCCTTTCTTTCTCAGATAATATTCGTCAACCTTAAGCTTAGATGGCATTGGATCTGTTCCATAACCTATAGGAACTATGTACCTTACCACATTGATTTGGTTCTTTATATTCAAAGTAGGAAGACCTCCTTCCATGAGTTTGATTGCAACGTCGGCGATCGAATCATCCATCAGATCAAGTACATTAATTGCTTCTGGGTCTCCAAACCTTGCATTAACTTCTATTAATTTCGGGCCATCCTTCGTAGACATGAACTGGCCGTATATGGGCCCGAAGTATGGTGTTCCCTCGTTATGCATTAATTCAACAAGTTTTCTCATGATGGCTTTAGCTTTCTCAACATGATTTTCTGGTATAAATGGAAGGCCGGATTCTGAAAATGAAATTGATCCCATTCCACCTGTATTCGGCCCGGTATCATTTTCCCCAGCTCTCTTATAATCTTGAACTATGGGCAGGAAAATTAATTTATCATTATATACAAGGGCTTGGAGACTGAACTCTTCACCTATCAATTTCCTTTCAACCAATAATTTATTTACTCCATTTTCGAAAAGCTTCCTAGCAATGGAAAGCCCATCCTCTTTACTATTAAAGTGAAAACCCTGTACTAAAACCCCCTTTCCACCGGTAAGGCCATCAGGCTTGAGTACAAATTCATAGTCTAAGTTAAGAACCAATTTTTTTAGATCATCAAAATTGGTGAAACTGTAACTCTCAACATTTCCATCAATTTTATGATATTTCATAAATTCTCTTAGAAATGATTTAGAAGTTTCGAGCTTAGCAGCCTTTGAAGAAGGAGCAAAAACATTAAATTTCTGTGAAATTAATATATCTGAGACACCGTTGGATAAGGGATCTTCCGGGCCTATTAGTACCAGATCCGGATAAATTTTCTTGGCGACATTCAGAACGGCTTCCTTATCATTTTCATTTATTTTGTAATGTTTTTTTGAAATTCCAATTAAGCCCGGATTATTATTGTGGGATATGGAATAAACGGAATTGTTGGAAGAAACAGCAGATAATGCAATTGCATTCTCCCTCCCTCCTCCGCCAACTACAACAACTTTCATTGTTTTTCACCTTGAGAATTAGGATCATCGCTCTTTGGATTTTCAATATCTCCACTCTGAACAGAAGGTTCCAAATTTTGATTCCCAACTTCAGGATTTTGTTCCTTGAGAGCCTTTTCCATTTCCTTTCCGAATTTCTTTATGAATGATCTTGTTAACCTCAACATGTTAAATCTTCCACTCCTCTCAAGTTTAACATATCCGAGTTTTTCCAAATGAGATATTTCTTCAATTGCTTTAGGGCCTCTAAGTCTTTTTATCTGCGTTAGATAAGCCTTCTTATTCTTAAATAAAAAAGCTAAAATTTCCAACTCCCCCTTATTCAATTCCAATTCCGAATACCTGTAAGCTATCTCAGAGTATTCTTCTCTTATTACAATTTTGTATTTCTTCCCATAATTCTTTAATTCTAATGCAGTCCCCTCATATCTCTTTTTAAGAAGATTCATTGCTTTACCTATTTCACCAATATCAGCGTTAAGCTTTCCGGCAATCTCCCCCTTGGTTAGAGGTTCTGGCGTTGCTATTAGTATTGCCTCAATCTGATTGGCTACCTCATTTATATCGCTCATCTGTTTCATTGTTATATGCATACTTATATTTTAAAATTCTGGGGGTGCCCTGAGTAAGCCCCCTTCTGTTAGCCCTTTAACAGGGTTGGTGACATTTGTCTATGCGCCCTACCCGCCTCTCAGGCAGCACTCACAGAGGCTGCTTGGGCTTTCTTCATCCTATCCTCCTTGTCTCAACAAATTTCCGGGAACGTCCTCTCCGAGAGAATCATCCTTTACCGGAACTGTGCCATTTCTCCTGGAGGATATAGGCCTCTCGACCTAGGTTTTATCCGGATTTCTGCCTGAAGGGGGGACTTTCCTCACCTTTCGGCGACAGTCACCCTAGGGCTCCCCCACTGTAAATTATTGTTGGTATTAAATTTATTAGATGTGAAATGGGTTATGAGGAATCATCAAAATTTATATGTTCTAGACCTCTAATTATTTTGCATTTAGAATTATTACATTCACTAATAAAATTGGAACAATTGTAAAAATATATGCCTTGATCATCACCATTTATTATCCTATAAGCCATTCTTGCAAATGCTCCATGGGTAATCAAAAGAACTGACGATTCTTCAAATTTATTCATCAAGAAATCTAAACCCTTTATTACCCTATCTCTTAGCTCTTCAACCTTTTCAGCACCTGGAAGGAGATCAAGTTCAGGAGTTAGCGAATTTCTCATTCTTATACCAAACTTATTATAAATTTCATCGGATGTCAGGCCTTCTGCGGGTCCATAATTCCTGTCTCTAAATATTTTAAAGGAGCCATATATTGGTATTCCAAGTTCATGGGATACAATTTCAGCAGTTTCTATGGCTCTTCTCTTGTCACTGGTTACAATCTGCTTAAATCCATAATTCCTAAGAGAAGTAGCCAATAATTTTGCTTGGATCTTACCTTTATCGTTCAAGGGATAATCAGAGTCACTAACCCATAACTTCATTGAGTTTGAATCAGTTTCGCCGTGCCTAGCAATTCCTAATATCATTTCAAATAGGTGAAATCAAACTAGAATTAAAGTTTCTTCATGCATTTTTAAAAAGAAGCTAAATCATGAAAAATATATTATTCTAAAAAGCATCACCTTTAACAGGGCCCGTGGCCTAGCCTGGATAAGGCACTGGCCTTCTAAGCCAGTAATCCCGGGTTCAAATCCCGGCGGGCCCGTTTTCTTTTTGGTAAGTAATGGTACCTTTTTTTTATTTTTTAAAAATTTAATATTTAAACTTTATTTCCTTATCCCCCCATTAGTTTTGTTGCTTTTACAATGAAAAGAATCTAAAATTTTAAATTAAATTTGTAAAGTTTTTTATTATTGTTAATAGTGAATCTAAAGAATATTCATATTGTTCTTTAATAATCCTTTATATTCCGGAATCTTTAATAATATCCATCATATATAATAAAAAGAGGGGAGCTTTCCATGAGCAATATAGAAATTATTTTCTTGGAAAAAAATTTTGTGAAATTAAAAGGTGAAAAAATGACAGTGGTATATGGTTATATAAGGGCATCAACTGTAGAAGAGGTAAATAAGGGAAGCAATCAGAGCCAAAGGGAGCTTATTGAGAAATTCTGCAAGGAAAAATGCTATGAATTGAAAATATACGAGGACCAGGCCAAGTCGGGGGCTTCTACAGACAGGCCCACCTTCCAGAAAATGATGTCCTAGATAGACGGTGCAGACATTGTTGTTATTACAAAGATCGACAGGATCACAAGGTCCTTGATCGACCTCTAAAATACTATTCAGATTTTAGAGAAGAAGGGCAATTGTTTTATTTCTTTGCAGAATACCGGCATTGATAGCACATCTCCGAATGGAAAACTGCTGTTGCAGATCCTGGGGCCTTTTCAGAGTTTGAGAGGAATTTGATAAACTAGAGGACTCAGGCGGGGAAGGAGAAAGCCGGGTAGAGGGGCGTGAAGTTTGGCAGGCCCAAAGGAAAGCTGAAGAACAGTAAGTTCATAGGCGAAAAGATGGTCATGGAGCTGAAGCAGAGGGGTCTGAGTGCAAGGGTTATTGCCAAGGTCATGGGCTGTTCCCCCACGCCTATATTGAGAATATTAAAAGAGAAAAAAATAAAAGTAGCTGTTTATTGTATTATATAACTTTTACAATTGTTTAGGAGTTAAATTTATAATACCCTATTTCTTAATTAATATGGGGATACATAAATTATATAGAATTTAGGGTTGGTGGTAGAATTATGAATCTGCATGAAGCAATTAAGACTGGAAATTTAAAATTTAGGGATTACATAAATAAAGCAGTAGAAACTGGTAAGTTTAATGAATCGATGTTTGTAATAGATATTTCAGCTTTAGATACTTATGAAGCAGAGAAAATAAGTGATTTTTTTGATAGGACTGAAGTGACAGGAAGGATGAAGGAGATTATTAGGACAGTAGTTGCTAGAACAAAAGGGAAAGATGAAACAGGAATATTAATTCTGGAAACTGTTACTGGTGGTGGCAAATCACATACATTAGCATATTTATATTTCCTTTTTAAAAAGAGGAGTCTTTTGAAAATAAGGTCAGATGTAAAAGATATATTGGGGGAATATATAGACTATCCGGAAGCAGAATTAGTTTTGGTAGATGGACTAAATCTAGACGAAAGGAAGCCCCTATATGAACAGACTCAATTAAAAGAGTTTTTCAGGAATAGCTCTGCTATAAATTCAATTAAAAGCATAATAGATGCTAAAGAAAAACCAGTAATATTTTTGGTTGATGAAATAATAGAATATTTTTCAAAGAGAGGGGATAATTGGATTTCTGATCTTTCTTATCTAAGAAACCTTGCAGAAGCTGTTCAAGAAACCAGTAATTCTCTAATGATTGTAACAATTCCAACTGATGTTGCGGATGAAAACAAACTGAAACAATTAGAAGAATTTAAATATTTATCAAGGAAGGGAACAGTATTTCATCCATCTGAGCCCACAATAGACTTTATAAATATTGTTAAAAAACAGTTAATAAAAGAAATTTCTGAGGATTTAAAGTATGATGCTAAAAAATACTTAAAAGAATATATTGAAAAGACAGGGAAACAGCTAGATGTAAGAAAGTACTTAGATTATTATCCATTTCATCCTATGCTTATAGAAATATTAACTGAAAGATTCCCAGAACATGAGTTGTACCAGAGGACCAGAGCTTCATTAAAAATTCTATCAAAGATAATGATTGATATAGTAAAAAAAGTGAATAGTGGAGAAGAATTCAATACCCCTTATTTATTACCAGGAGATATAGACTTGAATGCAATAAAGGATGATATTTCAAGTGAAAATATATTTCAGAAAAAGAACCTTATAAATATCATAACAGAGGACATAAATAATTCTGATATAGATTTAAAAAAACTTTTAACTGTAGTATATTTATATTCTCTTTATCCTCACAAAGAAAAGGCAGGAATAACTTCAGAAAAATTATCTATTGCATTAATGAATTCAGAAATAGGGGATAAAGGCATAGAAGAAATGCTTTCAAAATTCATGGTAGAGAATTCAATATATCTTACACAAAACCCTGAAAATGGATATTATTATTTCCTTAACCAGCCAAACTTAGATACAAGGATAAGACAGCATGCCAGGGAAATTTCGGATGTTGGAGAGGAGATAAAAAATATACTGGACACCTTTATGCCAAAAGAACTTAAAGAAAAAGGTGCTTTAAATAGTAATCTAAATTTAATAAGTGTAGTAACAGGTAATATTGATATGAGTGAATTTGATGATAAAAAATTCAATATAATATTTTATTATTCCAATGAAGCGAATAGAAAAAATAAGGTAGAAGAATGGATTAAGAAAAATGAATTGAATGGTGTTAATTTTGAATATCGGAATGCTTGGGGGTTAATCTATCCGAAGGATGATGTTAATCCTGATGAGTTTGAATGGGAAGTAAAGAGACTGAAAGCAATAGAGATTTTACAGAAATCTGAAACTGATAAAGATATAAAAAAGTTGTACAATGATAAGAAAGCAGAAATAGATGATAAAATAATATCAAAGATAGGAATGGTTTTCAATGGCGGTTATACAATGAGGGAAGGAAATATAATAGAGCTAGAGTTTAACAGGGAAACAAAAGTTGAAGATTTTCTAAACAACATTATTAAAATTTTTAAAATGCATGATAAGTTAGTTTTAGAACCTGATGATCTAAAAGACTTAAAATTATTTTTTGATTTAATATTAGGCCAAAAGGATAAAATTAGTATTAATGAGGCATACAAACAAATCTGTGAAAATACAAATTTGATTTTTGTGCCTTATAGCGTTTTTAAGGATATTATAATTAAAGGTGTTCAGCAAAAAGTAATAGAACTTTTAGATATTAGTGAAAAAATCATTAATGAACCTTATAGCCAAAATTATTATTATATAGCAAAATATGAATATATTAAAACACCTTCAGAAGGAACGGGGTCTCAATCGCCTAAACCACCTGAACCACCTGTATTGATAGGGGGAAAGCCAGAACCAGTACCGAAGATAACAAAGAAATCCTTTGAAATTAAAAAAATTAAATTAAATGAGGAAATTTCTAGTGTTAAGGCTATATTGAACAAATTTGAAAATATTTTGTATTCAAATAAAATTAAGGGAGACTTTTCATTAATATTAGGCAAAGAGCAGAATGAACTGGAGTTTAATTTTGAACTCTCTCCTGATAAAATAAGAAAGGTAAGGAGCTTTTTGGACTCTTTTTCTCAGTTATTGAATGATAGTAAATATTATTTCTACATGATCTTTGAATTAGATAAAGATAATTATGAAAAAATAATAGAAAGATTGAAAGATTTTGATAATTATATAGTGGACAGGGATTGAAATGTTAACGATATATGAAAATGATTTATATTTATTAAGTGAAACAAAAAATGCAATATCTTTAATATATGAAGATAGATCAAGAATTACAAAATTAAGAATCGTTCGTGGGAGGGTTTATAAATGGAAAAAATCTATTATCAAATATCTTGCAAAGAAATTAAAGGTTGATGGAGAAATAAGGTCTTATAATATAGGCTCAAGAATTTCAGTCTTAATAAGAATATTGCCGGAAGTTGACAATAAAAGGGATGCTTACAAGATAGCGGATTTAATTTATATGATGGGGGTAGAAGAAGTTGCATTTTGGTCCTGGAAAATAAATGAAAGGAAAAAGGATGCTATTAGATCATTTTTAGTAATGTATGGATTTAGGTGATTGATATGGGTCAGACATTTCTAGAGAAAGGTATTAAAACAAAGAGGCTTAATGAAGAGGCAAGAAGAGAAAAGCATGGGTACACCCCAATAACACTAATACACTATTGGCCAACAAGAAAGCCGTTGATTGTATCTAGGGCAGTAATTTTAGGTGCTCTTGCCACAGAAGATGTAATTTCAAGGGAGCAATTTGAAAAACTCATTTTTGGTGATGATAAAAATGGAGAAGCTTCTTTTAAATTTACTCCATGGAAAGAGAATAACTCAGAAAATTCATCAAAAAATGCAAAAAAACAAACTTATTTATCTAAGCCTGATAATTATGAAGCATATGAAAGAGTTTTAGAAAATGCAAAAAAGATTTACGGAGATCTTACCTTATATGACCCGTTTGCTGGTTCAGGCATGATTGGGTTTGAAGCATTGAGGCTAGGGCTTAATGTAGAACTTTCTGATAATAATCCTATTGCATACTTAATAATGAAGGCAACAATCGAATATCCTAAAAAATATGGTGAAAAATTGGTAAATGATGTAGAAAGAGAGGGAAAAAGAATTATTGAAGAATTAAAGAAAGATTATGAAAAGTATTATCCAAAGCATAATGGTGAAGAGGTTAAATATTATTTATGGTCCTGGGCAGTTAAATGCCCTTACTGTGGTAGGATTACACCAATCGTGGATGACTGGAAAATTTCACCTAGTAAATATGTTTCTTATGAAATAGAGGGAGACAACATTAAATTTAGTATCAAAGAAAAAATAAATGAGAATGATGGAAAGGGCAATGAAAACAGAGGAAAAGCAAGATGTCTTTTCTGTGAAGCCTCAATTTCAAACGAAGATATAGTGAAGGATATATCTGAGAATGAAAGGGAGATAATGCTCTGTATTACTACAAATAGAGAAAAATTTTTTACAGATGTGGATGATCAAATAAAATCATATCAAGAAGCATCTCTGGAATTAAAAAATAGAAGGGAAGAATTAGGTAATTTTATTCCAAAGAATGACATTCCAAAAGATTCTAGATGTTTTCCTAGTTATAAATATCTGCAAAACATGTATAATCTTTTTAATGATAGGCAACTCCTTATAATATCAAGCCTAGCCAAGAATATTAGGGAGATCATTGATTATTATGCAGAGAAAGATAGGGATTATACAAAGGCAATTGGTGCATCCTTAGTAATGTGGCTAGGTAAAATAATAGATTATAATTCAAGAAGTACTAATTGGAATACACCAAATTTTGCAATAGGACATGTTATGGCATATAAAGGAGCAACTATAATATGGAAACATCCGGAAACTAATGTATTTTCAAAATCTTCCGGTTCTTTAAACTCATTATTAGATCAAGTTGTTAAAGGACTGAAATATTCAGTTCAGGAATTAAGTAATACAAACAATGTAAATATTAATATTGGTTCCGCATTAATGAAAAATGATAAAAAATATTCAATAATAATTACAGATCCACCTTATCATGATGATGTGCCATATACAGAATTATCTGAATTCTTTTATTCATGGTATAAAAATATTCTTTATGATTATTTTCCAGAGGCTTTTAATTATGAAAGTGTTGACTCTTCAGAAGCTATAGAAATTGGTGGAGACAGGGATGAAGAAATATTTTATTTAAGGTTTTATGAGGCGATGAGAAATTTATATGATTCTTTGAACGATAATGGAATTTTAGTACTGTTCTTTGCCCATAGTAATTTGGAAGTCTGGAAAAAAATTACACAAATCCTCTATGATTCAGGTTTCCATATTACCAGTGCTATACCAATTTCTACAGAAAATGAAAGTAACGTTATGGCTAGGGGAAAGAGGAGTATATATTATAGCTTAATTATTACACTTAGAAAAAGAGTGGTATATAAAGAGGCCACATATTCTTCATTATTAAATGAAATTAGAAATGAAATAGATGAACAAAAGGATGAAATAGCTGAACTAGACTATGATCAGGGCGAGCTTCTATTATGGTCAGTAGGGCTTGGATTAAGAGTCTTAACCAAATACCAGAAAATTGAATCATTTACTCAGTCAAATATTACTTCTTCAATAATTGATTATGTCACCGAATTAATTCAAAAGCTATATTTGGATGAAGAAATAAAGAAACTTGTAGGCCCTTTGTCCATCGATTCTTTGATGTATTTCTATCTTTCAGTATTAAGGGATGGCTCTAGAGAAATAGATACTGATAAATATAATCAACTTTGTAAATCTTTTAATTTAAAGCCAAAGGATTTAGAAGAAAATAAGCTTGTCATAATAATGAAAAACAAGGGGGCAAAGAGGATAAAGGTAAATGATTCGTTTTCCAGGGCAGAATTACTTGGCAATCTTAATGAAATTGCAGGCTCCTCAGTTCTTGATAAAATACAGAAATGTATTGTTGAATCAACTATGCATCCTATATATGAAACAATTATTAAATACGCTCAGGAATCTAATTGGTCCGTAGATAATTTTATTTCAGCACTATATATTATTTATTATTTTGAGAAAAATTTGGAAAAAGTTAATGATTACGAGGATAATGAAATACTGCAAATAGGAAAAATATTAAAGGCAATAAAAGAGGTAGGTCTTATAAAAAATCAAAGAATACTTGATGAATTTAAGGAGGAAAAATAATGACAAAGAATTTGGAACAGTTAAAACCCATACTTCAATTTCTAGCTAAATATACAGCAATGAAAATAGATTCAAAGTGGAAATATGATCCTACAATGGTTTTCGCAGTATCAAAAATAGACCTTCTTCCATTTCAGCTCATAGACTATCTAGAAATGATAAAAATGTATGAATTGCATGAAGAAATCGGGTCAGCAGGTGTGCGGTTTTTACTTGCATATGAAACCGGGTTAGGAAAGACAATACTTGCAGGTCTTTTCCTTAAAGATCTGATTATTAAGAATAATAATGCCAGGGTTCTTGTTGTATGCCCCAGACCTGCTATTTTGCAGTGGCAAAAAGAGATGCAGGATAAATTCGACCTGAATTTTTCAATTTACGATAATTTAAATGATTTAAAGGAAAAACTGCTAATTGCCAGTATAGATAAGTTGAAAAGAAAAAAGGAAAAGATTGATTATAGAGATACTAAATGGGATTTAGTAATAGTTGATGAATTACATCGGGCCACCTCTAAAGGTGATAATGATAAAGGGAATCAGAGGTATGAATTAATTAAATTATTGAGTTCAAGGACGACTCACTTTTTAGGCCTTACAGCAACCCCTCATGACGGTAAAAGAGATCATTTTATAAGCCGTTTAAAGCTTATTTTTCCTTCCTTAACCGAAGATAATTTAGAAGAATATCTTAAAAAATATATGATCAGGAGAAGAAAGAAGGATGATGATGTTACTGATATTAATGGCAACCCTCTTTTCCCTTATGATGTAACAGTAAAAACGATTAAACTCAATGTTACAAAGGAAGAATTAGAATTTTATAGGGGAGTTGAGAACTATGTGAAAAACATGTACGGGATGGCTGAAAATTATAATTCTCCCCGTGGTCTTGTCGCAACGATTATGGGAAGGCTGGCTTCAAAGTATTTTTAATTTGCTTATCCATAAAATATTGAAATAAAGTCATACATATTCGATATTTATTTGATTTTTGCCCCATAATATTTAAGTATTTGCCATTTATAATAAGTAATAGGCGATGGCGCTCGCCTTAAATCCAGTTCTTGGTGATAGCGCCTACTAAATAAAAGGAGAATTGATTACATGGAAAGTAGCGATGTAAATTTAGACCAGGATAATTCAAACAATTTAATAACATGTAGAATAGAAAGTGCCCTTAATGAAAAAATAAATTCCATTGACAAGGAAATATCATGGCTCGAGGTGGAAATGATTAAAAAAAGATATTCCCTTAATTATTATCAAAACATAATAAATAAAATTAAAATGGGCAGAAAAATAATGAAAAAGTATATCGATGAGCTAGGGGATGAAATCAATTCCCTCAGATGATCTTGCTGAAAATATTATGAAAGAACTCAGCATCGATAAAGTTGAAATATTTTCATACCCCTTCAAGAATGAGATATTATTAAAGAAAGAGGTAAATGAAAATTTTAAAAATTACCTTGCAAAAAAGGAAAAGTTACGGAACCTGGGGAAAGAAAGTTTTGAAATTGAAGGAAAAATAGATGCTTTAAAATTTGAGATAATTGAAATATTAAAGGAAAATCACGTGCTTTCATTTAATCTTTCAGGGCTTGTGACTCAATATATGATTTTGAACAAAATAAAAAATTCTAAAGAAATAAGAAAAAAGCAGGAAATTGATGATCTAATAGAAATGTACGCTAAGCTAGGTGAATTCAAATATGAGTAAAGGAAAAAAGGAAATAAGTCCTAACTTAATGCTAATAACTCTGATAGGGATAGTTAGTTTTTTCGCTGACATGACATACGAAAGTGCAAGAAGTATGATACCACAATATTTTACATATATACTTGGGGGGTCTGTATTTGCCTTAGGGATCGTTATAGGTATTGGAGACTTTCTGGGATATTCATTCAGATCTGTTTCAGGAAAGATTTCAGACAGGACAAGAAACTACTGGGGGATGATGTTTCTCGGTTATACGATCAATCTTTTTGCGGTACCATTGCTTGCATTAGCCAATAATTACATTATTGCATCGATTTTAATCATAATGGAGAGGATGGGTCGTGCAACAAGAATTCCACCAAGAGATTATGTCATTTCAACAGTAGCATCTGAAAATAAGATTGGCTATTCATTTGCATTACAGAATTTACTCGATCAGGCGGGTGCTGTAATAGGCCCTTTAATAATCTCCATCATTCTTTTTTATAAATACGGTTATAGGGATGCATTTCTATTTTTAGGAGTGCCTGCTATTTTGAGTATTCTATTTCTATATATATCTTACAGATATTCAAAAAAGGAGATAAACTTTGAATATCGAAGAAAGATAGAGAAAGGAATTAAAAAGAAGCATCTTATTTATTATTTTGTTGGCATAGGGTTAAGTGCTGCTGGAATCTTCAGCATCTCATTTATATTGGTTTTAGCCCAAGGATTTTTGCAACAGTATGAGGTAATATTAATATTCACACTTGCTATGGTAGGTGAAGGTATTTTTGGTTTCATCTTTGGTATAGCATATGATAAAATTGGAAAGGAAATAATAATTATTGGTCCTATATTGGCAATATTAATCATTTTAATGGTTAATTTTCACAATATTTTAATTTACATGTTTCTTGGTCTTTTATTTGGTTCATTTACTGGAGTCAACGATACAGTTACAAGATCAGTAGTAGCTAATTATATAGAGGAGACAAATAGAGGTTCTGTTTTTGGGACATTAAATACCTCCTATGGATACGGGTTATTAGTATCTAGCATTTTCATCGGGTATTTTTTCAACAAAATTAGCATAGTTATCGTATATGTTATCATTCTTCAAATTACTTCAATCTTTGTATTATTGAAATTCTTTAAAAAAGTGAACGATAGTGTCCCAAATTCTGTGTAGATTTAAGGATACCTCTTACTGAACATTTCCATCAATTCATCCTTGCATTTAAAGTATCCGTTAATTACTCTGTGAGACCATTTCTCATTTAACTCTGCCACTCTAAGATATA
>Ga0081529_121159_pt1 | contig 45291 bp, 45 predicted proteins | sample EchGeymetagenome_FD_71012 | JGI IMG/M metagenome (GOLD analysis project Ga0081529, IMG submission 71012) | Ferrous microbial mat and aquatic microbial communities from Echinus Geyser, Yellowstone National Park, USA - transect B T=78-80 C v2... ...
TATAGTGCTGTAATTTTAACCATGTCCAAAAATTTTATTGTGAATCAGAGAGTTTAAATGATGCAACTTTAAGGAAATTTTAACCAAATTTCAAATGAACGAAATTGTTGTCCACACTCTAAGTATGTTTAGTTTCATTTAAAGCTAATTCTACGATTTAAAATCTTTATCTCTCTCATTTATAATCTGATAGATGATTAATATACTTGATACACAAAATAAAGTTTATAAACAAAAACTATAAACTACTCTCATGGCAAAAGTAATAGGTAAACCGATTAAGAGAATAATAGAGGATCCACCTCTTATAACTGGGAAAGGTAAATTTGTCTATGATATAGACTTTAAAGGTACACTTTACGCTATATTCATTAGAAGTCAGTATGCGCATGCAAAAATAAAAAGCATTAAGTGTCCAGAAAACTCTCTATGTTTTACTGCTAAGGACTTGCCTAATAGCATAATAGGCTTAGCACGAGAAGAGGCAATATATCAAGGACAACCTATAGCTGTCATACTAGCTGAAGACGAGTATAAAGCTAAGGATTTAGCTGAAAAAGTTGAAGTAGAATATGAACTATTACCAGCAGTAATTAATGTTGATGATGCTTTAAAAAATATTCATAAAGCTAAAAGTGACTTAAGCTCAAATATAGTATTGGAAGACGAGGTAATAGTAGGCGATACTGACTCAGTTTTTAAAAAAGCATATAAGATAATTGAAGGCGAGATAATTAATCAACGAGTAATTCCAAGTGCAATGGAACCTAGAGGTGCAGTGGCTTACTTTGATGGAAGAAGATTAACCGTTTGGAGTAGTACACAAACACCGTTTGATTTAAAGAAATCTTTGGCAGAAATATTAGGGAATTATGGCGTATACGATATAAGGGTTATTCAACCTTATGTTGGAGGAGCCTTTGGTAGTAAAATAATTAATTACGCTGAGGAATTTATAGTAGCATATTTAGCTGTAGTCACTGGAAGGCCAGTTAAGTGGTTTAACACAAGAAGTGAAGATATGATGTCGACAAATCACGGTAGAGATATGCGATTAAAATTTAAAGCAGCATTTGACGCTGAAGGAAAACTCTTAGGAATTGAGGGAACACTTATAATGGATTTAGGGGCTCCTATAATAGAGATTAATAGAGATTCCTTTGGAATGGCAACTACAGCTGCACGCTTATTAATAGGTAGATATAACGTTGAGGCTCTTAAGGTAAAAGTACTAGGAGTAGCAACAAATAAAACATTTATAGCTGCGTATAGAGGTGCAGGAAGACCTGAGGCTACTTACTTTATTGAGAGAATATTAAATTTAGGAGCTAGAGCGTTAGGCATTGACCAGTATGAAATAAGGGAAAAGAACATAATGAATGAGGTTAATTATTATAAGCTTCCTACAGGTATTGTGTATGATAGCGGTAAATATAGAGAGATGTTAAAAATAGCAAAACCATACTATCTAGAGCTATTGAAAAAGAGAGACGAATTAAGGACTAAAGGTAAACTAGCTGGAGTTGGAGTTGCAATAGTAAGTGAAATAGCATCTTTTGGGCCATACTCAACTGCAAAAGTTAAGGTATTGCCTAATGGGAGAATACAAGTAATAACTGGGACTACACCTCATGGCCAAGGAGATGCCACTGCATTTGCTCAAATAGCTGCTGAGATATTTAATGTAGATGTAAATCAAGTAGATGTGTTATGGGGGGATACTGATTTAATAGCTGATGGAGATTTAACTGCAGGGAGTAGAAGTATCACTGTTGGAGGTTCAGCAGTTTATGAGGCATCTAGAAGATTAAAGGAGAAATTATTAAGAGTAGTAAGTGAAAAATTGGGAGTGAAACCAGATGAGATAGAATATCAAGATGGGAAATTCGTTCATAAGCAAACAGGTAAAAGTATGACTTTAGCTGAGGCGTCTAGGGAATCAATAAATATGGGAATGTTACCAGAAGAGGAGTATTCGTATGTAATGAACCTATATACCTCGCCCTATGGTTTGCACATGGCGTTAGTTGAGGTAGATAAGGAAACTGGAATTGTTAAGATACTAGATTACAAAGGGTTTGACGATGTTGGAGTAGTAGTAAATCCACTTTTAGCTGAGGGACAAGTTCATGGTGGGGTTCTCCAAGGAATTTCACAAGCGTTATATGAAGAAACGATTTATTCCCAAGAAGGTAATTTAATTACATCTACATTTTCAGATTATGTTATACCTACAGCAGTAGAGGGAATAAGGGTTGAGTGGAAATCCTTAGCCTTAGCAAAATCAGATACTCCTATAGGTTCTAAGGGAATAGGCGAGTTACCTACCATAGCTGCAACTCCCACAGTAATTAATGCAATAGAAGATGCAATTAATAAAAACATCTACGTAATGCCCGTAAAACCAGAACTTATTTTAAATCTTTTAGCGTGATTAATTTTTAAATAAATCTGACAACTTTTAGATAAGATAATTTTAAATCTCTGACTTTTAACTTTTTTGTATGACCCTTATTGAAGCCGCTGAGAACTTACGCTTTACTTAATAATTTGGCTACAAGTCTTGTTAATCCCTTTGTCGCATTTTTCACTGCCTCAAATGGTATAACAGGTGTATTCCTAGCCTTAGTTTCATCAGCTAACACAGTATTTCCAGGGATAATCCAATACGTTTTAGCTAACATGCTAATTAGAGCTAAAAGGATAATATCTATAGGTGCATTTATTGGAGGATTATTTTGGATACTTATAGGTTTAACATCTTTATATAATTCCTATTTCGTTTTCATTTACATCATAATAACTACTGCTCTTGGTGCAGCTAATTTTGGATGGTTATTAATATTGGATAAAGTAAGTTCTACACAAAGAGGAAAGACCTTAGCATATTATAATTTTTACGCTTCAATAGGAGGATTGATAGCTACTTTAATAACAGGGTTCATAGTAGGGGATAATTTGGCACTTATGAAGTACTTCTTCATTATTGCAGGTTTAATATATTTACTTAGTGCTTATATTATCGAAAACTCAGATGTAGATGTAAATTATGAGGGAAAAAGATATTCGATAAAGAGATCAATAATTTCCAATGTTGAAATAAGAAGATTCATACTAATTAACTTTATATTTACTTTTATATGGTCGATGGCCTGGCCTATTTTTCCCTTAGCACAAGTATATAAATTTCACATGAATGAATTTGAGGTTGCAATAATAAACGTCACCGGTGGAGCATCTACTGTTGCGTTGCAGAGAATAATAGGGAGGTTTGTTGATAAGTACAGAAGGAAAATAATGTTTTTAGGGAGATTCGCATTGGCGACTTTCCCATTAGCTTACGCTTTATCCACTACAGTTTACGAGATATATATAGCAAATTTAGTTTCGGGATTTACTAATTCTGCCTCTATTTCATATACTGCATATTTATTTGATAATTCTGATTATTATGAGAAAAGAATTAATGTAGCATTATATAATATGTTTAATGGTTTAGCTGCACTACTTGGCTCAACAATCTCTAGCATTATATTCTCCTTAATCTTAGATTGGTTTAATATAATTTTCGCAATAAATATAATGTTAATCGCTATAGGAATATTAAGAATTCTAACATCATTATTATATCTTAATGTTAAAGAAAAAGTAAGATATAATATAAATAATATAACACAGGTAAAATAATAAAATTTAAAAGCATTCTTAATTATGGTATACAGATGAAATTTGCAATAATAGGTCTTGGTGGATGGGTAAATTACGGGCATCTACCAGCGTTGAACGAGTTAGGCATTAAAGTAGATTATTGTGTTGATATAGATGAGAAGAGAGTTAAGGATTTCTCACAGAGAACAGGATGTAAGGGATATACTGACTATAAGGATATGTTAACTAATGAAAATCCAGATATAGTATTAGTTGCAGTACCTCACGGTCTTCACGCTAAAATAGCATTAGATGCGCTAAATAATGACGCTAATGTTTATGTCGAGAAACCAATGGCAACTTCTCTTCAAGAAGCATTAAGTCTAGTCGATACTGCAAGAAAACGTAATAGAATTTTAGTAGTAGGTCACGAGTTCAGATTTGAGCAAACATCGATGATAACTAAAAAACTAATTAAAGATTTAGGTAACATATATCACATTAGAGGTCTTTACGTAAGGCAAAGAGGTATTCCAACGTCTGTTACATTCATTAAAAAGGATCTAGCTAAGGGAGGAGTAATTTTCGATTTGGCTACTCATATTATAGACTTAATTATGTTTTTTACAAACTTTCCCACTCCTAGAACCGTTAAGGCTAAAATACATTATGCATTCTCTAAAGATAGAACTAAATTCTCATCATATCCCTCACCTAATTTACCGAATAGTGATGTGGAAGTTGAGGATTCTGGGTCAGCTTTTATAGATTTAGGTGAAATATCTGCTTATGTTGAGGTAAGTTGGGCCTCTTATATTAAGGAAAACAAAAGAGAGATAGTAATATTAGGGAATAACGGGGGAATACATATAGAAAATAATGCCCTATATTATATGAGAAATATAGCGGATGAATTCTTTATTTCTAATCCTTTAATTCAACAGAGGGGAAGCGTGTATAGAGAAGTGTGGAGTAGTTTATTTAATGCAGTAGCTAAGGGCGAAACAAGACCTCAATTTCCCTTCTGCACAGCAGAACAAGGTGCAATAAATGTGGCAATATTAGAAAGCATATATAAATCAGCTTTTGAAGGAAGAGAGGTTAAAGTAGAAATTCCCTCATATCTAATTGAATTGGCTAGATCGTCTCTAATAACAACTTAAAGCTTTTTTTATCTAGTTTATTCAAATCGATTTCGTATAAGTTATCGTTTTTATCAATTAATACTACCTTAGAATCTAAGACTACCACATTCCTTCTCCCTATTGTATAAGTCTTAATACTACCCTTATCTGTAACTAAATCCCACTCTAATTGATCACCTTTTATATTTATTTCATTTATTTTTATTACTTGAAATATTAGGTTATTATATGCTAAAGAATTTTTTAGCAGTTCCCTAGATCTCTCATCAATTTTAGTATAATCTTGTAATATGAACACTTCCCTCCCGTTTTCATCGTAGAAACCTATAAAAGTAGGTTTAGTGATGGGAAATAGCATTTTAGGTACTAAATTGCGATAAACCTTACCATTATAAATTACGTTAACCATACTTCTTCTGTAAGAAGGTTCTATTTTTATGTCATTTACTAAATTATCATTAACTTTTTCCTCAGAGTAATTTGTTTTTCTCTTTAAAAATACATTCTCCTCATTTATCTGCTCTTTGAACATCTCGTAAAATTCACCTTTTCTATTCAACAACTCTTCAGGCTTTCCCTCCTCTACAACCTCGCCGTTCTTTAAGACAATTACCTTATCTGCGTTCATAACCTCATGGACATTATGAGTTATCATTATTACAGTTTTATTTCTAGATACGCTCATCATAGCCTCGTAAACCTCTCTTTCGCTCATAACATCTAGGTTTGAAGTAGCCTCATCAAATATTAATATATCTGGGTTTTTTATGATAGCTCTTGCAATACTTAATCTCTGTCTTTGTCCTCCAGATAAATAGGTACCTCTCTCCCCTAATATAGTATCATAAGCGAAAGGTAGTTTAACAATTTCATCGTGAATCTTAGCAATCTTACACGCCCTAATTATATCAGCCTCGCTAACGTTTTCGGCGCCATAAGCTACATTATATCCAACTGTAGTATCAAATAGTACAACATCTTGCGGAACGTATGCTATTTTCCTTCTTAGGTAGTCTAAATCTATTTCCTTAATGTTAATTCCACCGATAAAAATACCACCTTCATTTAAATCGTAAAATCTTAGGAGTAATTTAGCTATAGTACTCTTACCAGATCCGCTTTTACCAACAATAGCTACTTTTTCTCCAGCTTTTATAACTAAATTTACATTCTTTATTACGGGAAAGTGAGGGTCGTACCCAAAGTAAACATGATCGAAAACTATCTCTGCAGGCATTTTAGGTCTTTTAGGATTCTCTGGGTTAGTAATCTGAGGCTTTGTCTCTAATACTTCCCTTATTCTTTCAGCAGAAGTAAGGGACTGCTGAATAAATGGCAATACGTTACTCAAGTTATTTATAGGTCCGTAAAACTGAGAAACATATGCTATAAATGCTGTTATCACACCTAATTCTATAATTCCAGCAATAACTTCATGTCCCCCAACCCACCATATAACTATTGTAGACAAATTAACTATAAACCCCATTAAAGGCCAGTAAGTTGAGTTCATCTTATTTATAGCGACATTAGATTCGTATAATTTATTTAACATTTCCCTTAATCTTTTTGACTCATATTCTTCTTTAGAGAACGATCTTACTACTAAAAAATTAGGGATAGTATCATTTATCTTAGACGTTATATCCGCACTCCTTCTCCAATTCCTATGATATAATCTATGGGACTTTCTCCTATACGATATAATCATATAAATTATTATTGGGACTGGTATTAGTATGAACATAGCTAAAGTGACATTTAAGGTAAATAAAATTACACCAATTCCCACTATAGTGAATAAATTGGTAACTAATGTTGGTAAACCCCATACTAATAGCCAATTAGTATTCCCTGCATCAGTAGTTAATCTAGATAAAATCCTGCTAGGGGATATTTTCTCTATAAATGCATAATCATGCCTAATTGCATGTCTATATAGCATTTCCCTTAAGTCATTTATTATCCTTGAACCTAAATTGTTCAGTATTCTGCTCTGCATAGAGGATACTAATGCCAATGCTGAATAGGATAGTGTTAGATATATTATAATATTAACGTATAAATTGGGTGAATGAGAAGGAGAAAGCAATACACTATCTATTAAAATCTTCAATAGATAAGGAGGTACTAAATTCAGTCCAGTGGAAATTAATGATAGAATTGCACCTATTATTAACGTTCTCCTATATTTAGAGGCTATATTCCAAAGCCACTTTAACGTACTCATACTTACCTTAACGTTCTCCTCTTTCTCATCATCCTTAATCTCAATCTGCTCGTTCTTATTAAAGGCTTCAACAAGTTTCTTAAATATCTCATCTTTTCTTTTAGTAAAGTAAGCTATTTCTATACTTTTCCCATCAGAAGTATAACCTATTAACTTATCTACAGTTATCCCGCTCTCAATAGATAGCTTAACTACATTACTAACGCTAAGTACCTCGTTGCCTCTCTCGTCATATACACTAATTTTACTACCGTCAATTCTGATAATTTCCTCCCTTAAGTTCAAATTTCTATCTAAATCCGTCTTAATTTCAGCCTTAAACTTCGTCGCTACTATGGCTCTCTTCATGATAGCTTAAGTTTTTTAATATAATTTAAAAAGATTTCCATTTCCACGCAATAAAAAGTAATGCTTATATACTTTAAAGGCATATTTAATAAATCTATGAAAATCGCAGTAGTAGGCTGTAACGGTTTCGGAAGAGTACATTTAAGAGCGATCAGAAATATAGGTAATATAGAGTATTACGTCTTCAGCAGGGATGAGGAAAAAGCAAAAGAGTGCATGAAGGAATTTAATGCAAAAGGATATTTTACTAAATATGAAGATGTCTTAAAATCTGACGCGGATATAATAGATCTAATAGTTAGCCATGATCAACACTTCCCCATGGGAGTGCAAGCAATAAAAGCTGGAAAACATCTTATGCTAGAAAAACCAATAGCAAGGACATTAGAAGAGGCAAAAGGACTAATAGATGCTGCAAAAGAAAACGGTGTAAAGTTCATGGTATTAGAACAGTTCTTTTTTGATTCGTCAGTTAGAAAAGCAAAAGAATTATTACCTAAATTAGGAAGAATATCTATGATAATAGTAAGATCTACTAATTTATATCAACCTAAAGGATGGAGGGCAAATAAAGAGAAGATGGGAGGAGGAGCGCTAATAGACGGAGGAGTACACTATATGAATACGTTACTTAATTTAGGAGGAGAATACGAAAGTGTTAGCGCTGTCTGCGAAAAATACTTTTCTGGAATAGAAGGAGAAGATACTACAGTTGCCACATTTAAATTCAAAAATAGTTCCTTAGGGGTATTAATATATAGTTGGGCAACACCTAGACCTCCTAAACTTCCCGCCTTTGAAATATATGGAGAAAGAGGGAGTATTATTGAAGATCCTCAAACAAGAATAGTAATGGGAAAACCTTTCGGAGATTTAATACTACATTTAGATGATAAACAAGAAAGAATAGAGGTAGAAAAGGTAAGTGCAATAGAGGAGGAGATTAGAGGATTTATAAACGCAGTTGAGAAAAATACTGAAGTACCTATGCCTCCAGAAATAGCCTTAAGAGATCTGAAAGCTGTGCTTGATGTTTATAAAGCATGTAACTTTCAATGAAGAATATTGTATTAATCTGTAGGATAAATTGTTAATAACCTTATCAAAATTATTTAGTATTTTTTAAATATATTATTGAAAATTACATTTTCGCTAATAGCTTTTTAAATTATATTTTTCCGTTTAGTATTTCGTCAATTCTCTTCATATCATCAGAGGATAAGTTAACGCTTAAGGAGCCCAAAACGTCATCCAAATACTCCATCCTAGTAACACCAACAATGGGAATAATATTAACACCCAACTCCTCACCCTTCCTTAAAAGCCAAGCAATAGCCAATTGAGAAAGAGACAAACCCCTCTCCCTAGCAAAACCATACAAACCAACAAGAACCTTCAAGGTTAAATCTGAGAAGTATCGTGATTTAAGATTATCATACATTGAAACTCTTGTTAATTCGTCTACTTTCCAAGTCTTCTTATCGAAGTCAACATACTTACCAGTCAAAAATCCGTGAGCCAAAGGTGCATACGCCATTATTGCTAAATTATATTTCCTCGATACATATACTTTATCTTTTTCAATATACCTTTCTAACATATTATAAAGATCTTGTATTGTTGTGAATTTCTCTAGGTTATGCTTTTCGGCTAGTTCCATGAATTCTACAATGTCGTGTGCGGGGTGGTTGCTGATGCCTAAGTAGTAAACTAGGCCGTTTCTAACTAGGTCATTTAATGTTCTCAATGTTTCGAGTTTTGGAGTGTCGTAGTCTGGCCAATGTAAAAAATAGAGATCAATGTAACTAGTATTTAACCTCTTCAAACTCTCCCTAACCTGCCACATTATATGCTTCCTACTTAACCCCTCACCATTAACCCAAGTAGCCATCTGACCCCTAACCTTAGTAGAAACAACAACAGACTCCCTATCAACATGAGACAAGAACTCACCAACAACACGCTCAGCAAAACCAACATGCGTTAAAGGGGTTTTTTGAGTTGCACCGTGATATCTATTTGCAGTGTCTATGAAGTTTATTCCCTTATCGTAGGCTCTCTTAAGGATCTTTAATGCAGTCTCCTTATCAACTTTATAAATACCATTCTCATCCTTCTCCGGAAGCAATGGCAAATGCCAAGTTCCTATGCATATTTGAGACACTTTTAAACCTGAATTCCCCAACTTAACATACTTCATAAATGATAAACTTAAACTTTAGCATATAAATTTTTCTTTACAATTTCTATAATAATTATATATATGACTATTATGCTAAATATGAGATTTTTAATTTAATGAATTTAAATATAATCCCTTAATATCTTATATTGTGAGATGCAGATGAGACTAGGGGATTTAAACATTGACGTAAAATTCTATTTAGAGAATGCAATAAGAATAACGTATTATTATCACTCGTTGAATAACTATAAAAGCTTAATTATTGTAGGACAGCCGAATAATATAGAAATTAGAAAGAAAGACGAAAATGGTTTTATACAAATTTCGTCTAATAGATTACAGCTTGTAATCACTCCAGAAGCAGAGTTGATAATAAAAGATAATAGAGGTAATGTATTAATTAAGGAAATTTATAGAAATCTAATATTTAGTGAAAAATTACAAACATATAACTTAGAACATATTTTTGAATTAGCTGAAAATGAAAATATATATGGATTAGGTCAGCACGCTGGAGGAAATGGATTAGGGCAGTCATCTGTTTTTAAAATAGGTTATAGGGGATCTACCATAACCTTATCTCAAAGAAACACTGATATAGCTATACCATTTTTGGTGTCAAGTAAAGGTTATGGAATTCTATGGGATAATTACTCGTTAGGAAGTATCAGTCTTAAAGGAAATAAGATGAAGATATGGTTTGAAGCCGGTAATAGTCTAGATTACTACTTCATATATGGGGAAAGTTTAGATGAAGTCATAGGAACGTATAGAAAGCTAACAGGAGAAGCTCCATTATTACCTAAATGGGCTTACGGATATTGGCAGTCTAAGGAGAGATACAAGTCACAAGATGAATTAGTAAACGTAGTTAAGGAATTTAGAAATAGGAAAATACCCTTAGACGTAATAGTATTGGACTGGAGATATTGGGGTAAATACGGTTAGAATGCTTTTAAGTTCGATGAAGAAGATTTCCCAGACCCTAAAGGAATGATAGAGGAAATACACAGACTTAAAGCTAAATTAATGATTTCAATATGGCCTACTTTTGGGAAGGAAACTGATGTATATAAGGAAATGGAAGCCAATGGATGTATAATTAGTGGGACTACTTGCTTTAATCCCTTTAAAGAAGAATGTAGAGAATTATTTTGGAAACATGTAAAGAAATTTTTAGATTTAGGGGTTGATGGTTGGTGGCTAGATGCGTCTGAACCAGAAACTGGATTTGGCTTAGTTTTCTTCTCGCCAATTCACGATGCTGATTTAGGAATAGGTAAGGGTTATATTTATCTAAACGTTTTTCCCTTAATGGAGACTAAGGCAGTATATGAAGGTCAAAGAAAAAGTAGTAATAATAGAGTAGTGATATTAACTAGATCAGCGTTTGCCGGTCAGCAAAGATATTCTGCAATTAGTTGGTCTGGTGATATATTAGGTGATTGGGATACATTAAGGGCTCAGATACCTGCATGACTTAACTTTAGTATTTCTGGAATACCTTACTGGACAACAGACATTGGTGGATTTTTTAGTGGTAATCCAGAATCCGAGTCCTATAGGGAAATATTTATAAGATGGCTTCAATGGGGCGTTTTCTGTTCGATCTTTAGAGTTCATGGTACAATATTTCCTAAAGAGCCTTGGAGATTTGGAAAAGACGGAGAAAATGTAATAGTCAAGTTTATTAGGTTAAGATATAGATTATTACCCTATATTTATTCGTTAGCTTGGATGGTATATAGTAAAGGGTATACGATCATGAGACCATTAGTTATGGATTTTAAGGACGATTATAACGTATATGATATAGACGATCAATACATGTTTGGCCCTTACATTTTGGTCAGCCCCATTACATTACCTAGTATAAAGGAAAGAGAACTATATTTGCCAAAAGAGAAATGGTACGACTTTTGGAATGGAGATATTATTCAAGGTGGAAGATGGATTAGAGCGAAAGTATCCATAGATATGATACCAATCCACATAAAAGCTGGAGCAATCTTACCTTTAGCTGATTTCATTGAAAATAGTGGAGATGAATACAGTAGTATAGAGCTTAGAGTATATACTGGGAATAGTGGAAAATTTGAGATATACGACGATGATGGAATGACGTATGATTATGAGAAAGGAAAATATAGTATTATACCAATAGAATGGAACGAGGAAAAACAAGAACTAATAATAGGAAATAAGAAAGGAGAATTAAATGTTAAGAAAGAGATTAGGATAGTGTGGGTTAATAGAAATAATGGCATAGGAATAGAGTTATCTAAGCCAGATCAGATTGTAACATATAATGGCAGTGAAATAATGATAAAAAGATAAAAAGTTTAGAGCTTTCGTTATGGCTATAATCTTTTCTCAATGTTTTTTAGGAGAAGTTATAAGCTCGTTGCAGTCACTATGTGCTTTGTGGATTAGTTGAATTTTCTTAGGTCTTAGACTAGAAGAAGTAAAATAAATTCTAAATCCTACGTTGAGTTAAAAGTTAGCTATACGTTCCTATTGAGAAAAACTGAAGAATTCCACAAAGCAGTTACTATGAAAAAGATTATATAAATTCTTATTACTGAATAATCTATAATGATAGTTAATGTTTTCCCAACAAGCTTTTTAAGTAAAAAAGGTGAAAGGGCTGCTTTAGTGATTGTAAAAAGTGAATATAGCTATCCTTTATATTTTGAAGCAAATGGTGAGGAATACATAGCGACACCAGGTTTTTCTAGACATTTAATAACCACTAATGGAGACCTTATATTAAAATTCGAAAATGGTGAAAAATTTGAATTTAACATAAAATTTGGTAATATCAAATATTTTAATGTATATGTTGCCCCAACATTTCATACGGATATAGGCTATACTGATATACAATATAATGTAGAGAAAATTTATAAAGAAAATTTCGAAAAAATTATAAATATGGCTAAAAATAATATAAAATTTAATATTGAGGTCTTATGGCAGGTTCCAGAAATTAATAAAATCAAAGAATTTAATGAAAAAGGTATAATAGGTGTTCAAGCATTCCCTTTAAATATCCTTACTGGATTATGCTCTCATGAAGAGATAATTAGACTTTTCTATCCAGTAAGAGACCTCAGAAATAAGGGGTTTAATATAAGCGTAGCAGCACTAAATGACGTTCCATCAGCAGTTTGGTCAATTCCTACGGTTTTAAAGGGTTGTGGCATAGACTACTTTATTCTTGCCAGTAATCCAGACAGAGGGCCTTTACACCAATTAGGAGATTTTATATCACCATTATATTGGGTTGGACCAGATGGTTCCATAATTTTAAGCTGGTTCTCCGGAGGTTATAAAGGTTTAATTCCTGGCTTTCACGGCTATCATCAAGGTTATTCAGCCGGTTTACTGAACGATTTGAGATCTGCAGAGGCTGGAATAGCGCACTTCTTACACTATTTAGAGACTAGGGGATATCCCTATGAAGACGTTTTACTTTACGGAATGTTTATCGATAATGCAAGAGTAACTGATAAGTTCGCAAAGATAATTGATGAGTTTAATAAAAAGTGGGAGAACCCCAGATTAATATTATCAACCACTGATGAGTTCTTTGAAAAAATAAAAAAAGGTAATTATCCAGCGATAGTTGGAGATTTAGGTACTTATTGGGAAGATGGTGCTGCTTCTACCGCAAGAGAATTGGCAATTTCTAGAAGGGCTAAGAAGTTATTATTTTTTGCTGAGGAGTACTTTACACTAAACTATTTAAGAGGGAGTGAGTATCCTGCAAACGATTTAAACGAGGTTTGGAAAAATATAATTTACTTTGATGAACATACGTGGGGAGATTGGGCATCAGTTTCGGATCCTTTCTCTATTAGACAGAAGGAGGAATGGAGAATAAAATCTTCTTATGCAATTTCGGCATACAATAAGGTTTCTGAGATGGTTTACGGTAATTATGTATCTAATCCTTACCCCTTCCATGTTAGAGGAATTATAAACTATACTTACTATGAACTTAAGCCTATGTCTTCAAGGCCGTTAGCCTTTAAGGACTTGGAAAGAGGAAGTAAAGAAGACGTTATAGAAACTGACTTTTATTTGGTAAAGACTAAGTACGGGAAAATCGAATCGGTTATAGATAAAGATATTGGGAAGGAGATAGCTAACGGTTTTGATAATTACGTAATGCTTATAGGCGGTAAGGGTACTAAGCTTGAAAGGACTATTTTAAACTTCTATTATGAAGGTGAGGTTACTGATCCCGTCTTCACGGTTTATAACGAATATGGAAGCGAGGTTAAAGGTGTATGGGAGAACGATGACGTAATAGTGTTGAGGCTTGAGTCCAAGTCTTACTTGTCAAGAATTGAAAAGGAAATCGTTTTGCCAAAGCGACTAAAGCAAATTATTGTAAGGAACATAGTTGAGAAGGCTGAAATATATGATAAGGAAGGGGTTTATTTCGAATTTCCATTTAACCTTAAGAATGCTACTATTTACGCTGAGACCCCAGGAGTTTTCATTGATATTGCGAGAGAACAAGTAAGGGGAGCTTGTAGCAATTGGTTTACTATTAATAATATTTTATTATTTAAAGGTGATTTTGATGTTGCTTTATATTCTGAGGATTCGCCATTATTTACTATAGATGACGTTTTTAAAGGCGATTGGAAGTCTATAATTACTCCTAAAACTGGGAGGATTTATGCATATGTTATGAATAATTATTGGCATACGAACTATAAGGCTTCACAAGGTGGTAGGTTTGAGTTCGAATACGTTATTACTTCTGGTAAGATTTCATCACCTTCTGAGGCTTATAGGCTGCTTTCTAGACCCATACCTAATGTAAGGGATATTAATGGAGATCTAATTATTGAGCCTCCAGACGTAATACTGACTGCTTTTAAGAAGTGGGATTTGGGAGATGGAGTAATTATTAGACTTTTAGAGCCAGATAATGTAGATAAGAGCGTAACTATTAAATCTAATTCCCTTAAGGGCTATGATGTATATCTTGCTAATCTGCTTGAGGAGCCTAAGGAACACTTAGGAAGGTTTGATGGCGAGATTAAGATTAGGGTTAATAAGAGGGGATACACTACTCTTCTCTTTAAAAAGTAGATTCCCTCTTATTTTTTATATAGTCTTTTTCATAATAGCTGCAACAAGCTTTTAACTTCCCTCAATACAAAATATAGAAAAACATTGAGAAAAGTTTATACCATGCAGCTGTTCTTATGCAATTGCCTTATTCGATATTGAATAATAAAAATATTGGATGAATATTAATATTACAAATTTTTGTGAAAAATTCCTTGTGTGAGGATGACGAGATTGTATAGGGGAGACGAGAATGGACCTCGTCACCCTCACATAATTATTGGTTTTAAAGAATTTAAAGGTTAAGCCAAGAAATGTTTTGTAGAATTCGTCTTGAATTTTATTAAATTCAAAATTAAACGTTAGCTTGAAAGTAAATTTAACATAAATCTTGATGAAATGAAGTAAACCATAAGCTGCCAAGAAAAACACGATCTAGAGAAGATCTCATTAGCAATAGCAGCTTATATATTAGTCATGCCAATAACGAAGCTTGGAGTATCATCATCAACAATACACTAGGAAATTAAGTGTAAAGAGGAGGAGGGAATTAGTCAAAATAGGGTTTTTGATGAGTCCTGGACTTATACTTATGTTAGCCTAAGTTTATAGTAAGTATACATATCGTAAACTTTTTAATAATAAAGATAGAGTTTAAATTATGGGAAAGACTGTAGTAATTTCCGTTCGAATTCCAGAGGAGTTACAAAGGGAATTGAAAAAGTATGGTATAAATGAAGTTGAAGTGATTAGAAGGGCTTTAATAAATGAAGTTAAGAAGGCTAAGGCTAAAGAATTAGAGGGAAGAATAAATGAAGTTGCAGATATATTAAAGAAAATACCGTTTGAGGATGTAGTAAAGAGCATTAGAGAAGATAGGGAAAGTAGATGAGTTATGTATTTGACTCTTCATCAATTTATAAAGCATTTTTATTTAATAAATTAAGTATTCTAGGAGGAAACTATACTGTAATTCTATCGAAATTTGAGTTAGGAAATGTTATATGGAAAGAGGTCACAATATTTAAAAGGATTACTAAAGATGAGGGTGAAAAATTATATCAGTTTTTACTTAAAGTCCTTGAAACTATGAATTTAGAAGACGTAAATTATGATGAAGTTGAAAAGATTGCTATTAAAAATGGAATCTCATTTTACGATGCATCTTACGTTTGGCTTGCAAGAAATTTAAGTTTACCGTTAATCACTGAAGATGAGAAATTGAGGAAAAAAGCTGGTGGGTTTGTAAGTGTAATGTCTTTGGAAGAAATTAAATGAATAAGACTTTATCGTCTTTTCAATTCTCTTCACATAATCTAATGTTAGATTTAACATCTATCGCGTTAATATTGTCCTCCAAATTTTCTGATCTTGTAATTCCAATATTGAACTATCATGATGCTTAATTCCTCCTTTCAAAAGCTATATAATGTGTGTTCTCATGCAGTGTAACTTTAGATAAAATATTCTCTTCAATGCCTTACTTTTTAATAATAAAGGATTTTAAGGATTTAGATATACACGTAAACTATGAAAATAGTATTCACTAGTCTCGCTTATCCTGAGCTTAATTTAAGAGAAGTTGTAGAAAGAGTGAAAATGTTTGGTTTTGATGGATTAGAATTGAGAGTTGCAGATGATGGTAAACACCTAAAGCCAGAACTTCCAATAAGTAAAGAGACTATCGATGTTTTATCCTCTATTGATGTTTCGGATATAGCAGGTTATGCTAAGTTCTCATCTCCAGACGAAAAGGAAAGGATCAGAAATGAAAAATTATTGGAAAATTTAATAAAAATTGCAAATATTTTAGATGCCATGGGAGTTAGGGTTTATGGTGGTGAGCCATTAGATGAATTGGGAATAAAAAGGATAGCTAACTCTTTAAATAAAATGGCTAAATTTGCTGAAGAATATTCAGTTAAAATTTTAATAGAAACACATGACAGTTTAGCTAGAAAATCGAATTTAGCTAAACTCCTTAAAGAAATTGATAAAGAAATAGGATTTGTTTATGATCCAGCTAATGTAATTTTTGCTGGAGATTCACATGAAGACGTTTACCCATTAATTTCAAATAGAATATTTCAGGTGCACGTCAAAGACTTTATAGTTATTAACGGTAAGAGAGTTTTCACTGAACCGGGTAAAGGCATAGTCCCGTTAGAGAGAATAATAAATGATTTAACGAGAGATGGTTATAGTTACTATGTTTCCGTAGAATGGGAAAAAATGTGGCATCCTGAGCTAGAAAGTGGAGACGTAGTTCTTCCAAAATATCTCTCATACTTAAGAAAATTAATATAAAAAGAAATTATATGCAATAAAATTTTTTAACTCTCATTATATTGCTAAATATCTTATTTGACCTCAGTCCATAGTACTTGATACTTAGATAGCTTCTCCCAATCAAACTCTATCCCATGTCCAGGTTTAGCTGGAGGAATTGCATATCCGTCTTCAAATCTTAATGAGGATTTTAGAACCCCACTATCATTTAGATTACTACCTGGCAAATGCTCTAGGAATATCCCATTCTTTACTACTGAAAGAACTTGAACTGATATTTCTTCAGCAAAATGGGGAGCCATAGGTAAACCTAAAGATTCAGCTAAATTAGCATACTTCATCCATTCTGTTACACCACCAGATCTTAAAACATCCAATTGAACTATATCTACGCACTTATCGGTAATTAGCTTAGTTTGCTCAAAACCATTATATAAGCTCTCACCAGCAGCTATTGGAATATCCAACTTTTCTCTTAGCATTTTGTATTGATCTAATAAATCGGCCTCTATTGGCTCTTCAAGCCAATAAACTCCTAAATCGTATAATACTTTACCTTTCTTAATCGTCTCTTCAAAAGTCCAACCTCTATTAACATCTACCATTAAAGGATAATTACCTATAACATCCTTAACAGCTCTTATTCTTTCAATGTCTTCCTCAAAATTAGGCTTACCTATCTTTATCTTAAAGGCCTTGAATCCTTGATTCTTAAATTTCTTAATATCCTCTACAAGTTCCTCAATGGTGAAATTAAGATCTATTGCACTCCTATATGCTTTAACCTTAGGAGATTTAGATCCTCCTAACATTTCATATAATGGAATATCATGAGCCTTGGCTAAGGCATCCCATAAAGCTATATCTATTGCAGAGTAAGCTAATCTACTTAAGCCCTCTAATCCGTAAGAGTATGAAAGAGACCAAACTCTTTTATTAAGAGTTAGAGGATCTAAATCGCTATCACTTAGCAGTTCCTTAGCCCAATAATCAGATATCAAATGATATATAGCACTTCCACCCCTACCTTGAGTATAGGTCCATCCTATACCCTCAATCCCATTAGATAATTTCATCCTAACTATTATCCATTCGTATGCTGTAAATCTAGCTATTGCATTTTCTTGAACATGTCTAGAAGGAATTTTATAGAGACCTACACTAATACTTATAGGCTTCATTACTAATTAATTTGAAAACATTAACTAAAAAATCTTCACGCTAACATAGTTATAATCAATAATATATGCATATAATTTAAATAAGCTGATTGTGCCTATAATTAAATGTTAGTGACTTCGTCAAGTATTGCCTTAAAATTAAGACAAAATTTAATAGCTATTATAAATCTATCAAACTATGAATAGTTATAATATATTTTTATATTTTATAAATATATTTAAACTGTTGTATGTATTAGTATTATATTAACATTCTATAGAACTTTATTCAAATTCTATCACTAAAAGTTTAATTTAGTCCCTCACATTAATAGATGTTAATAAACTAAATAGATTTATTAGCTTTCTTCAAATTAGTTATTATGAATAAGTTTGTTCCAATACTTTTAATTATAACAATATTGATAATAGGTACAATATCTCTTGAGATTATTAACTTATTAAATCAAAGATCAAATAACATAGTAAGATATACGTTATTTCCAGGTTACACTACCAGTTTTAGCATAATAGGGAGTTATCTAAGTGACAGTGAATACGCAATGGCAGAAATATATTCTAAAAATGCGTCTTTGATGGTTTCTCCTTTTTTATGGAATGTAAATTACGCTCTTGGTGAAGTTAACATGACATTTAACAAATTCCTTTATGTCTCAATTAATTTAACTAGAGTACAGAAGATAAATTACAATATTCCAGTTGATGGATACCCTGGATTAATGTATGGTCAAGAGTCCTGGTTTCCCTTTGCCACACATACTGAAGAGCTAAAAACTCTTAGCTTACCCATGATAGTAAGTAATTTACCTTCCTTTTATTCAATTTTAAACTATTCGTTATATAATAATACTGGACAAATAGATGACTTCTCTTATGATATATGGCTATCTAAAAACCCCTTAACAACATCTCTAACGTACGGAGATTTTGAAGTGATGATATGGATGTACTGGACGGAAAACTTATCTTCACCTTTCGTATACGCGGGTAATTTAACAATACCTATACTCGTAAATGGAAGCATATATAATTATTCGTGGAAAGTTTATGTACTACCGAGAACTGGATCCTCAAATGGATGGACTTCAATCAAACCAGACTATAATATAGTAAATTCCTCTTTTAATAAGATAATCTTTCCTCATTATATCCCCAAATAAAAACACCTTAATTCTAATATATAAATGTTAAATACAACTACTTATTAGGTTAGTTAAATGCTTCCCTTTTTAATTTTTTAAAATCTTTTAATCATATGCCAATAAATACATGTTAGATATTATGAAATTTATAACAAGAACTAAGCTATCAATTTATCTAGAAATTTAAACCATATCACAGTGGAGATTCTTCAATTTATATTAAATTATAATACATTAAATGGAAAAATTATAATTAATATTAAATCTTAATTTTTATTCATTTTCAATTTTAACATTTTATTTTTCTTTAATCTTATTTTAACTTTACTATATTTATTCATTTCCTCAACTTTATTATCTATACTGTTACTAAATATATTATAATCTTTACTTATTTTTAACCAAAATTCCGTATCAAAATCATTCATGTTAATAATTATTATATTATATATATATTGGAATTCGCGAAAGGTATTAATGAGATATGACCTAAACTATTACTACTTTCTATAGAGAATCCCATATACTCATAAAATATATCACGTATGCTTTGCCTAACAATTTCTGGATAGTAGTCAACTAAATAAGGGATGAACTTAGTAACTGATAATACATAAATTATAGAATCTTTGTATTTAGTCCTATAAATAGCAGGGAAAACTCTTTTGCCATTAGAAATCCCTAGTATAATATCCCCTTGCTTAAGATTAAATATAGGACCTATAGGAAATCCTCTTTGTCTCCTATGTTCGTCTGAGAAATATCTTCCATCCTTTGTAAAAGCCTTCCCCTCTATTACTTGCCTTAACATGGGCTTAGAGTTATCTAACCCTAACAACTTAATTCCTTCATCCCCTAATATTCCGTTAGCTAGCAATTGAGAAGCTGCAGAAGTTATTAATAAATTAACTTTCTTTTCAATCAAGCTAAATATGTCTCCTTGTCTTACTAATGTTTCATTAACTAATACGTAATCTCTTTCATTTATGTCATTAGAAGGTATTAAAGGAATACCTATTATTCCTAAATAATCTTCGATGTACCTATCAGACCTATTAGGTATTATAGGTTGTAAGGGAATGACTTTTATCCCTAAAGGTGAGCCCTCAATTTGCCCTCTAATATTCCTTATTTTAGGTAACTCATTTTTTAGTGCATTAGTCAGTTCTTCATACTCAAGAAGCGATAGAGCATGAAATAATGTAATTTCCTTTACTGGACTTAACGCACTAAACCAAGCTTGTTGTAAATATGAAGTAACAGAAGTTGGTAGAGACCAATTATATCCATTACCTTGATCAAACCAAGCTCCTAGTAGTTTATTCTCAACTAATGATTTGACGAAATTTACAATATAAAACGAACCATATTTTGCAGTACCTTCCCTAGACTCGGTACCTACATAAATATAATCAAATAATTCTTTCATTTTATCTAACATTATTCCTCTATGATAGAAATCTTCTCTCCATTCAGCAACTTTCAATATTATTTTTACATTTTTATTTACCTTTCTTGATGGATTAATCACAAAATTTACCGACACATAAGAGAGCAAATCGGCAGAATAAATGCTCCATAAAGCATTTAATGTTGGATCGCTATTTATACTCCTTATAAATCTATCTTTAGTAAAATTAAAACCAAATTTCTTATTAAAATGTTTTATGTCATGTCTTGAATAGCACCAATTGTCCCAAAAGTCATCTATTATTATCTCATCAAAAACTTCTGCTTGCTGAGACATAACCTTAGAAATAAGCTCCTTATTTTTATCGTCTGAGATACAAGTTACGTTAAACTCTAAAGATCGCTTTTCTCCCCATCCTTCTCCCCAGGTTCCTATTGCGACTCCCCCAGAAACTTCAAAATCTTTATCAAAAAGTCTTTTTGCTTTAGTTATTTCCTCAACAGAGAGAAGTAAACCATCTCTATAATTTTCTATATACAATTTTATAACTCCAATTTCTTTAAAAAGTTTTCTCAATTTTTCTATCATAGATTGTTCATTTTTGAGTATTTTTATAACACTATGAGCAGTTATATAAGTGGCTAATTTAAGGTCTTCCATATGGTAGAATGGTAGATATGAAATAAGAAATAAATAAAAATATATTAACTATTATCTATGCATATTTTAAATAATCTTATAATTAAATTATATAATTTAAATTCCGTTTAACACAATAAACATTTATTATGTGTTAGTTGGAAAGTTAAGGTTGAGACATTATTTATATATCTTACCTTTAAATGTAAAGATAAAGTTTATATAGCTGTAAATTACTAATCTCCTCAACTTAATTATAATGAAATTCCACATGTGAGAGGCCTTATATAATTCTTCAATTTTCTTGTTATTAGATGTTAAGCTCGTTATTTTTTAAAAAATTCAAAATTAAGCGTTAGATCAAAATTAAGTTTATGCTAGCCTTGATAAAAATTGAAGTAACTGCGAGGCAAATACGAGAATAAAATTTTAATATTGAGATAGTAAGGTTAAATTAATGAAATTAGGTTTACAAAGCTACTCCCTTAGAAAAATGGGTTATGAAAAAGCGTTAGAAACGATCTCTAAATTAGGAATAAATTATGTAGAGGCTTATCCTAGACATTTACCTCTAAACGAGGATATTAATAAAGTTCGTTCTCTCCATGAAAAATATAATTTAAGGTTAATAGCTCATGGAGTAAATCATTTAAGTAAAAATGAAAAGGAATTAAATGCAATTTTCGATTTCGTGCGAAAAGCTGGTATTGAAGTAATTACTGCAGACCCAGATGAAGATTCTCTAGAACTGGTAAGTGACCTCGCAAAACAGTATGATATAAAAATAGGCATTCATAACCATGGACCATCTCACAGATGGGGATCTTTTAAAAAGATATATCAGGCAATTAAAAACTTAGATTTTAGGGTGGGAATGTGTTTAGATTTGGCTCATTTAGCTAGATATGGAGAGAATCCCATAGAGGCTATAGAAACTCTTAGGGAAAGAGTTTATGATATACATTTGAAAGATGTTGACGCAAAAGGTAATGACGTAATTGTGGGAACTGGTATATTAGATATAAGATCCTTTTTAAAGAAACTTAAGGAACTTAAATTGCTAGATGAAACACCAATCATGATAGAATATGAACCTAATCCAGAGGATCCCATAAATGGAATAACTAGGTCTTTAGACTTCGTAAGGGGAATTATTAGTGAACTATAAAAATATTGAAAATTATTTTTTATATTACAATATTAACTTCTAGAGGTAATTTTATAACTTGTCTGTTCATTGAGGATAAATAGATAGCCTTTATAACTTCTAAACTTTTAATGCCTTCTTTACCGTCTATTGGAAAATTTCTTTCTTCACTTAATGCCTTAAGAAAGTCTTTAAACAATTCCTTATGTAAATCAGTGCCCTGCGAAATCGTATCACTTTTACTTATTACGTTATTTCCCATTTCCTCGTTCCCTTCAATTCTTACTGAAGCTATCTGCCTGTCTATTATTTCCGCGTATCCTCTATCACCGTAAATTCTTATTTTTCTATTTTGATACTTTCTAGGTCTCATGGATACTGTTTGGGACATAGTACCTAAGGCCCTATTTTTAAACTTAAATATTGCTACTGCAGTATCCTCAACTTCTATTGAGGGATGTGTCAAATTATCAATAAAGCCAGAAACTTCTTCAACTTCTCCACCTAACCATAATATTAAATCGATAGTATGAATTCCTTGATTTGTGAGAACTCCTCCTCCTTCAGTGTTCCACATACCTCTCCAACTTCTAGCAATCTCGTCCCTCAAATAGTATTCTTTTTCATCTCTATACCATTTTAGTTCGGCTTCTAACAAATATAATTTACCTAATTTATCCATTATTTCATACTTTAATTTCCTAATATCGGGGGAATATCTTTCTTGGAATATGACACCCAATTTAACTCCATTCTTTTCTGCTTTTTTTATCATTTCTTTAGCTCCAGCTAAAGTAGTTGCCATAGGTTTTTCTGTTATAACGTTTTTCCCATACTCCATGGCTAGGATTGCTTGAGGAGAATGTAAATAAGACGGTGTGGCTATAGTTATCACGTCTATTTCTGGATTCTTTAGTGCGTCATATATTGTAGAATATGAAATAACCCCGTACTGTTTTGCTATATCTTCCGCTAAAGCGCTTATCTGATCTACTACTGCTACTAGTTTAACGTATTCAGTCTCTTTCTCTAATTCTTTTAAGGCTTTAACATGAACCTTTCCTATTACTCCTAACCCTACAACTGCTACGCCTATTTTTCTCATGAATAAAAAATTCCGTTAAGAGGAAATAAATTTTTAAAAAGGGAGTCAGATAATGGCAGCTAATGAGAAAATCAACAAGTTACCTTACACAAAGATAAAAAGTTAAATTTAAGAGTTTACTTATATTTTACTATGTATCTCTATAGGTTTGAGCCTTTATTTAAACTCGGTATTATAATTATAAATACTTTCTAATTATAGTCATTACATTCTAAAAAGATTATTGATTTTATCAGACGTAAAAATGATTTGTTAAAAAATTAGGAAGGAAATATAAGTATAATTTTTGAAAAGTATATAACCATATTTAGTGCAAAAGTATATAATTTTAGCTTTTAGATAGTATTACAATTATTACTATATTATATAAATATTGTGTCAAAATCTCATTTAGTGACGTGTTTTCAATAACGTTATTTATAATTTCTATCTTATACGCATATATTGTATAACTATAAATTGCACCTCCAAATGGATTTTGTCTAAACTCTGAGCCTAAGTCTATAGTTTCCATCTTTAGGTTTAGTATATAGTTTTCGTTCCAATTGAGGAAGGTAGATAAAACATGAGTTAATTCTGTTATAAAGTTACCTAAGTTAAGACTTACTGATCCTGCACTTATTGGATTATTTAACTCAAAGGTGATTATCGTCCACGAATCTCCGCTTCCATTATATACATATATATTCCAATTTGCATTAACCTCGCTTCCGTTAATAAATATAGGTAAATTAATTGATGTTATGTAATTTCCAGCGGGGACTATGTCATTAGTGTGATATAGCCATATCATCATTTCAATATCTCCATGAGTTGCTCCAGAAGTAGTAACGTTCTTAACTATCCATATATCATAAGCGAAGTCAATTGGTGTATTAGTATCCCTTATGGAATAATTTACCAGCAATTGCACATTAGTAATATTGTATAAGGATATAGGTAAAGGTAATAGAGGGCTTGGTGCTGGTATTCCCCCTCCCCATACGTTAACCCCATAGAGTATTTCTGGATATCCTAAAACTGTAGGGCTATTCAAATATCTGGCTAATGAGAAATTAACGTTAACATATAGAACGCTATTTCTTAGTATCATAGTTACAGAGCCTTTAGAGTTACTAGCTAGGTTCCATAAGTCTGTATTTAAACCTACATTTCCAACATTAGATGAGTTATAAGGGTTCTCTGGACTTCCAGTTAAGATAACGGATGAATTGGTTAACAGATTTACTTCAACTACTTTTTCTATTATCTTATTCCTTGTTGGAATGAAAACTGTAACGTTAAGAGTTATTAAAGTAATTATTATTAAAGTAATGATAAATAGAATTAAAAGATATTTAATAAGATTCTTTTTCATGATAAGTACTAGTGGATTTTTAGTATTAATTGTTTATTTTAAGGATAACTGGTTTATCTAAGGGAACTGGAGCCTTTTAACTTTTCGTATAATTATTCTTGTTATTTCTAGAGTAATACCTATTGCTAAAAAAATTATGGCGAATTTTTTATACTCTCCATTATAAAATATTTTATATCCTTCAAGAATAATACTGGCATTGCCGTTTCCAGTTAAGACAAAATTACTTACTGTTGTGGAATTACCAGCTGTTAGCGTCTTAGTACTGCCATTATATTCAATTAACGTGAAATTGCCAGTTATTACGGTTATTTTCGCCTTTTGGTACCAAGGTGGTGTTATGAATGTATTATTAGTGTAAACTGTTGAACTTAAGGGGAATGTGATCTCGCCTAACGCTATTAGTAAAATACCTATTGATATGAAAATTATTCCAAGTCTCATATTGAAGCACTCTTAAATGATTTATAGGCTAAATAAACTAAAATTAAATCTAATGGTAAAAAATAATTGAATATATATATTAACTTAATAAGTTCTAAACTAACTAAAAATAATATTATTGCAATACTTATAAAGAAACTTCTAAATGGTCTCTTAGTTAATATAGCTATTAAATATGATAAGTTACATATGAATAAATACTCTGAAAGGAAGTTATTAATCCATATTAGCGGTGGGTTAAAGAAGGCTAAGTAAAATACGAGTTCTGAAATTAGAATAAATGTCAGACCTAGTAATAATACATCAACGAAATATAATATGAAGAAAATTGTACTTCTATTTCTCATTTGAATAAAGGTTATTATGGTACCGTCAAATAAATCTTGACCTATTCCTAAACTAATGTTCTTAACTACTATTACAGCTAAAATTATACCAATAGTCCAAATTATTAAATTAAAGATACCAAATTGCTGATCCGTATTTATCAATCTAATTTTAGGATAAAATACATTATAGGCTGCTACTATACTTATACTAAATGCGAACTCCAAATCTACATATGATAATAGACCATATTCACTATATCTATGTTTAAGTAAAAGGCCTATCACTCCCAACCTATCTCACCTTGAATGCTTTTATCTATTATGGAGTTTCTTACGTAAAATATTCTAACCCCTACATTTATTAAGTCATTAATTATCTCGCTTAAATTTCCTCTAACTTTTATTTGATTGCCTATAACTTCGATCTTAAAACGTTTAAGTGCTTCAATTGCTCTGTTAACATTATCAACTGTGATATAAAACTCCTCTAGAAAATCGTTCCTTAACAAGTTATTCACTTTTCCGAAAAATTTTAGAATACCATTATTTATTGCTAAAACATGCGTTGAGAAGGCCAGGAGCTCAGATGGAATATGAGATGATATTAATACAGTTAATCCCATCTTTTCCCTTAATGTCATGAAAGTGTTATAAACTTCATATCTTGACGTTATATCGAGGTTTGCTGTAGGTTCATCTGCGACAATTATTTCTGGGTTTTTCATTAATGCGAATACTATTTGTAATTTTTGTCTAGTACCAGTAGATAAATCTCTAACCTTATTTTTAATGAAGTGTGATAAGTTAAACTCTTCTAAAAGTTTTTTAGCATCACTAATTGGATAGTTAAATTCTTCTGCTACTTCCTTTATTATATCTCCTACTGTAAGATAAAGGGGGAGAAACGGCTTATCTAATATTATTGCTAACTTTCTCACTAAGTTTTTACTATTCCATGGATCTTCACCTAATACGTTAATATATCCTGAAGTTCTATTTATAAGCCCAGAAATTATTTTGAGAAGTGTTGATTTCCCCGCACCATTAGGTCCCATAATTAATGTAATTGACTTATCCTCTATCGAGAATGTTAAACCATGAAGAACTTCTATATCTCCGTACCTCTTTGTTAGATTTTCGGCCTCAATAACTATCATCGTTAAATGTGTATCTTCAACTGTTGATAAAAACTTTTCCGATAGCTTACTTCCTTAAACAACAGATTGCGACGCTTTTGTGTGATTATTAGTTACTTTTTAATCACTTCTAAATATTGTTAATGTGAATTAAGTTTATATAGCATTATCCAAAATTTTTTATTGATGATCTCCCAATTGATGACGGGCTCTGTTAATGAGGTTAGGAGTAAAAGGTAAATGATGGTAGTAGTGTTTCTCTTCTACAATGATTTAAGGGTGGATGTTTATGATCCTTTAGGAGGAATGCCCTTGACGGAATTAGAAGTAATTAAAAGTAAGGATAAGTTACGCTAAGGGGTAAACACATGTTAAAGATAAGCAAAAATCTATTAGTTGCGGGCATATTAGCTTTAGTAGTGTCATTTCTATCTTATATTTATGGAGATATAATATTTTTAATATATCACAGTATTAAATTTAGTCACTCATATTTGCTTAATTTATATTTCAGTTCCATGTTAGTTAGTATAATATTTGCTATAATTAATATTATAATATTTGCTACTATAATAGGTATTATTATTTTAGATAGTGTAATCTTTCAGAATACGGGAGAAGCTTTAATAAAATTCTATTCTCAAATACAAGGTAATATAAAGTCGATAAGTTTAAACGGAGTTAATCAAGCTTTAACTTTCTTTCCATCATATATTATTTTAGGAAATAATTCTATAGAAGCTAAGTTTCTTAACGTTAGTTCTAAGGATAACTCTGCTATAATTATCTTGGATAACGGATATTCAGTAAATGTTAAGCTTAAAACTTATTCTAATAGATAAGTCTTTATTTAGAGAATAAATATTGTATCTGGTTTTTGGTTTGTTCTTGGAGGGGGGTTAGGTTATGGGAGTTTTCTCAATTAGCATTTTAGGGAAAATTCTAGAGTTAAATAATTTTCAAAATTATGTGGAGATAAATTTTGAAGTTTCATTATATACACATATTAGATTTTTATGATATATCATGAAATTAAATATAAATATTAATGGAGCCCTTTATAAGAATATTATAATGCAAGGATTTTCCAATAAATGCTACTCGATTTAGAATTTCTTGAGGTGTTGTGTAGGGATCTATGGGGTAAGGTTAGGGGATTTCTACGGGGTGTGTTTTCCATTTAGTCTAGTTGGCATTATGCTTCTCTTTTCATTAACGTTAAATAAATTCAATATTTCAGGAATATTCAAGAAAAATTTTTTATTAACTACAATTGTTAGAAAAATATGATATTTTACTCGAATTAAACAAGTATAATTCAATTTATTATAAGTTTTAATTTATCTTGAGATAAACGAGATTCCCATACTGACGTTAAAGTATAGATTTATACACAAATGGTAGCACTATCACTTATGTTCTTAAGTTAGGTAAAAATTTTATATATTGGTGAAATTATATCTTACCTGAAACTAGCTTTTACTTTCTGGAATTATAATGTAGTTCTTCAACTTATCATTTAATTTATTAAATAATTTTAGGTCAGTAGTTAATAGCTTAGTACCTTCTTTTATAGCAAGATAAAGAAATGCGGAATCGTAGAAAGATAACTTCTCTCGCACAGCTAAGTTAATAACTTCCATAGCAATATCCTTAACGTAAACTATCTTGCATAATTTTTCTATAAAATCTAAAGCATTTCTTAACTGTTCTAATGTAGCATTCTGCTTATCATTAAATAATACTATCCTTTTCCAAGCAACATTAGAAACTTCAGCAAATGCTAAATCTAACGTTAAGAAATCTTCATTACTCTCTTCTATTATTTTAATTACTTTATCTGTGAAACTATCTCTAAAGAAGAATGAAGCTATTGCAGAAGAATCTAGTATCAAGCTTCTCTATCCTCTCTAATTAAATCTGAATTACTTATGTTTTTCATTTCAATTAAATTATTCTTCCCCTCTTCTATATATTTTCGTATTAGCTCCTTCCTTACTCTATCTTCTATATACTTACTTATCTCCTTTTGCCAATCCACATTTACTAAATTCATTAATTCCCTTAGCTTTTTTGGTATCCGTATACTATAAACGGTAGACACATAAATGTATTCTCGCCAAAGTTAAAATAAATTACGGTTCTTCTAACGCATATTGTCATTAATAATGCAAACAGAATCTCAGTAAGTTCCTATTAGAAAAACTTACAACAAATAATATATTATAGCTGATTTTACAATATTTAAAAAGCTGATTTTTTATTCCGCTAATCGAATATCTACTTATATTTATCCTAGACAAACCATGCTTATAACCCAAGAGTATAATCCCTCCTCCAACGAATTTTCTAGAGAACAAATAACCAAGTATTACTAGAGAAAAACTTATAAATAAACAAGGCAAAAAATCCATAAGCCGATAACTTTTCAGGGTTAAAAACTCATGGTTGAGGCTTACTAAAACCCCTTGGGAACTGCCTAACAAGTGGGGTAAAACACTGAGTTGGAGGTTGTAACCAACGTTACTAGGGGAATATTATAAACAAGAGAGAAAGTATTAGAGGTAAAGGAGTTCCCATACAACAACGAGGGAATAGAGTAACTTTGGGTGAATTTGAAGAGTAATGGAAGCAACTGGAGTATACTTCTACTACCTTTACGAAAAACTAGTTGAAAAGGATACAAGGTTGCAGTAATAAACCCAATACAATCAAGAGAAATACTAGGGAAGAAGACTGACAAACTAGACGCTGAAAGATTGGCAATAGCGTACTCATTAGGAATCGTAAAGGGATCATACATACCAATTGGAGATATACTAGAGTTAAGGGAGTTAACTAGGTATAGGGTAAACCTAGTGGAGAAGAGGACGCAAGTTAAAAACGAGATAGATTTTAGAAACTGCAGGATACAAGATAGAACAAGAAGGGAGTTAATGGAGAAGTTGAGCAAAGGGCAGGAGTTGAGTGAGGAGGATAAGAGTGAACTTGAAGCAATGCTTGGGAGAAAACTGCAGAGCAATTAATGTTATCACAACTTTTAGCCTTGTTGAAGTTCTTAGATGAGAAAATTAAATAAGTTGAGAATGCTATAATATCCCCAAGGTTCCTCAAGAGGCTATTGAGTTAATCAAGATTCCTGGTATTAGTATTATTACTGCTGCTACAATTTATGCGGAATTTGGTGATGTTTCCAGGTTTTCTGATTCTAAGGCTGCTTATTCTGGATTTGCACCTAAGACTAGACAGAAGTGAGTCCCATTATGGTATGATTGCGGGTAACAAGTATTTACGTAGGACTTTATTCCTTTGCGCTAGGGTTGCTAAGAATTACGGGTCATTCAAGGAGTTTTACAATAGGCTTGTTGAGAGGGTAAGAAAACTGTTGTTGCTACTTGTGCTTTGGCAGGTAAGCTCACAACTAAAGCTTATCACGTTCTGAGGGACTGTGTTTATGAGGTTAAGAGTAGTTTTGAGGAACCTAAAGAGGTGAAGTTTGACAAGCCTGATATCAAGGGTGCGTTGGACTCGTTGTATTCATAGTTCTGTTAGGGGCGATAGCGGTAACGCCTCAAACCCTTGCCTATTATTCGGTAACTCTAAAATTTACCTTGAAAATACACTACACTACTAACTTATCTTTTGATAAATTTATTCCTGCGACTGGGGCCTCCAAATTTGCCCTTATTCGAGCTTTAAGCCCAAAACGGCTTACATCCCCAGTCAGATGTGTGTAATATAGATCTGACTAATATGTTTTATATAGGAAGTAAATCTTCTGGAATTTATAATTTAATATTATGGGGTTTAGGAGATATTACAACTATAATATAGTTCTTTAAAAGTATAGATATAAATTATGTATCATTATAGAAGATTTCAACTATAAACCAGAAATAGATATCTTAACAATTTTTTCTACGAGATCTCTCTTTTTTAATATATCCTTATCGAAAGTGATGAAAGATTTTGCATTAAGTAATAGGGCTGAAGATATCTGAAGCACGTCTAGTGTCTTTAGTTGCAATTTAATTGAGAGTTCTAATGCCTTTCTAAACAGCTTGTTCATATCTAGTTCAACGACCTTAACGTTAGTGGCTCTAACAGCGTATCTCGTTGAGGCTTCAGCCAAAATTTCGTCCTTTAACTTTCTTGAGAAAAATGAATTCAGCTCTAATAATGTGACCTCTGATGTTATTAAATCGTTAATTTCCCTAATTTTTAGGGCCTTGTTATAGTTCACGTCTTGTTCCACAAAAGAAATTATAACGTTAGTATCAACATATATGCTCATACTCTTTCTTCCCTTAAATCTGAAGTGTCTAAACCCTTATATGGGAAACCATCCTTAAGCCACTTATTTACCAGTTCCTCAACTTTCTCCTCTTTTTCTATCCACTTCTCTATCTCATTCCTACCGTACTCTATTAGCAAGTTTACGGCCTCGTTTTTAGTTTTAGCAATGCCTAAACTTATCATCTTTTCTATCAATTCCGCAATCCGCTTATCCACCTTAATCGTTATTACTACTGACATAGGATATATTATATAGGTATACCAATATAAGATTTTTGTCTTAATTAGCGAGTGTGGACAACAATTTCATTTATTTGAAACTTATTCAAAATTACTTTAAAGTCTCCCTTTTGGACACTTTAATTTTACAATAAAAATTTTAATGGAAATTAAAATTATTACTATCCACTTTATTAACGAATTAATCTTGTAACGAATCAAAATTGAATTTACACTTTATATAATTTATACCGAATTAACAAAATTGTTATCCACACTCGAAATACTTATCTATACTTCCTAACCTTAATTTCAGACCCCCGAACATTTATTCAACTAAGTTTCACCGAAAGTCACGTACTTGTGATTAACGCCTAAAGAGGAGAACACGTTATCTCATTCCAATTTCTTATTAATATTACTTATGAATTGCTTTTGATCAACCTGACTAACGTCTCGTGGTGAAGATGTAAAGGATGATAAGATAGAGCTAATACTTGTTAGGAAACTTCAAAGTATTGGGCTAAAATAAACCCAGAAGAGGTAGAGGAGGTGGGAGAAGAGATTAGCAGATCTCTCAGAGTTAATAGTTGTTTTTGACGTGAATGTTTTCGTTCATCATCTAACAGCACACCTTAAGTTCGTAGATAGGGCTACCTACCCTTTTCGTCAACCTTTACTAAGTTCTCCATGTGTACTACCTAGATTTCCACATAATAGAATAAAGTTTTATTTAAGACGGGCAGTCAAGTGTTTACTTGTGGCGTAACTTACCTTCTTTAATTACTTCTAATTCCGCCATGGGTACTTATATAGAGTCCCATCGAACCCATCCTCCCCTCACATTGCTTATAGAGTTCACTGTAGGGCTCTCTTCTACATCATAATTTATAACTTATAAACTTCACGGCTTATCGGAAATTGTTGGCAAAGACATTAATAGTTTTTTACAACATGAAGATTAACTACTATTTTTAAGTTTTTGTAGAATCAGAGTAAACAGGATTTTTAAATCTCTGTGGAGTGTGAATATACAATGATAGAAGAATACAACCCTTGGTGGATCTCGAAGGATAGGATAAAAGAACTTGAAGTATATAGGAAATATGAAGAGTCTGAAGTTAAGTGGTTTCCAGACGTGATTGAAAAGGTAAGCTTATCTCCGTATTCCCTCAACTTCTTTTTGGCCCTAGACAAGTAGGTAAATCTACTGCGCTAATTCTCCTTATTAAGAAGCTTTTAGACGAAAGAAGGGTGAATCCTAAATCCATTTTCTATTTCTCTTGTGACAAATTGGCAGATTATAAGGAATTAGATGAAATTCTTGGAGAGTATATAAAGTTTAGAAAAGCCAATAATATTGCTTCATCATTTATTTTTCTTGATGAGATAACTTATCCGAGAGAGTGGTATAGAGCTTTAAAGGGTAGAATTGATAAAGGGGATTTTAAGAATGATGTCTTGGTAGTTACGGGTTCATTATCGATGTCTGCAAAGAGGGAAATTGAGACTTTCCCAGGAAGAAGGGGTAAAGGTAAAAAATTTACTAATGCTACCTTTACCTTTCTCCAAATATGTGGAATTATTTAACGTTAAGATTCAAAAAGGGGATTTGGACTTCGTACTTTCAAACTATATGCGAAACGTTCAGTTCTTGAGTGAGCTTAACGAACTTCTTGAAAAGTATTTAATTACCGGAGACTTTCCTAATGCAATAAGGGACTTCGTAAAATACGGAAAAGTAGGTGAGAATACAATAAGTGATTTCATTTCCAGTATAATTAGTGATGTAAATAAGTTAAGGAGGAGCGAGACTTTCTTTAAGCTCGCAATAAAAGATATAATAGAAAGGACTGCAAATGATTTCAGTTACCATACTTTATCTAAGTCGTTTGGAGTGGGTACGGTAAAGACTACGATAAGTTATGTAGAACTTTTACAGAAACTATATTTACTTAAGGTTCTAGAGCAGATAGATCCAGAAGGTAATATGTTAACTATGAAGGAAAATAAGTTTTACTTTATAGATCCGTTTATATATAGGGCATTTTCTTTCTGGACTTTAACTAACTTGCCAGATGAGACTAAGTTAATTGAAAGCGTAGTAATTTCTCATTTATCCAGAATTTATGATACCTTTTATATCAAGGCAAAAGGAGAAATAGATGCCGTAATAAAGAGTAAGGAAGAGATTATAGGCTTTGAAGTGAAATTCGGTAATGTTAAAGCTGAGAAGAAAATCTTAGGGAGAATGAAAAAGGTTTACATTCTTAGCAAGGATAAAGTTGATTATAATATAATACCGGTTTCAATATTTTTAGCAATGATTGATATTCCTCAATAATCTATTGAATTAAAAGTGTTAATTTAATTTACAACAATGTGGAGAGCGTTTATTGCTTTAACTTTGTCAATTTTTACTTCTCAGAAATAATTGTATAAAATGTAAATTTTCATGATAAAGTATTTAAAACTCAGAGTTTTAATGATATCTCTCAAATTAACGGGAAGTTTTTAATATTATCGATATAATATTATGGTGGTAATATAACTATGGAAATATTACGAAGAGAATACAAAGACCTAAAAAACCTTGAGGGCTGGACACTAATTTACGGTAGGAGGAAAGTAGGTAAATCTTTTCTAGTGAGGAAATATATAAACTACGATCTGTATTACGTAATAACTAGAGATCTACAAGCTTATTTCCCTTCAGACGGTAGCTTTCGAAAGCTTGATGAGGCTTTTTCATTAACAATAAGGGCGTTAAAGGAAGATAAGACTGTAGTAATAGATGAGTTCCAAAGGTTACCAGAAAAGTACTGGGACGGGTTAAGCACTGAGCACCCTAACGGTAAACTTATCCTGGTAGGTTCAAGCTTCAGAGTTATGCGGAAATTAGTAGATAAGAGAAGTCCATTACTTGGCCTGGTATTACCGTATAGGCTTGACATTATACACTACGCTGATGTATTAAGTCAAATTAAAGACCCATTACTTTCTTTAATATATAGAGACCCGTGGACTATTGGTTTCGTTAAAAGTCTAAAGGACTTAAAGGAAAAGGCTTACCAACTCTACATGGTGACAAAAGCGTTAATTGGGGAAATATTTGAAGAGGAGGAAAGGCAGTTAACAACTCTCTATGAGGCTATTTTGCTCTCCCTAGCTGAAGGTGAGTGGAATACTTCAATAATTTCTGGGGCTTTAAACAGTAAGGGTTTTAACGTAACTTCATCTTCAGTGAGCGGTTTTTTAGACATATTATCTAACATGGGGTTAATAGAGAAAATACGAATTTACGGTGAGAAGAGGAAGGCAAAATGGTATTACAAAATTTCCTCACCGATAATCTCCTTAGTATTTTATGCTGAAGCTAAGTATAATGTCTCTTTCACTGAAAGCGTTGGTGAACTTCCCATAGGTAGGGAAGTGCAATTTGCTATAGGTGAATTGCTGGCTGAGAGCCATAACTTGACTTTAGCTTACTCACCTTTTGAAGATATTGACGTTGTGCTATTAGATAAGGATAAACCAGTTATTGGTTATGAAGTCAAGTTAGGAGAATTTACACGGAATGAGGCTGAGAATTCTATAGAGAGGATTAGAATGGCTGGAATACCTAAAGCTGGGTTAATCAGTTTAGCTGAGAAACCTAACTTTACTAACGCTGACGAGGTTTTAGGACCAGAAGAGTTGGTTAAAGTTGCCGAGAACGTTTTTAAGAAGTATACACAATAACTACGCATATATCCTGGGATTTTCCTCACAAAGAATTTTTCCTAAATTCTCCCCAAAAATTATGTTTCACAGAGATGTTGTGCCTAACGAGATTAACGTCGTTAGGAAGTCTGAAGTAGAGGGTAAGGAAATTAGCATCTATTTGGAGATTACCAACATAATAGTTTACCAGATTTAAGGAACTCAAGCGGAAGTCATTGTGCAATGATTTCATGGAGTTATTCCAAATTATGAAATAAGTAAGCATGCATTAGATAGAATACGTTATCATTCTTATACTCTTAAGAAATAGAGGACTATATGCCTACACTTTCATCACGCTTGTACTAAGCTACAAAAATCATTGTTCTATTTTAGGCACTAAGTACAATAATTAGTATATTGGATATAAAATTTATAGCAAAATTTATACCTTAGTAACTACACTACCTATTATTTTATCAATTCCTTAAATATCTCATCAATTTTTTCTGATATTTCCTTCAATTCGAGACTCGGAAAGTATGTGCTAATTAATCTCTTAGTTTCCTTAACTACCGTTATTAAATCTCTAAAAACGTCCTCCTTCCTACTGTATTTACTAAACCCTGGCTCAAACCCATTATATTGGTAGTCATGAAGATCTAAGGCATAGTTAACAAGATTTGTAACATCAATTCCTATATCTTTCAGCATTTGCGCTAAAGCGTACATACTATGAGTAGGGACAACGTGAGCTTTTTTCTTAAGCCACTCTCTCTCTTTGACGTCTTTGACAATTTCTAACAACTTGGCATGATTAGCGACTATTAATGCACTTAATAACGCTTTTACCGCGCTAAAAGCTTTACCCGCAGAGTTCCTAGTATAACCTTCCTTCCATAAATTGAGAGAAATAAGTAAATCTGATAAACTTTCAATTACCCTAGCTTCAACGTATTCCTTATTAACTTTATAAAGATCCTTCTCCATACACATATATTTCATTTTCGGTATCATTTATTAATTTCGTTAATTCAGATACGATGAAGCATTAAGTAATAAATCTTTAGCCTCCTTCAAAATAAATTTATTATTCAAAAATTAACTCTCCCCCTTATAAGAGTAATTATCCCTTAAGAAACAGCTAAACCGTAAAGCCCTACCTTAAGTTTAACATAAAGCTTATACCTCAACGCCAGTATGGGAATCTCTTTTTCACGTAAAAAACTAGGTGATTAAAATACAGAAAAAGTCGAGAGAATGATTTTTTGTAGAAAAGTTTGTATAAGCGAGGGCGGATCTAAATATATGACATCTCCGTAATAATCCTTAGAAAAGTGTTTTAACGAAATAGTTGATGGGTATAGAGTTACGCCATGGGTAAACACATATTTAACAAACTTTATGCTCATGGAGTAATAACTAAAGATATCTCAGAAGAGGTCGGACTTTCATAGGGTTTCATATTAACCCTCACCCTCATACCCCTTATTTCCCTCCCTATACTGTCTATGGGACTAACTCCCTTCAAGGACACGGGAAGTTTCATCGAGTGCCTTCCTCCCCTCGCATCGCTCATTGACTTCATAGTAGCATTCTCTAATTAAAAATTGAGTGTGGATAACAATTTTGTTAATTCAGAATAAATTATATAAAGTACAGTTTTATTTTCAATTTGACATAAAATTTATTAGTTAATAAAATATAATGTTGTAATTTTAACCATGTCCAAAAATTTTTATTGTGAATCAGAGAGTTTAAATGATGCAACTTTAAGGAAATTTTAACCAAATTTCAAATGAATAAAATTGTTGTCCACACTCAGGGTATTAAGGATAAACAGCTTAGGTTGAGGATTTACCGTTCAGCGTTTTCTTCTATGAAGAATGCTATTGTTGAGAAGGCTAGGGAGTTTGGTGTTCCGGTAATTTTGGTTAACCCATCTTATACTTCTACTGTTTGCCCAGTTCATGGGACAAAGATCGTTTACCAACCCGATGGGGGCAGTGCCCCAAGGGTTGGTGTTTGTGAGAAGGGGAAGGAAAAGTGGCATAGGGATTTAGCTGCCCTCTATAATTTGAGGAAAAGGGCTGGAGATGTGAGCCCCGTGCCGTTGGAGTCCCATGACCCATCTACCGTTAAGTTTGGTAGGTGGTTGAGGGCTAAGTCCCTACACTCGATCATGATTGAAGATAAAATGAGTGAAATGAAAGTGTAGGGGCAAACGGGTTGTTGTTTTGGCTGGGATGTGTGGGTGTTGGGGATGCTTTTTTGTTCTTTGGAGTTTAGGATTTGGACTTGTGGTGTAAGTGAGGGGTTTGTTCTCACTTTTTTATTTTATCTTTTGGTTATTGTCTGGTTTTTGGTTCGTTCTTGGAGGGGGGTTAGGTTGTGGGAGTTTTCTCGATTTCTTTTAGAATTCTTTGAGATGTTGTGTAGGGATCTATGGGGTAAGGCTAGGGGATTTCCACGGGGTGTGTTTTGCATTTAGTTCAGTTGGCATTGTGTTTCTCTTTTCATTAACGTTAAATAAATTCTATATTTCAGGAATATTCAAGAAAAATGTTGTTTGTTAACTACAATTGTTAGAAAAATATGATATTTTACTCGAATTGAACAAATATAATTCAATTTATTATAAGTTTTAATTTATCTTGAGATAAATTAGATTCCCCTACTGTAGAACAGCCGTAAAAGCCATTAAGTTTAAGGTAGCTAATACTAATTTCTAACTTCCTCTTCTCTAATTTTTTGTAAAGTTTTTAAAGCCTCTTTAACGTGATTTTCTGGGTTAAACTGGGAGTTATATATATGTCTTATTATGCCTCTCTTATCAATTACGAACGTTATTCTTGCAGGTAATATAAAGCCCTTAGCGTTATATAATTCCCTTATTCTCTTATCTGGATCACTTACTAATATAAACGGAAGTTGATATTTCTCTTTGAACTTCTTATGAGAATTAATATCGTCTGAACTAACTCCTATTACTACTACATTGTAATCTTTAAGTAAATTCCAGTTATCTCTGAAAGCGCAAGCTTCTCTGGTACATCCTGGTGTGTTATCTTTAGGATAGAAATAGAGAACTATATTATGCTTTCCTATGAAATCCGCTAACGATATTTTCTCTCCGCTATCAGTAATTGCCTCAAATATAGGGGCCTTATCTCCTACTTTTACCATAATTAGATATATCTTTTTCCGTTTATAAGCTTTCGTAATATACTTTTGAATTAAAATAATTCTTAATTTAATTTATAGATTTAATATTTCATTATTTTGCATTATTTATATTTTAATAATAACTTTAGATCACATATGAAACTTATGAAATATAATACTGTAAACTATCGAATCTAGCGGTAATTTGAATTAATATAAAAACTTATATGACTTAAATTAAAAAGAAGATTATGGGAAGGAATTTTAAATTCGTACTATTATTTATTTTATTAATATCAATTATACCTACAATAATAGGATTAGCTCAAAGTCAGCAATATTACTACATTCAAACTACTTCTCCAATATACTCAATAGTTCCGGGCTCAGAATTTGTCCAACCACTTAATTCTAGCCTAACACTTTACATTGCAGTATTGCTTAACTTCACTAATGTCTCGTCCCTTCAAAATTATCTAAATAAAGTATATTTCTCTCCAATCTATTTCCATCATTGGTTAACTCCGTATCAATTTAGGGAATACTATTATCCGCCAAATTCCTATATAAAATCCCTAGTTAAGTATTTAGAATCATATAATCTTCAATTCTTAGGACAATACGGCCTAGCCTTAGTATTTAAAGGAACTGTAGGAAATATAGAGAACGCTTTTCATACTTACATAAATATTTACTATTACCCTTTTAAAGACCTCTTCTGGTTCGGACTAATCGGAATTAAAAACATAGGTCCGTTTTACTATTTTAGTAATAACGTAACTGCATCCTTACCCTATAGTGTAGGAAAATACGTATTGGGCTTAGTAGGAATAGATAGCTTAGATCCTAAAGTCATTAGTGCAGTTAGGGAAAGTTGGCATTTAGCAATGGATAAAGTTAAGACGCAGAGTAGCCTAATTTCAAAAGTAATAATTTCTCCAATCACAATTCAACAATACTTTAACTTTACTGAAGCATATAATCACGGATATAACGGAAATGATAGTGATATAGCAATAGAGGGAGTACCAGAATGTTATGTAAATGTCTCAGACATTTATGCCTTCTGGAAATTATATAACATACCACGAACAGGCCATCTGAATGTAATAACTTTCGGAAACGATACTTCAGGAGGACAGTCTGCAGAAAATGAACTTGATGCTGAGTGGTCTGGGGCTTTTGCTCCAGCCTCAAACGTGACCATAGTTTTTAGTGATGGTTATGTAGGAGGCCCTGCACTAGTTGGCTATTCCCTTAATTATTGGTACGAATATTATTATATGGTTAATTATTTAGATCCCAACGTGATTTCAATTTCAGTAACTTTGCCGGAGTCCTTCCTAGCAGCCTATTATCCTGCAATGCTTTATATGATACATAACATGATGCTTCAAGCTGCAGCTGAGGGAATATCAGTATTAGCTGCTTCGGGAGATTGGGGTTTTGAGAGTGATCATCCTCCACCTAACTTCCATATTGGGATATATAACACGATATGGTATCCTGAATCAGATCCTTACGTAACCTCAGTGGGAGGAATATTCATTAACGCTTCTTCTAACGGAAGTATAGTGGAAGTAAGCGGCTGGGATTATAGTACTGGAGGAAACAGCGTAGTCTTTCCAGTTCAGTCCTATGAATTAACGTCCTTAATACCCTTTACCCCAATTATCGTTAGAACGTATCCAGACATAGCTTTCGTATCAGCAGGAGGATATAATATTCCAGAGTTCGGTTTTGGACTGCCACTGATATTCCAAGGGCAACTATTCGTATGGTATGGTACTAGTGGTGCTGCTCCAATGACGGCTGCAATGGTCGCTTTAGGTAGTAATAGATTAGGTTCATTAAATTTCGCATTATACCATATATCATATCAAGGATTAATTATCTCACCCATTGGAATACTTCAAGGTAAAATAGCTTGGATTCCTATAACAGAAGGTAACAATCCATTACCTGCTCATTATGGCTGGAATTATGTTACAGGTCCAGGAACGTATAATGCTTATTCTATGATCTATGATTTGTTATTATATTCTGGAATAATAGAGTCTTCTTAAATTTAGATTTTTTATAAATGAATTTAGATAGTTAACTTTTAATTTGCTTACTATTATAGGTAAATATGAGTGAAAGGGAAATATTTTATGAATCTCATGAGGGGAAGATTAGGGCATTTTTAGCTTCTCCTCAGAATACCACATTAGCTGTAATAGTAGTTCATGAAATATGGGGTCTAAATGATAATATAAAGGATATTTCAAGAAGGTTAGCTAATGAAGGATATATGGCTTTTGCGCCTCATCTTTACACTAAATATGAAGATGTGCTAACACCAGAAAATATACAAAATGTTATGACTAAGGTATGGAGCCTTCCTCCAGAAAAGAGAACTGACCCAAATGCGTATAGGGAATTAATGTCATCATTAGACGAAGTTGGTAGGAAGGTTGTAGATTTATTGGTAATTAATAGACAGAAAATGGAAGAGCAAATGATAAAGGACTTAATTAAAGCTTATGATTACGTAAATTCCTTAGGAGTTAAAAAGATAGTAAGTATGGGCTTTTGTATGGGAGGGGGATTAGCTTTTCAACTTGCTACAGAAGTTCCCTTAGATGGAACTATTGTGTTCTACGGTAGGAATCCTCAACCCATAGAGGCCATAGAGAGGATTAAGGGACCAATCTTAGGGCTATATGCTGGAGAAGACCCTCCAATAAACGCTGGTTTACCAGATTTAATATCGGCTGTTATAAAATATAAAAAAGACTTAGAGCTGAAGATTTATCCTGGAGCTTATCATGCCTTTTTTAACGATAGGGGAAGAAGTTATAATAAGGCTGCGGCTGAAGATGCATGGGAGAGGGTTAAAAACTTTTTAAGGAGGATATCTAAATGAGTGAACAGAATACGAAAAAAGTAGACCCATGTTTCTTAGCGTGGGTCCACCTTCTAGAAGTTTTAGAGAAGAATAAAGAAGAGAATAAGGAGAAGAAAAGTTAATATAGAAGATAATTTTTTTACTTATCAATTTAAACTATTATTAATGCCCTTTAAATTTAAGCTGGGATTTTGTACTGACCTACATGGTTCTGAGTACACTTTTAGACGTACATTAAATATTGCTAAAAGTAAGAAAATTGATTATTTAATAATAAGTGGGGGTCTAACAGCTAAGGATATAGTTTTTGTTGAAGAGATAGGTGGGATGTACTTAGTTAATGGGAAAAAAGTAAACTTAAAGAATCTAACTGAGGACTCCTTAAGATCTGGGAAGTATCTGATTATAAATAAAAAGGAGGTAATTGATGATATTAAGGCCGATAAAAGTAAATTAGAAAAAACATTAGCAGAAATTATAGCTGATCAATTTTCGAGATGGATAAAGATAGCAGATGAGATATATCGCTTAGACAGAGTCCTCTGGAGTCCAGCCCACGGAGATATTCCACAATTAGATGATATTCTAAGAGGCTTAGGTGCTAAATTGGTTAATGATAGCGTAAGCTTCATAGAAGACGTTCAATTAGTCTCTTTAGGTTATGGATCTCCTATTCAGAACTCCTATAGGGAAGTCTCGGACTCCGACATTTACATTAAAGGTAAATCATTACTAAAGGATGCCGAAAAAGATAAGGTAATTATGAACTTTCACATGCCTCCATTAAATACTAAGTTAGACGTGATTAAAGTAGGATTTAAGAAGCACCACGCAGGTTCTAAAGCAGTATTAGACTTAATAAACGAATATCAACCATTTGTGTCGTTACATGGTCACGTGCATGAGAGTGCCGGAGTAGAAAAGATAGGTAATACAACCGCAATTAATCCCGGTAGTATATTCCAGTTAGGAGAACCATCAATCGTTTTATTTGACGTATATAAGGAGGTTAAAACTATAGGAACGTTAAGTATAGGAAGTTATGTGATAAAGAACATTGATTTTGTTACTACTGCAACAATGTATATGTAGTTTAAAAATTAATTTCTTTTTTGAGATTTTTGTACAACATAATATTAAACCTTATTATTTATTTATATCATATAAATCATTTAATTCTTTTAATGTTAATATTTCTGGAAAGTTTTTAGCACTCAATTTTATCTAAACCTAAGTATGTTATTGCATTAAGATTAAATCTATAATTATTTTTATTTAAATAATTGTTTAATACAGTTATAACTTCATTATCAAATGAAATACTTTATTACCCATATACTGATAGGGTTTGAAGACTCAGTGTTTACCCGTGGCGTAACTTTCCTCTAATTTCGCTACAGACTAAGGGATCATACATCGTCACCCTAATCGAGGGAAACATCACTATCCTCCGTGAGAAGTCATCAGTCTAGGGAGATCATTAACAAAAGCAATTCGTAATACTGTATAAAAATAACTTGTCAAAACGATATTTAGAAAGTAGTAGTTACATAGAAGCGTTACAGTCTTAAAATGAAATTCTCCTTATCTGCAATCGTTTTATTATTTATTTTCATAAGATACATAATATGAAACGAGCTGAGGACTGGATTAAACAAGCTGAAAGGGATCTTGAAGAAGCCAAGTATGCTGAGAGTGGTGGATATTATGAACTTGCGTGTTCACAGCAATGTGCTGAGAAGGCAGTTAAAGGGCTTTTACAATTTAGAGGTGTAGAGAAGAGAGGCTATTCGATTTCTCACCTTTTAGAAAATCCTCCAGAAGACGTTTTACAATGTGCAATTTTTCTTGATAAGCAATATACTCCATCAAGATATCCAGACGTTTATGATGAAGGCTCTCCTTATGAATATTACACGCAAAAAGATGCAGAAGAATGTATAAATTGTGCAATAAAAATACTTAATTGGGTTAAAGGTGAAACATCCAAATGAAGCTTATTATGTTGTTCGGTTCAAGAGCAAGAGGAGATTTTACGAATAGCAGTGATTACGATGTCCTAGTAGTAGGGGACGAAATTCCCAAGGATCCAAGAAAAGTACCTAACGAACTTTACCTTAAGGTTATGAAAATGTTCCCAGGAGAGGTTGATGCAGTATTCATGAACTCCGAAGTTTTTCTTAAGAAGTTAAGGGAAGGGTTACCTTTTTTCCCAGATAATAGAAGAAGGTAAAATAATAGAAAAAGATGAGGAATTTTGGAGAGAAGTTATTAAGATATATAACAAGTTGAGACCCCTCTACGAGAGGAAAGGCATGGATAAGGAAGATTTGAAGCTAATCTATCTTTAACGCAACCTATTGAGCTGTCGAACCTTTGCTTACTCTGAGTCTAACGTCAGCTACAATAATCTACAAAGCAGTATTTGAGCAATTACACTAAGAAAATACTCCCAGATTTTCCGTGAGAAACGTAAACAAATGAAGGCTTTAAAGACTTTATTTTCTCAACGCTCTTAATTAGCTCTTCAAGGTTCTCATATATCGAGGGATATTTAAGGCCCTTGTTAGTTCCTTGTAGAGTGTCACCAACAATTACTGAATTAATGGAAGGTAAATACAAAGAGATGGAATCGTTAGTATGTCCCGGAGTCCTTAAAACTTCAACTCCTTCAACCAATTCCCCTTCCTTAAGTATAAGGTCTTCCTTAACTCCAGAAAATTTCTTAAAAAAGAAAGGCCTACCTAGAGCAAATACTACCTTTAGAAAGGCGGAATGCAAAACCGGTTCTCTTATTTTTCCCTCTCTTAAATAGTCAACGCCGTTAGCATCTATTGCGAACTTAGCTTTAGTATAATTCCTTAGTTCATAAGCGCCACCTATGTGGTCAGGGTGAGTATGAGTGAAAACTACGTAGTCCAACTTCACTCCTTTAGAGTTGAGGAATTCAGCTATTCTCTTACCGCTTCCTGGAGTTCCCGCATCTACCAGAATGTAACCTTTATCGTAATCTATTAGGAAGGATTTAACGAACCTTAAAGGTATTTCATAAACCTTCATAATTAAATTACCTCATTAACGCTATTAAAAGTGTGTTAAGTGGATAATGATATTTAGGTGAGTAAGCAAAATATATCATGATGGAGGAGTTAATAAAGAAGGCTGAGGAGAAAGGGATAAACGTTGAGGATTTAATAATTTCAGCTTTATCCAAAGAAGACCCACAGGAAGGAATAAAGGCTAGGTTAGAATTGGCTGAAAAGTACATGAAAGAAGCTGAAGAATTTCTAAAGAAAGGCGACGTAGTTCAATCTTCAGAGAAAGCTTATAAGGTTGCTGAGGAGATAGTCAAAGCCTTTGCTGAGAAGTTTAATTTAACCGAATATCAGCAGGCAGTAAAGGAAGATAGGTGGCATACTTATACTTTAGCAAATGCTGCAGCAAAACTTTCCTCAAAGTTAGGTGATTGGATTAAAACTGGGTGGAATTCAGCTTACACACTTCACGTATGGGGATTTCATGAAGCTAAGTTGGATTTGGATAGTGTAAAAAACTTATTACAAGACATTAAAAGAATGCTAGAAGAAAGTAAAAAGATATTATCTTAGTTTATAATACATTTAGCGACTAATAAGAAATAGTCTAAATGATTTAAATAATTGAATAAATTTTCCCTTATAATAGTTGTGAAGATTAATAAATCTTTTAAAGTTTAGTAGAAATAATAATCTGGCTCCCCTAACTGAGATGTGATGTAGGCTAGCGGGACTGAGAAGTGAAGATATAGTTTCTCTATTTCATAATACAGCAAGGAAATGACGAGAAAAGTAATAAAATATTATGCTATAATTTATCGATAACTTGAAAAAGTTTTTATCAGACATGTATCAGAAAAAGGTTTAAAAGACCTATTATTTTTTAATTTTCTTTCAATGCTTAACCTAGCGTAATTAAAAAGAGTTCTTGAGGAAAAATGATGGAAATGTATAAATTAAATCTAGGAATAAGGTTAGCAATAGCCCTACTAGGATTGGCACTAGCAACTTTAGGAATGGCTCATGTCTTCTTCGCTGAACCTAGTCCCTAGACCCCAAATTCATCACCTCGAAAATAATTCAAGGGAGTTAAAAAGTGGATAAAATAATTTAACTAAATATTCTTGCAAAATAGTAATATTATCTTGCAAGAGCAA
>Ga0081529_119372_pt1 | contig 45113 bp, 38 predicted proteins | sample EchGeymetagenome_FD_71012 | JGI IMG/M metagenome (GOLD analysis project Ga0081529, IMG submission 71012) | Ferrous microbial mat and aquatic microbial communities from Echinus Geyser, Yellowstone National Park, USA - transect B T=78-80 C v2... ...
GAGGACCATAGAAGAGCAGGTGAGGCAAATCACCACGCCTAACAAACTCAAGCAAACCAACCTTAACACCCTCCTGATCAACCAAATCCACAAGCCTAACAGGCCTAAAACGCTCCACCCACGGCTCCTGGAAGGTTAACTGTGCTGCCTTAGACACCCGCTAAATAACCTACATTAACTTATAAACCTTAACCTCACTAATCCTCATTCGACTCTTCCTTCCCCTCCGCCCTACTCCTAAATTTATTAACATAGTCCTTACCTGGATCCTCAGTTTCATAAAGCTCCCTTCTCCTAGCCTCAAGTAGATTATCACTTAACCCGAGAAGGGATGCGTAGGTCTCAATCCTAACACCCATCGGCAAGTACTCCCTCCAGTTAATTACCCTAAGCAGATGGTGGGCCACCACTAGTCTCCTTGGCCTACCCTGGCTCCATATTCTAAGTAGGTTTGACTTAGCCAGGTCTAGATCCTCCTGCTTGAAGGCCCTTCCAAGTAGGTATGCTGGGAAGCCGCCGATGACCACTACGTCGGCCTTAATACTCAATGCAAAGTCAATGGCCTCGTTGGAGAGTGGGCCCTGTACATCAGGTAGGTAGAGTAGTGAACCTGAGTCATCAATTATGGCCAACCCGACGACATAGCCTGTTCTACTACCTGGCTTACCGTGGGGTATTGGTTTTGAGAAGATTAGCCTAGTGTTGTTGATGTTGATTACCTGTCCATCACACTTAACCCACTTACCCACTAAACCCTGCACGGCCTTAAATAGGCCAATACCCCTCCTCCTTTGGCTTGGGTTAACTGTTTCGTAATCCTTGGCGAAAACCACCTTACCACCGTAAACTGTTTCGTAATCCCTATCCCCAGTACCCATGTATAAGCTGCCGTAGGGTGGCGTGAAGTGGTCCCTGTGGTAATGGGATATGAATAGGTAATCAACCTTATCAACCAGTTTCATTAAACCCTCCCTAAAGCCCCTAAGCGCCTCAAACTCCCTTGGGTGGGGTGGTAGGCCAAACCTAATGGGCACTAGGCTAGCCCCTGGGTCGAGGATGATCCTCAGGTCCTTGGTTTCAACGTACAGGCTCATGGACCTAACCCCAAGGCTCTCCTCACCAATAGGCCTAATGAACACGGTTAAGGATGCTAGGTACCGGTTTTAACACTTTCATTGCCAGTGAATTTAAATGCCCCAAGTAGCGCCAGGCCCATGATGAGTGGTGGTGCTGATAGGTACATTAACCCATGCCTATAACCTGACGATGATATGGCGTACCCTATGTAAAGTGGCCCAATTACGTTGGCTATTGGGAAGGCGGCATTATAGACACCGTAAGCCGTCCCCCTCCTGCCCAGCCCCGTTAACCGTGACACCAGCGCCGAACTTGAGACGCTGTAGGTTCCCCAAACCAGGGAGTACGTGGCCATGGCTGTGAAGGCGAGGAGCGGGTTAGGTGGAATTAGGGCGTTGATGATGAAGTATAGCCCCGCTAATACCAGGCTTAGGTTAAAGATAACCCACGCATTAGTTGACTTAAGCACCCTGGTGAATGCGTAGATTACTGGTATCTCCAAAAAGGTCTCAATGCTAAGCGTTAATGTTGCTAACGCGTACCCCATTCCCAAGTCAAAGGCGTAGAAGACGGGTATGTAGAGGTTCTTGGCAACATCAGTGAATAGGAAGATGACCACCGCCACGGTGAATAACCAGAAAACACCAGATATCCTCACGTGGTTCTGCACCACATCACCCACGTTCACTGTTACTACGTGTGAATCGTTAGTTGCTAAGCCCCTTGCCAATGCGTAGACGCCTAGGATCAGTAATGATGATAGTAGGAAAATTAACCTAATCCCGAATCTCCCCAACACGTAGCCTGTGAAGGCGGTTGTAATGGCATACCCTAATGACCCCCCTATCCAGAAGTAGCCGAATTCATCGATGGCGTTAACCCAACCACTGGCCTCAGCCATCACAGTGGGCATTAGGCCGGATAACACTAGGTTGGATACCAACAATATTACTACAAAGGCCACCAGTGGTAGGGGGAGGGCAAGGGCCATGTATAATGCGGCACCACTGAGGGTGGTTACTGTTATTATCCTTCCTCTCCTTTGCGGTGAGTCGGCTACCCTACCCCAGATTATGGTTGAGATGAAGCTGCTTAGTGATAAGCCAGATAACAGTAGGCTGGTTTCATCGATACTAATGTTAATGCTCCTTAGGAACAATGGTATGGCTGGGTAATATAACCCACCGGCGGCGCTGAACAGCACATTCACCTGAAACAGCTTGCTACCTTTAATTCCCTTGGCCACCACGGATCAGGCTACGGTTAGGCCTAAGACTTTAAATGCTCACCCTAATCACACAAGGCCTACCTAATCGGCAGTAGACTTACTTTATAAGCTAGCATTGTTCATAGGGAGCCATGTTTGATCCTTTTACTGTTCATTATTCATCTATGAGTGATGTCTGTGATGTGTTCTTAATAAGCTTTTGTGACTCAATAAGGGCTTTAATGAAGCTTTTATGGTCTAATATAGGCTAATCTCCAAGGAATAATGGGATTTTTCATGGTTAAAAGAGTACAGTTTAAACTCTTTTCCACATAAAAGATGCTCTTCATGTTTATTAGCCATTGCGTAGCATACCTATTGACCAGTATGGCAGTAAACGTACAACAATACCTCGGTAAGGAGTATGAGGTCGAGTGCGATGGGCAGATGGTTAAGCTGAAGCCTGTTAAGGCATGGGTGCTTCAGCCAAAGGGCAGGAAGGGCGTGGTAATAGGGCTCTTTAAGTGCCCCAACGGGAAGACAATAAGGAAGGCAATAGGCAAGATTGAGTAATCAAGTGAGGCCAGTTAAAACACAGAATTAAACCCCTTTATTTTTCAATCCCTCATTTACACCGGTTTATATCGGCTCTTCTAGCTTCATCCTCAATCCTAATGAATGCCTCCCTAGGGTTACTTGACTCATAAATAGCCCTACCGACTATTTCGAAATCGGCACCATGAGCTATGGCGCAACCAGGCTTGACACCCTGTGCCCCAATACCTGGGCTAAGTATTACGTAGCCGCTACCGAGTATAGCCCTGGCTCTGGCTATTAGGTTAGGTTTATTACCGCCAATAACCACCCCAGCCGCATTAACATCCTTAACAATCTTAATTACGTAGTCGAAGTTGGCATCGTAAAGTTCACCACCACTAGTCATGGATGCCAGTAGTATTAGGTCCAGGTCCTCCACTCTAGGAACATTAACACTACCCACGAACCCATGCATTATAACCCCCCTAATCCCGATTTCCCTAAGCCTACCGGCGATTAAGCCATTTATGAAGTTCACGTCAGCCAGTTTAGCATCCATTAGGAAGTAAACATCACTGTTATCTAAGATTAGTTTCCTCAAGCCCTCAGGGCCTATAGTCAGTAGTGTAACCCAACTAACCTTAACTATCTTAACCAGGCCCCTCAACTCCCTCATCAATGCCCAATACCTTTCAGGTTTCGTTAGATCCAGGGCTGGTATTACCCTACTCACGCCCTTTAAATCCACTATCCTATCGGTCATCTCCTCCTCAGCGGTCATGGCCCACCTTTTAAGCTTTAGTTGCTGGTGGTCTGTAGTATTTTTACATAAGGAAACTCCCTGCGTCATGGTTAGGAGTCCACGCTCCCAAACCTAGGCACGGGGAAGGAAAAAGAGCAATGAAGCCAAGTGGCTAATAGCCACAAAAAGTGACTGTTAATCACGATGAAGCCGAGCTCTCGGTGTTCCTCCTCTTAACACTGCTCCTCAAGTCCTCTATCAGTTTAAGTAGCGCCGCCGCGTACCCCCTCTCCACGACTATGAAGACATCGTTGTCGTACCTCAACATGTGCCTTATGGTGATTCCACTGGCCCTGGCTAATTGAACAAGGAATGTTACAAAGCCCACCGGTGCCCTTTCACCAAATATTATCCTAACCAGGCTGTACTCCTGCCCATTCCTACTGTTCACTATTTTGCCCAGGGCTGTCACTGGTGCTATTAGCTTTATCCTCTCCCCATCTGTTAGTAGTATTGAGTAACCCTTGAGTAGCTCCATTAATACGTGGGATTCGTAAAGCCTCTCAACATCGGTTAGGTTCAATTCAACCTCATCAACCCCATTGAAGATAACCACCTCAGCCCTCTCCAACGCCTCCCCTAGTTCCTTCACCGAAATAGGGGCTTTCCTCAACGTCAGCCTTTCCAGGGCCTTAACAATTGTCACCAAGTTAACCTCCTTACCCGCAATGGACTCCACTAGGGGCTTAATCTCCCTGGCTATTGCGGATAGGTTGGCTATCCCACTGAGCAACGTTACCATATAGAGCGGGTTCTCCTCCACAATAACCCTAACAGCCTGCTGGACGCTAACCATACTACAACTGGCGCGGACTGGTAAATAAATGTAATCTTTTGTCAAAAATAAGACTTAATTGGCTTTAAAATGCTTAGTGAGTCAACTCAACCATGGTGTATCTAACCCCACTCCAATACGCACTATCAGTGGTCTCGGGAGTGCTAGTAGGCTTCTCCTTAGGGCTAATAGGTGGTGGAGGCTCAATACTAGCTGTGCCTCTCTTCCTATACCTAGTGGGTTTAGACACAATGCCAAACTACCAGCACATTGCAATAGGTACCACGGCCCTTGCAGTTGGCTTAAATGCATACATAAACTCTTACATGCACCTCAGGAGGCATAATGTATCACCCAGGGTTGGCGGTATCTTCGCTGGTGTTGGTGTCGTAGGTACCTTAATAGGGGCCTACCTGGGCCACATTACACCCGGTACAGATCTGTTGGTATACTTCTCAATAGCAATGATAGTGCTCGGCATCTATGTAGCAGTTAAGAGGGAGTCAGCCAAGACGGGTACTAATGATGAGGTTCAAAGGGTTGTAGATGCCTTAACCAAGTGCCCAAGGTTAACCCTAGGAACCATACTGAAGGTTGCGGGTGCCGGGTTCGCCGTTGGTTTAATAAGCGGTTACTTCGGCATTGGTGGTGGGTTCCTGATAGTGCCATCCCTAATGTTCTCAGCTGGATTATGCATAACTAGGGCTATTGGAACATCATTAATAAGTGTGGGTACCTTTGGTATTGCAGGTGGTGCAGAGTATTGGTTCTACGGTGAAGTTATACCATTGGTGGCTGTGCTTTATGTAATCGGCGGCATTGCAGGTGGATATGCTGGAACAAGCATAGCCGTTAAGGCCCCCAAGGATACCCTAAGGGTGGCCTACGGAATAATAATAGTGGCTGTTGGGATATACATGCTTTATAGATTAGGCGTACTTTAAGGGTTAAAAAGCCCTTGCAGTTAGTTCATCTAAGTGGGTAGGGTTATTAATGTAATTGTTCCAGTCGGCGTGGGTGGTGTAGTTAGGAGGAGTGGGGTTATGCTTAGGCTCTTCTCCCTACCATACGATGCATTTGACATTAGGCTAACCGGTGATGCATCAGCCATGCTGGAGTCCAGGGGGATGGGCTTAGATGCACTTGCCCCCTTTAGGCTACTGGTTAAGGTAATCCACGACAATGTCAAGACCCTTAACGGCCCTGTTCACGCATTCTTCTGGTATTTTAAGCCTAGGGGCATGGGGCTGATACTTGAGACTGATCAATCGCCCAGCCAGTACTTCACCAACTACCTAAACATTAACCCTGGCTTAACCCTTGTCAAGTCACTCTACGGTAAATCAACCATAGTCACGTGGAGCATATGGGCCAGGCAGGGCCTCCTAATGGATGGCTTCAGGGATGAGGATGTTAAGGTGGTACCATTGCCGTACGTACCTGCAGTTATGAGGATTAGCGGCGTTAATAAGGATAAGGCAGTAATATTCGCTGGGTATGATTACGCCAGGAAGGGTGGTGACGTGGCGATTAAGGTGTTCAAGGTCATTAAGTCCTATGACCCAAGTATCAAGGTCATTTACGTGGGTAAGTTACCCTTCCCCAAGGTCCCAGGCTACATCGACGTATACCATCCCCATTTACCCAGGGGTGCGCTGCTTAGGCTTATAGCTAAGTCAATGGTTATGATTGCCCCATCCAGGCATGAGGCATTCAGCATAACGGCAATGGAGGCCATGGCCAACGAAACCGTGGTTGTGTCATCAGATAGGGAGGGCATAGGCGAGTTGGTTAAGTTAAACGGCGGCATAACCTGTGATTTAAATGATATACAGTGCTTCGTTGAGAATACGCTAAGAAACCTTAACCGGAGAAGCCATGATTCAACGGCAGCCAGGCAACTTGAGGGGCTTAGGTTAAACCACGGCATAAACCTAGTATCCAGGGCCATGAAGTCAGTGTACGAGGAGGTTACCAAAAGGTAAATGATGTATGAAGCCAATGAAGCCGCCGGCAGATGAGACTAAGCCTATTAAGGCAGTATGAAATTACCTAAGATCTCACGACCATGTTAATGCCCTGGGGCTTACGAGTTAACCACATTACCCAATACCTAAGCATGGGTCAATTTTAAAAAGGCGCCGGCTATGCATCACCCTGGGGGCCGTAGTCTAGCCTGGTTAGGACGCACGGCTCGGGCATCACCACTGGGTACAGTTTGCATTGCCCAGTGGGGTGGGGCATGCCCGTGTGATCCCGGGTTCAAATCCCGGCGGCCCCACCATGAATCAACACATCGATGCCTTTGTTGAGTGTTTAATAGTCTTTGTAGGAAACTTTAAATAGGGGATGCGGGATTTAGTAGATGTAGGTCATGGGTGAGGTGGACAATAGGCCTGACCAGGACAGCTCAATTGATCAGCTGCTCTCGTCAATAACCGGAGGTGGCAATGAGGTTACGGAGTCGATAGCCAAGGAACAGGCCTTAATTAGGATAAGAGTTGAGAAGAGGAGGGCTCACTATGTAACGGTGATTGAGGTTGATAGTAGTGACGCCAAGAGCATAAACCTCGAGGAGGTGGCTAAAACCCTCAAGCGTAAGTTGGCTGCTGGAGGTACTGTTAAGGATAATAAGATAGAGATTCAGGGTGACCATAGGTACAGGATTAAGAAACTGCTGCTTGAGGAGGGGTTCAATGAAAGTAACATATTCATAGATGAAAACATAACGGTGGTTCAGAATAAATGAGTATAGAGTACGTTAAAGACGGGTTTAGGACCGAGTTAATGGCTAACACCTCAAACCCAATTAAGGTTCATGAAATCTGCCTAAGGCTACTTTCTGAGGTTGCTAAAATAATCGGCATTAACCACGTGGTTAATTCGACAGAAGATGGGTGGGTAGTTATAAATAGGCTAATTGAGTTAAGCAGTGAATTCGTACTGGCTAGGTTTTACGCCGAGAATTCATGCCTATCGGAGAAACTCCCAGTCAATGAACTCGTGGTGGATATGATGATTAGGGACTCCGTAACGTGCATGGAGAAGATAAGGTCAATAGCACTAGGCCTACTACCAGCTTAAAAATAATACTTAGTATCACAGACAGAGAGATGCTTAAAATTTAAAATAAAATATTTAAAACGTAACCCACCACTTAAGGCTTATTAACCTCAATACTCATGTCCCTTAAAGCGACGAATAAGTCCTCCGTTAAAATACCACTGTAGGTTCCATATATGTATAGGCCAAGGGCGACCAGTGTAGCTATGACCGTGTCCCATGGGAATGGTATTATTGGGGTTTGGAAGACGCTGAAGCCCCCTAGGAATGACAACATCAGCGCCGAGTACAATACAGCCACTATCCACCAACCAGCATTAACATGAGCCCTAGCGCTACCATTACTGGCTATTGAGGTAACCCAATACACGGTTGCTATTAACGTAGCCAGGGTTACTAAGGAAATACACTATGTGAGTTGGCTGGAGTTTAAGCATGGTGACCGATGCAGGCCAACCAGTTGGCTGAGTGAAGGGCAAGTAGATTAGGAAGTACGTTGATAAATCCAACTGGGATTGGTCATCAACGGAAATAGGCGTTACAAATGATTATGAAAAACAAAACAGTCCCAGACTTAGGTAACATGCCGCTCATCTCGGCATAGGCTAATGCTATGAATATCATTAGGAAGCCAGCCACGAAACTATGGCAGCTGGGCCAGCGTACGATGATACCCCAGCTGATGCGAATAACCACCCACTACCAATCATGCGCCTACCACCAGGAAGACTATATCCCATTGATTCAAGGCATGCCTGAGCATCTTATCTGTTTGCTCAGTCTCATTACGCGTGTTTGTTTCACTAAGTTTATCTTTACTAGACATAGATATAGATTAAGTTATTTAATCCAGACTTTTAAGCATTATTTTTAATTATATATTTAGATTTTTCAAAGTTACTAATTGAATTATATTAACCACTAATCACCATATAGCTATATATTATATATAGGATTGTTGATGGGGGAAAGATTTATTAGGATAACCCGATATCGCTAGTATGCCTGTTGCGGTAGAGTTTATTAATGTTACTAAGCGCTTCGGTAAGTTAACCGCAGTTGAAAATATAAACCTCAAGGTCAATGATGGTGAGGTCGTTGCTCTCGTGGGTCCTAATGGCGCTGGGAAGACCACCCTTCTTAGGATGGCTGCAGGGGTGTTACTGCCAGATGCAGGTAAGGTGCTTATACATGGTATTGAGGCGCATAGGGCTGAGGCTAAGTGGCACGTGGGCTTTATGACACCGATGGATAGGGGTGTTTACTGGAGGATTAGCGCACTGGATAACCTAGTCTTCTTCGGCACCCTCTACGGTTTATCTATTAGGGAAGCTAAGAGCAGAGGAATGGAATTGCTTAAGGTCTTTGGGCTTGTGGATAGGGCCAAAGACTGGGTTGCAACCTACAGTACAGGTATGATGAGGAGGCTTGAGTTGGCCAGAGCTATGATGCATGACCCAGATATACTGCTCCTAGATGAGCCGACAAGTGGTATTGACGTAGATGGAAAGAACATGATTCTTGAACACATAAGGAGGTTGAAGGGCAGTAAAACCATAATAATGGCGAGCCATGATCCGCAGGAAATAGAATTAGCGGATAGGGTTGTTTATCTGAATAGGAATATTGTAGATACTTTACCAGCCCTCAAGATTGTTAAGGTGCTTGTTAAAGGTTCACTACCACCACTAGATGGTTATAGGATTGTTAACCTAGGTGACAGCACCTACGTCATATACACTAGGATTGATGGGTTTGATGAATTGATGAGGAGGCTCACCTCAATGGATGGTAACCTTAAGATAGTTGACCTAAACGTGGAGGTTGCGGTAGCTGAAAGAAATGCGAGGATTGCGGAAAGGGTAAATAGGAGGGAGAGGGGTGGTTGGGAATGGGCGTAATCGATAGGTTGTACTCATTCGTCGTCATTAGGGGGTTTAAGGTTTGGGTTAGCTACAGGACCCAGGTGGCGTTGAACTTCATAAGCTGGACCATCCCCGTCTTCCTGTACTACTTCATAGGTCTAACCTTTGGTGCAGGCAGAATGGCAGCTGCAATAGCTGCCAACTACAGCTACACAGCCTTCGCAACAGTGGGTATTGCCTTCCAGGGCTACTTCTCATCGGCAGTGGCTACGTTGGCCGGTAGGATTAGGAATGAGGAGTTGATAGGCACCTTAGAGTACCAGATGGCTGCGCCGCTCAAGCCAATGTCGCTCATGTTCTACTCAACTGTATGGGGCTTTGTTGTGAATTCAATAAGCACGGTAACCATACTGCTGATAGGATATGGACTAGGTATCAAGTACATCATAAACCCATTATCGACATTTGTAATTCTACTACTCTACATGGCGTCAATAATAGGTCTAAACTTGATATCAGGAGCCGTGGTGCTCATTGTTAAGCAGGGTAACCCAGTGGCCCTATTCACCTCCGTGGCCACCAATATACTGGGTAATGTTGTTTTCCCAATATCAGTACTGCCCACTTGGCTAAGGGATATAAGTTACGTGTTATCATTAACCTGGTCACTTGATGCCTTAAGGAAGGCCATGCTGGCTGGTGAGGGGTTAGGAAGTATGACTAATGATATAGTGATATTGGTCATATTATCAGCCGCCTACCTAATAATAGGTGTGTTACTAACTAACTATGCGTTTAGGAGGATACTTAAGCAGGGCACTGTGCACATGTACTAAAACCATTGATTCCTAAGGCATCGGCATGGGGTTAACCTGCGTAATGCTTATTAACAGCCCCCTCCACGTGGGCCTATGGATAACTTGGGACGAGGAAACCCAGTAAGATAGCCCTAGCCTACTCAGGTGGCCTAGACACCACTGTGGCTATTCATTGGTTAAAGGCTAAGTATAACGCTGAGGTTATAACCGTAACCGTTAATGTTGGCCAGGAGGATGATTTTGAGGAGATTGAGGAAAGGGCCCACAGGCTTGGTGTATTAAAGCACTACACCATTGATGCAAGAAGTGAGTTCGCCAATGGACCTGTGGCATCAGCCATAATGCTAAATGCACTCTACGAGGATAAGTACCCATTGGGGACAGCATTAGCTAGGCCGTTAATAGCGGAGAAGGTGATTGAGATTGCTAAGAAGGAGGGGTGTGATGCAATAGCCCATGGATCAACATCCAAGGGTAATGACCAGGTTAGGTTCGAGGAGGCTATAAAGGCCATGGCCCCCGACCTCATGATAATAGCCCCAGCCAGGATATGGGGGATGGATAGGGGTAGTGAAATTGAGTACGCCAGGAAGAACAACATACCCATCCCTGAAGTCCACAGTAGGTTCAGCATTGACGATAACCTGTGGACTAGGAGTATTGAGGGACCTGAGTTAGACGACCCACTGGCCGAACCACCAGATGACGCCTTTAAGTGGGTTGTTAATCCAAGTAAGGTCACGGAACCGTTGAAGCTTGACATCGAGTTTGAGGGAGGTATCCCAATGGCCATTAACGGTGAGAGGATGAAACTACCTGAATTAATACTAACTCTCAACAGACTAGTTGGAGGTCATGGGTATGGTAGGGTTGACCACGTGGAGAATAGGGTTGTTGGGTTTAAATCAAGGGAGGTCTATGAGGCTCCAGCCGCACTAACCCTCATAGAGGCGCATAGGGACCTTGAGAAATTGGTTTACACCCCAATTGAGTATAGGTTTAAGAGGATCATGGATCAGACTTGGACTGACTTGGTTTACGAGGGGCTTTGGCATGAACCACTACGCCTTGAGCTTGAGGAAATGGCCAGGAGTATGAATAAGTGGGTGACCGGTACTGTTAAGGTTATGGTGCGTGGCGGGTTAACAATACTGGGTAGGTCAAGTCCATATGCAGGTTACAGTAGGGAGATTGCAGATTACGTCAAGGGTTGGTACCCAAGTGATGAAGAGGCTAGGGGATTCATAAACATGTGGACCTTACATTCATTAACAGCCTACAGGGTAAGGTGGGGTAATGGTCTATCGTGAGGGCCTACTGGGTGGGGGTGAACTGGGTAAAATCAAGTACACGTCATCGTTGATTGATGATGCTGAGATATACCGAGAAACAATACTCACAATGATAAGTCACGTCAATGAGTTGAGTAGGGTCAGGGCAATACCAAGTGGTAAGGCTGAGTTAATAATCAATGCATTGAGGGAAATGGCTAAGATGCCCTACAACCCAGGTGAGGGTTATGAGGATGTCCACGAGTACATAGAGGCAGTGCTAATGAGCAAGCTTGGTGATGACGGTGGTTGGGTTGGCCTAGGCAGGTCTAGGAATGACCATGTGGCAACGGCGTTGAGGCTTAGGCTAAGGAGGCTGATCCTTGAACTAGCCCTCAGGGTTATTGAATTGAGGAGGGCAGCGTTGAATAAGGCCATTGAAACAGCTGAAAGGTTAATAGTGGGCTCAACCCATAGGCAACCGGCCCAAGTAACGACACTGGGCCACTACATGCTTTACCTAGATGAGTTAAGCAGCGACTTCCTAACAAACTTGCTCTCAACCTATGAGATAGTTAACAGGTCACCCCTAGGTTCAGGACCCCTGGCAGGCACCATGGTTGGGCTTGATAGGCTTAGGGAGGCGGGGGAACTTGGGTTCAATGGGGTGGTGGTTAACACGATTTACGCAACAGGTTCCAGATACTTCATGCTGGCCCCAGTCTCACTGGTGGTATCCTACCTAGTTGAGTTGGGTAGGTTCATAAACAACATTGAGATGTGGCTAGTGCCACAGTTAAACTACATCACCGTTAACCCAAGTCACCTGGCCACGAGCAGCATAATGCCCCACAAACGTAACCCGGCAACACTGGAGGTCTTTAGGGCCAGGATTGGCGAGGCCATTGGTCATTTAATGGCCATGTACTCAGTGGAGAGGCCAGTTGAGGCTGGTTACCAACTTGACCTCCAGGAGGAGACTAGGCACACTTGGGCAATTATGAGGATTGCTGATGAGGGGTTAGTAATCATGACGGACTTAATCAATGGGTTAAGGGTTAATGAGGGGAGGGTTAATGAGGACCTATCCAAGTACCCGGTTACCGCTGCTGAATACGCGGAGTTAATGTCAATAAATGAAGGTATACCTTTCAGGAGGGCCCACAGGTCAGTGGCGGTGATGGTTAAGGAGGGTGGGAAACCTGGCATCAACCCTCTGGATTCCATTAACGGCAAGGCAATCCTAGGTGGGCCTAACCCAAGCCAAGTTGCCGAGGTGGCTAAGGCTAGGTTGAGTGAGTTGGAGGCCACTGAGACTAGGGTTAGGGAGTTACTTGCAAATATTAATAATGCAGAGTCTAGGCTAATTGGTGATAGGCATGGCTAGGTTAGCCAGGTACTACAGGGTTTACCCAATAAACATAGTGAGGGGTAGAATGCAGTACGTGTGGGATTCAAACGGAAACAGGTACCTAGACGCGAACACGGGCCATGGGGTAGCCTTCATGGGTCACTCAAACCCTGAGATAATTAATGCCATTAAGGCTCAACTGGATAAGATAATCACTGTACCTTTAAACATGGGTAATGAAGCCAGGGATGAATTCATAAGCGAGTTCTCAAGAATAATACCGCAGGGCTTCGACGCGGTGTTCCCCCAGAACACCGGCACCGAAGCCGTGGAGACAGCGATTAAGATTGGTAAGAAGTGGACCAGGAGGAAGACCATAGTGGCCTTCACCAACTCATTCCACGGCAGGACCATGGGCAGCTTATCAATTACCTGGAATGAGAACTACAGGAAGGCCTTCCAACCCCTCTACCCCCACGTCAAGTTTGGAGTTTTTAACAACGCTCATGAGGTGGATAAGCTCGTTGACGAGGACACATGCTGCGTGGTGGTTGAGCCAGTTCAGGGTGAGGGTGGGTTAAACGTGGCCACGGTCGACTTCCTTAAGGCCCTAAGGGAGGCGGCCAACAGGGTTAACGCACTTTTAATATTCGATGAGATACAGTGTGGTTTCGGTAGGACTGGGTATACGTGGGCCTTCCAGCACTACGGCGTTGAGCCTGACGTCTTCACTGCTGGTAAGGCTATTGCAGGTGGCTTACCGATAGGCCTAGTGGTGGCTAAGGGTGAACTTGGGGATGTGTTCAACCCAGGGGAGCATGGGTCAACCTTCGCAGGCAACCCAGTGGTAATGGCGGCCGCCGCAGCCACTGTCAAGGTCTTCATAAGGGATAACGTACCCAGTGTGGTTAAGGAAACAGGCTCACTGCTGACTAAGAGACTTGGGGAGTTGAACTCCAGGGTGGTGAATAGGGTTAAGGGGATGGGTTTGATGATTGGGGTTGAGTTGAGGACTAGGGCTGAACCCTACGTAGAAGCTTTGATGAAGCACGGTGTATTAGCATTAACGGCCAGCGTCAACGTAGTCAGGTTTCTGCCACCATACATGATAAGCCACGATGACGTGGACTTAATAGTTAACTCGCTGAGTGAAGTACTTAAGGGGGCTTAAATGGCCAATCCCACCCTCGAGGGGTAGGGCTTGACATTACTTTTTGTCACGGGCATGCATCAGTTTCGTATCCCATTATGCATTAAGTAGACTTTAAAGACCCTGCGTCACTCGGCCAATTCCCTAACTAGTTCATCGTAGCTCTTAACCTCAGGTACGCTGTACGTCTTGGTTATCCTACCATCGCTTATCCTGGATACCCTACTGCAGTTCCTAATCAACTCAAGATTGTGGGTAACCATGACTATGGTTATGCCTAATTCACGGTTAAGCCTCATGAAAATCTCCATGACATTCTCGGCTGACTTACTGTCAAGATTACCGGTTGGTTCATCAGCCAGCAGTAGACGTGGCCTGGTCACAATAGCCCTGGCTATGGCAACCCTCTGCTGCTCACCACCGCTTAATTGACTTGGCCTCCTGTAGGCCTTATCCCTCATACCCACTGCCTCCAAGGCGTCTAGGGCTAGCTTCCTCCTCACCCCTGGGCTAACCCCCCTGGCTACTAGTGGTAGCTCAACGTTCTCCACAACCCTCATCCTCGGTATTAGGTAGAATAACTGAAAAACGAAGCCAACGTACTTATTCCTATACTCATCAAGCTCCCCCTCGCTAAGCCTATGCAGCTCATATGGACCAACCCTAAGGTAGCCGCTGCTCACCCTATCAATACCTCCTATTAGGCTTAGCAGCGTGGTCTTACCACTACCACTTGGCCCAACTATGCAGTAGAACTCACCCTCATTAATACTGATGTTGACTCCCCTTAAAGCTGGGTAATCGCCATAGTACTTCCAAATATCCCTACCCTCAATGAAGGCCATGGTTGGTTCAGCGGTTTTGGGGTATTTAAGCTAGTGTATATAACTGGTGAGTAAGCTTTATAAGATTTATAGCTTGGCGTTATCGTATGAAACCGTTATCGGAAACCGTGACTAACGGAGCAGCCTTGATACTCATGGTGATGATTAGCATCATGGCAATACCTGGGGTGGTTAATGTAGCCAAGGCCCAAAGCACGCCACCACCCTTCGTGATCCTAAATGAGCAGGCAACCCCATCCCTAACATTAACCGGTGTATCTAAGGTTACCTTAAGTGTTGAGTACACAGGTGGGTATTACCTTTACGATGTCTACTTCCAACTCCAGCCATGCGGCAACTTCACAGTGTCACCCAGTTCAATATACGTTGGTTGGGTTAACCCAGGCCAGCAATTATCATTAACGTACCTAATCAACGGTACACTACCCATAAACTGCCAGGCCACGTTAAGCGTAAGCTGGGGTGGTGAATCCAAGTACTCCCAGTTAACGTCATCATACGTCAGCGCCGGTGGTTCAGGGTCAACCAGTATCACGTTCCCCCTAGTCATATACGGCGAACCAAACCTAATAATCAACGTAACCCAGGGCTACTTAATATACGGCTACACCAACCCACTAACCATAACCCTAGTCAATAATGGTAGCGGGCCAATATACAACATGGCAGTTACTATACAGGCTACTGGAGCCTATTTAAGCCCAGGCGTTGGTTCATTCGTCATTAATGACTTGAACCCCGGTGGATTAAGCACAATAGGCATTAGCCTAATACCCACCTCAACAAGCCCAGTGGACTTGACAATAACCTACAGCGGCATCACACAGAACGGCAACTCAGTCTCCGGCACCATGCAGGTAAGCCTAAGTGTCGTGTCTGTGTCACCAAGCCAGGTTACGGTCTACCCCATAAACACGACACTCAACCCAGGCCTTGGGGTGCTTGTGCTGGGGGTCCGTAACCTTAACCCAACCCCAATATACAATGTCACAATCCAGTTAACATCAACCCAAGGCCTAACGCCGCTCGCAAACACATTGACCGTACCCGTGATACCCAGCAATGGTTACTTGATGTTCAACGTGCCCGTGGTTGTGCAGTTAACGGCAGCGTCTGCGTCAATGGGTTACGTTTTATCCTTCCAGTTACCCAATGGGTACGTGAGCAGTGGGGAGGGTACCGTAACCGTTAGCGCATATGGCGTAACAAACCCAATAACCATACTGCTAACCAACTCCACGCTTAACCCAGGCCTAGGTGAGTTAACCATAGGCATAGTTAACTCAGCACCAACCCCACTGTACAACGTAAGTCTGATACTTAACCCAACAGGTGGGTTAAGCCTAGGGGCCAGTAAAATCAGCATCACCGAGGTGCCGCCAAGGGGCACCTACTACGTCTCAATACCCGTAACGGCACTACCCTCAGCTGGTACGGCCTCAGTGGGTTACACACTCTACTACTACCTAACACCCACCGGTGCCTATGGCGGTAGCCTAACTGGTTCACTACCCATCAACATAATCACCCCTCAATCAGTGTTAACCATTTACCCACTAAACCCAACGTTAAGCGTTGGTAACGATACGATTGACGTTGTTATTAGGAGTAACGTTGCGTCAAGCTTAGGCAATGTCACGTTAACCGTGACTTCAGTACAGGGTGCCTCCACTTCAACCACCAGCTACCCCATAGGTTACCTACCACCCTACGGCACCTTCATTGTTAAACTACCCTTAACAGTGCCCTTAACATCAGGCTCCGTGACCATTAACTACGTGGTCACGTATAGCCTAGGCAACTACCTGAATACAATCAACGGTGCGCTGAACCTAGGGGTCTCAAGCCCACCCGGCATTGCGGTCACTGTTTATCCGCTTAACTCAACGCTCAACGTGGGCCTAGGTAGGTTAATACTGGGCATACGCAATAATGAACCTGTACCACTTCAAAACGTAACCCTCATATTGAACTCCGTGGGCGGCATATCGATTAGTGATACACAGTACAGCATAGGCGAGGTTGAGGCAGGGGGCACCTACTACCTAACAATACCCGTGGCCGTGCCGTCAACATCAGGTTCAGCTTCACTGAGCTACACATTGACGTACAGCTACACAGGTGGGGAGGGTAGTGTGGAGGGGCAGTTAAACATGGGTGTGGCCGGGTTACCGCAGATACTCATCACGGGGTACACTGTGGCGCCAACAGTGGCCACCGTGGGTACTGATGTGTCAATCTCGTTAACACTAGTCAACTCGGGCCCAGTGATGGCTAACAACCTCAACGTTACCATGCTTACAACCCCAGGGTTGATACCGATTAGTGGTAGTAGCATTTACCTAGGCTCACTTGGCTCCCAGTCGCTGAGTAGCGTCGCCTTCACCCTGTTACCGGTTAGGCCCATTAACGGCTCAGTGTTATTCGTAGTAACCTACACTGACCAGTATGGTCAAGCACATGTAATTTACTATAGAGTGCCTATTAAAGTCCTTGGTAATTCAACATTCTTCAACTTCCACAATGGGTCTAGGCAGCCCAATGGTGAATTCAGCTTCACCCACACCAGCACTGCACTAGCCGCTAACCCACTACGCAGTACCGTAATCTACGTTGCGGTGGCTGTGGTTGTAATCGTGGTGGCTGTGGTGGTTGTGTTAATGAAGGTGAGAAGGCAATGAGGTTGGTTGATTACCTTAACCTAGCATGGATGGCGCTGTGGGAGAGGAGGGGCAGGACCATAGGGGCCGTGGTGGGCGTGGTGATAGCCATAGTGGCCCTTGGCCTAGCTATAGGTGCTGGGCAGGGCTTTAAGGCCCTTACGACAGGCTTCTTCGAGAACGTCTTTGGGATAAACACGGTTGTGCTCTTCCCAAGCGGCACGGCGCAATTAACCCTAACCGACATGGCCACTGTCTCGGCGCTACCCCACGTTGCCAGCGTTGAGCCGATGCTTGAGGCTGCAGGTAGCCTAAACGTTAATGGACACCCCCAGAGGGTTCAGGTGATTGGGGTAACGGCTGACGAGTTGATGCAAATGTACGGCGTAACAATGCTTAATGATGCATTAATAAGCGGCAACCCAACGCTACAGGCTGGCGTAGTCCTAGTCGGCTACGACGTGGCATTCACCAACACAGGCCAGGAGGTGATTTACCCAGGTCAGTTGATAACCATAACCGTCAACGGTAAGGTTATTAGGGCCATAGTCGGTGGCGTATTAAAGCCTGGAAGCATTGGGTTAATTGGGGTTAACCCAAACACAGCTATTTTCATGGACGCTTCATCATTCCTGGGCGAAATTGACCCATCGGGGGCCTTAAGTGGGCTCATAGTGCACGTGGATAAGCCAAGCTACGTCAATACGGTAACCAACATGCTCCAGTCGCTTTACCCACAGGACCAGGTTTTTAACCTATCCACGGTCCTAACCAGCGTTAACCAATTCTTCACAACGCTTGAGCTTTTCCTAGCCTTCATATCGGGGATAAGCTTCATAATAATAGGCATATGGATGTTCGACACCACCACCATAAGCGTCATACAGAGGACCAGGGAATTCGGAATAATGAGGGCAGTGGGCTTCAGCAGGAGATCAATACCAATCCTACTGCTAACCGAGGCATTAATAGTGGGCATAATAGGCTCGGCAATAGGCATAGCACTACTGATAGCGCTAACCCACGTAATACACACAACCCCACTCCTTGGACAAGGCCCAACAGCAGGATTCAGGGGACCGGCCAGGGGCTTTAGGGGTGTGACCACCTTCAACCAAGCCTCATCAGCTGGGGTGAATCTACCAATACCCATAGTCATAACCCCATCATACCTAGCCCTGCTCTTCATAATACCACTGGCAACCAACGTAGTGGCAGCCCTAATACCAGCAATAAGGGCGTCAAGGATACCACCAGCCCAGACGCTAAGATACGAGTGAATGCACTAAAAATAAAGCTTATAAAATGAGCGAAACCAATGTTAACTAGGCCCCGGTAGCTCAGCCCGGTTAGAGCGGCGGGCTGCAGACCCGTAGGTCCCGGGTTCAAATCCCGGCCGGGGCTCCAAAAAAATGAACCTCATCACATCCCCACTGTTCAATTCCTATTTACCATGCATATCAACCTCCTGAACAAGATACGGCAATCATGGCTAACTTGGCTAATGTAACCCTTTCAATGTCACTGACATTGTGGTTTAGTGATGCTGTAGCACAGTAACCTACATTACAGTCAGGTTTAACGTACAACGTGGCCCAATAGGCCATATTAATAAGCCATTGATGTTTATGATTGATGCTAAACAGAGTAGCGTGATGTAGGGTTAGCTGAGTTCCTTAGCGGTCTTGATTAACGCCTCAGCGGTTCTTCTGGTTTCCTCCTCGCTGAGCAGTACGTGCTGGGGTATCCAAATCACCCTCCTGCATGCATCCTCGGTTACGGGTAGGCTTAACCTTGAGTAGTCGGGTAGCCTCCAGTAGCTGTCCTTGAATGCTGGCTGCCTGTATAGGGGCATTGGGTAACCCTCAACCACTTCACCTCCCCTACGCCTAGCCTCCTCAACAACCCTAGCCTTACCATGCCTACTGATTAACCTCTCGCTGATCCAGATCGGGAGTAGGTGGTTTGAGCTTGAGGTGTGGGCTGGGGGCTTAACGGGTCTGTAATCCTCAACCCCCTCCATCAGCTCATAGAGTAGCTTGGCGTTCCTCTCCCTAACCCTGAACTCCTCGTCATAGCGCTTAAGCTGGGAGAGCAGTATGGCCGCTTGAAGCTCAGTCATCCTGAAGTTCCACCCTATGAGCCTGTGCACATACCACTCACCGTTAATGTCCCTACCGGCGTGGTGGTATGACCAAACCTTAACGTAAACCTCGTAGTCATTAGTCAGGACAATCCCACCCTCACCGGCCGTCATGTTTTTACTGCTCTGGAAGCTGAAGACACCTGCATCACCAATGGCGCCGACCCTACGGCCCCTGTAGACGGCCCCATGGGCCTGGGCAGCGTCCTCAACTACCTTAGCCCCATGCCTCCTGGAGGCGTTAATTATCTCGTTTAGCTCTGCTGGTATTCCGGAGAAGTGAACTGGGACGACTAGCTTAATCCTGTTGTCCTTATCCTCCTCCAGGGTTGCCTTAAGGGAATCCGCACTCATGTTCAAGGTCTCCGGGTCAATGTCGATGAAGACTGGTACGGCCCTAAGCATAACCCCAGCCGTGGCCGTGGCTATGAAGGTATATGCCGGTAGGGCGAATTGATCACCCTCGTTTAGGCCGAGGGCCAGGTAGCTTAGGAGGAGCCCAGCTGTACCGCTTGTGACGGCTACGGCGTACTTGGCTTCGTGATACTTGGCGAACTCACCCTCAAACTCCTCAACAACACCCCCAGGGACCCTACCCCACCTTCCACTCCTGAATGCCTTCAACAATGCATCCTCATCCGATGGGTTAACCGGGGGCCACTTAACCATGCCTTAAGAACTCCCTGGAGGTTAATAAGCTTGATGTCACCCTTAAACCCCGTATAGCCTATGGGCGTTGAGGGTGGCTATCTTTCCCTTATCCTCATCAGGTATCTTAGATAACTGTAGCTTCAGTACTGAGGACTTGGGGTACTTCATCATGAACCCAGTTGACAAGACGACGTTGGATGAACCGTACAACTTAACCAACTCCTCCACGTGGCTATACGGCGCACCCAGCACCTGCGAGGACGCCAGGTCCACGTAGACTGGGCCACTGTACAGGTTCCTTAGGTTAACCAGGTCGCTGTATGGGAAGTGGGAAAGTAGGATCCTCACCTCACCCTCAATGCCACTGGATAGCCTCCTTAAGGCATCACTTAATTCACCCAGCCTTAACCTAAACCTGAAGGCGTATGCTCTATGGAGTTGCCTGGGATCCTCAACTAGGTCCAATATTACTAAGGCCCCGTTGTTAAGGGCCTCGGCTAGGTTGCCCAGTACCCTCCTGCCCGTTAACCTGTACCCGTGGTATATTGGGCTTGTTACGAAGCCCACGAAGCCCATTTTAACGTACTCCCTGACCCTAACCCTATCCTCGTAGTCCGGGTTGAAGACGGCAAGCTTATGCACCCTACAGTCAGCCTCAGTCTCTTCCCTTGTGAAGTCCAGGTTACCCCACCATGGGTCCCTGTGGAATAGGGCGGTTAGGTTAAACATGAAGCATTCCCTGAAGCCCTCTGAGGCTAGTCTCTCAGCCACAGCCCGTGTGCTCATTGTCAAGTGCCTGAAGGGGTATGAACCACTCATGCACAGTGCATCAATCATTGCCCATCACCGATGAGCCTAAGGGCATTCAACCTGAGCACCTTGACCCTATCCTCATCGTTTAATTCAGCGTCCAGTATCCTAGCCACAGCCGCCGCTATTAAGGTGTCCGTTGCGAAGAGTACCCTACCAGCCCCAAGCACCTTAACGGCCTCCTCCACGGAGCCGTAGTCGGCGACGCTCCCACCCACGTCAACGTAGACGTTGGGCAAGTCCCTAACCCTACCTACGGCGTACTCCCAATCACCACCACCTGTTATGTGGGCCATGATTATTTTAGCCCTCGGGAACCTTAGGGCGAGGGACCTTATGTCATCGGGCTCACTCTCGTTTGGTCTTGGGTTTGGGTATAGCCTATGGGCCGTGTGTATTAGCACGGGTACGTCGTTCTCCACGGCCACCTCTATGACTGGGTCTACGACACGCCTATTAACCCTCACAGCCCTGTAGAGCTTAACTCCTATGAACCCCCTCTCCTCGATGAAGTGCCTAGTCACCTTAACGGCGTCCTCGTTCAATGGGTTAACGTGGACGAAACCCCTAACCTCTCTAAACCTCCTTGACAGGTTGTAGACGAATTCATTAACCCTCCAAACCTCCTCAGGGGGTGGCCTAAAGCTGGACATTGAGTATGGGTGGTAACTGACCCAAAGTTGCTCAATACCCAGCATCCTGGATAGCTTAATCATTTCCTCGTTAATCGACATGTCCGGGTAACAGTGTGTATGAGCATCCACAGCACCACCTAGATCAACTCCAATACTAGCCATTAACCCTAGCCTAATGCCTAAACCTTTTATCACTTACCTACTAGACTTAACACTCCGATTAACTAGGTATGGTACCCTTAAAGGCTATTCTACATAATTAGTTTAATGCATAAGCAGTGCCTTGGGGTTAGGTTTAAAATAACCGAACGTTAGGAACGATTTATGTCATCGATTAGAATTGAGGAGGTGAAGGGTGCTGAGGAGGAGAGGAAGAGGATTAGTGCGCATAGCCACATTAAGGGGTTGGGGATAGTTAACGGTAAGGTTGAAAGGATAGCCGACGGTTTCGTGGGTCAGGTGGAGGCTAGGGAGGCTGCTGCGATGGTTGTTAAGATAATTAAGGCGGGTAAGTTCAGCGGTAAGGGTGTGCTGATAGTTGGCCCACCCGGCACCGGCAAGACTGCGTTGGCCATTGGGATAGCCAGGGAGCTTGGAGCCGACACCCCATTTGTCCACTTAAACGCCTCGGAGATTTACAGTGTTGAGATTAAGAAGACTGAGTTCCTCATGAGGGCTCTCAGGAAGGCCATTGGGCTTAGGATAAGGGAGTGGAGGAGAGTCTACGAGGGTGTGGTTAAGTCCATCGAGTTCAAGTACGGTAAGCACCCCTACAACCCATACATACAGGTACCTGTCGGAGCCACTATAAGGCTCAAGACGACTGACGAGGATAAGGTGTTGAGGGTACCCCAGGAGATTGCGACCCAGTTGATTGAGCTGGGCATTGGCACCGGGGACGTTATAATGATTGATGAGGAGACTGGGAGGGTTATAGTTGAGGGCCAGGCCCAGGGTGAGGGGGAGGAGCAGTATGACATATCCGTTAAGCGTAGGCTTGAGGTGCCTAAGGGGCCCATTCATAAGGAGAAGGAGATAACCAGGTTCTTCACCCTACACGACCTGGACATGTACCAGGCTAGGCAGCAGGGTCTTGTGTCAGCGATGCTCTTTGGCGTCTTCACAGAGGAGAGGGAGATACCTAGTGAGGTTAGGAATGCGGTGGACAGCTTCGTTAAGGAGACTGTGGATAAGGGTAACGGTGAGTTGATACCGGGGGTCCTCTTCGTCGACGACGCCCACATGTTTGACATAGAGACCTGGGCCTTCTTCGCAAAGGCTATGGAGATGGAGATGAACCCAATAATGATATTCGCCACAAATAGGGGTATAACCAAGATCAGGGGAACTGACATAGAGGCCCCCCACGGCATACCGCTCGACCTGTTAGATAGGTTAATCATAATAAGGACTAGGCCCTACACAGAGGATGAGGTTAAGGAGATAATTTCCATTAGAGCCAGGGAGGAGGGTGTTAAGCTGAGCGGTGACGCCCTCGATTACTTGACAAAGATAGGCCTCGAGAATAGCCTCAGGTACGCCATTCAGCTACTAACCCCAGCCCAGATTAGGGCTAAGGAGCAGAATAGGGACAGCGTAACTAAGGATGACGTCGAGTATGTTAAGGGGCTCTTCCTGAGCCTTAAGGAGAGTGTCCAGTATATTAAGCAGCATGAGGAGTTATTCCTCAAGTAAATTATTAAACCTACTTCCCACCCTCACTCATCTTCCTCAATGCCCTCCCAACCATTATTGATGCATATATGTGGAGCTTCCAAGCCTCGGGGTATTCACCATACTCCTTAACCACCTTTCTGGCAAGTTCCCTAAGTTCAAGCGCCTCCTCCAGGGTCAAGTCATCCTTATCCAGTAGCTCCCCAAGCCTCTTCCACTCCTCCTTGGTTAATGGGTTTGTTGACGTGGCGAGTCTCATAATCCTCCTAGCCTCATTCTTAACCATAGTAGCCCTCTCAGGCTTCAACAAGCCCTCGGCACTCAAATACTCAACGAAAAACTCTTGGTAATCATTAAAAGCCTCACTAAGCCTATTAACCCTGGAATCAATGTAACCCTTCAACTCATTAAACCTCCCATCAACATAACCTTTCAGCTCGTTAAATCTCCCATCAACGTAACCCCTCAGCTCGTTAAACCTCTTGTCAACGTATCCTCTCAATTCGTCAAATCTTTCATCAATTTCCTCGAATCTTTTGTCAATTTCCTTGAACCTTTCATCAATCTGCTTAAATCTTTCATCAATTTCCTTAAACCTCATTCTGATTTCCTTAAACTCACCACCAAGCCAAAACAAACCCCCACCTAGCATGCCGATTATGGAAATGGTAAGTCCTATTAGTGAAATCAATAGCTCATCAACCACACTCATTTAGAATTAACGTGATTAAAATACTTTTTGTGGGTCCTAAAACTTTTAGCTTAATGTGGTTTCCTTTTGCTTTATGGGCGTAGGTTTTAAATGTAGCTCGTTGAGTGTGTTATTGGTGTAGTGTGACTAGGTGGGTTATTAAGTGCACCCAGTGTGGGTTAGAGAGGGAGCTTGACGTGGGTTTTGACTTATCCAGCCTAAGGTATAGCGTCTACCTCTACTGCCCTAGGTGCAGGGTGAACACTACTCATAGGGTTCTGGGTTACCATGACCCATATACTGGGCAGTATGTGCAAGTTAACCAAACGGAGACCAGCGTTGAGGGTGTTAGTGAATTTGACTAGAAGTAAACATTATCCCTCAAGGTGTGTTTAATTTAACCATGGCGCAATGCTTGTTTTAAATGAGTATAGCCGTAGGGACGAGGCGGCGTCATCATATCAATAATTTAGTTTTTAAATTACTACGTTATACCTGCTCTGAGCCAGGTTGCTTACCTCTTTCATTAGCTTGGCCGCCTCAGCCTCAAGGATTCTCCTCCTTTCCACCAGCAAACCCTGTAGGTCACCATTAACCCTGTACTCACCCTCCTTAATCCTTACTATACCCTCGTTGAAGTAGTCTATTAACTCTAGGAGGAACTCCACGTCCTCTGGTATCCTATTGTTGAATGCCTTAGCCACCTCAACCCTGAAGCACTCCCAGTGTATAGGCCCCCTGCTTGTGAAGGTGAACCTCTGTCCCTCAACTATATCAGTACCGCAGAGGTAGCATTTCCACGACCTCCTTTGGGTCCTTAGGGACGACATAATGCTTCATGCTGATTTAAGTTTAATTTAAACCTTAGTTTAACGTTCACTTTGGATTAACAACCCCCATGGTGGGGCCGCCGGGATTTGAACCCGGGATCACACGGGCATACCCCACCCCACTGGGCAATGCAAACTGTACCCAGTGGTGGCGTCCAAGCCGTGCGTCCTAACCAGGCTAGACTACGGCCCCCTCATTTAACTCATCGAGTCACGGTTTATTAACTTTACCCATAGAGTGCCTAATCAATGCACTGATTGCTCTCTGTTCACACCTAAATATTTTATGTTCGGCCTAAGCTAATCGTTAAAGAGGCCCTTGAAACTAGGGGTGCTATAGTTCTGGGGGGATTTGCCTAAGTGGGCTCCAGAACGCATGGCTAAGAGCATCAGGGACCCTCAGCTTAGGTTGAGGATTTACCACACTACCTTCGCCTCAATGAGAAGGGCTATTGTGGAGAAGGCTAGGGAGTACGGAGTCCCAGTGATTCCAGTAAACCCTGCCTTTACATCGAGCAAGTGCCCCATCCACGGGGCAAAAATCGAGTACCAACCCGATGGGAGCACTGCTCCAAGGGTTGGTAGATGCCCCGTGGGTGGTGAATTATGGCATAGGGACATGGCTTCACTACATAACCTGAAGAATAGGGTTGGTTATGGGAGCCGTCTCTCCGGAGACGGCGGAGGCTTGTTGTCTCCACCGTCTCCTTCTAGGCGGTCTCCCTAGGCCCGCTCACCGCGGTAGCTCTACCCCTGTCGCCAGAGGCTTCACAATCCCACGGGTCTTGGGAGCCTAGGGTCACTAACAAGGATGTTGGGATTGGGTTAAAACCCATCGTCTTAGTCACCAATGGAAATGAGTATCGCAAATAATCATGAAAACCGAAACAGCTACACAGCCCCGTGTCGTTGAGCTCGACAGCCACCCATGACCCACCATAAAACTCGGTAGGTGGCTGAAGGCCAAGTCCCTACACTCAATCACGAATGAAGATAATAATGATTAAAATAAGAGCGTAGGGACAAACAGTTATCTGGAGGTTTGGGTATATTACTGCTAATGCTGTTAATGTAGTATTAGGTATGTGGCTACTATGGATAGCACTATGGGTGCTAGGAATAGTAGTGATGCATGCAATGGCAGTAGCTTAACGGCACTCGAGGCAGCCCTGGTCATGCCGTAAAACCCATCTGAACCCACCACATGTACCTTATTCTCAAACTCCATGTAGCTAACCTCAGTATCTTCAGTCTCACCGCCCTTAACCGTATCTAGGATTAACCTAATTAAGTCACCTTGACTTACGCCATCACCAACAACGCGGTAGCCTATTTTGCCAAAAAAGCCCGTATACTGATGATTATCTGTTGTGGCGACCTCAGCAATGTACCCCTCCTCCCTTAGTCTCCTTCTAATTTCATCAGCAAGGGTGGGTTTAATGTTATTGCCATCAATAATGACCAATGCGGCCCTCTTATCATTAAAAGTGATGGTCATGACATATACTCCGTTATCCCCTATCTCCATGAATGAACCAGGTATTTTACTTCTGGGTATATGAGATACCTTAACCCTTAATTCACCTTCCTCATCAGGTGTATCAAGTATCCTCTTCAATCCGTTAATTAGGTCATTAATGTCTTCATCATTCCACGTATTGTCACTACTAAAGCTATTTTGCGAATCGATTATTATCAACCTGCTTACGTCACTGCCAAGTCTCTTAACCACCTCATTGTAAACGTGGGTGGGTATGTCATCCATTGACTTCTTTAACCTGGAGACGAACACCAGATTCTTACTATTAGCTATGGGTATCGACAGTAACCTAACATCCCCAGACTCAACGGTCATTATCGGCTTTGCCTTAATGACGTGGGAATGGTTACCTAACCTGAGTTTAACCATAGCCTGCCTTATGCTGCTAACTATGCTCACCGTATCGTCGTACGAGGCCGGGTCAACTTCATGTCCACCGACGCCATGCAGGTAAATAACCCTCGCCTTAATTGACTTAGCTGCTTTAACCAATAGGGGTATGAAGTCGGCGCCACCCACGTGGCTGATAGGGCCTGTGTGAACGTATGGCACAACCACAAATGCATCATCACCCCCACCCTTTAGGTGAACCACGTGAATCTTAACATTAGCGTCCCTGGATGACTTAAGTAGGTGGAACTCCATGAAGGACCCGTCACCTGTTATCATTGTGTATATGAAGGCTCCGAACATCTTTAAGTAGCTTAACGTACCACTGACCTTATGAATCACTATAAACATAAGCATTATTAAAATGGACACTATTAGGAGTGTTAGATCAAGGTAAATCACCTTAATCATGTTAATGTATACGTGAGTTAATGAATCTAGGATTAGGTATATGGGTAATTGAAGCAGTACTGTTATGGCGAGGAGGAGTGTTAGGTCTGTTAGATAGCCTGTGGTTGGCCTAACCCCAATTGGGTCCTTCAATAGCGAGACAACCATTGATAAAGGCACCAGCGAGGCTAAGGTACCAGCCATCACAATGGGCTTCCTCTCTATAATACTCATGACTGAATCTATGATTACCGACTCCACCATAACTATGCCCACTATGGCGTAGTACATTTTAAATGAACCAACCCCGACAATTCTCATGGTTGCTAATGTTAATATTAACGATGTCAGGAGGTAAAATAGTGATACTGCTACTGAGAATTGAAGCCCTAACCCGATCTCATGAAGTACCACAGTGGGGATGATTATCATCGATGCTACGCTGATTAACCTAATTAAGCCGCCAGCATGAATGCCAAATACTGCTCTATAACCCCGTTCAAATCTCCTACTCATTTCATCAGCCTAAATTTCGTTGGGCTATTAAAATATTCGCAACATCACTAAAGGGCTAATCCCTTAGCTCTTCCTTGCTTAATGAGGATGCCTTAAAGATGCCTTGATACGCTTGCCCAAAGCGCTCTGCGCCGCCTATCCATGTTGCAGCGATTCTTCGTAATTAACCATAGTATTAATTGTGCTATGGGTTTGTAATCGCTGATTCCTCATGGCTTCTTTCCCTAAGGAGACTTAAACAGGTCTCGCTCATACTTAGCGGTAATACCTTACATTCAGAGGGAAAGTATAAAAATACTTGCAGTGTACGTTAAAGTCTATGAACAAGGAGTGCATCAAGATTTGCGTTGCGGAGTGCTACGATAGTGATATTAGGGTCAATGAGAGTTGCCTTTCAGACTGCATAGAGGAGTGCCTAGTATCACCGCATGTTAAGGCTTCATTGGAGATGAAAGTTTATAAACCTACTCAGTGATGATGTTGGCTTGTGAGCGCAGCTAGGAGAGATTCTCAAACGTCATTACTGCCATTACCGGTACTTAAGGTGGAGGACGCTGGAGGATACATACCAAGTGAAGATAGGTGGACCTTGGTTGAATCCTTCGTAAGGAGTTACGGCTTGGTTAGGCATCAGTTGGACTCATTTAATGACTTCGTGGATAGGAAGCTCAAGGAGATAATACAGGAGTTCAACATAGACCTGGGAGACATTAAGGTTAGGTTTACTGATGTTGAGGTCGGTAAGCCAAGGTTTAAGGAACCGACAGGCGTTGAGAACGTAATATACCCCATGGAGGCTAGGTTAAGGAACATAACCTACGCAGCACCCATGAGGCTCAAGGTCATGCTTTACATCAATGGCGAGGAGTACACGGAGACAGTCCCCCTCGGGGACTTACCAATAATGGTTAGGTCCAAGTACTGCAACCTATATGGCCTAAGGCCGCAGGCCATGATGAAGAAACTTGAGGATCCTAATGACCCAGGTGGCTACTTCATAATTAACGGCAGCGAAAGGGTTGTGGTTTCACAGGAGGATTTAGCATTAAACAAGCCGATATATGACTTCGATGAGAGGGGTGCCACCAAGATACCTAGAGCCAAGATAATATCAATGGGGCCCGGCTACAGGACTACAGTAACCATTGAGTATCATAAGGATGGGGTTATCTACGTCCAAATACCCAAGATACCCACCAGGATGCCCTTCCCAGTGGTTATGAGGGCTCTTGGCCTAGAGAAGGACCAGGACATTGCACTGGCGGTTAGTGATAATGAAGAGGTCCAGAGGGAATTGCTTGCATCCTTTGAGATGGCTATTCAAGTAGCCCCAACCGTGGATGAGGCTAGGGACTACATTGGCAGGAGGATAGTGCTCGGGCACCCAAGGGATGTTAGGATCCAGAGGGCGCTTGAGTACTTGGATAAGTACTTCCTCCCCCACCTAGGCACTTCACCTGATGATAAGGTTAGGTTAAGCAAGGCCATTGAACTAGGCCAAGCGGTGGCCGGTGTCATTGAGCTTTACAAGGGTTGGAGGCAGCCAGATGATAAGGATCACATGTCTAACAAGAGGGTTAGGTTAGTGGGTGATTTACTTGCACAATTGTTCAGGTCAATATTCGCCCAGTTCGTCCAGGATCTTAGGAACCAGCTTGAGAAGCAATACTCGAGGGGGAAGATACCTGAGTTGAGGACTATAGTTAGGGCTGACATAATCAGTGACAGGCTTAAACACGCTTTATCAACTGGTAATTGGGTTGGCGGTAAGACGGGAGTCACCCAGATGCTTGATAGGACAAATTACCTATCCACCATAAGCCACCTGAGGAGGGTCGTTTCCTCGCTGAGCAGAACCCAACCACACTTTGAGGCAAGGGACCTACACCCAACACAGTGGGGTAGGTTATGCGCGATAGAAACCCCTGAGGGTCAAAACTGCGGCCTAGTTAAGAACTTAGCCTTAATGGCAACAGTCACCGTTGGTGTTGATGAATCATCAGTGGAGGCCATGCTAAGGGAGATGGGTGTTATTGATGTCCTCGAGGCCAGGAGGAACGGAATTAAGGGAGCTAACGTACTGCTCAACGGTAGGTTAATCGGCGTTCATAGGGACCCCCAGGCGCTCGTGGCGGCCATTAGGGAGGCTAGGAGGAGGGGTGACATTAGTAACGAAATTAATGCCGGCTACATCGAGAAGCTCAATGAAGTTAGGGTTAACTGTGACGGTGGCAGGTTAAGGAGGCCATTGCTAATTATAAGTAACGGCAAGTTAAGGTTAACGAAGGAGCATATTGAAAAGTTAAGGCGGGGTGAGTGGACTTGGGACGACTTAGTTAAGAATGGGATAGTTGAATATCTCGATGCTGATGAGGAGGAGAACGCCTTAGTGACGATAGGGGATACTAAGGATATTGACTTAAGCAGGTATACGCATATGGAGATAATACCAAGCATCATGCTTGGTGCAGCCGCCCACATAATACCCTACTCAGAGCACAATCAGTCGCCCAGAAACATCTACGAGGCTGCAATGGCGAAGCAGTCACTTGGGTTCCCCTACGCTAATTACAGGTACAGGATAGATAGCAGGGGGCATTTGCTTCTCTACCCAGAAAGGCCACTTGTAACCACCAGGGGCCTTGAATTAATAGGCTATAGTGCAAGGCCATCTGGGCAGAATGCGATACTTGCCCTTGTTTCATTCATGGGTTACAGCATAGAGGATGCGGTCATGATTAATAAGGCCGCCATAGAGAGGGGTATGTTTAGGAGCATCTTCTATAGGTCGTATGAAACCGAGGCCATGAGGTACCCGATGGGTGAGAGCGATAAGATAACGATCCCACCACCCACGGTTAGGGATTATAGGGGTGCTGAGGCCTACGCCCACTTGGATGAGGATGGTATAGTGCCCCCTGAGGTCTTCGTCTCAAGTAAGGAGGTCTTGATCGGTAAGATAAGCCCACCGAGGTTCTACAGTGCGTTAGCTGAGAGCCAACTTGCAGGTGAGTGGAAGGATAATTCAATAACCGTTAGAAGGGGTGAGAAGGGCATCGTTGATCAGGTGTTAATAACGGAGAGCAGTGAGGGGTTCAGGCTCATTAAGGTTAAGGTTAGGGAGCTTAGGATACCTGAGCTGGGTGATAAATTCGCCTCTAGGCATGGCCAGAAGGGTGTGGTGGGCATGATAGTGCCCATGGAGGATATGCCATTCACCGAGAATGGAGTAACCCCAGACATAATAATCAACCCTCATGCCTTACCGAGTAGAATGACAATTGGCCAGTTGCTTGAGGCCATCGCAGGGAAGGCGGCTGCATTATACGGCACGTTAATTGATGCCACGCCCTTTGAGGGTGTGCCTGAGAGGGTTATTAGGGAGATGCTGATGAGGGCTGGTTATAGGTGGAGTGGTAGGGAAACCATGTACAGTGGCATGCTGGGTACTAAGCTTGAAGCCGACATATTCATAGGTGTTGTTTATTACCAGAAGCTTCACCACATGGTTGCTGATAAGATACATGCAAGGGCCACTGGGCCAATGCAGATACTGACTAGGCAACCCACTGAGGGTAGGTCTAGGGAGGGTGGGTTAAGGCTTGGTGAAATGGAGAGGGATGTCTTGATAGCTCATGGTGCAGCCGCACTACTGAGGGAGAGGCTTGTGGAGTCCAGTGACAAGTACGTTATGTATGTCTGTGAGGACTGTGGCATGATGGCTTGGTGGGATGACTTTAAGAAGAGGCCGGTATGTCCAATACACGGTGATAAGGGTAGGATAGCTAAGGTCATAGTACCGTATGCCTTTAAGTTACTCCTGCAGGAGTTAATAAGCCTAGGGATATACCCGAGGTTGAAGTTGTCTGAACCGGTAGGTTAAGTGGCTTACTTCCCAGACTTCATATACAGGCCATCGGACGACACGTATCAAACGCTTAATGTTGTATTAGCATTCCTTAGAATTAGCAAACACCAGTATGAGTACTTCATTGAGATAGGTAGCGGCTCAGGGTACATAATTGTTAACGTGGCTAAGCTGCATGGATCCCATTTCAAAAGGTTCATAGCCACTGATCTAAACTGCACGGCGGCTAAGGAGACGGCCAAGTACGCTAGTGATGAGGGGTTAAACAATGTCGATTCCATGTGTTGTAACTTAGTGGATTGCCTAAGGCCGTTAGGTGGATCTTTAATTGTCTTCAATACACCATACTTAATGTGTAGTGAGGATGAACTAAGTAGCGGTGACCCAGCCTATGTATCAATATGCAGAAACTATAGAGGTGACGTGTTGATAGGTGTCATTAACATTATTAAGAGTGGATGCTGCGAATTTATACTTACCGTCAGTGGCGATGGCCTAGAGTTCATGGAATCATCATTAAGGTCCTTTAAACCCCTCTACTTCATAGATATCATAGGCAACACACACATGATGTTTGAAGATGTGGCAACTATTCATTTAACTAGGCTAACCAACCTCAATGTTAATGTTTAGTAATGCCTCCCCAATATCCGATATGTACTCAAGCATCCTGGCTATACTGTAGAGTATTGAATCGAAGGATGCTATTATTGATGGTGAGGTCTCATACTCCCTTAGGCTACCCTGAAGCCCCCTAACCTCCCTAGCCTTCTCTCTGGCTAAATCTATTAAATTATTTATCTCATTGACGCTACTTGGTTGTGACGAAAGTGACCTACTTAGGACACCTATTAATTCCATTACCTTATCAATATATTCGATAACCTTATCCCTCTGCTCCTTAGGAATACCCATAATGTATTGTTGACCCACCTGGAGCAGTTCATTCGCTATCTGCACTATGTGGTCGGAAAGTCTCTCAAGTGACTTATTTATGAGGGCATAGTCAAGTATTGTCCTCGGGTCCTTAATACCCGAGGCCGATGCGTAATAGGTGCTTGTGGTCAACTTCTTAAGCATCCTATTTAATAACCAGTAGAACCTGTCAACTTCATTATCCCTCTCAACTATGTCCATCAGAATATTCTTATCTATCGTACTTAACGCAACCTTAATATCATCAAGCATGCTTTCGGTAACCCTAACTATCTTCAGGACTATGTCATTGATGCTTATGTCACCAGGTACGTTTATGAGGTTTTGAAGGGTTAACGTATTCCTACCCTCATCAACTATCTCAACACCGGTTAACTTCCTCCTTGCAATGTCCTTGATATCCTTCTTCATGCCTATGGTATTTTGATCGAAGAAGAGTCTGAAGATGTCGTAACCAGCTAGGTAATAGCCGAGTGTTATCCTGGTTAGCCTATCACCCTTAGCCAACTCGTCAGTAACCTCTATCTTAGCCTCGCTGAAAGCTGACCTAATGGTCTTTTTAGGCACAAGTAGTAGTGACATATCCCTCTGCGGTAGGAGTATAACCTCATCACCGGGCTGTAGGTTAAGTTGCCTAGCCCACTCCTTAGGTAATGACACTATTAATGTTGATCCACCGGTTAACTGTATTCTCCTGGTCTCGGACTCAAGTGACACTATAGATCACGTTACCTACCCCGCACTCCTATAAATACTTTATGCTTAATAGGCAGGATCAATTATTACCCAGTAATCACCATTGCTTATATCTAAAAACTAAGTCTAAATATTATACATTGAAGTTAGGCGCACCCAGAGACACCAACAGGTAGCTTCAACACAGTGCCGGGTTCTATACACTTTACTCAACATACGGCTTATTGTTATTTTAAACGATCACATTATTAATGCCTATTTCGCAAATAACCATATATGGAGGTTCAGATAGTTAAGGAGGAGCAGAGTGCCTTAAACAGCCAAGTCAATATAGGCAGGGAGATCACGGAGTTGGAGAGGTCCCTTAGAAGAATAATAAGCCACCTTGTTATCACAGGCAGTAAGGATATTGATAGGGAACCACCCGCTGATGTTTACGAGGATGGTGACAAGGTGATAATACTCTTCGACATACCGGGTGTACGTAAGGAGCAGATTAAGTTAAGGGTTGGTATGAATTACGTTGAAATCACCACTGAGCCAACTACATACGTAACCGCGGGTAAACCGATGTTGCTTGAGAGACTTGGGAATTATAAACTGCGTAGAAGGGTTGAATTCCCATTCAACATCAGGCTTGATGATGTTAAGGCGTATTATAAAGATGGTGTACTTCAAGTCAATCTAACCAAACTACCTGGTTATAATACAACTGAAGTTACTATTGAATAATAGCGGCTTCTTTAATGCATTTTTAATAATTATTAAAAATCATAATTATAATAATTCTTGCTTTTAAAGGGAAAGTATCTACATGTTTAAACTTTAAAAAGGGTTATGAATTTAGCCGATGAATGCGCATCATAGGTTTCTCATGGGAATACCCAAGGATTGGTTTACAGCTAACTGATCTCCAGTACCTGGTACTTTCACTGTCATCAGTCCTTAGAGCCCTTGGACATGACGTAACCATAGTGGTTCCAGGTAATGCCAATCCCCCAAACTACAGCGGCGTTAAGGTCATAGGTATTAACATACCCATTAAGGATTACCCAAACGTGGTATCCTATGGGCTTAGCTCATCAATGCAAGTCGTAGCTAACATGAGGTACAGCGTCGATGGCAAATTCGACGAAATCGTCTGCTTTGAGTGGGGTGGTTGCATAATGGGGTTACTGGCCAAGTCAACGCAGCCATGCTGCATGGGTTCCAACATTAATTGCGTGGTGCTTTCAACAGAGTATGAACGTGGTGATCCTTGGAATGACGTAATGGCCTCATCCATAGCAAGCATTGAGGGTTGGATTTTTAGGCAATGCGATGGGGTTTACGCAGTAAGGCAAGGCACGGTGGATAACCTTAAGAATAAGTACAATGTGAAGGCCACCTACGTACCGTCAATCGAGGAGTTGGGCAGGGTGATTGCTGGGTGAGGGTTTTACACTTATCCTGGGAGTACCCACCACACATAGTCGGAGGTTTAGGTAGGCATGTTTACCACATAACGCACGAGTTAGTGAAGCTGGGGGTGAGTGTTGATGTGGCTACGATAGGGTACGAGGACTCGCACATGAGTGATGATGGGGTTAGTGTGCACTTGGTTGATGCATTTAAGGTCAGGGTACCTGACTTCTCATCCTGGGTCCACTCCTTCAACATTTTCATGGCCACTGAGTTAAGCCACATAGGTGACGTAGACCTGGTGCATGTACACGATTGGTTAACGGCACCAGCCGGCATCGTACTTAAGCATAGGTTTAAGGTACCCCTCATAGCGACCATACACGCCACTGAGTATGGGAGAAGAGGTGGGTTACACAGCCTTGAGTCAAGGCACATTCATGAGTGGGAGTGGCTACTAGCATACGAGGCTTGGAAGGTTATAGTGTGCAGTAGACTCATGGTTGATGAAGTTAAATCGGTCTTAGGGGTACCCAGCGATAAAATAATAATGATACCCAACGGTGTGGATAAAAGTCTACTGAACTTTAAACCTAAGTATGAACGCTCAAACTACGCCCTCCCCTGGGAATTACTCATAGTCTTCTACGGTAGGTTAGTCTACGAGAAGGGCCCTGACTCAGTTATTAGGGCGTTCGCCAAGTTGCTGGCAAGGTTAGGTAACGTTAAGCTAGTTATAATTGGTGATGGGCCAATGAGGGAACACCTAGTTAACCTAGTCAATCAACTGGGCTTGGGAAGTAAGGTATACTTCACCGGTAGGGTAAGTGATGACGAGCTCTACAGTGTGATATACCACTCCAACCTAGTCATACTACCGAGTAGGTATGAGCCCTTCGGTATAAGTTCGCTTGAGGCAATGGCCCTGGGTAAGCCATTAATAGCAACCAATAGGGGTGGGCCAACGGACTTCGTTAAGCACATGGACAACGGCATACTAGCCAACCCAGATAACCCTGATGAAATAGCCTACTACGCCGAAATGGTGCTTAAGGATGAGGGGCTGGCTAAGAGACTTGGGGAGAGGGCAAGGGAAACCGTGACCAAGGGTTACACCTGGGACATAATAGCCAGGAAAACTTACGAGGTCTATAAGGCTACATTAGAGGAGAGGGTAAGGGTTAACTGGTGAGTCAGGCATATGCCGTAAATCTTAGACGTTGTGAGCCACCTAATTAAGCATGGGTTAATAATCGACCCTACGTCGGATGAATAACATTTAAATCCGCTAATACGCACTTAGGGTAAATGAGCAATGGGGAATGTTTAACCGGTGCTAAGAGGGCAGCTAAGGCATTAGTGAACAGTAGGCACGCAATAGCCTTTACGGGCGCTGGCATTAGTACCGAGAGTGGCATACCTGACTTCAGGGGTCCTCAGGGCCTTTGGAAGAGATTTAACCCAGCGTTAGCGTCAATAGATTACCTTAATTCAGATCCCCGTGGATTCTGGGATTTCTACATAGAGAGATTTAGGGTTCTGAGCTCAGCTAAGCCTAATAAGGCGCACTTAGCATTAGCCGAACTTGAAAGACTCGGCGTTATTAAGTACGTCATAACTCAGAACATTGATGACTTACATAGGTTAGCCGGGTCAGTTAATATTATTGAACTTCACGGTAATTATAAGACGGTCTATTGCATAAGGTGTAACTCATCTTACCCATTTGAACTCGCGTTAAGCAAATATGAGTCTGGGGAGAACCCACCAAGATGCCCAAGGTGTGGCGGAATCCTTAGGCCCAACGTAGTCCTCTTCGGGGAGCCGGTTAGCGAGATTAGTAAGGCCCTTGAATTGGCTTCAATAAGCGATGCCGTGCTGGTCGTTGGCTCATCACTATCAGTTTATCCAGCCGCATACGTGCCGCTGGTGGTTAAGCAGCATGGAGGTGTCATGATTCTGGTGAACCTAGAGCCCACCGACTATGATGACTACGCCGATGTCGTGATGCACTGTAAGGCATTGGAGGCTCTTGAGCAGATCCTAAGCCAGGTGAAGTTGATTCTAGGTGGCGCTGGAGTTGGTGCTTAATATGTGTTTTTAACGTACTTACTCTCGAGGTATGTGAGTAAGGGGTCTGGGTTATATTCATCTCCAAGGTTCTTCCTTAAAAGCACCTTCGGCTCATAGACGGCACCCCACCTGTGTATCCTATCCCTCAACCAGTCCTTTATCGGATCCAGGTGGCCGTGCTCAATGAGGTTCTTGAAGTCAAGTTCCTTATTAATCCTATCCAGTACCATTGCTGCCACAACATTGCCGAGCGTGTAGGTCGGGAAGTAGCCTATTGACCCTTGGCTCCAGTGAATGTCCTGAAGCACACCCTCACTGTCATTTCTAGGCCTAACACCAAGGTAATTGTCCATTAGGGTGTTCCAGGTCTCGGGAAGTTCACTCACCTCTACCGAACCCTCAATCATCTTCTTTTCAAGCTCATATCTAACCGCTATGTGTAGGTTGTACGTGACCTCATCCGCATCAACCCTTATTAGGCTTGGCTTAACAGTATTGAAGTAGCTGTACACATCCTCCTCACTGAACTTACTAAGGAAGCTTAACCTAGACTTCAACAGTGGGTATATTAGCTTAACGAAGTACCTACTCCTACCTATTATGTTCTCCAAAAACCTTGACTGAGACTCATGTATACCGGTCGACGCCCCCCTAGCTAGTGGTGTGTAGGCCAGTGACTCGTCTATCTGCAGCTCATACAAGGCGTGCCCAGATTCGTGAATAACTGAGAACAGCGTTGACTTGAAGTCAACCCCCTCATACCTAGTCGTTATCCTAACATCACCTGGAGCCATACCCACTGTGAATGGGTGAGCTGAGGTATCTATCCTGAACCTCTCCCTAGGCATATTAAGTATGTTAAAGGCCACCTCCTCATTAACGACTCTCATCTCATCAACGTCGTACTTAACCCCCTCTAGTTCATGTGCAGTGGGGTACGTGTCTCTATCAACCCTGTTAAGAATACCCTTAATCCCACTAATTAACTTATTGAAGAGGGGGTCAAGGTCATTAACGGTTAAGTTCTCCTCGTATAAATCAAGCAATGCATTATATGGGTGGCCACTGTAGCCTAGCTTATCAGCCACCTGCCTTGTTAAGTCTATGATTTTAGCCAGGTGAGGCTTAAACATGTTGAAGTCACCCTTGGATTTAGCCTCCCTCCAAACCACGGATGCCCTAGTTGTTGTTTTACTCAACTCCTCTATTAGGCTTGGTGGAACCCTAGTGTAGAATTTCAGCTCATGCCTAATCACGCGTAAAATGCCCCTCTCATAGTCATTTAATCCATCCTCGCTCACCCCGTTAACTAGGCCCTCCAGCTCAAGCATTAACCTCTGTCTCATTAGCATTAGCTGCGATGTGGCGAAACCTCTGTATTCAACACCACTCCTCGGCATATAGGTCTCTAGGTCCCAGCCCATTAATGACAATGCATGGTCAATCGCCCAGATGGGCTCATACCTCTTTAGAATCTCCTTCACCTTACCATTACTTATATTCAGCATAAAAACAACCCCTACGCTAAGACTTATTAAGTATTGCACTAATAAAATCCTTATGTCGTCGTCCTTGACGATGTTCAGCCGTTTTCTTAACTTAAGAGGGTAATGTCGGTAATGTGCATGATATGTTAAAGGTTCTATGCTATTAGATGCCAGTGGTTTCTCGCCTTAGTTAATGAGATTTACGTTATCTAGGGCTCAGTCTCATTACTAGTGTCTCCTCGTAGAATTGAGATTCTAGTGCCGCACCTGTATGCAGTGGTGGACACACTTCATTGACTGCTAGTCTTGCTCATCCTCAGTCTTCAAGGCATGGTTCACGTAGATTTTTGGACTAACCCAAGAGGTGAGATCCCTCTTCTAACACTAAAGCGAAGTCGCTCAATGTGTTGCGTGTCTTGAGCAGTGAATGGTTATCGTTTGGGAAATCTTTATTAACAATAATGCCTAAACCGTCGCCATGGCTAAAGCTGGGGGAGGCAGAAAGGGCACTGCTAAGCCAACTAAGGCTAGGTTCACCATTAGTGAGTCTGAGTTCGCTGAGTTAAGGTTCACTCAATGGTTCGGATTACTGGCATCACTAGCCGCTGTGTTCGCTGCTGGGCTTTACATTAGGCTTTACCCAGCGTACCTATGGGGTAGTTACATTAATGAGTTTGACCCCTACATTAGGTACTACTTAACTGAGTTCATGTTGAAGATGGGGGTTATTAAGGGTATAGAATGGTGGTTAAGCGGTGGTTTAACTAATGGGCACTTATACATTAATAATCAATTCTGGTACCCATGGGGTATTAACTGGGCTACAACACTATCCCCAGGTGTATCATTCACCGGGTTGATACTTTACGATATACTGGTTAGGAAGCTTCACCTAGACCTAACACTCCTCTCAATAGCAGTCTACATGCCAGGCATAGTGAATGCACTATCGGTGTTATCAATGTACTACCTGGGTTCAAGGTTTGGAGGCAGGTACGTTGGCTTGCTGACAGCCGTTATGGCCGCCTTCTCATTAATATTCCTTCAAAGGGGGGAGGCGAGTTGGTACGCTGATGCCACATTGTTCCAGTTCATAGCTCCACTCGGTATGGCACTGTTCATAGAGGCCCTTAGGCAGAGGAATTGGATACCTTACGCAGTCCTGGCGGCCATAGTTAATGGCTTAACCGTGTGGTACTGGGGTTCATTCACATTCCTCGTGAACGCCTATGGTGCATATGCAATACTGCTATCGATATATGTGCTCTACAGGCTATATAGGGGTAGGGTGATACCGCTCCACGTTACGGATGGCTTCTCGGTGGATCCAGTTAATGCATTGGGTACCTACATCTTGACATACCTGGGCTTTGCAGCCTTCTTAGCCATGACCCCCAGGTACAGGTTACATGCGGTGCTTGGGCTTGGTGCATTGGGAACCCTAGCCATGATACTGGCCTTGGTGGCCATAGTGGTTGTCCTGCTTGAGAGGTTTGGCATGCGTAAACTGGTGACCGCATCCAAGTACATTATAGCCGCAGCGGTGATTTTCGTGGCCGTAATAATAGCCTTAGCCCTATCCGGCGTACCCGTCTTAGTACATATACCAGGTGGCAAGTATTTAGCGGCCTTGTTCCCAACGGCCCGCAGTGCCCTGGTGCAGAGCGTTGCTGAGCATTCCCCCTCAACGGCGCATCAACTTCTGGCGACGACGGGCTATACGCTGCCCTTTGAGGTTATTGGGTTAACCTACACATTGTCCACCGTGGATGCAGCTGGCCTACTGCTATCGGTAACCTCAGTCTCGTCGGTGTACTTCGCCTCCAGTGAGGCTTGGTTAACCATGCTCATGTTCGCCTGGCTGCCTGTGGCGGCCTATGGGCTCTACTTAGTCACCAGGTTTGTGTCTAGGCGCGGCGTTGACGCTGTTGGGCTGTTGACCATGGCTATTGTTGTGGCCCTATTCGCAATTTCAATCATGGTGATCGCCCAGGCTGGTATACCAATAGCGGCTGCTCCGCAGCAGATAGTATCAACCACCGAGCCCGCTATACCGTCAAGTGACTGGCTGGATGCATTATACTGGATCCAGTACAATACACCGAAGGCCTCGGTTTTAGCCTCCTGGTGGGATTACGGTTACTGGCTGGCTATAATGGGTAATAGGACTAGCCTAGCCGATAACTCAACGGTTAACAGTACTCAAATAGCGCTGATAGCCTCAGCCTTCACCACCACTAACGTTACTAAGGCCCTTGAATTGTTGCACAGCGTTGGGGCTAATTACGTCGTCGTCTTCATGCCCTACATGGCATTCCCCATAACGGTTCCCTCACCCATGTCGGCGCTTAGCATAGGTGGCTCGTCGCAGAGTTACGTGGCCCTCTGCGGTCTTTACCCAGAATACCCCACCGGTGGGGATTTCGTTAAAAGCTACTGGATGAGCACAATCTCAGGTAATTCACCTGAATACACGAATACCCACATTCTGAGCGCCGCTGAGATAGTTTACAGCACACCTAGTGGTGGAGTTAACACGCTTAACCTCTACGTTCCGTTGACGAACACTACGCTTTACCGCCTCCTATTTGACCTTGAGGCCCCAGCCTACTCTCTAGACGTTGATCAGTGCCTGGTTCAGTTGAGATCAATGACCACGGCGACCCCATTCACATTACCGTTGTGGCTATTCAACACCTGGCCCACCTACTCCCAGTCATCATCCTCTTCCTCATCATCCATACACTTAATAATGACATTCCAGCCTATACTAGGTCAACAGTTGGTACCACCCCCATTCGTTGGTACCAACACCACACTTTTGAATGAGCTTTACTACACCTGGTTCTACGGCAATTGGATAAGCCCACCCCCAGGCTTCCGGTTAGTTTACGTTTCGAGGCCTAATGGATGGGTCCTTGTGTATAAAATCAACTACTCTATACTTAACAAACAGTAGGTGTCATTAATCATTCCTCAGCATTTTACTTAACGTTAACAGTAATTATCCTAATACCCCTGATTCTCCTCCTCAATGCCTTTATGAGCCCAACATCGTCGGTGACAACGGCGACCTCAATACCCTGGGAAGCCAGGTCCAGGGCCAGGGCAACTATTGATGCATCAGCATCACTTAACCCGGAGTTCTCCAACTTTACTTGCTTAATGTGATCTGCATCAATGTCAATAACCTCCATGTTCAGTATGCCCAACAGGGCCCGGGATCTAGCATCCTTAACCTCATCAACCACTAGGCTGGTTGTAACAAGCCTATAGCCCATCGAGGCCATTTCAGTTATGGCGTAGGCGTTCCTTATGTGGAATAGTCCACTAGAGTCTATTATCAAAGCCTTAGTAATCTTGTCCTTAGTTTCTCGTACATCGCCACCCTTCTTATCCTCACTAACCTTACCTTCCCTAGCCATGGTCCTACCAGCATATTCGTGGCCTTGCCCTTTATAAATCCATCACAGATTACGTGCACCGCATCCATTGAGACAATCTTAACCTTAACGTCGTATGGGTGAACTATTGGAACCAGTGTTCTTGAGAATGGCGCCATTGGTACTATCAACTTAGACTTAACCCTATAATCAACCACAGGCCCACCTAGCGCTAGGCTATAGGCCGTGGAGCCGGTTGGGGTTGCCACTATTAACCCATCCATCCTGCCACTCATTATCTCCTCCCCAGATTCCTCAACTATGCTTAACGTAACCATACGCCCAGGGTCAATACTCCTAACCACAACTTCGTTCAGGGCGAAGCAACTTGAGCCATTGAATGATGCTGATAGGAGATCCCTCTCATCAATGTAGTACTCGCCATTAAAAACCCTAAGCAGCTTAGCTGGGTCCTCTGTTACAAGGACCTCGCTTAGGAAGTTTATCCTACCGGCTCCAACGTGAAGTATTGGTTTACCTATCAACTCCGGGTAGGTGTGTATGAACTTAAGTAATGACCCATCGCCACCGAAGACCATGACCATATCAACATCCTTGCTCTTACCTAAGTTCTCAAGGTTAAACTCCGTGTTAAGCATTGAATCCCCTATGGCTAACCATTGAATACCCTGGGTGAGGGAGATTAATCTACCTATGAATTGCCTAATGGCATCCTCACCGTATGCTACCCCAATGAAGATGCCGATCCTCATTTTAAACACTAATGCCGTAACCGGCCTTAAACCTTATAAGGTTTAAGTAAACTTAACATGCAGATCTCTCAATTGCGCTTACTGGTGCGTTTAGGTCAATGCGGATAGTGGGAATGTTTAAAAAATCCAGCCGCGGTTTTAAATATGGCCGACTACATGCGTGCAATGAGGCTTGTTGAATTCGGTAAGCCTCTTCAACTTCAAGAGGTGCCCATACCAAGACCTAGGGGCCCTGAGGTGCTGGTTAAGGTTGAGGGGGCTGGTGTTTGCCATAGTGTTGTTCACTTCGTTGATGGCAGGTTTGGTAGGATTGATGTTAAGGCCCTCGGCTTAAGAATACCAGTAACCCCAGGCCATGAAATAGCAGGTTCAGTGGCCGCCGTGGGCGAGGGTGTCGTGGGGTTTAAGGAGGGTGATAGGGTTGCTGTTGATCCATGGATTGGGGATGGGACATGCCACTACTGCAGGATTGGTGAGGAGCAGTTATGCGAGCGCCCGATTAAGATTGATGAAAACGTTGATGGTGGCTTCGCAGAGTACGTGCTAATACCCCACTACAGGTACCTCTACAGGTTAAGGAACCTTAACCCAGTTGAGGCATCACCACTACCCTGTGCCGGTTTAACACCCTACAGGGCCCTAGTGAGGAAGGCCCAGGTTAAGCCATCTGAGTACGTTGTTGTGGTTGGGGCTGGCGGTGGATTAGGTACCATGGCCGTGCAGATAGCTAAAGTTATGGGTGCAGTTATGACCCCCTCCCCGCCTTGATGGGTGGGGTTTCACTCTGGGGGTCTTGACAGTTACCCCGCCTATTGCGGGGTTACTGGATACCTTGGCAGTGCTGGGTTTTATAAACCTATCTCCGTGAGACCCACGTAGTGGGACGACTCCGCCCTAAAGGGCGAGACTTGCCGTTCATGTCATTGGTGTTGATGTTAGAGATGAGGCACTTAAGGAGATTGAGGGGGCTGGCGCCGACTATGTGGTTGATGGTAGGGTTAACGCTGTTGATGAAATAAGGAAGATTACGGAGGGTAGGGGGGCTAATGTGGTTGTTAACAATAATGGTTAAGTCTCGCTTCTTCTAGGGGTGGTGTTGTTTCTTGTTTGTTTAAAGTTTTAGCCTATTGTCCAGTATTTTTGCTTCTGGTTACCTTTTAATTCCCCCTTGTTCTTACAGTCTTAGTGCCTAGGGTAGTGCCTTTTTCTTCCTTGGATGAGCCGGTGGGTCGATCACCCCACTGTTTCCACCAACCCAGACACACCTTCCTTTAAGGCAAGGGGGAGGGGGAAAGGCGACAAGGAGCAAAACAGGAACAAGAGAACTGTTAGGCTTAGGCTACTGCCTAATGGCGCCCAGGAGAGGAGGCTGAGGAAGTTAGCAGATGTCACTGCTAGGCTTTGGAATGAGTTGAATTATGTTAGGCTTATGCAGTATAGGGCAAGTGGCAAAATAGACTTCAAAGGAACGGAGCATGAATTTTACCATAGGTATAAGAGTGTGTTGGGTGTTAATGCCGGTCAAGTCATAAGGTTGAATAACAGTGCATGGAAATCATACTTCGAAACACTCAGGCTTTACAAGCAAGGCAAACTACCGAGGTTTTACGGTAAGCCCTCACCACCAGGCTTCTGGAAGGACAAGCTACTAGGCAAAAGGAAGTTAATCATCTTGGTTAGGAATGATAGGTACTACCTAGAGCCGATTAACGGTGGGGAAGGATACGTAATCCTAAAGGATTGGGGTTTGAGGATTAGGTATGCTGGGAGGATAAAGTGGGCTGGTAGGCAAGGTATGCTTGTAATTAAGCTTGAGGACAATAGGTGGTTCGCATACATGCCAATTGAGGTTGGTGGGAAACCGGCGAAAACCAACCCGAAGGGTTACGTGAGGGGTGTCTACGAGAAGGTGCAGATCGAGAAGCCTAAAGGCAGTAATAAGGCTTTCATTGACGTTGGCTTAAACAACTTGTTTGCAGTTGTCTTCAACCACACCGATACGGCAATACTAATCAAGGGCTCAACCATTAAGGCTGAGTACTACTGGTGGAAGAGGGAAATAGGCACCTACCAATCGATTAGGGATTGGCTCAAAAACCACGGTTTCGAGTCCTGGCGTAAATATCACATGTTTTACCTTCATGCTGAATACAAGCAACACGAAAGGCTAAGGCACTACTACAGGACAGCAATCAGATTCCTAGCGAGGATAATGCATGAAATGGGTGTTGATGAGGTATTCATCGGATACCCCTATTTAGTGAATCAAGATGATGGTAACGAGTTCAACACCAATGTTTGGTGGTTTAATAAAATCGTTAATTGGCTTAAGGATGTACTGCAAGAGTACGGCATAAGGCTCAACGTGGTTAATGAATACGGGACTAGTAAACAATGCTCAATATGCAGCATGAAGCATGAAAGTGGCAGAGTCAAGAGGGGACTATACGTATGCGAATCAACTGGGATCAAAATCAACGCCGACCTAAACGCAGCAAGAAACATTGCAAAAAGAATCGGTTACAACACCCCAATACCGAGGAAGATACTGAGCTACATAGTCACTACCAACGGGGTGAAACCATTAACCCCCATGGAGGGGGTAACTGTCGAGACCCCCCAAGATTAACCCTACCTCCCCGAGGTAGGGAAGGGGGTCATTAAGGCAAGTGATTCGTTGAAAATTAAGTTATGTTAACTTCTAGTAGCGATGTAATGTAGCCGCCTTAATGGATGGTTTCTTAAACGCAATCCTTTGTATCTTAATCTGGATAAAGCTTATATATTCACCCTGTGAAGGTGGCT
>Ga0081529_109469_pt1 | contig 44450 bp, 47 predicted proteins | sample EchGeymetagenome_FD_71012 | JGI IMG/M metagenome (GOLD analysis project Ga0081529, IMG submission 71012) | Ferrous microbial mat and aquatic microbial communities from Echinus Geyser, Yellowstone National Park, USA - transect B T=78-80 C v2... ...
GCGGACCTTTCGAAGTGACAAACTACGTTCAGGGGCAGTACATAGAGCTCACAGCGAACACTCACTACTTCTACAAATCCAGGATACCACACGTTCAACACATAATAATACAGTTCTTTAAGGACACAAACAGCATGGTCGCAGCGCTCGAAGCCGGTCAAATCGACGCCGCCGCCCCGTCACTTCTTCCAGTGCAGGCGCAGACGCTAGAACAAAACTATCCGAATATAAAAGTTGTCGTGGAACCTGGTGAAGAGCTTTGGTATATCGCTGTGAACGTGTATCCTTATGGTCACGGCAACCCAACGCTCAGAGATCTAAGGGTGAGAGAAGCGCTCGCGCACGCAATCAACTACACAGAGCTTGCACAGGTGATATGGAAGGGTTACGCAACACCCGCCGCTGGTCTTTTGCCGATTGGAAATGAGTATTACGACCCGAACCTCAAACCGTACACCTTTAACCTCACACTCGCAAATCAAATTTTGAACGAAGCGGGTTACAAAATGGGAGCAAACGGGGTTCGTGTGAGCCCTAACGGCACACCCCTCTCTTACACGCTTTACGTTGTGAGCAACGCACCAGAAGAAGTTGAGGCTGCAAACATTATCGCAAACTGGTGGAGCCAAATCGGAGTTCAAGCCAAAGTTGAAGCAGTAGACGCAGGCACGCTTGCGAGTATAATCTGGCCAAACTTCACTCAGGACTTCGACCTTTGGGACTGGTTCTCTAGCCCCGCGGTTCCGACTCTTCTTTCAGTTTTCTTGTCAAACCAAACTGAAACTGGAACATCTGATAGTGGTTTTCAAAACAAAACGTATGACAGGCTTTACAGTGAAATGATGTACGCACCAAACTTAAGCGCTGTAAAGGAGTACGCCTGGGAGCTTCAGTCAATTCTTTATCACGAGTTACCATACATCAATCTATACTATGTAGATTCAATAGAAGCGTACAACGATAAGCTTTTCACTAACGTGTTTACAAACATGACTGGAGGACCGTTTTCAGACATAAACTGGTACACGTTCTTACAAATACAGCCAGTGCAGTCGACGAGCGTGGTCACCACCACACAAACTTCTTCGACCCAAACAAGTTCAATGACAAGTTCTGTGAGTAGCAGTGCTGTGAGTGTGCAAACTTCGCCAACGATGTACATAGTGGTAGGTGCTGTGGTGGTAATAATTGTCGTCGCTGCGATAGTGCTACTAGCGAGGAGGAGATAAAACCCATTGGGAATGGGCCGCTATGTCGCAAAAAGAGCGGCCACATCACTTATCACTTTTGTAGCCACCGTGGTACTTACATTTATACTTTTTAGGCTTTTACCAGGCGATCCGATAACGCTACTATTCAGAAGCCCTCTTCTCACACCTAGTGAAATAAATGCTTTAAACGCTCAGTTTGGGTTAAACAAGCCGCTATACGTGCAGTTTCTTATTTACATCAAAAACGTTTTTGAAGGAAACTGGGGAATTTCTTTTTATTATAGAGCCCCAGTTTCTCAAGTGCTTTTTCCGGCAATGCTCAATTCAGTGATTTTGCTTTTACCGTCAACGATTCTTGCGGTGGTCATAGGAGTTGGCCTTGGGATTTTGGCGGGTTGGAAGAGAAACACGATGACAGACGTTGGAATCTTATCGTTTTCACTTGTGCTTTACGCGCTTCCAACTTTTTGGCTTGGAATTCTCTTAATAATGCTTGCAATAAAGACTGGAATTCCTGTTTCTGGTATGGTGTCGATAGGCGTCACCTTTTCAAATCCTTGGCAGTACATTATTAACGTGCTAAAACACCTTTTTCTTCCGATGATAACGCTCACCTTGGTCACACTCGGCCAGTTTTCGATCATCATGCGTAACACCATTTTGAACGAGCTCACCGAGGACTACGCGCTTGCCGTCTATTCAAAAGGAATGAGTGACAGAAGGCTTTTAATAAAGCACATCGTTCCAAACGCACTACTTCCTACTATAACCATAATCGCAATAAGCATAGGCACGGTTGTCGCTGGTGCGGTGCTAACCGAGACCGTTTTCTCATGGCCTGGTGTGGGAACACTGATTTACGATTCGATAGCAAGAAGAGACTATCCGGTTTTACAGGGTGCGTTTCTTATAATCGCTCTTGTGGTAATCCTTTCGAATTTTGTGGCCGATGTGATTTACGCGTTTTTGGATCCTCGGGTGAAGTATTCTTGAGCGCACGCGCAGTTTGGAAGACTTACACCTCAAACAAAAAAGGTGTTGTCGGACTTGCAATCCTTGTGTTTCTTGCGATCATCGCGATTTTTGCGCCCTATATCGCGCCTTACAACCCAAACGCGATCGACCCAAATGCAATTCTACAGCCACCATCGCCAAAACACATTTTTGGGACTAACGAGCTTGGGCAAGACATCTTCTCACTTGTGATTTGGGGTTCGAGAATATCGCTACTTGTGGGTTTTCTTGCAACCGCGGTTGCGATGGTTGTCGGAACGCTTGTGGGAATTGCCGCAGGATACACTGGAGGCTTAGTGGACGAAGCGCTAATGAGAGTGACCGACTTTTTCTTGGTTGTGCCCGCAGTTGTGCTTGCGATTGTTGTCGCAGCTGTTCTAAGCTCTTCATTGCTTAATGTGATCCTCATAATAGGCTTGCTAAGCTGGCCTTCCACCGCAAGAGTTGTGCGCTCACAAACGCTTGTGATAAAACAGCTACCTTTTGTCGAAGCTAGTAAAGCGGCTGGCGCTTCAAGCTTTTACATAATGCGTAGACACATATTTCCAAACGTAATGCCCCTTGTTTACGCGAACACCGCGCTCACAATCGCCAACGCGATATTCACACAAGCTGCGCTGGTGTTTCTCGGAGTGGGTGATGTGAGGGATATAAGCTGGGGGCAAATACTTCACTTCGCTTACTCTTCAGGCGCGATAACCGCTGGGTACTACTGGTACGCGATTCCGCCAGGCGCGATGATCGTTGTTGCGGTGCTCGGCTTTGCGCTCACGGGTTACGCGCTTGACGAAGTGTTCAACCCTAAGCTCAAAGAGGGTGTGGTTTTTGCGTCTACTTGAGGTAAAAAGTCTTAAGGTTTACTTTAAGACGCAAGCCGGTTTGGTAAGAGCAGTAGACGGCGTGAGTCTTGAAATCGAAAAGTCTGAAATTCTTGGGCTTGTTGGTGAGTCTGGTTCTGGAAAGTCAACATTTGGCTACGCTGTGATGAGGCTGTTACCAAAAAACGCGGTTGTCACGGGTGAAATTTTTCTTGAAGGCGAAGACTTGCTCAAACTCCCGATCGAAAAGATGAGAAAGATTAGAGGAGAAAAAATCGCAATGGTCTTTCAAGGTTCAATGAACTCACTTAACCCAATCATGCGAGTTGAAGACCAAGTGGCTGAACCCCTTATAATTCACAAAGGTATAGACGAAGAAGAAGCAAAGCGCACCGCAAGAGAGCTCCTGATGCAGGTTGGTGTAAACCCCGAAAAAGCGAAAAGCTATCCACATGAACTGAGCGGTGGTCTTAAACAAAGGGTTGCGATCGCCATGGCGCTTGCGCTACACCCTGCTTTGCTCATTGCGGATGAGCCCACAACCGCGCTTGATGTGATGACTCAAGCGCAAATCATGGAGCTATTAAAGACGCTAAGGGTTGAATATAACATGAGCATCATAATCATAAGCCATGACATTTCGCTCGTTTCTGAAGTGGCTGATAGAATGGCCGTGATGTACGCTGGAAAGCTTGCGGAGCTTGGACCTACAAACGAGGTGGTGTTGAAGCCCGTCCATCCTTACACCCAAGGTCTTATTGCGAGTGTTCCAAAAGTGGACAGTTTTGCGCTCAAACAAGCTAGCATTCCGGGTGACCCACCAGATCCCTTAAACCTTCCTTCTGGTTGTCGTTTTATGCCACGATGTTCTTTTGCAAGGTCTGGGTGTGAAAGCTTTGACGGAACGCTTTTTCGTGTTTCGCGCGATCATCTTGCGGCTTGCTTGTTGGCGGGTGAAAGGCTTCATGGGAGAAGTGTTGGTTGAAGCAAAGGATTTAAAAAAGCATTTCGAAGTAAGAAGGTCCCCTTTAGATGTGATACTAAGAAGGAAAAGCTATATCAAAGCGGTGGATGGTATAGATCTAAAAATTGAAAAAAAGCAAATAGTTGCGCTTGTCGGCGAATCCGGTTCAGGAAAAACCACGACGGGAAGGCTTCTTATCATGCTAGAAAAACCGACCTCTGGAGAAATATGGTTTGATGGAAAAAGAATCGATAGCGCATCTCCCAAGGAGCTCCGCGCGCTTAGACCAAGGATGCAAATGATTTACCAAGATCCTTACGGTTCTCTTAATCCGAAGCTCACGGTGTACCAAAGCGTTTGTGAACCCTTAATTGTAAACAAAAGAGAACACAGCAAAGAGCTCGTCATGGAGATGTTAGCGCTAGCTGGTTTAAGGCCTCCAGAAAGGTTCCTTGAGCGCTACCCGTATCAACTTAGCGGAGGACAAAGGCAACGCGTTGCGATCGCTCGCGCGATGATACTCAAACCTGAATTCGTGGTCGCGGATGAACCCGTTTCGATGCTCGATGTTTCACTAAGGGCGGAAATTCTTGGCGTTCTCAGACAATTCAACGAAAGACTTGGCGTGAGTTTTCTTTTGATAACTCACGACTTAGCCGTGGCTTCACAGCTAGCAGAAAGAATCGCTGTGATGTACCTCGGAAAAATTGTGGAAGAAGGGGCGACGCGCGACGTTCTTTCTTCTCCTCTTCACCCTTACACCCAAGCGCTAGTTTCCGTGGTGCCACGAATAGGAGAAGAGAAAAGGAAAAAGCTAATCCTACAAGGAGAAATACCTAGTGCAAGAAACATACCGAGCGGTTGCCGCTTTCATCCGCGCTGTCCTTACAAAAAGGAAGTTTGTGCGCGCGTTGAGCCCGAACTTCGAAGACTTAACGGAGTCAAAGTTGCGTGTCACTTTGCGGGTGAGCTTTCGTAAGCTCCGACTTGATCCAAGGCATCGCCTCAAGAATAAAGCTAGGACCGTGGTGCGCAATTAGGTCGTATGGTCCTGGAGAGACGCAAACCCTTCCTTCTTTTATCGCGCGAACACTGTGCCAGCCTCTTTTTTTGAGCATCTCCAAAACTTGTTCTTTTGTGGTCTTTCGAAACATCTTGGGTTCGTAGATTATCGCGTCGGGATCTTCTTGTAAAACCCTTTGAAAATCTGGTTTTCGCCATTCACACTCGTCTTTTCCGAAAATGTTCTCTGCGCCCATTATCGCTAGCCCATCGGTGATATAGCTGTACGCACCAAAAGTCACAGCACCCCCCAAGTCTATTTCCACGTAAACCTTAAGCTTTAGAGAGTTGACAAGCTCTGAAATTTTGAGATAAAGCGTCTTTGCTAGCTCTCTTCCTGTTTCTTCGACGCCCATTACAAGCGCCACTTTGACCACGCTGTCTATGATCGAGGCTATTGTGGCGGGTAGCTCAAGCACGTAAACCGCAAACTCTTTTGAGAGTGTAAGAGCGAGTTGCCTTTGGTAACCAGTTGTCACAAAAACCACATCAGGCTTAAGACTTCTTAGCTTTTCGATGTTTGTGGTGCTATAGCTACCAAGAATCGCCTTCTTCCGCGCTTCTATAGGATGGACGTCGAACGCGCTCACCCCTACGACTTTTTCTCCCAAACCGAGCATGTAAAGCGTTTCGGTTATCGCAGGACTAAGACTCACCACTCTTTCAGGTTTTTCTGGTATCACAAGCTCACAAGATGTGATTTCACAAAACACTCTCTTCAATGTGCGTGACCTTTTAGCCTTGCACTTCCTTTTGTAGTTCTAGGTATGCCCTTTTCACTTCTTCGACCGATGCTCCGTCCTCAAGTGTCGTGGCATCGCCAACCGGTTTTCCCACAACAACCGCTTGCACCACTCTTCTCATGATTTTTGCGCTTCTTGTTTTGGGAAGTTTGCTCACAAAGTAAACGTTTTTCAAAGAGGCGATTGGCCCAACCCTTTCTCTTACCCAGAGATTGAGCTCTTTTCTTAGCTCTTCGCTAGGCGTGTAACCCTGTTTGAGTATCACAAACGCCACTGGCACTTCACCTTTGAGCTCGTCTGGCACCCCGACGACCGCGGCTTCTGCGACCGCTTTGTGCTGAATCAAAGCGGACTCAAGCTCGTACGTGCCAAGCCTGTGCCCAGCAACCTTAATCACTTCATCTGCTCTGCCAAGAATCCAGAAGTATCCGTCACGGTCTTTTACCGCGTAGTCACCAGCGTAAAACACTCCTTGAAAACGACTCCAGTAAACTTGTTTATATCGCTCAGGATCTTTAAATATGGTGAGTGGCATGCCCGGCCACGGCTTTTTGATCACAAGATACCCTCTTTCTTCTGGCTTTTGCGGCTTTCCGTTATCGTCAAAAACGTCCGCATCAACGCCGAAAATCGGTGGACCATTTGTTCCGGGTTTTAGCGGTACCAAGTACTTGCCAGGCGTGTGGCTAATTAGTATGCCTCCTGTTTCGGTCATCCACCACGTGCTTCCGAAAGGAACCTTTTCTCTACCTAATAGCTTAAAAAGCCACCTAAACGCTTCAGGGTTGATTGGCTCACCCACGCTGTGTATCAACCTAATAGACGAAACGTCGTGTTTTTTAACCCACTCTTCCCCAAACCTCATCCAACCTCGTATAGCCGTGGGCGAGGTGTAAAAAATGTTCACACCGTGCCTTTCGATGATCGAAACCCATCGGTCTGGCTCAGGGTAAGTGAGCGAGCCTTCGTACATAAGAGTTGTCGCGCCTTCCATGAGCGGCCCGTAAACGATGTACGAGTGGCCAGTGACCCAACCTATGTCTGCGGTGCACCAGTAAACGTCTGTGTCTTGTATGTCGAACACATCCTTCATCGTTGCGTGTAACAGTGTCAGGTAACCGCCCACATCGTGCACCTGTCCCTTCGGTTTTCCAGTTGTGCCTGATGTGTAGAGAACGTAAAGCGTGTCTTCGGATCTCACCCTTTCAGGCTCGACGTACACGTTTTGCGGAACTGATTCCATAAGTTTGTCAAAGAATTCGTCTCTTCCTTGTGCCATGTTCACGTCTTCCTTGGTGCGCCTTACCACGATCACGTTTTTGATGGTTTTACACTTTGAGAGCGCTTCGTCCGCTATTTGCTTAAGAGGAACCACTTTACCATTTCTCCAACCACCGTCAGCGGTCACAAGTAGTTTGGCTTCAGCGTCGTTCATCCTTTCGGCGAGCGCGTCCGCACTAAAACCAGAAAACACCACGCTAAACGCGACACCGAGTCTTGAGGCCGCAAGCATGAATATCGGTAGCTCAGGAATCATGGGAAGGTAAATGCCTATCACGTCACCTTTTTTAAGTCCGTAGCTTTTGAGTAGATAAGCCACTCTGTTCACTTCGCGAAACAGTTCGCCATACGTGATCTTTCTTATTTCTCGCGCTTTCTCATTTTCCCAAGGCTCCCCCTCCCAGATTATCGCAACCTTGTTCTTTCGCCAGCTTTTTGCGTGTCTATCCACGCATATGTAACACGCATTGAGCTCGCCACCCACAAACCACTTGTAAAAGGGAGGGTTTGAGTCATCGAGGGTCTTTTCCCAAGGTTTGAACCAAGGTAGCTCCTTTGCGATCGAAGCCCAGTACTCTTTGTAGTTTTCAACGCTCAATCGGTGTAGTTTGTGGTAGGTTTCAATGTCAACAAGGTTATGCGCACCCTCTGGGACAATCCTTTCTTCGAATGGAAGAGCCCAGTTAACAGACATAAATTAGTAACGCTCAGAACGATTTAAAGTTCACCAATAGTATTTGTGGGTGTGTCGTGAAGCTCTTCGGATAACGCGTTTGTGAGAATACAATTCTCGTGAAAGTTTGATGGTATCTGTGTTGTTTTCGTAGAAAACCGCCGCGGAATTGTTCGGGTTTGTGGTGCACATCTAGCTTCGGCGATTATCACGAGAAACTTTGTTTGTAGTTCACCGATTCTCGCTGGTAAAGCCCCCCTTGCTTAGCCTTAGATGCATAATAGTCACAAAACTTCGCGCCTCTCCTATTGATACATTGAGTCGCGTGAACTCTTATCTGGGCACAACCTCCACGACGGTTTACGGACACTTACGCTAGATTATACGCTTATGTGTTACAAGTATTATTAATATCAGTAAACTTAATATCAGCAAACACATACTAAAATGTTATGGCCAAGTACACAACCGTTTCCGCAAAGATACCAGTGGATCTTAAGGAGAAGCTGAAAAAGTATGGTATCCCAGTTGGTTCTTTGATCAGGGAGGCGATAGAAAGAGAAGTAAGAAGAAAGGAGCTTGAAGAAGTGGACGAAGACATGGAGGAGATTTCTCAAAAACTCATTAAGATAAGTGACGAAGAGTTTGCGAGAATCATCAGGGAGTCAAGAGACAAAAGATGAGTTACCTGTTTGACGCAAGCGCGATCATCAACCTTGTAAAGAAAAGGTGTGCGCGGCTTCTAGCACTCGGCTACACAATAGAGCTTGCACTGTACGAGTTGACCAATGCCATCTGGAAGGAGTGCGCACTAGTGGGCGCACTCACACAAGATGAAGCTATACGACTTTTGAGAAACTGTGTAAAGGCGGCCAAGGCTATACCCAAAATCGATGTGGACGAGGTGCAGGTGTTCGAGCTTGCGTTGACCAATAAAATGACCGCGTACGACGCGTCCTACTTATACGCATCACGCAAGGGGAAACTCGTACTTGTGACCGATGACAAAACTCTGAAGAGTGCGTCTAACGGAATTACTTCGGAAGAGTTGCGAAAAAAGCACGCTTATCTATAAGAGGAATATGTGGTTACGCTTATCGTAAAGAGAGACTTTGTCTGAATAAGCGCGTCACAGTGCAGCATACAATTGAATCCTAGGAAGTCTACGTAAAAGTGTTTTCTTTTGTTACAGAAACTCCTTAAAGTGACAAATACTCAACTGAACTTACCTGTGGTGATTTTAGAGATCGAGTCAAAGCCACAAGGGATCCCATTCTGAGAGTGGTCTAAACACCATTTTGAGACAAATTTTTTTGTATGACACCACACTAGCTCGCCGTCGATCGCAAATGTGCTCCAAGTTTCGACAAAATTCTTCCTCGCACTCGAGTTTGACACTGGGTTTTGAACTTCGAGCTCTTCGTGAAGTTTCCTAAAAGCGTTGAGCAAAACCGCTAACTGAGCTACAAAGAACCTTTTTGTTTCTCATAAGTTCAAAATTCCTAATAAACAAACGTGGACACCTTGTGTCATCAAATTCTCGGCGTGAAGCTTTCTGGACAGTATATTGCGTGTGTTTGTGTGCGGATAAAAAAGCTTCCACGCTAGGATCGCATGCACACCAACTTTTTATCCGACACAAATGCGTATCGAAAATCTTTTATAATCTGCAATGCAATTTTGCTCGGGATCTTTATTGCATCCCGTGTTACACTTAATTTGCGCGTTAACCGCAAAGCGCAAGTGTTAGCGCGTTTTCAAGACGCATCGAGTTTTCCTAATTTTGTTTGCAAACAAAGAGCGCTTGCACGAAGCACGCTTGAAACACTTTTAAAGGCTTTTTTGTGCAACAACCACAAAAAAGCGCGTTTTAGTGGATTTTTACTCAATAACACCACAAAGCGCACAAACTTGAGATTGTCTTTTTCAAAATTTGTTCGTCATTAAAGGAGGTAAAGCTATTGAGAATAGCAATACCCAACAAGGGTAGACTCCGTCAACCCGTGCTTGATTTTCTTTCTGCAAGCGGTATTAAACCGCTATTGAGCGACGAACGCGCGCTCATCGTTCCGACAAATTGGGAAGTTGTGCAACTTGTCATGGTGAGAACAGAGGATGTGCCAAATTTGGTTGAAGCAGGGGCGGCTGATTTGGGAATCACCGGACTAGACTATGTTTTAGAGTCTAAGGCAAAAGTGGATGAATTGATTAAACTTGATATAGGAACTGCTAAGATTGTGTTGGCTGTGCCCTCAAACTGGGAAGTGAACCACCCAAGCGAAATAAAAAGAGAAATAAGGATTGCCACTAAGTATCACAATATAGCGAGCTCTTATGTGCAAAGAACTGGGTTGCGCGCAAAAATTGTGAAAATAAGCGGTGCTGCGGAAGTCATACCCTCTTTGGGGGCTGCCGACGCAATCATAGACGTGGCGAGCACAGGAACAACTCTTAAGCTTCACGGGTTAAAGGTGATCGACGAAATTATGCAAAGCTATGCGGTTGTGATAGGTAACAGAAATTTCCACCAACACAAAGAGCTAGTGCTAACCATGATGCAAGGCGCGTTGCAAGCCCGAAGAAAGAAAATGGTGTTCATGAATGTCAAAAGCAAAAACTTGGACCGCGTGATATCGTGCATTCCCGCGATGCTTGCGCCAGCGATATCCAAGTTGAGCGGAAAGGACGCTTGGGAAGTGATCACCGTGGTTGACGAGCAGATTCTTCCCAAAGTGATAGCGGACGCAAAGCTTGCGGGAGCGCAAGACATAGTGGTGGTTGGCTTGGAAAAGGTGATAAGATGAAGGTTTTTCCAAGCCTAGATTTGAGCAAAGGAAAGGCCATGAAAAGAGTAAGAGGCGTTGAAAACACCGGTTTGGTTTTGGGAGACCCAGTTAAACTTGCGCTCACACTGTTTGAAGAAGGGTATGAGCGTTTGCATGTGGTAGACTTGGATTGTGCGCAGGACAAAGGCCAAAACGAAGAAGTGATAAAGCAAGTGGCGAGCATTGGCTTTAAGGAGCTACAAGTTGGAGGAGGAATTCGTAGCTTGGAAAAAGCAAATAGACTACTTAGCTACGGTGTCAACCGTCTTGTTCTTTCTACACTACCTTTCATGAACACGCGTGAATTTTTAAAGATTAAGCGATCTTTGGGAGGTCAAAACATCGCGATTTCTTTGGATTATTTTGGTGACAAAGTTTTGATCAAAGGTTGGAGCGAAAGCGCGTACACTTTGGCGAGCGCGCTAGAGCGCGTGTCGCACTGGGACGTTTACGCGGTGATCTTTACATGTGTGAATAACGAAGGGTTGATGAGCGGTGTTGATAGAAAACTGTTTCGATATGCCAAAAACATGAAGATCAAAAAAGGATACGCTGGTGGTGTGAAGCACCTGAGCGACCTTTGTTGTTTAAAGAACGCGGGTTTTGATTTTGCAATTCTTGGAATGTCTCTTTATACTGGAGTTTTGAGAGGTGTGAAAAATGTGTAGAAGCCTGCGCGCTTTTGAAAGGTGATACACTTGTGCACAAAAAGAATCATAGCTTGTCTTGACGTCAAGCAAGGTAAAGTGGTAAAAGGAATAAAATTCCGAAGCCTACGGATAATGGGAGACCCTGTCAAGCTTGCGGCGATGTACGAAGAAGAAGGCGCTGACGAAATTGTTTTTCTTGACGTTTCGGCCACGCTTGAGGGAAGAAGCGTTTTGCTAAACGTTTTGAGAGACACGGCGAGCGTGCTCAAAATACCACTCACAGTAGGTGGTGGGATGAAATCGCTTGTCGACGTGTCCGCTGCTTTGTCGAACGGAGCGGATAAAGTGAGCTTAAACACTTGGGCTGTGGAAAAGAACGATTTGGTTGAACAGTGCGCAAAAGAGTTTGGCTCGCAAGCTGTAGTCGTTGCGATTGACGCAAAAAGAATTGGCGCTCACTGGGTTGTTTTCACAAAATCTGGTAAGTGCCAAACAACGCTAGACGCTTTACAATGGGCAAAAAAAGCTCAAACGCTTGGCGCTGGTGAAATTTTGCTGACTAGTATTGACCGAGATGGCACAAGACTTGGGTTCGATTTACACCTTACAAAAAGTGTAGCATCTTGTGTGAGCATTCCTGTTATCGCAAGCGGTGGTGCAGGAAGAGTTGAACACTTTTATAGCGTGCTCACGGAAGGAAAAGCTGACGCTGCGCTGGCTGCTGGTGTCTTTCACCAAGGCAGTGTTAGAATAACGCAGCTCAAGGAATATTTGCTAAAAAAAGGAGTTGAGGTGAGGTTGTGATAGAACTAAGTTTGTGCGCCTCGCAAAGGTGTTGCCGTTATGAGCGAAGTGTTGGATAAGCTTTTTTGCGTAATTCGCGAGAGGATTTCAAAAAAGCTGAAAAACAGTTACACGTATCGACTTTCAGTACTCGGAAAGGGGTACGTCGCAAAAAAAGTGGGAGAAGAAGCAACAGAAGTGGTTGTGGCTTCACTTAATGGCACAAAGAACGAAGTGATATGCGAGACTGCGGATTTGCTATACCATTTGTGGGTTCTATTAGCGCTCAACGAAATCACCCCTAAAGAGATTTATGAAGAACTACAGAGGAGAATGAAATGAAAGCTGTCGTGATCAACTACGGTGTAGGAAATCTTTTTAGCATTTCTTCTGCGCTAAAAAGGTGTGGCTTTGAAGTTTCCATAAGCGACGTAGTTCAAGAAGCGGATCTTATCGTTTTCCCTGGCGTTGGCTCGTTCTCTTCTGTGGCGCAGTATTTGCTACGAAACTCGCAGAAAATAAACGAAGCGAGGGAGAAAGGCACAAAATTTCTTGGAGTGTGTCTTGGTATGCAAATAATGTTCGAAAAAGGAACAGAAGGTGGCGTTAACCTTGGTCTTGGTTGGATACAGGGAACTGTTGACAAACTGAAAACAAACTTAAAGCTTCCACACATAGGATGGGAAAGGGTTTACGCAGTAGGAAATGCGCAAATAGCACAAGCGCTTGACTCTTTGTACGTTTATTACGCTCATAGCTACGCTACGAGCGTTTCGCAAAACACGTTGATGGTGAGCTTCTATGGCGTTCGCTATCCCGCGCTTATCGCCAATGACTTCGCTATAGGAACACAGTTTCACCCAGAAAAAAGCGGAAAAGCGGGTGTTGTGTTTTTTGAAAACCTGGTAGAGTGGCTCAAAAAATGAAGCTTGCAGAAGACCAAGCGGAGAAGATAGCTTCCACTTTGAACTACAGACATCCGAATTCAACGGTGATAGCTGTTGTGCAAAGCGCTGAAAGCAAGGAAGTTCTTATGGTTGGGAGCGTGAACAAGGAAGCGTTGGTAAAAACGCTTACCACAGGATTGTTACACCTTTGGTCTCAAACGCGAAACAAAATTTGGCTAAAAGGCGAAAGTAGCGGAAACTTTCAAGTGGTGGAAGAGTTTGCGGTTGACTGCGACTGTGACGCGGTTTTGTTCAAAGTGAAATCACTAGGTCCAATTTGTCACACCAACAATTCTTCATGCTTCTTTAGGCGGTGTACAACCCAAAGCGATTATTGAGATGATCCGTCAAGATTCGACAAACGAGCGTGCGCAAAGTTTTAGCGACGTTTACTCGAAAAGTTCAAAACCGATTACGGGTTTAACGAAAAAGGTTAAACTTTAAAAAATTTTCTTCTTTTAAACAAAATTGTTTATAAGGCGTGTCACAAAAAATTTAATGCATGAGTTTAGGGGTAATCGCTGAGATTTTACGAAAAAGAGTTTACTTCACACTCTTTGCGGTTTCATCTTTTTGCCTTGTTTTGCTCTACATGTTCCTTCTACCATCGCTACCATTTGGAACGCTTTTTCCTCAGGCGATAGTGTTCATCACACCGGTTCAAGCGATTTTCGCGTTTGTGTTCGGAGTGCTTTTGGCTCTTCTGCTCACACTCAATGTGTACGCTTATAAAATCGGAGCAAAACTGAGTGGTCTTGCACCAGCTGGTTCAGTTGTTGCAAGCCTTGTGAACGCTCTGTGTTGCACACCGGTGATCCCACTTCTTTTTGCGATTATCGGTGGCTCCTCCCCTTTGCTCTACAGTGCCTCACCAAAGGTTGAGTTCTTTTTCGAAAAGTATTATGTGGTCTTCTACGCTTTTTCCTCTCTCCTACTTATTTACGCGCTTTTTCGTGTGACAAAGAGCATCTCGTGTTGTGTGGTAAAAAGGAGATGAAAACATGCCTTCTAAAAAAATTAAGCGAATGGAAAGACTTGCAAGAAGAAGAAAAAGACGCATAATTTTAAGTAGCACAATTGCGGCAATTTTGGTCGCTATTTTTCTTGCGATTTACCTTCGATCACCTTTTAACTTTGTGACAAATGGCAACACAAACTATCCTCGTTTCACAGGTTTTCCTTTAACTTTGATCAACGGAACTACTATAAACACCGCTTCGCTAATAGGTCACCCTATCGTGCTATGGTTTGTAACAACTTGGTGCTCCTCTTGTGCGGAAAGTCAGCAATTACTTGCCGAAGAGTATTACTCAACCTTGCATTCAAAGGGTATAATCATCGTAGAAGTTGAAAACTACGGTGATTTGGGAGAAGCCGGTCCATCGCTTCTACAGTTTGCGCAAACCTATGGTGGGTTGAACAAACCTGGCTGGCTAATTGGAACCGCACCCCTTTGGGTTACACAAAAGTTTAATCCGAAAGAATACCTTGATATCTTTTACTTGGTAAACCAAAATGGAGAAATTATCGGAGAAAACGTGGGCTTAGGAGCTTACCTTTCTTCGATTGTGCAGTATTTTGAAGCGGGAACGACCTCTGTCACTTCAATATCAAGCTACGTTGACGAAAAGATTCCTCAAAGTTTTTACTCAATGCTCGTTCAAGCTAGCAAACCCTACAACGCACCTTCTTCTTACGTGTACAACGTGTTTAAGCCGCTTAACACGCCAAGCTTGAGTCTTGGTTCTAAACCCATAATCGTGTATATTGGTGCGGAGTACTGCCCGTATTGCGCAGCGGTAAGGTGGCCGCTTGTGCTCGCGCTTCTTAGGTTTGGAAACTTCTCAGGGCTTGAGTACATGCTTTCCTCTTCAACTGACTATTACCCGAACACGCCCACCTTCACCTTTGTGAATTCGAGTTACACCTCGCCGTATATAGTTTTTGAAAGCTTTGAATTTGAAGACAGAAACTATCAGCCTCTGCAGAGCGTGCCAGCAAACTACTCGGCGATTTGGCAAAGTGTTGCACAGGGTAGTATTCCGTTTGTGGACTTTGGAGGAAAGCTTGCGTTAATAGGCGCTCCTTTTTCACCAGCTTTGTTAAGCGGTTATAACTGGAGTGAAATCGTAGCTCAAGTAGAGCAAAACACCACGCTTGGCGCAACGAAGCCGCTGCAAACGCGATAACACGAGCGATTTGTAGCGTAGACGGAGGCAAGCCTTCTACGGTTTGTGGTTTCGTAAGTTCCGAGCAAGCCTTTGTGTTTTTGGTAAACACAATTCCTAGTAACACGCTTTTTACCCTGCACACTTTTCAAGGAGTCAAAACACTAAAAGCATCCGAGGTGAATAAACAAAAGTGTCCAAATCTCTTGTTGTGATTTTACTAACGCTTTTTTCGATTTACTTTTTGATCGTTTCCCTAAACCTCAAAGCGGTGTACTCGATCGCCGCTTTGTGTTCTTTTCTTTTCTGGAGCTTGCTACTTTACCTTCTACTTTCTTCCCCTTTAAAAAGTGCGTTCACACTCACGCTTAAAACCCTCAAAAGAAGAAGCGCGGTTTTTTGGGTTTTTCCGGTTTACTTAGCGGCACACCTTTTCGCTTATGGGTTTTTGCTAGAGACGCTTTTTAGCTATCGTTATGGCTTTATACCCACAAATGTTGTGTACGCTTACGTTTCGTACACCTACACCGCGTCAACTTTCGCGCTTTGGCGCGTTCTTTACTCTTTTGCTGTAAATCCCGTCGTTGTAGTTGTTTTGCCCAAAGGTTTTGGCGCAACCCTTTCGGTTTACTCGTTTTTTATTGGAATACTTGACGCCTTTCTCGTGAGCGCAAACATAGAAAGGATTCTAGAGCTTTCGTCACTCTGGAAAAAGAGGCTTTCAACACTGGGCATTCCGCTAGTAAGCGTTGTTTCTGGTTCTGGTTGCTGCATTTCGCTACCAAGTGTGCTTGCGGTCTTTTCACCAGCAATTCAAGCGCTTCTTGTTACAAGTGGCGGCGTGATTCTTGAAAACGCGCTTTACTTTGCTCTTCCCTTTGCGGTTGCGCTCGCTTTGTACTTTAACCTGCGCGCGCTTTATCCCAAACTCAAAGTAAATGTTTAATAGTTTAAGAAAAAACCAATTTTTCCCTAAATTTTTAAACCAAAATCGTTTTATTCTTTTTTGAGTAAAAACGCACATGAAAAAATTCGACCTAGTCATAATAGGAAGAGGAGCTGCGGCGTTTTCTGCGGCGATAAAAGCGAGCGAGCTATCACGCGGAAAGGCGAGTGTCGCAATGGTCGGAGTAGGTGCTCTTGGTGGAACGTGCGTGAACGTCGGATGTGTTCCCTCTAAGTATCTACTTGAAGCATCGTTTCGCTATTACAATCAAAGCGCTTTTCCCGGTGTCGACGTAAAGAGCGCTCAGCTAGATTTTTCAAAGCTCATGGAAGGGCTAAGAAGCTTTGTTGCCAAAGCGCGTGAAGAAAAGTACGTAAAGGTTATACAAAACTACCCCAACGTGGAGCTTATTGAAGGTAAGGCGCGTTTTTCCTCAAACGGAAGTGTACTCGTCGACGGAAAAAACGAAATACAGGGTAAAAACGTGATCATCGCGGTTGGCTCAAGGCCTAGCGCACCTCCTATCGAAGGGCTTGAAGATACGGGGTATATCACAAGCGACAGCGTTTGGCAAGCCACAAAAAAGCCTTCGTCACTTGCGGTGATAGGCGGTGGCGCAATCGGGCTTGAAATAGGCCAAGCTTTTCAGCACTTTGGCACACAAGTCACGGTGATAGAGGCAATGCCGAGAATACTTGCAAACACAGAGCGTGAAATCTCTGATACGCTCCAACAAAAGCTAGAAGAAGAAGGTATGAAGTTCTTTCTTAAAGCGAGGATTAGCTCGGTCAACAAAAAAGGAGAAAAAAAGCTGATCGAAGTTGTCACAGCGCAAGGAAAAAGCTTGGTAGAAGCGGAAGAAATTCTTGTCGCAACAGGAAGAGCTCCGAACACGCACGATTTGGCGCTTGAGGCGGTTGGTGTGGAAACCGACAAAAGAGGGTTTATAAAAACTGATTTGACGATGAAGACGAGCAACCCAAAAATTTACGCCGCTGGCGACTGCGTGTCTAAGCGCCTAATGCTTGAGACTCTTGCGGCAAGAGAAGGTGTCATCGCCGTATCCAACATATTCGGCGAAGAGCAAACGATTGACTACGATTCGGTTCCTTGGGCTGTGTTCACCAACCCTCAAGTTGCGTCAGTAGGGATGACCGAAGAAGAGCTCATGCAAAAAACCGGTGCTTGCTCGTGCAGGCTTGTGACGCTTGAAAACGTGATAAAGGCGAAAATCATAGGAGAAGAAGCTGGTGTTGTAAAACTTGTGATTGACCCAAGCACTCAAAAAGTCGCCGGGGTTCACGCGCTATCACCTTATGCGGCCGAGTTCATCATAGAAGGCGCGCTTGCGATAAAGCACGGATACACTCTTTGGGACGTAATAGACACAGTGCACATTTTCCCGACGCTTTCAGAAAGCGTAAAGCTTGCGGCGCAGGCTTTTCTAAGAAGCGTAGAGAGGATGAGTTGCTGTGTAGAATAGTAGCGGTGACGAGTTTGTCCTTTGAGCTTGATGAAATCGATTCGAAAATTATAGATTTACTTCAAAAAGATGGCAGAATGCAATACAAGCAAATCTCACAAATCGTAGGAGTGAGCATTCCAACCGTAAGAGAAAGGATAAAAAGGCTGAGCGAGCTTGGGCTCATCAAAAAGTTCACTGTTGTAACGGACTACACAAAGATCGCAGGAAGAGTGCGCGCAATTGTCGTGGCAAAGGTCATGCCGAATGTGCAAGAGCTAAGGGATGCGCTTGATTCAATTGATGAAGTAAGGGTGGCTTATCAAGTAGCAGGAGATAAGAGCATAGTGTTACACGTAGAGTCTGATGATTTGGAGCACCTAGACTTAACACTTAACAAACTTTACGAGCTAGGAGTAAAAGATGTGACGGTTTATGTGATAACAAGGGTTCTAAAAGAGGAATACGGTGCGATGGTTAAACCCAACGTTCCTTTGCAATATCGCTGTGCGTTCTGCGATTGTGTGATTTACGGAAAGCCCATTATCAAACACTACTATGGAGGAAAGTACTACTTTTCGGGCGAAGAGTGTGCAAAGGCTTTCAAAGAAAGGCTTGACAAAAAAATACAAAAGCAAACGCTTTAAAGAAGATCGCTTTTTCTCTTTAAAATGGTTGAAGAGTACGATTTGGTGCTAAAGAACTGCAGGGTAAAGGGAAAAGGTGAGCGCGTAACAATCGCAATAAAAGATCGCAGGATTGCGCAAATTTCGGAATCACTAGTAAGAGGAAAAGAAGAAATCGACGTTGAAGGAAGACTTGTTCTTCCCGCTTTTATGAACATGCACACACACCTTGATTCAGCGCTTACTCTTGGCAGACCTCGATACAACGAAAGCGGAACGCTTTGGGAAGGAATCAGAATATGGGGCGAGCTAAAGCGCGAGCTCACAAAAGAAGACATTCTTACAAGAGTGGAAAAGGTGGCTAAATGGTGTGTCGCAACGGGGACACTTTGGGTGCGCACAAACGCGGACTGCACGCTTGAGTCTCTTGTCACAGTAAAGGCTCTTCTTGAAGCGAAAAACAAGCTTTCTGAGCTACTTGACATTCAGGTCACCGCTTTCCCTCAGGATGGAATACTCACCGACCCGAAACACCCAGAGTTGCTCGAGAAGGCGCTTGAGTTAGGCGCGGACAACGTTGGTTTGATACCTCACAACGAGTGGACGCGAGAAGAAGGGGTGAAGTCGATTGAAATCGCGTTTGAGCTCGCAAAAAAGTACGACAGGCGAATAGACGGTCACATAGACGAAACCGACGACCCTTCTTCTAGATACCTTGAGGTTGTTGCGTCACGCGCCGTAAAACAGGGGTGGATTGGAAAGGTCGCCGCAGGACACGTCACCGCAAGTCACAGCTGGGATGCGGCTTATAGATACAGGATTCTCGACCTTTTAAAAAGAGCGGGCGTGACGATTGTGGCAAATCCGCTTGTCAATGTTCATTTGCAAGGAAGGTTCGACCAGTATCCAAAAAGAAGGGGAATGGCCCCGCTCAAGCAGTTTGCGCACAACGGCGTGAACGTCGCCTTGGGACACGACGACATAATGGACCCTTGGTATCCACTTGGGATTGGAAGCATGATACAAGTGCTGTTTATGGCGGTTCACTTAGACCAGTGGACTGGGATTAACGAGCTTTCTCAAAGCTTTGAGCTTATCACGCACAATGCGTCAAAATGCTGGGGAAACGAAAAAGAGTATGGAATTGAAGTCGGAAAAAGAGCGAATCTTCTTGTGATGAACGCAAAGAGCGAGCTTGACGTTTTAAGAGAAGTGGGCTTGCCGCTTTACGTCGTAAAAGACGGGACGATTGTCGCAAAAAACTTGGATAGAAGGTTTTCTGAGGTGCTTTACAACGGTCGTTGGGAGAAGCTTAGCTTCTTTTAGCTTACTCTGGTGGGATTTCTCGAAACGCTAGCTCAACTCGGATTCCCTGCGCGGCTCTCACCCTTCTTATAACTTCGTAGAGTGCGAGCGCGACGATGGGTATTGCCGCGATCGTCGAAAGATTCACAACAAGGTTTCCTGAAAACAAAGCGGAGCCAAAACCTTGGGAGCTATAGGTCGCAACACCATACGTAATGAGCAAACCACTAGCCGAAAGTAGCACAACACAAGAAATAGCACCAAGCGTGGCGAACAGCTTTTTCGAACCACTTGAAAGCGAAATTATCTCTCTTTTTGCGATTACGATCGCAGAAATCGCCGCAAGGAGATAAGCCCAAAGCATAAAGTTTATTCCGTATTGAACAATTCCGTTTGTGGAAAAGCCGAGATAAATTTCTGCATAATCGAAAAATGCGGTGATCGCCGCGATCACAAGCGCAGATACGTAAGGCGAATGAAGCTTTGGGCTCACCCTAGCAAAAGAGCGAGGCGCAAGACCGTCGAATGCCATCGCAAAAAGAATTCTAGATGGAATTGCGATGTCGATTATGCAGTAAAGCACGTACCACGTGAGCGAACCCAAAACCACGATAAATAGTAGTGCTGGCGAGTTTAGGAAAATCAAGCTCACGTAAGAAAGAAGAGACGTTGGCGCAATCGGAATTCCTCCACTAGAAGAGCTCCAGCCGTTTACACTCGTGTAGTCGTAAAACGCTTCGCCTATGTAGTGCTGTAGCTGGAACGCAAGTAGTGTTCCCAAGGCGGAAGCCACCAAATAAGAGTAAAGAAGCCCAGCTTTTAACCCCCTTTCAGGCCTTTTCACCTCACCTGCAAAGTAAATTGGCGCGTTGTTGTACAGGTAGAAGAAGCCCATGATCGTGGCCATAAGAACTAGTGTTGAAGTTAGGTCAAAGTGCGTTTGAGCGGTTGTGCCAGAAAGCGAGGAGTAGCTCGGTCCTCCAAACTCGGAAGATAGCGAATTGAAAAGCCTTTCGTATCCAGCTTGGCCACCGATAGAAAAAACCGCGATTAGCATCACAAGGGTTGAAACAAGTTGCAGAATGGTCATCCCAGAAATTATTCTCGCAAACCAAGAGGTTCTTGAGACAACCACGAGTGTAGAAAGCGCGATTATCGCAAGTGTGACTACAAAAAACAGAGGAGACGTGAAATTCTGATAGCCGAATGCGTTACCCAAGCTAATAAGGGAAGGGTCGTGAAGGGAAACGCCCAAAGCTTGTAACGCAGGTGATACCACAAGTGGAAGCTCCGACTGAGCAAGAACCGCCGTACCAGTTGTGAAAACAAAGATTGTGGCTATCGCTTGAATCATGCCCCATCGAGCGCCAAGTATCCTTGACACGTAGATATAGTCGCCCGCAGAACGCGGAATGAGTCTTGAAAGATAAAAGTACATAAGAACCACGGGCGTCATAACAAGCGCGCCAAGCGCAGTAGCAAGCGTCCAGTCTGCGCCTGCTAGATAAGGCGCAAAGATCAAGGGATAGGTTATCCCAGCCGCAGGACCCAAATACGAAAAGTTCATCGAAAACGCATCGAGCGCGCCAATTTCCTTGACAAGTCCCGTCGACTCTCTCACAAATGGTTTTGCCGACATTTGCAAACTTTACAAACGCAAAAATAAAAAGTTTGCGAAGACTATCTTCGAAAAGAGTGAACGAGCTTTACTACTTCTGAAACAACTCTTGGGTCGGCGTTTGGCGGAACACCATGACCCAAGTTGAAGATGTACCCCTTGACTCCTCTTGAGTCTTCCAAAACGCGTTTGGCCATTCTCAGAGCAAGCTTTGTTGGCGCAAGAAGAGAAGACGGGTCTAAGTTTCCTTGTAGCGCAAAGCTTTCACCAAGTATTGAGTGCGCTTCTTTTAAGCGAATTCGCCAGTCGACCGAAATCACCTCTGCTTCCACTTTTCGTAAGACGCTCAAAAGTCCGGCGGTGCACGTTCCAAAGTAAATCCTTGGTACTCCTTTGACAGAGCTTAAAACGCTTTGAACGTGTTCTAGTACATATTCTTCAAAGTCAAAAGGAGAAAGCGCTCCGACCCAGCTATCGAAGATTTGCACCGCGTCAACCCCCGCTCCAACTTGTGCTTTAAGGTGGTTTGCAACAAGACGCTCAATTTTTTCAAGTAGCTTGTGCCAAGCCACTTTGCTTTCGTAAAAGAAGCTCTTGGTGCTCTCAAAGTTTCTTGAGTATTTTCCTTCTATAAGATAAGTCGCAAGCGTAAAAGGCGCCCCGGTAAAGCCTATCACGGGTAGTTCTGGTCTTCTTTTTTTGATAAGCCTTATTTGTTCAAGTATGTAGCCTTCCTCTTCGATTTTGTGGACGTCAAAGGAGTCCACGTCGGCTGGAGTTCTCACAGGCTTTTTTGTGACAGGCCCAACTTCTTCTTTTATGCTCACTCCCCAAGCTTTAAGAGGAAGAATTATGTCAGAAAAAACTATCGCCGCGTCAAAACCAAACCTTTCGACGGGCTCAAACACAACTTTTAGCGCAAGCTCAGGCTTTTTGATTATCTCAAGAAGCGTGTGGTTCTTTCTGATTCTTCTATAACCTGGTAGGTAGCGACCGGCTTGGCGCATGAACCAAACTGGTGTCACATCGACGTCTTTTCCGTAACACGCTCTTATGAAGTTCGATTTCACAAAAGTTAAGAGTGTTGACTCACCAAAAAGCGTTACAAAATTAAAAATAGCGGCTTTTAAAAATCTCGCAGATCGCTCGAAAAGCTTTGAGCGGAACTTTTGCACCAGCAAAGCGCGCGGACGCCTAAGTGACCACGCAGTAGGAATGAGATTGGTGTAAGAGGCACAAGGTTTTCACGTTAAAGCTAACAAAAAGCTATACGCTATTTTTCAAGCGTGTTGAGCAAAGTCACTTCAAAGCTGTGAAGAGGTTTTCCGCTCTGCACAATCGCTTTGATCACATTTTGAGTGTTTAGATCTTTTTCAGAGATTACGACCACATAACCGCTTTTCAAATCCGCTTTAACGCTTTTTACTCCTTGAAAGCGTCGAAGGGCGTTTTCAATAGTTCTAACGCAAAGTGCACAAGTCATGCCACGAACGTGAAACACGTATTCTCTCAATTTTTGTCACTTTGGTAAACTATATACCCTGCGAGTCCAACTGCTGCCAGAGCCAAAACAATAGTAAGGAGTGATTGCTTGAAAAACACGCTGATCACGCTCCCAAATACTAACAGAAAAACTGGTAAGCCGCAACACAACAGAGCAAAAACAATAGGCAAAAAAGACCAAAGGGATGAATCTTTTTTGTTTTGTGTCACGCTCCACACCTTCGATATTGGTAAAGCAAAAATCCTATGAATTTCTTTTGCTTTAACTTTTGAAGATACCATTCAAAATTTTTGAAGAAATTAAAAATCTTTTATCATTTGTAATTTTTTGTGAAATCTTTTGGCTCAAAATTTTTATAGTTGAACGCAAATCATGCATTATGGAAACCACTAAAACACTCAAAATGTTCATTGCTGGTGAATGGGCGGACTCTCAGAGTGGTGAGTTCAATGTTACAAGCCCAGTGGACGGAAAAGTGATTTACAAGGTTCCACGTGGCACAAGGGAAGACGCAAAAAGAGCGATTGACGCCGCGTATGAAGCAAAAGAAGAAGCACGTAGAATGCCTGTTTACGAAAGAGCAAAGCTCTTACACAGAGTAGCACAAATAATAAGCTCAAGAAGAGAAGAGCTTGCAAGGCAGCTTTCGATAGAACAAGGAAAACCTTATGCAACAGAAGCTTTGCCTGAAATAGACGAAACCGCGGAAAATTTCAGAATAGCAGCAGAAGACATAAAAAGACTTGATGGTAGAATCATGCCTTCTCGCGATCCGCAAAAACTCATACTCATCAGCTATGAACCGTACGGTGTGTTTAGCGTGATAACCCCATGGAATTATCCTTTTCTAATACCCTCAGAATACATAGCACCTGCACTTGCCGCAGGAAACACCGTTGTTTTTAAGCCTTCAAGTTACGTGGTTGGTAGCGCGGCAATGCTTGTTGAGTGTATTCAAAGCGCAGGTTTTCCACCAGGCTTTGTGAATCTCGTTTTTTCCGATGGCGATTTTACAGGAAGAGAAGAGGTGGGTGACGAGCTTGTCACCAACTCGAAAGTTGCGGGCGTGGGGCTTACGGGTCACTCTAGCACCGGAGAGATTGTGAGTAAAAGAGCTGGGATGAAAAAGCTTTTGCTTGAATGTGGTGGTCTTGGGCCACTTATTGTGCTTGACGATTCCGACTTGGGAAGAGCCGCATACGCCGCAGCGCTTTCTAGCTTTTCAAACGCGGGTCAAGTGTGCTGTGCGGCTGAGCGGGTAATTGTTCACGAAAGAGTTTACGAGCAGTTCGTAGAAAGACTGGTTTCAGAAGCCAAAAAGTGGAAGTTAGGCAACCCTCTTGAGGAAGGCGTTATGGTCGGTCCTATGAACAACGAACCGACGGCATCCAAAGTGGACGAGCACATAAAAGACGGTTTGAACAAAGGAGCAAAGGTTTTACTAGGCGGTAAAAGAGCCGAAGGTTTTCCCACAAGGCTTTACTACGAACCAACTGTGGTCGTGGACGTCACGCGTGACATGCTATTTAACCAAGATGAAACATTTGGCCCAGTCGCACCCGTTATGATGGGTTCAAGCGATAGCGAAATTCTTGAAATCGCAAACAGCACAATTTACGGCTTACAAGCGGCGGTTTTTACAAGGGATATCGGAAGAGCCTTTCGATTTTCAAGGGAACTAAAAGCAGGACAGGTGCTTATAAACGAATCCACGCTGTACTGGGAGCCTCAAGAGCCTTTTGGCGGAATTGGCGGAAAGAAAAGCGGTGTCGGAAGGCTTGGTGGTGTGTACACGATATACGAAATGAGCAACATAAAAACCGTGGTGATACACACAATCACAAATTCTCCCTAATAGGAAGTTTAAATCGCATTAGCTATCGCTTTTTGAACTCAACGATCACGCTATTAGCGTGAAAATTTGTGTTCAATCGAAATTCGTTGCTTTTTGTCGTGGGTTGTTATAGAACCATTGCATGGGAGGTGGTTCGATATTAATTTGCCACATCAAAGCTATCAACTCTCCCATGTGGTAAAGCTGTTCGGTGAAAGATTGAAAGAGGCATTCCTCGACACTTAGCTCAAATTGTTCACCGCTTTGAAGCTTTAGTGTGACCTTTTTACTAAGTGTTTTGTCGTCCAGAGTGAACAAAAATCTCCTTGTTTTCGCTTCTACTTCGTTGAGGTGAGCTATGACTTCGTCCATGCTTTTGTATTCAGACCATTTTCTTCTTACGTATTTGTGTAATTCGCCAGGTATTACGTAATTCACAATCCAGTCTTCATTGTCGATCATGTGTAAAACGATGTTCTTCATAGAGTAAAAACTAGCCTCTCTGTTCTTTTCAACCTCGCTCCATGGTAGTGTGGCTAGCTTTTCCACAAATTTGCGCCTCACTGTTGCCGCGTATTCGTAAAGCTCAAACACGGAAAACACAAACTGTTTAAAAACTGGGTTGACTAAAATCCTTCGAAAAATTAACCATCCGTTCCTAAAATAGGGCAGTTTGAGTGATGTGTGGTTTGGGCGGCCCATTGTAAAAGAGGTATTATCGCGTTACGTAACGACTTTCCGCTTTGTGTTAAGCTGTAGTGTACGCGTAAAGGCGCCTTTTCACTTATGTTACGTTCTATAAGACCCATTCTCTGTAGCTCTTTGAGTGTGTCCGCAAGCGATTTTGGGCTTATTCCCTCAAGCTCTCGAAGAATTTTGTTGTAATTCGCCTTTTCGTGAATTCCTATCTCGTTGAGCACTAACAAAGACCATTTTTTGGTCACGTTTGCGATTATTCCTTGAAGAGGACAGCTCACATTTTTTCTTGTTTTGCGTTTGGGCATATGTTGATTATTCTCAAACCGAGTTTTTTGGTTTGTGTTGTTTGCGTGAAAGCCTTCGATTGTTAAACTTTTTAAAACCTAAAGCTGTGGAATAAAAGGTGTTACAAATGTCCATAAAAGGATACTTGAGGCATTTCATAACGCCGATACTTATTGCGGTGACGGTGTTGTCACTAGTGTACATTTCGATATTCGTGCTTAAAGTTGTGCCACTGAAGTACACCGAGGCGGTTTACGTGGTTATCACGCTTTTACTTGGGTACTATTTGGTTTCAGCGTTTTCAAACGTAGTCGGGAAAGCTGTGAACAAGCTCTATGGTCCCAAAAAAGCGAGTGTCGCCAAAACCACGCTCAAATACATAGGTTATATCGTTTTAGCTTTTGCGGTGTTAAGAATTTTGGGTGTGAGCGGTGTGGCTTTGCTTGCTGGAGGTACGTTCGGGTTTCACTCTACGTAGGCATACGTAGGTATGCGTCCGCATGCCTGTCGTATGCGTAGCAGAGCTTGGGCTTCACAGCATCATATAGGAACCTCACGAGTTCATTGGCCCCCTTCACCTCCGCCCCTGTCAGGACGCACCCACCCAGGAGGAGGGAGGGTAGGACTGTGTGATCCCACCACTCCCGCCGCTGGGAAGCGCCCTCCATCCTCAGTTTGATGTATTTCCTCCCACCAACCCACTTCTCGGTGTAGCCGAACCTGAGGCGCATGTACAGGTTTATGGCCGCATTGAGTTGTCTATTAATTCGGAGACCGCACTCTCCGCACACGAAGACGTCCGCCCCATTCAGGTCTTGATTGTGCCACCCACACCTAGAGCAGAACGACGAGCTACCATAAGGGTCGAGCTCCTTCACCCCGGCCTCACCCAGTCTTTCTTCAAGTATCCTCGTGATGGAGCGCCAGTCGCTTCTCGAGATTCTGCGGTTCCACAACCGTGAGCGTGTGTACATCCTCTCTTTGGAAAGCTCCTCCAAACCCACGGAGCCACACACGGATTGAATAACACGCGCGATTTCGAGCTGGTGTTTTCCCGCACGGTTTCTTTCCCTCCTCGAGTACTTTGAAAGAACCCTCCTCGCTCTTTTCGAGCGTGAAGCCTTCCTCTGCACACTTCTTCTCTTCTCGAAGGATGAGATGTGCACCGACGCAAGCTTCGAGGTGTCTATCCGAATCCACCCTGTTTCAGGTGAGTAGCCGTCTAGGGAAAGCAGGTTGAAGTCCCACGCCACACTGGGGTTGCCGCCTTGGTTCCCATCCCCGTAGTGCACTGGCAGGTGCACCTTCTCAGGTGTGATTATGGGCTCACCCAACCCAGCGGATGACACCTCGCTTGGTAGCTTGAAGTACCTCTTTGAGAGGTCGAGGAACACGTATTCACCCGGTTTAACTGTGAGCCTGAGCTTTTCACCCTCTAGTTTGATGAGTGTCTGCTTGGCTCTGGCGAAGAGTCTGCGGGCGACGGGCCTCCTCCTCTTTCTATAACCCTTAACATAGTTTTTCCTCCAGGATTTTAGTATCGAATAAGCTGTTTTTATCGCGGAGTCCACCCAGTGCGCGGCGTAGGGCCAGTCCACGAGAAGACGGTCCCTGAGCTTCCTTCTGTACTCCTTGCTGTGGATATCCACCTTGTATTTGGGTAGGAGTCTCCACTGCTTCTTTCTGGGTAGCTTCCTTTTTTCCCACTCTATTTTGCCCCAGAGCTCTTCGAGTATTTGGTTTACTAGGTCCCTGTACGCTCGTAGCAGTAGTTGGAGCTCCTCTCTACATTCATGTTTGAGCGAATAGCTCTTCAGCACGCTTCACAACCTCCCTGTGCTTACGGCTTCTCATCCCATACATTCTACCCGAGAAGTGGGATATTATCGTGACTAGGTCTTCGACCAGTTCTTGCTGAGGGGATTTGATCTCAACGTGATTCAAAACTTCGATTGTTGTCCCGTGGGCTTCGAACACTCTTTGCAGGGTGTCGAAACCAAATCTTGTGAGCCTGTCCTCATACAATACCACAACTTTATCCACTTCGTTGTGTAGCACCCGGTCGAGAAGCCTCAGGAAGCCTCTCCTCTTCTCGTTTAAACCTGAGCCTATATCGGTAACCACTTCTTGCACCCCCCTCTGCCTCAAATATTCAACCTGCCTCTCCAAGTCGTCTCTCTGGGTTGGTGATGACACCCTCGCGTAGCCTATTATCGACCTTATCCCACGCTCACCCTGCAGCCTCCTTATCTCGGATTCGGGTATCCTCCTCCTTCCCCCCAGAGTCCTCACAACCCTGATTTTGCCTTGCTTGTCCCACTTCTGGATGGTCCTTGGGTGGAGGCCGAGGAGCAAACAGGCTTCTTTAAGAGTGTACAGACGTTCTGGCACGCCTATCTTACTACAAACACCTATTAAAACCTATGTATTTTGAAACTGTTTTAAACGGCGGTTTGGTGATTGGTTTAGCTGGGCAACAAGTTTTTTCGAACGTGCTTGCTGGTCTTCTTTTGTTGCTTTCAAGACCATTTGAGGTAGGGGACAGGATAACCGTGACCACATGGCAGTACGGTGCGATTTTACCTAGTTACCCTCCAAAGTACTTTTCGGACGACCTGCTTTACCCTGGTTTTACTGGTGTGATCAAAGACATATCGCTCAACTACACCCTTATAAAAACGGATCAGGGTCCTCTTGTCAAGATACCGAACAACATTTTGATTCAAGCTGCGTTTATAGTGCACGGCGTTGACAAAAGATGGGTGAAGACGCGCTATGAAGTGAGCAAACCCATAGATATAGATCACCTTCTTGACGTGGTACGTGAAGTCGTCAGGAAAAATGAATGGGTGGTCGACCCAGAAGGCGCGCGCATCACAATTCAGAACGTCACGCCCACATCCATTGTTTTGGCGATAGACGCGTTGTGTAAAGGCGAACTCGAAGACCCACCGAGAAGCTCTCTTCTTTATGAACTAGAAAGGGCTATAAGCGGTACCAAACACCAGGTAACCACAATGCACTAAGTCTCATGGACGCGCACCGCAGATAACACTATCAGAAAACACTACGTGTGCTCACATCCACCTTAAGTAGCTATTAACCAGACGCTACCATGCAAACATCATCTTTTTAAATTTTAATTATTGATGCCTTATTGCCTAGGCATATTGAATGTAAACCGCACAATTGATCCCGCATTTTGTAGCATATTATCTCCGCTTTGTGGTTTCAAATAAAACAAAGTTGCTATAGAGGTTATTGTGACACTTTTAAAAATGCTCATAGCTGGTACTACAGTAGTGTTTGGACAACATCCTCAGGTGTGAGCGTTTGAATAAGATCGCCGATTATGCAGATGCTATTCTATGGCCTTGTGAGCGTATACAGGGTAAAAAATAAGACATGAACGCAAGGAGGAAGCCTGTGGCCATAAAATAGGAGTTCAGGTTGTTGGTGAACCCAGAGAAGATGAATAGGAGTCCGTTGATGCCTGCGAAGAGCACTGAGACAAAGCCAGACACAGATGTGACGATTACAGGCGCTTTTTTAGTGATAAACGAGGTCACTAGGTCTACGATTGAAAGAAATAGTATTAAGTAGCCCATCATCATATGAATCATAAGTAAGCCGCCACCGCTCTGCATTAGACTCATCATTGCACCCATCACTCCAAAGAAGCCTTGGGCTTGGGTTGTGCTAGGGAAGCTCACAAAAAGATTAACCCACATGCCAGTCAAAAACTGTAAGATTAGAAAAACCAGTGTAATAATTACAAGCGCTTCAAGCATAGCATTCATACCCCTGTGTCTTTGAACGCTAGTTGAACTTTGGTCAATAGCATTTTGTTGTGCCCACATTACTACTTAGCCACCTATTTTAAGTACACCATCAATTTAAACATACTTACATTTCCCACCAGAGAATAGGAATTGTGTTTAATTTTCTGGAATTTCCCCTTGATGGATGTGTGTCTATGTTGATGAAGGTTCGATGAATGTGTAACCAAAGTGTGAAACCTCATAATCGAACACTATCCATATTTGTTCAATGTCATCGCCCAAGTATTACTCGCAAGAGATATTCCCGTGCAACATACGGGGTAGGGGGTCGTTTGGGTTATCGTTGCTTCTATTGCCTGTAGCGAAACCTCGGAGTGATTGTACTCGATCGTGGCCTTACCAGTAGCATAGCCCACTATAAAAAGCGCACTGTACACGCCCTCTAACCGCTTGACCCCCTCTTCAAGTCGTTGGGGGCAGTCTGGGCAGCCGGTTACGTTGCTTGTGCAGGGTTTTCCACACTTCCCACAATCTATTAGTAAAACAACCCGTTGCACACTTGTAGTTATGCGGCTACTTATGGTAGATTCCGTGAGAGTATTAGTGTGAATCGATAAAAGCGCTATAATCACTGTGATTGAGGCGATTATTACTGCGTAAACCACACCGCGCCAACCCCTCCTATGGCGAGTTATCGAGGAGTGTCTACCTCTTGGTTTCATGCTGATTACCTCCGAGGTATAAAGCGAGAAAGCATGCCCACTCTGTAGCGGATACGACTTCGACACCCCGCACTCGATCTTACTCCGCTGTGATGTACCCATAGGACATATACGCACCACAATGGAAGATGTATGTTCCAGGAGTGGGTGCAAAGATTTCGACGTATTTTGTAGCCCCAACTGGGACATTAACCACCGCGTTCCCCCCGTGTACACCTAACCCCTGAAAGATTGTCTCCAAGGCGCAACCGCCCAAGTTGTCTGTTAGAGCAATCACAACTATTCTATCAGCTGGGATGGTGAGGTTATCGGGATAGTAGGCATACGGATAACCCGGCTGCCCTTCAACGATATGGTAGACTGGCGTGCCAGGTGGTATCTGGCTCTGACTGATGACCCCTGAGTTTTGAGGGTTGTCAAGCAAGAAATATGTGATGGACGCTATCACAGCAACCACAATCACAAACGCGACCACTGTATCTATAGTTCTGGATCTTCCTTTGGTTACCTTTTTGTAAAGTTTGCTTGGTTGCTGGCTTCCTTGAATCTTCATAGAACTAGACCTCCATAGTTTTGAACGAAGTAGAGTAAGAGGTAAGAGCCGCTGATGATGAACAACCCTCCGGTCACCCACTGTAGGTATGCTCCCAAGCGGCGATAAAACCGGGTAATGGTATTTCTCCCGATGGTGAGCATCAACATAAACAAGGCTGCGATTGCAACTCCATAAATGAATACTGCTACTCCAGCCAACCAATACACGCCTGAAGCTAGGGGTATCAGCACAATCCCGAGAAAGATGGGTAGCGTGCAGGTGTGCGAAGCCGCACCGTAGGAGACACCAAAGAGGTAGAGAGTAGTCGCCTTTGAATTAGATGTATGTGAGTTTGCTTTAATTGTTATGGCGTTGTAGTAGCGATTGGCGGGATTGATTTGTTCTAACTTCCAAAGGAAGCCTATGCTTCGACCAGTAAAGACGATATAACCTAAACCTAAGAAAATCGCACCGATGGCGGGGATAATATAGATCAAGTAATTATAGACAAGTACACCTATCCAACTTACTAGGATGCTCGCAAATGCGTAGAATGTAAGGATTCCTAGTACGAGCAAAACGCTCGTTTTTAGCACTCGACGACTAAAGTGGTGTACCATTGAATTTTCTTCTTCACTTCTAGCACCATCGACAACTCTTGAGTCATTCGTTGTTCTTGCATCACCTTGCGTTCCTATAAAATACGTCAAGAACGTAGGTGTCAGGGCTATGCTACACGGTGAAAAGAAAGAAGTAGCACCACCTACCAACGCAAGTCCGAGTAAGAGGTAGGGTGGCAAAATTTTTGTAGTCGCGCTCTTAGCGAACAGACCGCCCACGTCGTGAGTGTACACGTAGTGTCCTCCGATAAACAGGAGTACAAGGAGTGCTACCGAGAAAACTGCGGTTAGCAGGCTACGTACATGAGTAGAGGGTAGCCGTGGATTCGATGACGATGATGGTAGCTTAGCGGGGGAGCCATCAGTATTCACGCATGTAAAGCGCGTCGACATCGATGACCACTTCGAATCGTTCGATGATGCGGGGGTGTGGTTAGTTGTCATTTTGAATCACCTCATAGCCTAGCTCTACTATTCTTCTCATTATTTCGTCCTTGAGCACGTCTCCATCTCGATAAAACACCACGACTTCCTTCGATTGGGGGTCAATCTCCAGATAGGACACAGCGTCAAGCCGAACCACAGCTTCCTCAATCCTTGATATGCACTCGTCACAGTGGATTCCAGGAATCCTTAGAACGAGCTTACTTTCGGTTTCTTTGGATTTGGTGTGTTCCTTTCTGTTTTCTTGGATTTTTTTACCTCTACTTCTCATTTTGGTCAAGAGTCGTCCGAGTGTTGAGGCGGTTTTCACCCCGAACGAATTAAGGATCACGGTGGTCACGCTCAACACCATTGCGGCCATCGCCCAGATGGGTTGAACAAGACCAGTCGCTGCAAGTGGTATACCTACGCCGTTAAACGAGAAGGCGAGCGCCAAGTTCTGCTTGGTCTTCCGATAACTATTTCTCCCAATCTGGATAGCGTCGATCACCTTGTTCAAATCACTTCCAGTGATGATCACATCGGCGGATTCGATGGCGATATCCGTACCAGCGCCAAGCGCGATTCCCACGTCAGCCTGCATCAGCGCGGGGGCATCGTTTATGCCGTCGCCCACCATTATCACTCTGTGACCTTCAGCCTGTAGCTCCCTTACCTTATCCGCCTTCTGGTCGGGAGTCACCCGTGCGTAGAATCGCCCTATACCGACGCTTTCAGCCACCGCTTTGGCTGTCCTCTCCGCGTCTCCAGTGATCATAATAGGTGTGAGGCCAAGCGCCTTTATTTTGGCCACAACATCCGCAGCCTCCTTCTTAATGGTGTCCGCAACCCCTACCACTCCCATGAGCTTTCCGTCAAGCGCAACACCGAAAACGGTCTGACCTTTCGCCTCCATAGCCAAGACTTCATCCACTATTCTAGTATCGATGAACACACCCATGTCTTGTAGAAAGTCGAGTTTGCCCACAAATATCGGCTTACCACTAAGCTTAGCCCTTACACCCGCGCCAGACACCTCCTGAAAATCATTCACTTGTTCCAAGAAAATTCCTTGTTCACGTGCGGCTTCGACAACGGCTTTTGCAAGCGGATGTTGAGACAAAGCTTCTACGCTGGCCGCAAGCGCAAGCACTTCCCTTTGCGACACACCTTCCACTGGTAGAACGCGCACCACGCTTGGTCTACCCACCGTGATTGTGCCAGTCTTATCGAAGACCACCGTGTCCACTGATTGTAGCACGTGAAATGCTTCAGAACTTCTAAAAAGTATGCCCCTTTCCGCGGCTAATCCGCCACCCCTAATCATCGCAATCGGTGTGGCCATTCCGAGTGCACACGGGTAACCCATCACAAGCACAGAGAGAGCCGCGAAAGCGGCGCGCTGCAGGTTGGGCGCACCAGTAAGCGCCCAAGCTCCCAAGCTCCAAGCTGTGAAACCCGCGACCGCGGCGAGTATAACCCCCGGCACAAAGAAGCGTAGCACCCTGTCGAGTAGTTGCAGGATTCCTGGCTTCATCGCTCTTGCTTCCTCAATGTATTCGGCTACACGTTGCAAGAAGCTTTCGCTACCAACCTTGGTCACACGGATAACAAGGCTTCCATTTGTGTTCACAGACCCCCCTACAACTTCGTGTCCCACCCTCTTCTCCTGCGGGATGGGTTCACCTGTTACTATGCTTTCGTCAACCGCTGACACCCCTTCTACAACGACGCCATCCACGGGGATGGCTTCCCCTGGCCTTACGCGCACCAAATCTCCCTTCGACACCTGTTGAACTGGAATGGTCATTTCTTTTCCATCACGGATAACCCTAGCGGTCTGAGGCTGTAGCGAAAGAAGTCTCTTTACGGCTTGAGAGCTCTTGGTTCTCACTAAGAGCGAGGCGTACCCACCTAGTAAGTGGTATGAAACGATGAATACCGAGATCGCGAAAAAGTCTGGTGCTGGGAAGCGCTTGTCGACGAACAGTCCTATGAATCCCCCTATCAGCCCTCCGAAAGCAGCTAGCTCCATGAGCACGTGCTGGTTGAGGATGAGCCTTCTGAGTGAGTGGTACGCCATCTCCAATATCGGGAAGCCGAAGCCGAAAACGTTACTCAGAGCGAGAGCGATCATCCCAACACGCATCCACGTAGGCATTGGGCGTGCCACACCCAGCCAGTAGAGCGACATGATTCCCAGCGCAGTGAATGTAAGAGTGGCAGAACCCAGAAGCCTGTTTCGCGCACCCCTCAACTCTTTTTCCTCTTCTTCAAAGCTTCTCACCTTATCTGGGTCCCTTACCGTGTACCCAAGACTTCGAAGCGTCTCGTCCAGCTGCCAGCCCTCAACCTTAGAAGGATCAAACTCAACAAGCACCTCTTCGTGTGCAAGGCTCACGTTCACACTCAAAACCCCCTGTTGTCTTTCGAGCGCCTTTGTGATATTACTGGCGCAAAAAGAGCAGTGCATACCGCCGATCTTAACTTGGTGTTTCGCTTTTACTGACAGCTCGCTGCCACCCCCCTCGAGAATGTGTTTACATAATCTGTTTACGCATCGTAACCAGCATCGGTAATCGCTTGTCTCAGCTTATCGACATCGGTTATCTCAGGATTATACTCGACAATCGCTCTGCGCTTATTGAATTCAACTGAGGCTGAAGATACTCCATCAAGGAGGCGTAGCGCACTCTCTATACTCTTGGCGCAACCTTCACAGTGCATGCCCCGCACCTTTATTATGGCAACCTTCTTATTTACACTCATTTCCCAGTCGCCAACATAGTATGGCGACAAAACTATTTAAACTATAAAGTTTATAGTTAGTTACTAACTATACACAATTATACCAACTATGTGATGATATACCTACAGCCAACCAGTTGTACAGAAAACGTTTTCAATGGTTTCCACAATCCAACCTTCCACACTGCGCCAATCTGATAAAAAGCAACAATTGCCCATATACACCTATTCAGGATTAAACCCCCAACTATTTACCATAGACGAAAATAAACAGATTGCACACTATAGCCCTCCATAAAGCGTAAAAATACATTCACGCCCTCTATCTGACCAATATGGTCAAAACCCTGCGAATGATCACTCATCGTGCCGAGTAGACTACCCCTAAAAAAGGTGGGATACTAACACTGACAGATAACCTGGTGTTCCTGAGTGAATCAAGCTTTTAGCTATTTTAGACAAGTAGATGAGTTGATGGGTTAAGCTCTGCTACCTTAGAAGAATAGATTGAGGGTCATGCCTCGGTTTCGACTCCGTCGAAGTGTTCGCCCAATGAACCTAGCAGACGCAGTGTGGTCATCTACTCAGTCCAACTACTGGTTCAGAAAATCTCACCCATGTCGACTCCGTTCAACAATAAGTGGCCACGGACTTCACACGCCCTTTTCAAGGTCTGGGTCACATAGCAGTCAGCAGAAGCCTTCAAAGCCAGCTCCCTTATCACATCCAGCTTCTCTGGGCTCTGGATGAGTACAGTGTACTCAAGCTTCTTTAGGCTCCTCGGCCTGGTCACCCTGAAGTCGCCGTTTATCTCTATTCTCAATGATTCAAGCCTGATCCCTGATGCGGCGGCGTGTTCGGCGTAGTGTACACACTGGCAAAGGCCCAAGGCGGATATAAAGTACTCTAGCGGGCTTGGACCATTCTCATCGGCAGACCAAGAATGCGGGTTTCTACCCCTAGCTGTGGATGCCAGGTCGTCGAGTTTGTCCACCACAACTTTCACCTTCGCAGATACCTCCGTCCTATCGGCTTCCTCATATTTCTTAAGTCTCTCACGCATCTTGTCAGCGAATCCAGTGGAAAAGGAAACCATAATCTGACACTCCTATTGTCGATTTATCCTGTGTTTTTCACACTCTACGCGATACGGCGTATCCGATGAACACGCCCCACAGCAAACCATATACTAGGTGTGCCACGAGGAAGGCGCCGGCTATTGGTCCCATCATCGGTATAAGCTTAGACTGAACCGTTGGCGCCACGGCGGATATGGGCACGCCTTTCGCGGCGGCAATCGGCGCGGCTATTGCGACCACCATAGCATGCGGCATCACGGCTAGAAGTACTGGGAGGCCGAAAACCAGCCATACGAGGAAGCCAGCTAGGAGGCCGATGTAAGCACCACGCTTAACGCTGTCTATGAACAGAAAACGTTTAACACCGAAGCTTATCGCGGCGAGTATAAGCCCAATCACCACACCGTCAACTAGGTGAAGTATTAGGCCCCCCATCGCGGTCGCAATACCCCCAGTTGGGGATAGCCCAAACACACCTATACCCATAGCTAGCATCATGATTAGTGGTGTCACACCCATTGCGGCAGCTGCAATCATCATGACTATACCCATCAGTATGGCGCCGACGAACCCTCCAAGCGCCGCCCAGCCAAAATAGGTGGACGCCTTAGCCCTCGTCACTTCTCGGCCCTCCATGTGTGACCCCATGGTTTGAGCCATTTGGGGGTGTGCTTTCGACACGTGCTCCATGAGTGCAGGCATAGTGGAAAAACCAGCCTTACACACAGGGCACGTGTGCATCCCTTCGGATTTCTCAGATGACATATGACATCGGTTGATAAAAGCCTAAACGAGCACTTGACGTTTCCCCTAAAACCCTCCAAGATTTTGATGGTAAAACTCTAATCGTTAAAGGGCGCAGCGAAGATTCGACCGACTCATCATCACACTACGCTTTCACTTCAGGAGTTTTAAGGTGACGATATATGGGGGAATTCAGCAAACATGTGAACAACTCTTGATCCCCTCTGAACCTCTAGAGAGGGATTGGGGGGACGGGAGTGGTGGGAACCCTCGAAACATCAACGCCTATATGGAAAAGCCGCTAATTCACGATTTTGATCACTTTGGTTTCAAAGAAAGATTCCAATACCGTTTCCTATTTATTTATGGTGACTGTGAGCTACCCACGCCTGAAGGCGGGAGCTTCCTGAATCATCGCCCCACCATGCCTACCACTTACCAACCCTAAGGAGGGTAGGGGAGGTATTGGGCGGAGCTCAAAGACAGGCACACTGGAAGGGTGGCACCCACCCTGCACGTTTTAAAAGAACCAAGGAAGCGTTGAGGTCGCGGTCCAAGGTGAAACCGCAGTGGGGGCAGTGGAAAACCCTGTCTTCCAAGGTTAGACCCCGGTTTATTTCCCCGCAGAGAAAGCACTCGCGCGACGAGTTGAACGCTGGAACAGCGAGGACAACTCTCCCTCTTTTTCGAAACTCCCACTCCAGTATCCTCCTAATCTCTGAGAACGAGGAGTCGTACAGCCTCATCCTCCTCTTGGCTTCGCCCCTCTGGATTAAGCCTTGGACATCCAAATCCTCTAGCACCAGCACATCGTACTCCTGTGCAAGTAGCGCCCCGAGTTTGAAGAAAAGGTCACGCCTGAAATCCTTTAAGTATTCGTGTTCCTTCGCAAGCTTCCTCTTAGCTTTAAGCCAGTTCTTCGAGAGAAATCTCTTTCTAGAGAGGTTTCTCTGAAGCACCCTGATTCTTTCAAGAGAGCGCTCAAGCGGCCTCGGATTCCCTAAGATGCCCCCATCGGAGAGAGTGGCAAGCCTTCCTATTCCTAAGTCCACGTCCACAGCCTTTCTGGGTTCCCGCGGTTGCTCCTTTTGTGCTTCGGGCTCCACCACTAAGAATACTAGGTAGATTTTTCCAGAGGGGTAGAGTTTGACGCGAACCCGGGACACACGCTCCAAGGGAAAATCCCTGTGTATTATCAATGTGAAGAAGCCTATCTTACTCAGTTGCAAACGAGCCTTCTTCTTTGTTTTCGCACTGCCCTACCCCCCTGATATTTGAAAGCTTCCAACCACTCTGAGGGTACACCAGGGAGAGGTATTTGTGGGGCTTCTTTTTCTTTGGCTTGTTCGCCAAACCATCGAGGAAGCGTTTCCGTGCCTGGTAAAGCCTTTCTGCGACCTGCTGGGCAACCTGCGAGTGCAGCGCCTGACTCTGGGTTCCTCTTTCGGAGGTCTAAGGCGAGCTGCCTCAGCTCATTCTCACCCATGGTGTGCTTGGTATTCCTGTACTCCTCCTCTTCGGCGTGCAAGAGCTTGTTGTAGAGTTTACACACTGTTTTGAGCTGGGTCTCTAACACCCTCGCCGTGGACTTTGAGCAGTACGCCCTGAACTTGTACGCCCTTGCACCCACGCCGCACAGTTCCCCGCACCCATATTTATTCTTTTCTGATCCCCGCCCAAAAAGGGCGAGGTTTTGGAAACTTTATACCCTCAGGGATTAGGGTTTCAACCTACGTAGGCGCACGTAGGTACATATCATTGCACCTGTCGTATGCATAGTGGAGCTTGGGCTTCAGTACATCATGTAGACCCCTCGCGAGTTCATTGGGGTCACTCCGCTCCGCCCCCTCGTGTCAGGACGCACCCACCCAAGAGGAGGGAGGGTAGGACCACGCGGTCCCACCACTCCCGCCGCTGGGAAGCGCCCTCCATGCACAGTTCAACACGCTTCCTCCCACCAACCCAGCTAACGGTGCACCCCAACCTCATCCTCATATAGAGGTTTATGGCGGCGTTGAGTTGCCTATTGATTCGGAGCCCGCACCCACCACACACGAAAACCGCTCCATTCAGGTCTTTGTTCTCCCACCCACACCTAGAGCAGTATGATGATGAGCCGTAGGGGTCTAGCTCCTTCACCCCGGCCTCACCCATCTTCTCCACAAGTATCCTTGTGATTGAGCGCCAATCACTCCTCGAAATCCTCCGGTTCCAGATACGCGAACGCGTGTACATCCCCTGCTTTTTTAGCTCTTCGAGGCCTACCGGGCCACACAGCGACTGAATAACACGTGTGATTTCGAGCTGGTGTTTTCTCGCGCGGTTTCTTTCTCTGTTCGAGTACTTTGAAAGAACCCTCCTAGCCTTCTTGGAGCGCGAAGCCTTCCTCTGAGCGCTACACCTCTTCTCGAAGGAGGCAATATGTATGGAGGCAAGCTTCGAAGTGTCTATCCGAATCCACCCTGTTTCTGGTGAGAAGCCGTCGAGTGAAAGGAGGTTGAAGTCCCACGCCACACTGGGTTTGCTGTTTTGAGCATCTTCTTCGTAGTGTATGGGTAGGTGTATCTTTTCGGGTGTGATTATGGGTTCACCCAGCCCAGCCGAGGACACCTCCCCAGGTAGAGAAAAGTACCTCTTCGAGAGGTCGAGGTACACGTACTCACCCGTTTTAACGGTTAGCCTGAGCTTTTCACCCTCCATCTTGGCGAGTGTCTGCTTGGCTCTTGTGAACAGCCTTCTCGCTGTGGGCCTCCTCCTTTTCCTATCACCCTTTACATAGTTTTTACGCCAGGAGTTGAGTATGGAGTAGGCGGTTTTTATGGCGGAGTCCACCCAGTGCGCATCATAAGGCCAACCCTAGAGTAAGCGGTCCCTGAGCTCCTTCTTGTACTTCTTGCTTTTCACATCCACCTTGTACTTGGGTAGGAGCCTCCACTGCTTTTTGCCCCCCTTTACCCTCCTCTTCTCTCACTCTATGTTGTCCCCAGAGCTCTCTAAGTATTTGGTTTACAGCGTCCCTGTACGCTCGTAGCAGTGGTTCGAGTTGTTCTCCACAATCATGTTCAAGCGAATAGCTTCTCAGCACCTCGGCGGCCTCCCTGTGTTTGGAGCCTCTTAGGGTGTGCACCCGCTCACACATCCATAGGTATATTTCATAAACCTATGTAAACCTCCATACGCCGAAACTGCTGACAACGGCGTTGCTGGCTTTTAACCGTTAGAGGTTATTTCTTATCTCGGACTAACAATATACCTCTATGATCAAACATGGTCTCTGAGTTTAAATGCAATATGTGCGGTGCGGTTTTCGCCACCCAAAGTGAATTAATGGATCACGCAGCTAGGAGTCATAGCCAAACATCGGCTCCTCAGTATAGGTGCGATAAATGCGGAGTTAGTTTTAAGACCCAGGAAGAGCTAATGGCACATGCTAAGTCATCGCATGCAATGTGAAATACTGCCAAACCGTGCAGATCCATTACCCTCTTTTTAATCACATTAGTGTTGGTTGAGCGGAATAGTAGTATTTGGTGGTGGGTGAAGGTGGGTGTGCTTTGAGTAGCACGCGACCTCTGGAGTGAAGAGTTTTGGTGACGTCTACACCATTAGATGCGGCTCAACCCACTAGCTGGATGCCCGTTAACTGTGGGGTGCGACACCAGCTCGCGGAAGCAGAGAGACTGCTGCTCAAATGGGCAACTGGTGTAATGTATCCGCTTTATCTCTCCCCCAACCGCTTGGTGGGTATTGTTGAGGGGTATTCGGAGCCGCCTGCTGGTTTATAACCTTCACGCAATGGGTAAGTAAATCTAAATATTGAGTATTAGAAAACTTGTGCCGCCAAGGAGTTGCACATTCTTATTCTTTGGGAAAGATGTTTGAGTGAATATTATGGGGTAATTTTTGAGCAAAAGTCCGGCGATAATACCCTTTGGGGTCTTATACCCCGCTCATGAGAAGTATTTTGCCTTGGGTTGTGAGTCGTATTGAGAGTCTTCCTCTTGCACCCTTCTCGACCGATACGAGGCCAAGCGTCGCGAGTCCTCGACTGTCGGGTGCACCGTTTATATGGTAACTCAGCTGAGCCTTATCGTAGCCCGTAAGCTCAGAGAGCTCTTCTAAGCTGGCTACTCCTCCACCCACTTTTGCGAGGACTTGTAGTATGTTGAGCCTCTGGGAGAATTTTTTGGTAGCCCAGTCTGACTATTGGGAAAACATACGGGCTGTCATCCATTATATAGTAAGCTTTAACGCCGAATAAGAAGCACACGGCGAGGGCGGAGCAGGAAAAAAGTTTATCCCCCTCACTTAGATTAACGTAGACATCGTCAAACTTGGTGAGGTTAGCCTTAAGAGCTGTGCTTAGCACGTCGAGCACCTCGTCGAAGCGTGGTGAGGAAATCTGCACAGCTTCTGTTTCCAGCTCCAGTGCCTCAGAAAGTTGCCCCAGTAACTCGTTCACTAGAGGTGTAATCTGCGGCGTATGTATGACTAGGAGCTTGTCAACTGGGAAAGTTCTCAGACCCGCCTTAATACCCTTTATACCCTCTGAACATAGGGCTACCTGCAGAACCCTTCCACGCTCAACTGGTTCGGCGTCTACGGTGTCCGCCACAACACACACCTCCCTATTAATAACCATGAGTACCGCTTCCTAGATGATACACAATTTGAATCGAGTTTTAAGCTATGCCCTATAACGGTTAGGGTTTTCAATCCTTCGTCATCCATCAATTAGTTCACTAGGTGTCTCTTAATGGTTTTGAACTCTATCTAGAACCTAGCAGGTGCGGTGGTCTAGGATAAAACCCATTGTCTAGACGTCTTCTTTGCTCGGACCCTTAAAAAGGTTCAGATTATTGTTCTCCGAATACGATAAGTCCACTACTAGACACCTATTTGGGAACGGTTATGCTTGGGTATTCCTCGGAGTTCCAATTAGCCAAATCCGAGTACTCCTATCCCTAACAATCGAGGCTTAGCCACTCGTCGCTGTCCCCACTAAACTTATGATCGAAATATTATTCACTGCCTCACCATCCATTTCTACGGTGGACCAAAAATTCGAGCTTAGAGCCTATCATGTCTCCAACCCTAATTTTCATTCAACAGTCGTGGGGTTTTTACTCGGCTTTGGCAAATAGAAACTTGGGTCTACTACCTTCACTTGTTTGTAAAGGAACATCTAAACCCAGTGCACCTTGCAGTCCCTATACTCTATTGCTTTACGTACTAACGGTTGACCGTAGCCTTCATGTGTGTCTATTATAAATGTTGGGACAGTTCTCTTAGAGTTTTAACAGTGATATCTGGCTCGTCTGAGAGGGGGTCTGCTGGCTGGTTATGTCTGTTTATGTATATTGCCTTCATACCTGCGTTCTTGGCTCCCGCTATGTCCCATGGATTAGAGGACACCAAGTATGCGTCTCCAAACCTTCTTATGAACTCTGTGTACACCTTTGGCGAGGGCTTGTATACCTTGACGTCTTCTACACTATAGAAACCCGTGAAGAAGTTAATTATCTGCGCGTTTTCTAAGAGCCTTTTTATACTTTTCAATGTGCCATTTGTTAAGGTGTATAGAGTGTGTGTTTTTGAAAGTTCGCGTAGGATCACGGTATCCTCGTAGGGTTCTAGTTTCAGCCAGCCATCTAGAAGTTTTGGGTCAACGTTGAGCCCACGTCTCCTATAAACATGCTTGAGTGCGAGCTTGGTTACCTCATCGAAGTCGACCCACTTTCCCATCAGGCTAAGGCGCCAGGAGAACTCCAACTGTTTTTGCCGCCATTCGCTCATAATCTCTTCGGGTACATTGGGTATTTGTGGGTTAAACAGTGTGCCGTACACGTCAAACGCTAGCTTCAAACCATGATCACCTGGTAACCTAACTCGCTTAGCGTGGTTAAATCCTTATGGTCGTGCTCATTGCCTACTAGATTGATTTTGATTTGCCTTAAGCTCTCTTCAACGCCGACGTGTGCTGGTGATGCGCAGTAACCACATGCTCCGTACACAATTCCCAGTGAGATCGCCTCTTCTACTAGAGGTTTAAGTCTGCTGTCAAGTGGCACCCTAGTGCCTAACCCGTCAAAGTAGAGCAAAACCTCGTAGCCCTTCTTTTTAAGGGCCAAAGCGTACTGCAGAGCGTGCAACGCCTTCACCTTCTCACTTCTTATCTCGGGGTCGCAGTAAATCGCGAACGCGTATCTATCCATATACCGTTAAATCATACAGGATGGGCGAATAAAAATTTTGTGGACTAAACCCTTGACCATTGTTACGCCCAAAAAGATGGTGTGGGTTAACCTAAACACTCCTACCAGCTGTGAGGCTGTTATTATAGTAGTCGTACACCGCGTACCGTGATTTTACAAGCACTCTAATGCTTGGGTCTAACTCCTTGGATTGATGCAATATCCCTTTAAACTCTGTAGACCATCGGAGCAGCACACGAAAACCCCTTCTTTTTATCCCTATATTCCCATACAAGGTTGTTTAGTAGTAGGCTTCGCACATGGAGTGGTCTCATGCTAATTAATGTAAACATCGGGAGGGAGGAACCGTCAATTTGGGTATCTGGGAAAACCCTAATGTAATTATTTGAATAGAGAAACTCTATATGCTTCTTAACCTGCTTAGTGGGTACCTTCAACACCTTGGCTATAACAGGATTGGGTGCCCTGGGATCGCTGTTTAAAGCCTTTATGATCTCGTAATCAAACCTAGATATCTTCTCAGAACGAATTCGACTCGGAAGCCAGCACTCTAAAATGGTGTTTTGATACTTGCTACATAAATCGTTGAGTTCTTGTTTGGAACCACATGCGAACTCATAGAGTGTTGGACCCTCGATACACCTGAACTCGATCGCCATGTTAGCCAACCTGGGGATCGACTCGCTGGATAGTAGAAACACCCTCCGAAGTCCGAAGAAAGCTGGGTTCACATAAAGTTGGAACCCCCTGAGTATTCCTCTTTCTCTAAGATATTTAAATCTATATTTAATGGTTGAGTAATCGATACGGGTTACTTTAGATATTCTGTGTAAACTAATCCGACCATCCCTAAACAGGTAAAGAAGGATTCGTCTGTCAGTATCATCCACACCAAGAAAAATGCTTCGTAAAGTTATTAGGATTTACGTGGTAGGATTCCGCTTATCAACATATACCACACGTAGTTAGGAGACTGATGTCTTGGTTAATTGAGAATTCTCCGTGGGGCTCATTACTCTCTTCGATTAACAGGGAATTTGGGTGTCGGTTTACACTTAGAGGAGATGGTCTCACATCTTTAACTGCTCACAGTGCCCCTACATATATCCACAGCGGTTACGGCTCTGAGAAGTCTCAAAACCTTGATACATGGTTAAGGCTTTAATACATCCAACATAGGTTGCCGTTAGACGCTCCCACTAGTTAATTCTGGGGTGTTGTAACGCGTCTATCTGCTGCTTCTTAGCATCCACGTTGTTTGAGATGCTCGTCTCCCCAGGAACCCTAGAAAAACGATTCAAGATTGATCCTATTTCTGAATGTCTCGTGGTAGTGGTTTATGCAAGATGTTTAAACGCAAACCTGATACTGTGGACCACCTGTCTATTACGGAAGTGGGTTGTTGGTTTACTATTTCAGTGTTTCTCTAAGAAGTTGGGATTGCATTAAGTGGACTGCTACTAACCCCTATTTTTTACACTGATTGGACACTTGACCACTACGTATCAACAAAACTCAAAATCTATATAGGGATATATTCTTCTTATTTTGTGTTCTTCTAGACTACTGCGCACTGAAACTCCAAAATAATCACTATATTTGAGCATTACTTCCCATCATTGGTGTCATAAGCGAGCTACCCCGATCTAGGTAAATGAAAATCTGCGCTGAGATCTCAAATAGTACTAAGCGCGTCTTAGACCTACTGTTGAAAGTGGAAAATGCCTTATTTCCCACTACTCGACTTCTCCAATGAATGTTACTGTGACCCCAGCTTACCATAGGCGAAGATTACAAAAATATGAGCAAGAAAGCTCCGAAGCTTTAGCGAGTGGGGAGATGAATTGCGAACCCTTAAATATTTTTGCGGGAATACGATAGTGTCCAGATAAGCCTTCGCGTATATCACCTCCACTCAGTGTACCAGTGCATGTTCGAGGAAGTTCACGAGTGGTGCAAAGAGTGTCTTCTTCGGATTGATGTTGTTGTAGAAAACCCTCGTCCTGTGTTTGAGGTAGCCCTGAAGCGTTCAACGGAGCTACCCAAAGGTTTGGTGCACGTGGTTTTGGAACCCCGCTCGAATCACGGCTTCACGCTACCATGCACCCCTATCCGTGAATCTCCGAGACACCTTGTTCTCAGTCTACTAGAGCGCGTTCTCTGT
>Ga0081529_114343_pt1 | contig 44035 bp, 40 predicted proteins | sample EchGeymetagenome_FD_71012 | JGI IMG/M metagenome (GOLD analysis project Ga0081529, IMG submission 71012) | Ferrous microbial mat and aquatic microbial communities from Echinus Geyser, Yellowstone National Park, USA - transect B T=78-80 C v2... ...
TCTTCAGCCTCAGCAGTGAGAAGAAGGAGTTCCAAGCCTCATTACTCTTCTGCATTACGGCTTAAGCATTAACACCAAGCACATTCTTATACTTCCCATAATACTTAACCCACGTACCCCTGAAATCCACCCCATTACCGCTAAAGTACTGTTGCCTCCTCTCGTAATTAACCTCATTGTACAATCTAGCACAGGCATCGGCAAGCCTCCTAAGCCTCCTCTCCTGAGCACCGTTCGGCAGGAGCCTAACAACATTCGTCCTCCTATTCCTGAATTCAACCTCGTAGACACCCTCCCCCGGCATCCCGGCTGAAGTCGGCGCCGGCCCCCACAAATCCCTAACTAATTCACCGAGGGAGGGCACCAAAAGAGAAATAGCCTTGAGCTTAAAAACCTTTACCCCACCCTAAAGGACGAGGCTTGCCTTTCATTTTATCAGGGACATACACATAGCCAACCACCCCAGAAACGGAGGGCGCTTAATCAACTTCACAATAACCAACAACCCCAACGACCTAACCCTCATATCCTTTGACATACCAGGCGGTGGGACCAGGGTCTACTCCAGGATTAGGGAGGTTGCCACCTGGATGCTCTGCCCAAGGATAGACAACACGACTTACCTAACACCAAGCCTAACCATAGGCAATGCACTCCTAGCCCAAATACCCAACACAGCCAACGTAACCAGGTATTTCGTTGAGCCACTGGATAAGGCCATAGTTGAGAGGGCTCTTGCCAACACGCTAAGCGACCTGGTTAAATACACCAAGAGGCGCATTACTGCATTACTCAACGCCAGGGGTAGGGCTGCCGCTGATGGCGTTAAGCTCATTGATGGCTTAACGGAAGTTATGGTTTACTCAGCCAGAGAGTGGGTGAGGAGGGGCTACGCCGTCAACATGAGGCTTGTGGATGGTTTAGCCAGGGCATTAAGTCGCACAACCCAGTTCAAGGCAAGTAACAGCTTAGAGGGTTTAAGTTAAACCACCAAAAGCATTTTAAAAGGTTTCCATGGTTAGATCGCCGTGGGCCACGTGTACGTGTCCGCCAGGTTTAGGGGTAGGGGTGAGTTAACCATGGATAAGGTTCTTGTGGATACGGGGGCCACCTTCACGGTAATGCCGCTTGATGTTGCCGAGAAGTACCTCTATGAAACACCCCTTGAAGCCGAGTTGAGGCTTGGCGATGGTAGGGTTGTTAGGGCTAGGGTCTTCGTGGCTGAGGTTGAGATTGAGGGTAGGAGGGGGCCAGCCAGGGTAATGGCCTTCAATGGCGCCACGCCAGTAATAGGCGTTGACACATTAGAGACCCTAGGCCTTAAGATAGACCCAGTAACGGGTAAGTTAGAGAAGAGTGAGTACTACATGCTCTACGTTTAAGGGGCTGAACAGGTTAAGTAGACATGATGCCCTGCCTTATTGGAGTGGGGGTGATCTCGGGGTTTTGGTTATTGCCCCTCTTTAAGGTTGTCTTCATGTCTACTGGCAAGTCTCCCAATAAGCCTAATTGAAAACCTACCTGGCTTGCGCCTAATCCAAGTAATTAGGGTTAAGCCAGGAACACCAGACAGTTACATTGACAATATGACGTTCCTAAGGGACGCAGTACTGAGCTTGGGTTAGGAGTATTACACAGTACAAGGTCTTCTGGCTAGTTCACCTGGCGTTAGGTTTGAGGTTAACAGTCTCCCCTTCAACACCAATGAGTACAATGAACCCACCTGCCACCACCCTCGGCTCCTCAAACCCACTGAGGGTGCTATCTAACTCATCAACCTCATTCTCCAACTCCCTAACCTCCCTATTCAATTCCTCAAGCATCCCCTCAACTCACCCTCTAATCTGTCAAGTCTCCCTTAAACCAATAGGCCACTGTAAGCACTGTAGCCACAAAGGCAATATCACTCGCCACCAACGCCAACACGACAGTACCCAAGCCCATGCCCTAAGCCAGGTTAGGCGTTGGCTAGCGTTTAAAAGGCTTCAATGTTGGGAGGATTGGCGTTGTAGATTCTCTAACGCACCGTACTTCCTGTATGTTATTCCACGCATTGCGGCGGCGTACAGCAGTACCTTGAATGCGTCGGGTGTCTTGTCAATGTACTCCTCGTAAAACTTCCTAGCAAGCCTGTGAAGCTCCTCAGCCTCCTCAATGGTTAAGTCATCCTTATCAACAAGCTCAAGGAGCCTCCTCCTCTCAGCCTCAGTAAACGGGTTAGTTGCGGTTGAGGCTAGTCTTCTGATTTCCGACTTTAAGTAGTTCACATCACCTTGATTCAAAACTCCCCTCAACCCAAGGTACTCGACAATGGACTCGCCAACACTATTAATAACATTGGCGAGCCTGCCCAGACTCTCACCCAGCCTTTCAATATCCCTCTTAATCCCCTTCAACTCACTCCCAAGCCAAAAAGTTGCGCCACCCACCGCCACAGCCACGGTAACCACGGTACTGAGCACGGTCACAACGTCCATTCCTGGGCCACCGTGTTAAAATACCTGCCAGCGTTTAAAAGGCTGTTGCTTCAATAAAGGATTGGTTTGGGTTAAGTTAGTTTGAGTGGCATCAGTTCCTTGTTGTACCTTCCGTACGTTATGCCACGCACTGCGGCGGCGTAGAGGAGTAGGTACCATGCCTCATCCTTATCCATGTGCTCCTCCCAAAACTTCTTAGCCAACCTCTCAAAGTCATCAGCATCATCAAGAGTGAACTCATCCTTACTCTTATTAATGTACCCAAGGAGTCTCCTCTTCTCATACTCTGTAAGTGGGTTGCCTATGATTGAGTTCATACTGCCGAGGGCAGTCTTCCACGCATCCACACCCTCAAGGATACCCCTCTTGCCAAGTTGTTCGATAAGCCCAGCTACAACATCACCCTGCTTCCCCAAAGCCTTAACGAGAATGTTTAACCTATCCTCAACCCTAATAAGCCTCTCCCTCAAATCACCAATATCCCTCTGAACACTTGACCTTAATTCATTAATATCCCTTCTAAATTCCTCTCTCAACCCCTCAATATCCCTCCTAACATCCTCCCTAATATACCTCTCGAACCTATGCATGAAGCTAACTACAGTGATTACAGCACTTATTACACCCACTACGGCACCTATGATGGCGGCTATAATGCTTATCACACCCAGAACACTCATACTCGGGGGCACCGTGTAAAAACATTGGAACCAGTGCTTTAAGCTTTATTTTGAATAAAAGATGTTTTGAAAAAGGATTGTTTTTGAGGATTGGGTTAGGTTAAGTTAGCCTGAATCTTCTTGATGCTGGCTTGGCTAGGATTGGCATTACCAAGGCTAGGAGTATTAGCAGGTCTAGCATGAAGCATGCACTAACGTACTCATTCCAAGCCTTGATAACAGATTAAACCTCATCCTTCAGGTAGTAAAAGACCCTACCTTAAAGGGTGAGACTTAACCATGGTAGTTAGGGGAACGTTACTTGCCTGCGGTAACCTTCCTGCGCTGGGCCATGGGTACCCTTGTCCTGCTCCAGGATGTGGCTATGGCTACTGCTATTAGGGCTAGGGATGACTTGAAGGCTAGGTGTAGGCTGTTTATGAACGTTGCCATTAGGCTTTGGGTTAACGTTGATGTGCCTACGAATATTTGAAAGGCCACACTCCTCGGTATGGCCATGGAGGAGACCACTATGGCTATTATGAAGCTCAGTATCATGCCAATGTTGCCGATTGTCCTATTCGTACCTGAGGCTATGCCGTACATGCTCCCAGGCACCTCAAACATGACCATTTTACCGTTAGCCGCAAAGAACATGGCCGCCCCAATACCGCTCACCGACGCTATTAATGTTATCAGGTAGAGGGGGGTCGTTAACGTCAATAGGACGTCGTAGAGCACGTAGGCCACGGCCTGCAGCATAAGCCCCACTGAGGCAACCACCCTCGCATCAAACCTATCAGCCAACCTACCACCAAGCGTAGCCGATAATGAACCAAGCAGGTAACCCGGCACAAGCCACAGTGAGGCCTCGAAGGGATTAAGACCCCTAACCCCCTGGAGGTACATTATTACTAGGAAGAGTATTGCGTAATTGGCCATGTACTGGAAGAAGTAGGAGAGGCTTGAGAGGGTGAACATCCTTATCCTGAACAGGCTTAAACCAATGAGGGGATACCTGGCCCTCGACTCCACGTATATGAAGGCCAGCAGTAGGGCAGTGCCCAACAGAGCCATTAAGCCAACCATAGCGTTATAGCCCACCCCGGCGTAGGTTATGCCAGCCATTGAGTATAGGCCAAGGGATAGGCCGAGCGTCACGGCACCCGGCACGTCAAAGCCCTCCCTAACCCTAACACCCCTATCCCTAAGGTACATTAGCCCAACGGCGAAGCCGACTATGGCTATGGGTACGTTCACGTAGAAGATCCACCTCCAGCCAACGAATGTGGTTAAGACCCCGCCAACCAGTATGCCGGCCACTGCACCCAGGTTCCAGCCCATTGAGGTTGTCCCAAAGACGAAGCCCCTCTCATTGGGTTGAAAATAATCGCTGGCTATGGCCATGGTGTTGCTCGTCATCAGTGAGCCGCCGAAGGCCTGCACAACCCTGAAGGATATCAACTCCACCGCATTCGCTGATAGACCACACAGGGCACTACCCACGCCGAAGAGCACCATGCCCAGGTTGAACATGGCTGCCCTACCCTTAACATCACCAAGCTTACCCAACTGCGTTGAAAGCACCGTGACCGTAAGTATGTAGATTAATATTACCCATATCAACGTCGCCAAGTCACTATGTAGGGCCGTCAACATCACTGGGAGCGCCAGTATTACTATTGTGCTGTCCAGGGCCGCCATGAATGATGCAATCGTCAGCAGTGTCAACACGACCAGTTGAACCTTATTCACAGGGGCGGTTTAAGCCGCCATATTTAAACCTTTTAATAGGTTCCACAGTGCTGCGCTTAAAAGCCCTAATTAACCCAAAGTGGCGTGAGGGCACTGATCTACTGGTCGATTAGTGGTGTTGGTGGTGCCCAGAGGCTCTACGCGGCGTTCGCGAGGGCACTGATGGAATGCGGTATCAATGTTGACATACTGGCCAGTTACGGCATTAGCCTAAGCAAGGTTAAGAGGGACCACGGCATTGACCTAAGTGGGGTTAACGTAGCAGTGGTTAAACGCCTCCCCTGCAGCAACGCCCCATGTGGCTTAGTGAACTCAACCGTGGGTGTGGGTAAGTTGACCAGCATTGCAGGGGACTATGACCTACTGTACCTAGATGACCTATACCTCTCACGGTACATTAGGCACAGCGGCATAATCTTCTACGTGCACGGTTACATTGACAGGACTAGGCCTGTGGCACCCCTAAGTAAGCCCCACAGGATGATCCCAATGGCCGTGCAGGCCATGTTGTCCAGCTACGACGTGTTCAGGAGGGCTAGGTACCTATTCACCAACAGCCACGTCAACGCATACATAATGCATAGGATAATTGGCATTAAGCCCAGCGTACTCCATCCACCAGTCGACACTGAATTGGCCGGTAGGTACAGGAGTAGGGTTAGGGAGGACGCCGTGGTCTCCTTCGGCAGGCTTGGCTCAGCTAAGGGGCATGACTTAGCCATTAGGGTTGTCGGCGAGTTGAGGAGGAGTGGCGTAGATGCTGAGGCCTACATAATGGGCTCGGCGGATGACTCAACGGCCAGGCTTTACGTGGCTAACCTGCTTAAGCTAGCTGAGAGGCTTGGCGTTGCCAAGCACGTTAAGTTCATGTGAACCCAAGCCTAGCCGAGGCGTACAGCGTGTTGGGTAGATCCAAGGTTTTCATTCATGGGAAGCCCCATGAACCCTTCGGCATAGTCGTCGTTGAGGCCATGGCCATGGGGGCGGTGCCCATAGTGCCCAGGTCCGGTGGGCCATGGTACGACATAGTTGAGGCTGGCAAGTACGGGTTCGGCTACGACACCGTTAATGAAGCGGTGGATGCGGCTAGGCGAATACTAAGCAACTACGAGGAATACTCGAGACTTGTGGTTGAGAGGGCTGGGGAATTCTCATACACCAGGTTCAGGGATGAGTTATGCAGGCGCCTAACCACCAATTAACTCACATGCATCTTCAAGGGTCAAGCCCTGTAGCAGCCAGTTAACCGCTTATGGCTAATTCACTGCACCTGCCCCCGCTGTACAGTATGGCCCTACTGTACCCAGGCGCCCTTAGGCCTACCCCATCATACTCTATAACCCTACTATCCCTCAGCCTTATTGAGCCCTTACCGTAGACCCTAACCTCACTGGTCGTTGGTATCACTGAGCCTTCCCTTATGAATAGTGGGAATTCACTACCGCTCTCAATCCAAGTAGGCCCCCTATACTCCACGCAGCTCCACCAATCCACCCAATTACCCCTAGGCAGGTAAACCCTCCTCGACTCACCGTAGATTTGGGGGGCATATAGTAGGCCGCCTCCAACCATGTACTCGTCTATTATATGGTAGGCGTCATCATCGTCCTGGAAGTGGTAGACCAGCGGCCTAACAATTGGGTGCCCGGTTTCATGGGCCTCGGCGGCTAGGGCTAGGAGGTATGGCATTAGGCTCCTCCTAAGCTCCATAGCCCTCTTAACGGCCTGGGCATGGTCACCCCTAAGCATGTACGGCTCCCTATCGGGGTTACTGCTCGTGTGCACCCTGAGTAGGGGGAAGAATAACCCAGCCCTAAAGTACCTAACAAGCAATTCACCCTGGTCCATGTAGGGCCTATACCTCCTCAAATCACCCCTCCCAATGAAGCCACCCAGGTCGCAGCCGAAGAATGGAATACCCGATAACCCCATTGACTCCACCAGTTGCATCTGAAGTAGTATATCGTCCAGTGAACCCGTGTTGTCCCCTGACCATAAAAAGGCGTAGCTTTGAATGCCTGCGTAGCCAGCCCTCGATAGTATGAAGGGCTTATTCACGCCAGCCCTCCTCAAACCCTCGTAGGTTGCCGCGGCTTGGAAGTATGGGTAGGCGTTCCTAGCTAACTCATGCCTAACCCTCCTCCCATCATCAAGCCTATGAATGGCACCCCTATCAATGGACCACTCACGCTCCCTAACGTAATCAGTGGGTTCATTCATGTCCAACCAAATGCCGTCAACCCCGTAATCCCTAACCCACCTCTCAACTAGGCTACTCCACCAATCCCTAGCCTCCCTATTGAAGAAGTCCGGGAACACAACCGCACCTGGCCAACCCTTACCCACGTAGAGTTCCCCATTCTGAGCCTCGCAATACTTACCCAACCCGCTTAGGAACACGTCGAAGTTTTGGTCAAGCTTAACCCAATGGTCAATTATCGTTATGAGCCTAACACCCCTCCTATGAAGCTCCTCGGAGAGCCCCCTTGGGTTAGGGAACTTTGACCTATCCCAGGTGAATATCTTGCCGGAGTCCATGTACTGGAGATCTAGGTACACGGCTGATGGTTTAAGGCCGAAGGCCTCGAGTTCATTAACAACCCTAACCACGACGTCCTGGGGCTCATAACCACAGCACCTGGATACTTGATAGTCAAGGGCCCAGTCAGGTGGCTCTAGGGGCTTGCCCGTTATGTCTGTGTAGTTCTCAATAACCCTCTCAACGCTAGGCCCCCTTATGACGTAAACCTCAACGTCGCTGTGGGGCACTGTAACCCTAACCTCATTATACCTGGTTAGGCCAATGTCAAAGTAGAGCTCGGCTGGTGAGTTAACGAATAGCCCAACCGCCTCACTGTGTCTGACGCTTATTAGGAATGGTATTGAGGCGTAGAGGGGGTCACTGTACCAGCCGTATGGGGTGGGTGCGGATGCATCCAGGTTCCACATCCTAACCCTAACCCTCCTCCTATCAAGCTCATAAGCCTTCTCCCCAAGCCCAAGCACATGCTCCTTTAAGTCAAGGTCCTTGACTATGGTTAACCTGCCGTTAGACTCCTCAACCCTAAGCCTATGCCCAAGGAACTCACCCTCGTAACTAGGCCCCTCAAAGACTCCGACAGCCCTACTCGGCCTGTAGTTGAAGGTTACTATTGGCCTTGGGTTGTTAATGAGTAGCCTAAACCCTGGTTCACCCTCCTCAACGCTAACCCTCATGAAACCAATGCCAGCCCGCTCCTTTTTAACAGGTGCCTCATTTGCTGCTGCCGAGTAGCTTGAGTAGTTCGCTTAGCCTAGCCTTAATGTCGGCTAGCTCCCTTGATAATGCCTCGTTCTCGCTCTTCAGTCTTAGGTTCTCCTCCCTCAATTTATCATAATCCTCCTTAAGCCTCTTAAGCTCCTCCTCAACCTTACCGCAGGACTCAGCTGCCTTAATCTTGTCGCTCCTAACCCAGTAAACCACCTGGCTATTCTCCTTAACCCACCTAAGCTCACCCGTCTCAAGGTCAAGGTCCAGTTCCGTGAGTATTGCGAACACGTCACCCTTGCCTATGTCGTACTGCTTGGTAACCTCAGTGAAGAACCAGTTCTTAATGTCGTTAAACACCTTGGTTAGGGACTCCCTGAACTCATGCCTATTCCTCAGCTCGTTAAACCTAGCCTCACCCTCCTCCCCACCTAGGCTTGTCCTCAGTCCATTGGCCACCGCCCCGAATATTATCCTGAAGAAGTCGGGCCTACCACCCCTACCATGCCTACCGAACAGTTTACCAGCTGAGGTTTTACCGGTTGATAACTTAATCTTAACTATGCGCTTACCCGCCTCCGTGACAAGCTCTGATGTAGCGCTCTCCCTCTCAATCTCCTCACCCTCCTCAGCCTCCTCAGGCTGCTCAGAGGACATAGATTATTATACTTAAATTTAGCTTATAAACCTATCCTTAAAACGAGCCATTGGGCATTTGCCAAGGGTAAGCTTGAATTAAGGCCCGGGTTCAAATCTTGACCGCGTTAACCACTCCATCCTGCCCGGGGCGTGACGTAACCACTGCCCTACCCACCTCAGTCTCTATAATAGTCCCCTTCACGATTATACCCCTCTTGGCGAAGTCGCTGTTGGCTGGGGACTCAACTATCCTAAGTATCTTAGCCTTCCTACAGGTGCCGCTGCCCTTATCATACACGTTAGCGTAGCTAACCTCAGCCAGCCTAATCTTAAACCCACCACCCGTAACCCTCTCAATAAGCCTCCTATCCACACCCCCCAGCCTAGTGTTGGTGGGCGGCCCACCGCCTAGGGCCTTCCTCTTAACCTTATAGGGCCTAGCCCTAAATCCACCACTCACCTTCCTATTGTCATTACCCTGGTAATAGGCAGCCAACTTAGCCATTACCAAGCACCTAAGCCTAAGCCTTTTAAACATTAACCAGTGCGGCTCCACCCCAGTTATTACCACCAAATATCTTTATGAGTATTCCCTGTATGGTTAATCGATAATCCTTAATAAGACCCTCATGGCGGAAGTATACGTGTCCCTCAGGAGAATTGGGGCCGTCCTACATGTGGCTAAGGATGGCTTAATAGTGGCTAGGGTTAACGTGGATAGGGCTGATAGGCTTGTTGGGTTAACAGTCATGGACTACTCCATGAGGAGGATAGGGAGCATTAAAGACATAGTGGGTCCGGTCTCATCCCCCTACGCATTAATAAAACCCGTCAAGGGTTTGAAGGCATCAGAATACGTTGGTAAGCAGGTTTACGTTAGGGGTGTGGACCTTGAGAGGGTCATGAGGGGTGGGCGCCATGAATAAGTGCCCAGAATGCGGCTCAACTGAGTTTATATACGACGAGCAGAGGGGTGTTTTATACTGCGCCAAGTGCGGCTATATAATTGAGGAGCATGTCATCGACATGGGGCCTGAGTGGAGGGGTGTGGATAAGAATGGTAGGTCACTGGCCAGGGCCAGCCCAGTCAACGCAGCCGCCCCTGAGCATGGGATGCTGATTAACATAGTTAAGCTGCGTGAGTCAAAGCTGAGGATTGTGAAGCCCGTGGCGCTGCTCACCACGGGTGAACGCAATGTAATGGAGTTGAGGTCTATTGTTAAGCGGGTTGTGGCTAACGTGGGGCTTCCTGAATCCATAATTGATGAGGTTGTTTTGAACTATAGGGCGTTGGTTAAAATGAGCTATAGGGGTAGGATTAAGGAGACAGCCCTAGCCCTAGTTTACATAGCGTGCAGGAGGCGTAACATACCGTGCACCATGAAGGAGCTCCTTAAGAACAGTGATGTGAACATTAAGAGTTTTAACAAGGTTTACATGCAGATAGCCAGCCTAATGAACATTAAGGGGATTTACAACGACGAGCAGCTCATGAACATGACCCTGAGGATGCTTGACTCAATAAACATCAACAATAACGTTAAGCACAGGTTGATCCTACTGATGAGGGACCTGATAGAGAAGGGTAAGGCGAATGGCCTATTCAACGGTAAAACCATCACCTCAACGATCGCCGCCATGGTGTATGCATCACTGTTAATATACAACGTTAACGTTAGGCAAAGGGACATAGCATCAATAGCTGGGGTAACTGACGTGACAATAAGGAACAGGTACAATGAACTGTTGAGGCGCCTGAACTTCAGGATAATAATCTAGGCCTTAAAACAACGCACCAAATTCTGGCCAGTTTCTGAATTAAATTTATTAACATACGGGCTCAGTGTCGTATTCATGCTAAAAGTGAGAGGGCTAATGGGCTACTTAACGTTAATAGTCGTGTTAACGTGCATTAGCCTAACTACGGTCACCCACGCCTCATTGATTAACACACCGTTAAACCCACCCCCCACACCACTAAGTGGGTTTCACTACGCTGGGACGCTTAGCAATGACAGCCCTGTCATAGTCACCATCTACATACCCCTCAGGAACATTAACCTACTCCTCTACTACGCCCAAGCCGTATCAACCCCAGGCTCACCCATGTACCACCACTTCCTCAGTAGGGAGGAGGTGAAGGCACTCTTCTACCCAACCGATGAATACAATGAGGTGCTCACATACCTTAGGGGGCATGGGTTCAGGATACTGCTTACCGCAGCTGACTCAATAATAGTGGCTTGGGGTAACGTTAGCATTGTTGAGAGGTACCTTGGCCTAGGCTACGCCGTCTACAGTAATGGGTCCTTAAGCTACTACGAGTCCTATGGGGTGCCGAAGCTGGGCAACATCATGGTCTACTCATCGAACTTAACAATGCTTCTCCTCCAACACCCGCAACTGTTGATCATGGGCGGTGAACTGGGCAACATATTGCCAGGTTACGTTAAGGGTGCTGTAAACTTAACATACCCCATGGAGGCCTATTGGCCCACTGAACTGCAGAGGGTCTACAACGCCACCGCCCTGTACAGGGAAGGTTACTATGGGCAGAACTACACCATAGGCATACTTGACTTCTTCGGAGACCCCTACATAACCTCCCAACTAGCCTACTTCGACAATGCAACCGGCCTCCCGAACCCACCAAGCTTCAGTGTAGTGCCAATAGGCCCATACAACCCCAACCTGGGGGTTTACAATGGCTGGGCCTATGAGGTAAGCCTTGATGTTGAGGTTGCCCACGCAATGGCGCCCAGGGCCAACATTGTGCTTTATGTTGCGAACCCAGCCCTACCACTAGCGGCCATAATAGCCTACATTGTTGACCAGGACGCCGTTAACGTGGTCTCCCAGAGCTTCGGCTTCCCCGAGTCCATACTGCCGATGATTAATGGGCCCGCCTTCTACTTCAACATCGTGCTAACTGACGAGTACTACGCCTTAGGTAGTGTTGAGGGTATCACCTTCCTAGCCTCCAGTGGTGATGGTGGTGGGGCTGGTTACAGCAATGGGCCGCTGGGCACAGTCATTTACCCAGCCGCCTCACCCTACGTGACGGCGGTTGGGGGCACCACCACCTACATTCAATTACCCAACGGCTCCTACTACCAAACTGCCTGGTCCAGCTACGGCTTCATACCCCTCGGCCTGAATCTAGGTGGCTCAACGGGTGGTGTTAGTGTTGTTGAGCCTAAGCCCTGGTACCAGTGGGGCATAGCCACACCTGCGACATACCCATTCGGTAGGATGGTGCCTGACTTAGCCATGGATGCAAGCCCATACCCAGGGCTACTCATGGTTGGGCCAGGGAACACACCACTCATAGCTGGCGGGACCAGTGCATCATCGCCACTGCTGGCTGGCCTACTAACCCTCATCATGGATGCAGTAGGCTCAAGCCTCGGTTCGTTAAACCCAACCATCTACGAACTGGCCAACAGCGGCTGGTACGGTAAGGCCATAGTCCCTATCACCTTCGGCTACAACATACCTTGGACAGCCCACTACGGCTACAACCTGGTGACTGGCCTAGGCACGGTCAATGCCGGCTACTTGGCTGAGGCCTTCTCAGCCTTAAGCAGGTTGGAGGGCGGTGGATTATCCATAACTGTGAACGTCTACAACACCACAGGCGGCCAGCAGAGGTACTACTACCCAGGTGAGGAGGTTGTCATAAGCGCCTCTATACTTAACTCAACTAGGCTGGTCACGTCAGGTAGCTTCTACGCCCTCATAGAGAGTGTTTGGGGTAATGTGACCACGGTGCCGTTAAGGTTCAGCGGCATTAATGGCTGGACAGCCTCGGTTGCCCTCCCAAGCAACGCCACCGGTATACTTGACATTATTGTTTACGGGGAGGCAGATGGCTTAAGGGGCTATGGTTACACTACAATATACTCAGGTTACTATGGGCAATTCCTACAACCCCTACCATTCACGCCCCTCTACTTGGGGTCAGGGATACGGCTGGTCGTTAACCTAACCACCCCCGTGGGTGGGGTGCCCCTCAATGTGAGTGGGGTTACGGCCCTCATCTATTACTACAATGCGCTTAACAACTCCTATTCACTCATCGGTAACGTAACCCTAAGGCCGTACCCATACTTCGCACACGGCAACGTGACGTACATATTCGTAGGTGAGCTACCCAGCAACCTACCCACCGGTGTATTGTTTATTAGGCTGCTTAACGCCTTCGGCTTCGTACCATTCGTGAACGGCGTAATGATGCAGAGCATGTACGTGCTGCCGACGGTGGTGGCGCAACCAGGTTCAGTGGCCCCAGGGGGGAGTGTAGTCGTGGTTGGTTACCCCATACCACCGTTGAACCTGGTTCAAGTGTCGCTGGGTACGGGAACCTACGTGTTCTACGACGTCCTATACGGGTCTAACGTAACCGCCTACTTAACATCACCCACGGGTAGGGTTATCAGCATGTCTAACGTACTGTTTAACCCATCCGTGAACGCCTACTACGGCGTACTGAAGGTGCCTTCAAACGCAACCCCTGGACTATACACCATTATCCTAAACGCCACCTACTCATCATACACCCTCAACGCTACCATAACGGGCTCCTACTTCACACAAATATATGTGGCTGGGGGCTACTCACTACCATCCGTGAGGGTCTCGTCAACGTACGCCTTTGAGGGGCAGGTTATAACCATCTACGCCAACATCACTTACCCAAATGGCACTGAGGTGAAGTACGGCATGTACTCGGCCACGGTTTACCCACTGTCCTTATCGGGCCTATACCCATTGATAAGCCAGGTTTTCGAAACCCCACTTTGGTATAACCCAAGGTTGGGCCTGTGGGTTGGCAACGTCACGCTACCATCCCAGTACTCCCTAGGCAGCCTAACCTACCTTGGGGGTAACCTGTACTTCTCATCGCCATACGGCGTTCTGGTCACTGGCACATCTGCTGATGGCTACCCAACCCCAAGCAGCCTATCAACCCAGTACACGCTTTACGTCATACCCTACACGATGTTGAATGGGGCAACGTTAAGCGGCATTAAGGCCTACCACATGGCCCTAATCAACGACACATTAATAGGCGGCGTCTACGTTGACAGCATCCTAATCAACGACACGTTGATAGGCAACGTCACATTGGTTAACTGCAACGCCAGTGAGTTAACGGTCATAAACTCCCACCTACTGTTGGTATCCTCAAGCATCGGTAGGGTTAGGGTCATTAACAGCACCGTTGAGTTATTCTCAAGTAGGGTTGGTGAACTGGACCTATCATCATCAACCTACGTCAACGAGAACTCGGTGATCAGTTCAATATACCCCAAACCACCCATCGTAATAATCAACTCACCCGTTAATGGAACCAGCCTAACCGGGCTGGTGACCGTGAACTTCACGGTAATCGGCAATGATGTATTGAACGTCAGCCTCTACCTAAATAACCACGTGTTAATTGCCTTCACGGGCAACGGCACATTCACCTACACTCTCAATACCACAGACTACCCAGATGGCACATACGAGTTAAGCGTTATTGCCGTGCAGTCCAGTGGGGCCGTGGCTTCATCATCCGTTGAGGTTAACCTAGCTAACGAGTTATTGTCCTTAAGCGGTGGTCTCAGTAGGTTGACTGGTGAATTAGCCTCAAACGCAACAGCAATGCGTAAGGCACTGGTTGAGCTAAACAGTAACCTAACGATGATTGAAATCCTACTGTTAGTGTCCCTAGCCCTAAGCGCAGCCGCCCTAGCCTGGTTTGCGGCATCAAGGGTTAAATCGGCTTAGCGCCAATGCCAGTTTAAAACACCGCCATGTGAGTGATTACTTGTAGAAGGCTATTGACGCGTAGCCCACGGTCTCAAGTAGGTAACCGCTTGTGTCACCTGAAGTTGCGTGCTTAAGTAGCTTAACGCCCGTAGCCCCCTGCTTCCTGGAGTAGACTATGGCCGCCATTATTGCGCCGAAGCCACATACGGAGACGTCGTACTTCTCCATTGTTGAGTAGAAGCCCTCCTCATCCATGTTGAGCACATGCTCAATAACCCTCATGTCCTTGTCCGTGGTCACCTCGTGAGGCTCGTAATGGTTCAAGTCACTTGAGGCCACCAGAACCACCTCACCAGCCCTCCCATTAACAACCTCGCTTATGGCTGAACCAAGCCTCCTGGCCATGTCAATGGTCTGGTTCCACAGGACTATTGGCACTATCCTTGAGCCTGGGAACAGGTATTGTATGAAGGGTACCTGAACCTCCACTGAGTGCTCCCTCTCGAAGGCTATTGGGTCTTCGGCCAGATCCTTAACCCTAGCCTTGATTTGGCTGGCCAACTCCTCATCAACCTCAACCTTACCCAGTGGCGTCTCCCACTCACCACTTGTCATGATTGCCGCTGGTGAGCCTACGCCGTAGTGGTTTGGGCCGATTATGATGAATACCTTGGGCTTGGCGTACTTGCCCACCTCAACGTAGGCATGCGCTGCCACCGGGCCTGAATAGACATACCCAGCATGCGGCGCAACTACCGATAGCACGTATTGCTTATCCTCCTTAACATTCATGGTTGACTTTGGTCCAATCTCATGCTCAATAGCCCACTTTATCTGGTTAATTAAACCATCCCTACTGGCCTCGTAGAACATGCCAGCAACGGCCGGTTTCCTAGTAACCCTAGTAACCATAGAGTGCACACGCACCTTAGTTATTTAAATCATTTCGCATATCTTTCTAAATGACAAATGTGTAGTAAACCGTGGATAAGTATTTAAATCCTAGTTAGGTAACCTAAAGATACATGGGTAAAGAGAACATGAGGACATCCATGGCTAGGGCTCTTAGGTTGATAAACATTTCACTTTATGTATTTGTAATATTACTGACCGTGGTGGTTAGCCTACTCTCACTATACATAGCCATAACGAGCATCCTAGGCTCAATACGCAGTATCGCTTCATTAACAGATTTAAACATCATAAGCATACTATCATCTCTATTCCTAGTCGTGTTAACAATGGAGTTGATAGAAATGTTCATAGCATATATGGAGAGGGGTATGATAATAGTTGACATGGTCATAGCCATAGTGCTCACTGCAGTGGCGAGGGAACTGCTAATAAACTTCGCAAACATAGAATCCCTAACCCTCCAAAGGGGAATCATCATAACCACCGCAATCTTAACACTGTCAATATCCTACTGGCTAGTCAATAAAGCGGAGCAGATTAAGAAAACTTAGCGGTTAATAAACCCCTATGCCTATTGTCAACCAATGCCTCATTCATGAGGTGAACCTTAAGGAGCCTAAAGCTTGGGAACCTGGCACCGCAGACTGGGCACCTCCTAGTCTTAGGCATGTGCTGGCACTCCCTAGTGTAATGTATGAAGTACTCCCACGCACTACCCATAGTCTTACCACAGTACTTGCAGGTAACCTGCATCAATGAACCATGCCGGGTGGTGGTTTAAAACTTAACCCCACATGGTTTATGATGGTAATCAATTTAAATCCAAAGCCTGCGAATGCTTTATGGCTGTGATAATTGAGGTTGCGGTTGACCCAATAGGGACTGGTTCAACGAGCGTTGGTGACTTGGTTAAGCAGGCTGTATCAGTGATAGCAAAGAGGGGTTATAAGTACCAGGTATGCGCCATGGGAACAGTCATCGAGGTGCCATCCCTAAGGGAAATTGGTGAACTCATAGATGAAATCCACAACGAACTTGTTAAACTGGGCGTGAAGAGGATTGTCACGGTAATTAGGATTGATGATAGGAGGGATAAGAGCGAGACAATAGAGTACAAGGTAAGCAGGGTAACCCAGCGTTAGCCAGCCTTCTCCCTTATTATTGGGTTTTCCTGTTGCGGTTTTTCTGGTCTTGAGTGAGGTGAGGAATGGTAGGTGAGGTCGGTGAGTTTAACCCACGCTTATCCCACTTAATTTCCTCCTAAACCCCACTATAAAACAACCCATGAAGCCCAGCAGCACCTAAAACACCAATCCTCATGGCATATCTAGAAGCCCCCTATGCCTAAAGGCTCTTGCTTAGAGTCGCTAACCTTAGCAAGCGTGTACCTGCCCATGTGTACTATGCCCAGTGGCCCTTAGTAAGCGTCACCTGAACCTTGCCTTAACCCTCTCCTCAATGGCCTTAACCTCCTCGTCACTGAGCCTCCAGCCAACTGCCCCAAGGTTCTCCCTAACGTGCATTGGGTTTGATGCCCTTGGTATTGGGAAGGCGTTTTCATGCTTTGTTATTATCCAATTCAGGGCTATTTGGGCAGGGGTCCTTGGTCCATGGTTCCTGCTTACCATTTCGACCAGGTCCTTTGGGAACTCCCTGATTAACCTTCCATGGCCAAGTGGGTAGTAGCATAGTATGGCTAGGTTCTCTCTCTTGGCATAGGGTATTATATCCGCCTCAATCCTCCTATCGATTAGGCTGTAGGGCATTTGGAGGGAAACCACCTCGTACTTCTTCAAGGCCCCCTGAGCCTCAATAACCTGGTTTAGGTTAAAGTTGCTCAGCCCTATGAACCTTATTAAGCCTTCATCCACCAGATGCTCCATGGCCCTCATGGTTTCTGCAATGGGCACCCTCCTGTTCGGGAAGTGGACCTGGTAAAGGTCAATGTACCTGACCCCAAGTCTCCTTGCGCTATTCCTAGCAGCCTTAATCACTGAGTCATATTTAAGGTGCGTTGGCCATACCTTAGTGGCTATGAACAATTCATCCCTATTAAAGCCCCTAATGGCCTCAGCCACAAGGGGCTCACTACCGTAAATCTCGGCCGTGTCTATTAGGTTGATGCCGTTCTCCAAACCCAGCCTAAGCGCCTGCACCTTAAGCCTCCTGGACCTTAATATGCCTAGCCTTGATAACACTATCCAAGCCAGGTCGTAGTACGTCCCCATGCCCACGGCCGAGACCTTAACACCACTCCTCCCAAACACCCTGTACTCCATACTTAAACCCACGGCTAAGGGCTTTTTAGTCTTCGTAATTGTTTATTATGCTCGTTGTTCCTTAGAGTTGTTTGTGTCGTTTGGGTTTACGTACTTAACCTCTATGCCGTATAGAGAGGTCTTCAATGTCATCATCTCAATGATCGTGCTTCTGGAGACTATGACCTTGTACTTGCAATTGAAGCTAAGCGTGTGGATGGGACTCCTTACAAAAGCCCCGTAATATCCTCTATAAGGTAAATAGTCTAAGAATTTAACTTTACCTAAAATTAAATCCTCGCATCAACTCGTCTCATGCATAGTTTTACATCAAAACAAATATTAAATGCTTTCTTACAGGAATGGTTAAATATCTCTCTTCATCGGAATTCTAACTATGCAAGCCTATTTAATGTACCCAGACGTAAGGGATGAATGGGTAGTTTTCGTAACCGAAGACGACCTATGGAAATATAATACGAGAACCGGTGAGTTAATAAGACTTACCTCAGACTTTGGTATAGTCTTAAACCCCAAAATCTCACCGGATAAGAGGTGGATAGCCTTTGCAAGGTATCAGCCTGGTGACCAACCATTATCTGAAGTTTATTTGATTCCCTTTAATGGTGGAGAGCCCAAGAGGTTAACCTATTTCGGTAGCCCGGTTACTAACGTTGTAGGTTGGACCCCCGGTGGAAAGATTATCATCAGGTCAGACTTTAAGAGACCATTTCTAAAGTGGAGAGAGTTATTTTCTATAGATCCAGTAACTGGAGAGATTAAGAGGTTACCATATGGGCCAGCGGACTCAATAGCCTTTGGTGAAAAAGCATTAGTAATCGGTAGAAATACCATAGATTTACCTTATTGGAAGGGATATAAAGGTGGAACGAGGGGAAGGTTTTACATTGATTACGGCTATAGGGGAGAGTTCAAACCTTTCATTGAGCTCAATTCAAACCTAACCAGCCCTATGTGGATAGGGGATAGGTTTTACTTCATTTCAGACCATGAAGGTAGTGGGAATATATACTCAGTGGACTTGAATGGAAATGACATGAGGAGGCACACGAATTTCAATGATTATTACGTAAGGAACGCGAGCTCAGACGGCAAAAGTATCGTCTTCCAAATGGCCGGAGACATATACTTAATGGAGGGCAAGGAGGTTAGGAAGCTAGAAATCAATGTGCCGATAACGGGAAAGCATAGGATGGGTAAATTTAAGGAGGTTGATAAGTACCTAACTTCCTTTCATTCCGACGGAAATTATCTCGTATCAATTGTCAGAGGTAAAGCGTTTTTGATGCGTAATTGGGATGGCCCAGTAATTCAGCTAGGTGATAGGAGCGGTCTGACTAGGTATAGGAGTATAAGGATTGCTAAGGACAAAGTGTTCACTTTAGCAGACGAAAATAGAATAGAGGTTTACTCACTTGAAGGTAAAAAGGTGAAGGAAGTTAAGGCCAAGGGTTACGTCGAGAATATATTCCCATCACCTGACGGTAACCTAATTGCTGTTGTTAATAACAACTTTGAGTTATGGATTATAGATTTGGTTAACGACACGCAAATGCTTTTAGATAAGGCTAAGTGGTATATTGAGGAAGTAGCGTGGCATCCAACTGGGAAATGGCTGGCTTATACTTATCCGGAAATCAGTTACTGGATGTGGAATAGAGTTAGGGTAAGTGATTTGAGGAACGTTAAAGACGTAACTACTCAAGGGTATACCAACTTCTCATTGTCCTTCGACCCTGATGGAAAATACTTGTACTTCTTGTCCTCGAGGAATTTCGAAGCTATTATGGACTATATTTACTTTCATTATGATTTCGTTAATCCAGTCAAAGCCTATTTAGTAGTCCTCAACAAGGAGGCGTTCTCACCGTTTAACCAACAAATAGTAAGTAAGGAAAGTGAGGCAAGGGTTGACTTAGATGGTATAGAGGCTAGAGTGTCAACTATCCCTATTGACCCAGGGTATTACTACAAGATAAGAGGTGTAAAAGGAGGTAAGGTAGCCCTCCTTAAGTTCCCTCCTAAGAGGGTTATTGGGCAAAGGCAAGATGGTGTTATTGAAATTTTCGATTTTTCCACGAAGGTTAAGGAGCAGTATATCGATAACGTTACTGATATGGAGGTTAATGACGACAACATAATAATAAGGCAGGGTAACACTATAAGGGTTCTAAAAGCCGATAAGAAGCCCGAGCAAGGGCAGAACGCAAACCCCAAGACAGGGATAATTGATCTTTCGAGGATTAAAGTATTTGTAGACCTAAAGAATGAATGGAGGCAAATGCTTAGGGAGGCGTGGGTGTTAATGAAGGAGAACTACTGGAAGGAGGACATGAACGGCATTAATTGGGAGAAAGTCCTAGAAAAGTATGAGCGGCTGATAGATAAGGTTAATACACGTTATGAGTTATCTGATTTAATTAAGGAAATGCAAGGGGAACTGAGGACCTCCCATGCTTACGAGATGAGTGGTGATTATGATGTTGAAAAACCCTATAACGTTGGCGGTTTAGGAATTGATTATAAGTATAATGGTGAGTGTTATGAGATTACTGAAATCTTTGTCGGTGACCCTAACGAAGAAAACGAGAGATCACCATTATTAGACCCTGGTGTTAACGCTGAGGTTGGTGATTGTATAATATCAATTGATGGTGTAAAGTTGGACTTAGAGAACCCACCTGAAAAGTTACTCGTAAATAAGGCCGGAGACCCCGTGGTAATTGAGCTTAAGAGGAAAAGTGGTGAAGTAAAGACCTTCTCCGTAAGAACTTTGAAGAACGAGAAGTACGTTATTTATAGAAGTTGGGTTGAGAAGAATAGAAGGTACGTTAATTCGAAGGGACTTGGATATGTTCACATACCTGACATGGCGGCTCAAGGGTTTTCTGAGTTCTTTAGGCTGTATACTTATGAAGCTTTTAAGTACGGTAGTGTAGTAATAGACATTAGGTATAACGGAGGCGGACATGTCTCTCAGTTATTGTTAGAGAGACTTCTGACTAAAAGGATAGCTGTTGACATTCCGAGAAGAGGCGAACCAGCTCCTTATCCCGTTGTAGCCCCTACCCGCTTAGTACTTATAGTTAATGAACAGGCTGGCTCAGACGCTGATATATTTACTAATTCTTTTAAGCTCTATAAACTCGGTAAAGTTATAGGAACTAGGACCTGGGGTGGTGTTGTTGGAATTGATGGTAGATATTCATTAGTTGATGGAACTTTAGTTACTCAGCCTAAGTACGCTTTCTGGTTTATAAACGTGGGTTTCGGCGTTGAGAATTATGGTGTCGATCCAGATATCGTTATTGATAATCTGCCACAAGACTACATGAGAGGTATTGATAGACAATTAGAGGTTGCTATTGAGGAACTTGAAAAGGAAGAAGTTATGGATTCTGTTAAAGCATTCAGAGATTCAGTATCTCTGACCCCCTCCCCGCCCTGAAGGGCAAGGTTTATCGTTTGTTTTATCATGGTAAAGTTTTTAAATGCCAGTCTCCTTGATGTGTCGTGCCGTTTAGCCACACTAAGATAGTTGGGTCAACTGGTAGGTTTGGGGCTAGGTATGGGATGGGTGTTAGGAGGAAGGTGCTTCAGATTGAGGTTAAGCAGAGGGGGCTTCATAGGTGTCCCCAGTGCAGGTCACTGGTTAGGTTGAGGAGACTTGCCTTCGGTATTTGGCAGTGCCCAAGGTGCGGCTTCACCTTCGCCGGTGGTGCATACGTGCCTCAGACCATCATGGGTAGGACCATAACCCCCGAGGAGCTTAGGGCCCCTGAAAGGCAGAGGCAAGCTATGAGGGAGGCGGCTAGGCAGAGGGCTACTCAATGATGAGTGGCCGATGAGCCGCTGCTGGGTGAATGCTTATATAAGTAGTTGAGTGTTGGTTAAGTTGAGATGCCGGTCGAATTCATGAAGTTTTACAACGCCAAGACGGCGTTGAGTGACATTAAGAGTGATGTAGATGCGTTGAAGGATGTCTTATCCAGTATAGAATCCACATTGGCGTCGTTGCAGAGACAGGCTAGGGGTGAGAGGAGGCTGATGGCTAGGGGTGGTGGGGGTTATTACGAGTACGTTAGGTTCACCTACTTCAACTACACCATTGACGTCCACGTGATTCCACCAACCGCCGAACTCAGCTCAATCATGAGTAGCATCAGGAATAGGCTTAAGGTAATCCTAGACGCCCTAAACAAGTCAATAAGCCTAATAGAGAGGATTAGCGATGAGGCCAGCGGCCTAAGCCTAATTGGGGTTGCGATTGAGGATGGGAGGGTTAAAGTCATTTTAATACCTTAAGCCGCATCACCTTCAACGCAACCTTAAAGGCCCATGAACTAACCAGCAATATGAATAAACCTAATTAGGTAGGGTTAGCTTAACTCACCATTGCGTATTACTGCCCCCTCCTAATACCCCTGACCAGCAATTCACCCCTTCTACTCAACCTGTAGTACACGTGGTGCTTCCTAACCTCACTGCTGAGTTTAAACCTGGCCATACTCCTCTTAAGCGTCTTACCACCCCTAACCCTCTCAACAAGCCCCATGTCCTCTAGCCTATCAAGGATCATCAAAACCCTCTCCAGCGGTATACCGGTGTTTAACGCTATTGACTTGCCATAATCCACGTTAGCCCTCTTAAGGTGAATTAAAACCGCCAACTCCTCACTGTCCAACTCCACGAGCCCAACGTAGGTCCTGGGATTTAACCCTTAGCATGTCCAATGCATAACCTTTTCTAACTAACCCTCACGCCACTTGCACACGCCTAACGCTGAACCCATTGGTGTCTTTAGTAACCATTAACAGCTCCACGCCGTTTAGGTTAAGGTTGGCCCTTAGGGCATTGATGAAGGCCTCAACCCCCTTCATGGGTCTCGTTAACGGTGCCTTAAACTGGGCGCCAGCTGCATAGGAGTGCCCACCACCGCCTAGGGCTGTGGCCACCTTGGTGCAGTCGAAGCCGCTTGATGGGTCTGCGCCGCAGTAGTACCTAAACGTCCTGTAGCCTAGTCTAACCAGTAGGTTAACCATTGACGCCCCCCTACGCTGGAGTTCAATGGTCAATTGCCTGTAGGATATGCCCAATTTAACGTTGAAGTAGGCGTTAATAACCTTATCAACACCGAGGGCATCAGCAACCTTAAGCATAACCTCCCATGACCTAATCCCCCTGTCAACAATACCCTTAACGTATGGTGTTTTGAGGGCCTCAAGCCCCGTCTTAGCAAGCATAGACGCCGCCCTCACCTTCTCCCCATACCTTGAAAACCTAGCCAACATGTCCACTTGCCTAGCCTCCTCACTGCTTATCCTAGCCGTATCGGTTTCAATGGCCACCTTAACTAGGGATTCTGCTATTGGGTTACCTGCTAGGTTGAGGGCCCTCATGGCTAGTAAAGCTGAGCATGGGGCTTCCGGGTCGTAGTACTCGAGCTTAGCGCAGGGCTTATTCGTCTCATGGTGATCAGCCCTGATTATAGCCTTACCTGGGCAGGGTAGGTCGGCGACGAAGTCCCAGGTGAATAGCCTGTATAACCTACCCCTCTGTACCTTGCCTGGAGGTGCGAAGACCACCACACCGTTGGGGTACTTGATTAGGAATAGTGAGGCGCTTGTTAAGCCATCAGCATCCCCAATGTCACACAGGGCCAGTGGCCTATTAGCCAACTTAGCCTTAATGATCGCCCCAAGCGCCCTTAAATCCTCAAGATCCACGTTAGGTTACGCAAAGTTTGGGTTAATTAAACCTAGCGTGGGTGACCAGTAGTGGTTTAAAAGGTAGCTGAACCCATCCTTAGTGGGCTGCGCCTTAAGCCTAAGCGGACTCAAGTGCGCTGGAGTTGGGTTGCTCTCAACCTGCATTGGCGACGGCTACTCGCTTAGGGTTCTTCAAAGCCCCTGGAGCGGAAACACGTACCTAATCACACACGCACCAGGAGGCTTAAGTACTGTTAGGGTTAACGCCAAGTTGGATGCTGAATGCGCGGTGAGGCCTATAACAGCCTACTGCTATGGGTTAAGTGAAGTTGGGCCATTCATGGTTAAGGAGGCTAACGTCAATGTTAAGGTTTACGGTAATCAAATTGAGGTGGTGACCAGTGGTGAGGGTGACTACTGTGACTCAGTCATAGTCCTAACCAAGGATTCAAATGGCCTAGGTGATGTGCTTGGCAGATTACCTAAACCGCTGCCATTGATCCAGGGAGGGTTCTTCGAGGATGGCTTAATATGGGCCATGGTTAGGGCAGGCTACGTCAAGGAGGATGAATTACCCAGCTTCATAAAGCCTAACCAGGCCTACTATTGGGCTAGGGGTGACGTGGTTAACCCATCACTGGCTGGTTGGGTTGAGGAGGGTAACCCAGCCTACCTAGACGTGTTAACCATGGCCTATGAGGAACTGCTCAGCCTCATGAATGAGCACGGCGGTGTCAAGATACCCTACATAACCGCCGCCAAGGCTAGGGACGTTTACGGGTCACCTCAGCAATCCTACATCTTCAACACCCTTCTCAGGGGTTTTGAACTCACAGGGGATTCAAGGTACCTGGACGGCGCCCTCAAGGCCCTTGAATGCTACCTAACCCAACCACCCAACTGCCTAGGCTACATAGACCTCGGGGGTGGGATGAGGTGGTTTAGGTGGGGTAGTAGGCACTTCCTGTCCACGGATCCCCAGGGTTGGGAGAACCTAATGGTCCTCAACACTCACCTAATGGCGGTCCTATCCTTCGCCGAGGCCCACATTAGGGGCCTATGCGGCAGTTGCCTTAGCCACGCCCTAAGTGGGGTTAAGGCAATAATTAAACTGGCGGATAAGTTCCAGAGGGGTGATGGCTACTTGTACTACAGCCTATACTCAAGGGAGCACATGGGTGAGGGTGAGGATGATAGGTACCCACCCTACAGGGGTTACAGCCTACTGAGCAGTAGGCTAGCCCTGAAGGCATCCATGTACCTGGGTGATGATAAGCTCTACGATATGGCCAAGCGGGCTTGCTTAATGGGCTACAGGATGGTTGAGGGGGGCAGGTGGGGTGAGTATGAGGCCGTGGCCAGGTGCCTAAGCCTAATCTACCTGAGGGAAGGTGACGCCGATGCATTGAACATGATTATCAACGTGCTTAAGGCGGCTTACGGTAATAGGGTTTGGGTTAAGGCTACAGGCTACGACGTTGAGGGGGCCTTTAAGGCGCATTACCAGCCTGCAACACTAACCAAGGGTAGGGTTCAATTAATCTACGTAGGCCCAATGGGTGGTGCGTTGAACATGGTAGCCTACTCAGAGGGTTCAAGAATAGTGATTAAGGGTTACAGGTCACCCAGTGGCCATGGTGTCCTGGTTAAGGGTATTGAGGCTGTGGGGGTTAACGGCTCCGTTAGGGTTAACGGCAGTGAAATTGAGGTTAACGGTGGCGCCTTGATAAGAATAGATGAGGATGTTGTTAAGCCCGCCGTCGCAGGATTGAGGTAACGCTTATAAAAGCCTGGGGCGGTAGGCTGATTAGCGGCCGTAGTCTAGCCTGGTTTAGGATAAAGGGGGCTGGGGCTTTTTCCAAATCCCTTCTCCACGTTAAACCGCATGTAGGAGTATTATCACTGGGACGAAGCCCAACAGGACGGGTAAGGGCAGGGCGGGTGCATAACCCCTGAAGGGTAAGAGTAGCCTATAGGTTACGTAGAAGCCTAACAGGACCCCTAGGACGAGTATAATGAGTATCATTACCATTGCCTCCCCGGCTAGGGATACGACGAAGCTTGACATTAGGGAGTAGACCACCAAGTCCCCCACGCCTATGGCCGTGTCCCTTAGGTCAAGCACAAGGCCCCTTAGCAGGCTCCTCCCAACCGTACCCTTCATGGACTCCGCTAACCTACCCAACAACCCCTTGTAAACCATGAATGCGTCGTAGACGGCTAGGAATATGGGCACCATTGCCGCCGTGACTGGGGGTAGGCTTGTGGCCAGGAGGGAGCCCGCCATGGCGCTGTAGGACACTATGCCAACCCCCCTGAGGACCTGGCTATTGCTGTATAGGGAGAAGTAGCCCAGCAGCGCCGTTAGGCCTATGCTGAGCGGGTAGAAGGTTACCACGAGCAGGAGTGGGTATATGTTGTAGTAGGTTGCGTACTCGTAAATGTAGAAGGTGACTAGGGTGTATATTAAAAACAGTATCATGGCGTCCTTGAAGACGGCGAAGGCCCTGAACTTAGCATACCTAATCAATAGGTAAACCACCACTAGGCCCACCAGGGCCATTAGTAGTATAACCATTGTGTTGTAGAAGCCGGCCGACACAGTGTTACTGCTGCTTATCACGGGGCTTGGGGTAGGTATGTAAGCGTGCTTCGTCGTTAGGCCAAAGGTCACTAGGGCGCCCATTAACATTGAGGCCAATGGGGGTATTATGAAGTATGGCTTAAAACCAGCCTCATTAGGCATGGTTAATGCGCCGTGAATAGGCTTATAAAAATATCGCCGGGGCGCAGCCGTGAAGGCACTTGTAATTGAACATTGCAGGGTAGGGGTCTGCGTGAACTCGGCGCTAAGGCTAATGATGAACCGTGGCGTTAAGCCAATAGCCGCCGTCGACGATGGAGTAATCGTCACAGCCGGTGAGGCAGTAGCCTACTTTAACGATGACCAGTTAAATACCTTAAACCAGGCCATGCAGTTGATTAACCTATCCATATGCGCCTCCACGGCAATGGCTACGGTTAGGCTGAACACGGGCCTAAGGCCATTCATCTACTCAAGCGAGTTGAGGGAACTGGGCGAACACGCAAACATACCTGTGATTACCAGTGGAGGCGGCGTTGTCGACGATGCCAACCTATTCAGCAACGGAGGCCCCATACCCGTTGTTAAAAATTACACCACAAACCCAGCAGAGGGTGGTGTATTGGTAATAAGGCTGAGTGGTGACTTATCCGGCTTAGTGGAGACAGTAAATAAGACCTATGCAACGGGCTATAGCGGCGACGTCATAATAGAGTCTGACGTGGATTCAGTCCTCAGGTTTAGGAAGACTCTAAGGAGGATTGCGCCTGCCATACTCGGTATCGTGGTGACTGGGGTTAGGCGGCTATGCACCCTTAGTGTAGTCGACGTTGATGCGGTTAGGGGCATTTTCAGGTGTAGGAGGTGTTGGATTGACTATGTGGGTGTGGGTCAACTTAAAACATGCCCAAGGTGTGGGGGTAGGTTAGTGGAGCTTGTTAAAATGGCCGAGAGGATTAGGCCAATGAGTGATGATGCGTTGTTGGCTAGGTCACTAGGCGAGTTAACTAGTAGCAAACCAATGAGGCCAATTATACTGCCTCTATCCTGGTTCACCCAGGGGAAGCGTGGATATGGCTATAAACCACTCTCTTAACTTACCATAACCCTTACACGCATGCGCATAACGGGAATTGGCACCACACTTCACCGGAAAAGCAATACTAGATCATAGTTTAAAATTTCACTGATTAGCATTAACCCTTAATTCCTCCCTCCTAATCCTCTCAAGTGTCTTCAAAGCCTCCTTAACGTGGTTAGTTGGGTTCAATTGGGAGTTGTATACATGTCTAATTACACCCCTCTTATCTATGATGAACGTTACCCTGGCTGGTATTATGAATCCCTTAGCCCCGTATAATTCCCTAATCTTGCCATCAGGATCACTGACCAGTATGAATGGGAGCCTGTACTTTGCCTTAAACCTGCTGTGGGAGTTGACATCATCAGAGCTAACCCCTATGACAACCACGTCATAATCCTTTAATGCATCCCAATTATCCCTAAAGGCGCAAGCCTCCCTGGTGCAGCCTGGAGTATCATCCTTTGGGTAGAAGTAAAGCACTATGTTGTGTTTGCCTATGTAATCTGCAAGTGAAAACCTATTACCACTATCATCCACGGACTCGAAAATGGGAGCCTTATCCCCCACCTTCACCATAATGCTAATGCCTAAACTTGATATTTCAAGGTTATGCCTCTGTTCTAAAATCCTTCACAAATACAGCTGAATAGGCTCGTTAAACCGGCTAATGGATGCAGGTTATCAATGCCAAATCGCCAGTTTTATGGGTAATGGATTAATTGGATTGGGAGTTGTAATTCATTTTTAAGAGAGTTGCAATAAAAAGCGGAAATACCTTATTAGGCGGCCTGGGTCATGGCGCCTTGATCAATATGGATGTTAGGAGTGTGGGTTTGGTTGTGGCTGTGGTGTTGGCTGTGGTGGGGTTTGGGTTGGCTGGTTACTTTGCGGTTAAGCCACCTATGAGGGTTACGGTGACGACAACCATGCCAACCACAGTAACAACCACAACAACAATACCAACAACAACCACAGTAACAACAACAGCAACCACCACTGCAACAATACCAACAACAGTAACAACAACCACCACGGCAACAAGCACAGCAACAACCACGGCAACTGTCACTACTACAGTACCAGCTCAAAGTATGGATAACACTCATGTGCCCTCGGCCTACAAGGAGAACAGCGCCCTAGGCGTCTTCCTCAGCTTCCTAGATGGCATAGCCATTGAATCCCCCTCAGATGTGTTGCCATTCCTAGCCAGTAGCTTCACGGCACAGATAAGCGGAGTCCCATTCCCAGGAACCTACAATTACCAGACCTTTAACTCGACTTGGCTATCCAACTTCTTCAGCACCTACGAGACCGTTTACTTCTACACCACAGCGTTACCGACCGTAATGAAGATGGGCGACGATACATACCAGGTATCTGCCGTTGTCCAATTCTTCGTGGCACCCACCAATGACCCAATATACCTGCAGGTCTTCAATGCCTCAGTGGTGGCTACAGTGAAGATAATCAACGAGACGCCGTTGATAACCCAGTTAACCTGGGTTGGTAATGAGCTGCCACCGTCAGCTGTGATAGCCGGTTACCCATCACAACACACCCTGGAGACTAATGAGGCGCTTGAGGCGTTCCTCTGGCAGATTAACGGAATGGCAGCTGAGTTCCCACCGAGCACAATAGCCCAATACTTCGCCTCATCAGCTACGTTGAACGTTGAAGGCCAGTTACCACCTGGGTTGAAGGCGGGTGTTTACAGTGGGTTAAGTGGCATTGAGAACTTCTTCAATAGTTGGGACACGTACTTCATCTTCGCCGCCACTTACTCGCAGAACCTACTGCCCAATGGGACAGCTATACCACCCATGGTATCCATAACCCTGAACCCAAGTGAGGCAGAGGCCGTTGTTACGGCTAATGACACAGTGTTCCTTGGTTGGGTTGCCCCAGGGGAGGCTGGTTACCCGGCGCTTTACGACATGCATGTCAACATAGTTGCGTACTTAACTTACAACTCCACGGCCGCCATGTGGCAAGTAACCAATGAGACCATGAACTTCTCGTTGGTACCGCTTGAAAGTGACACAATGTCTGAAGTGGGCTTCGGTGCACCGTACTATGGTAATACACCCGCCTTCGTCGTGGTGGCTGGCGAAACCGTAACGGTTAATGCTGCGTCTGGGCGGAGCTACACACTGCAGGTCGGTAACCTGAAGGTGGTTGTTCCACCGGGGACCTACGTGGAGTTCGCCAATGGGACAATGTTAAGCACCTACAACTTCAGCCTAGTTATACTAGCCGACTATAACATACCACCTCCACCTTATCCAAGCGGCTACGTGCCAGTGTTCACCTTCGCCTACGAGGTTAATGGACATATAACACCAACGATAACCTTCGTCAACTCCAATGGGAAGCCCCAGGGGATACCGGTTTACGTTTACACGGCACCTGGCGCTAATTGGACCAGTTGGACCTGGTTGGGTGGCTCATTCAATGGTACAGTCTATATAGGCGGTAAGTACGCCTTTATTGACCACTGGACGTACTTCAGCAATGGTACAATGGTAACCGCCTTCATAAAGCCAGTGCCATGGGTACTTGAGGCACCACAGCAGATGCCAACCTACATAAGCCAAGGTATGGGTATGGGTAACTCCTAAGAGGTTTATTTAAAACAATCTATATACTTAAATCAAGTTTTTTCTTTTTCCTTTTACATGTTTAATATAGTTTAACAATAAGAAATATTTTAGCCACCTATGTCGATTATGATCTAAACAACAACCCTCATCTCCTTCTAGGGGCTCCCAAAACTCAACCTTCTAAAGATTGGGAGGGGGTCAGTTCGTGTAACTGTTGGCTTACCGTGGTTTAAGGCCTTCAATGGCTTCCTTAACCCTCCTCAACCCCTCTATTATCAGCTTCTCATCTAGGGCGAAGCTTAACCTAACGTACTCCCTACCCATGGTTGACTCAGAGAAGGCTGTGCCGGGTAGGATAGCTACACCGTGCTCCTCAAGCAGCCAGTTTACGAATTCCTCAACACTCATGTTAAGTTTATCTAGAACCCCCTTAACTCTAGGATACATGTAGAATGCCCCCTCGCTCCTCCAAACCTCAAACCCAGGTATCCTCCTAAGCTCATTATACATAACATCACGCCTCCTCTTAAATAACTCAACCATTTCCCTTGAGGCCCTCCAGGAGGCCTCACTTCTAAGTGCCTCAACACCAGCCCACTGGGCTATGCTTGGTGGACAACTGTACGTGTTCGCCGCGAACCTCCTCAACGGCTCAATAACCTCACCACTAGCCACTAGGTAACCCAGCCTCCAGCCAGTCATTGAGAAGGTTTTGCTGAAGCCATTGGTGTATATGATGTACCTCCTCCAGTCTGGTTCAAGCTCAAGGACACCCTTGAATACGCCTTCCTCGTAGAGGAAGTTGTCGTAAATCTCGTCAACAATGACCAACAGCCCGTGGTCTTTAGCCACCTCAAGTAGCCTGGAAACCTCACTGGGCCTAAACACGGCGCCTGTTGGGTTATGTGGATTATTCAGCACTATTGCCCTTGTCTTATCTGAAACAGCATCCTCAATGGCCTTAAGGTTAAGTCTGAAACCATCCTCAGGGTTGAAGGTTAAGGGCACGTAGACCGGCTTACCACCGAAGAACTTTGTTAACTCAGGGTATGCTGGGTACGTTGGGTCTGGTATTATGACCTCATCACCTGGCCTAATGTAGGATGCCATAGCTAGGAATATGGCTGTCTTAGTACCCGTGGTCACTACGACTTCATTGGGCTTCACACCTGCGTGGTACCTCTGGTTCAAGTAATCCGCAATGGCCTCCCTAAGCTCCCTAATCCCCTCAGTCTCAGTGTAGCCCGTTAAACCCCTATCCAGGGCCACCTTAGCCGCCTCAACAATGTTGCTGAAGGTGGGTAAGTCAGGCTGCCCAATGCCAAAGGAAATAACCTTAATACCCTTCCTCTCAGAAACCTCACGGGCCTTAGCCAGGTACGTGAAAGCATCCTCACCCCTCAACCCCCTAACCGACTCCTTCAGATAGCCATTAACCGGATCCATACCCAATACCGTAATGCACTATGGTTATGTATAAATAAATATTTCCCCAAAGGCTATTTACCCGTAATGACCTAAATCTTAAAATTTAAGCAACCAATGCCGATTCATGGACTACGGTAGGCTTGAGGAGTTCATCCTGAACAGGATGAGGGAATCCAAGTTACCAGGTTTAAGCATAGGGTTGATTAAGAACAGTGGGCTCGTTTACTCTAGAGGCTTTGGATTTAGGGATATTGAGAGGGGGCTGCCTGCAACCCCGGGGACTATCTACGGCATTGGGTCAATAACTAAGTCCTTCACAGCCCTGGCCATACTTAAACTGGCGGAGGAGGGAAGGTTAAGTCTCCAGGATCCGGTGGAGAAGTACGTCCCATTGAGGCTAAGGGTCCTTAACGAACCAGTGCTGGTGCATCACCTACTCACCCACAGTAGTGGCATACCTGCCCTAGGCTATGCCGAGGCTTTCATAAATGGTGTTCTTAACCTAGACTCAAGCTGGCTCCCCTTATCAGCACCAAACGACATGCTCACCTTCATGAGCCACGCCAGTGAGTGGGCTGTGGCTAAGCCCGGTGAGAGGTTCTTTTACCTCAATGAAGGTTACGTCATACTTGGTGAGATTATACGTAAGGTCAGTGGCATGCCTTATGACGAGTATGTAACTAGGCATATCCTTAAGCCGCTGGGCATGGGTAGGACATACTTTAAGGCTGATGATGTTAATAAGGACCCCGACGTCGCAGCGCCTTACATAGTTGATGAGGAGGGTAGGCACTTGGTCAGTAGGTTCCCATTTGGCATAACCTCTGATGGTGGGTTGTTGAGCAATGTAATTGACATGTCTAGGTACGTGGCAATGCTGGTCAATAAGGGTGAGCTAAATGGCGTGAGGGTCATTAGTAGGGAGTACCTTGAGCTGGCTGAGAGGAAGTACATTGACGTGCCCTGGAGGGTGATCGGCGACGAGGGTTATGGGTATGGGTTAGTGGTTAGTGATAACTTCATGGGTGAGAGACTAATTAGCCATGGTGGTAATGTGCTCGTCTACACAGCCTACATGCCAGCTAGGGGTGTGGGTGTTGTGGTTATGGCTAATGCCCAAGGTTACCCACTGGCCAATGTGGGTATGTACGCGTTAGCCCTAATGCTCAACCACGACCCGGATAAGGAAATTGGAGTATTCATTCGCGAAAACACCGCTAGGCTGCTTGAAGGGGTCTATGAGTCGTATGGTGGTGCGGTTAGGGTTAGAGTTAGTAGGCGGGGTGACTTCCTAATACTTGAAAACACCACTAAACATACTAGGGAGGCTACGATACTTGTCCCTGAGGAGGTTAGGCATGATTACGCCAGGTACTTTACACTGGTAAATGGTGTTAAGACCTCTGCTGAATTCCACATAACCAATAATGGCGTTGAGTTGATTTACGAGAGGTTTAAATTAGTGAAGAGTCGTTGAACATGCGGGTTAACCGTTAAGTTGGGTTAATCGGCCATTGCTCAAGCCTATACGCTGAATCCCAAAACAGGTACTCGTAAACTGCGGCTAACCTAAAGGCCTTAACCATATCCGCCAACTGTTCCCTGGTCAACTCCAGGGAGTCGATGACGTTTAAAACCTCCCTAACCGACCCAGCGTATTCAGGGCTACTATACACGCTTATCCAAAGCCTGTACTCCTCCCTAGTCTCCCTGGCCACTTCGGCTAGGTGCCTGCCAACCCTCTCGTAAATCCAGTAGCATGGTAGGATGGCGGCCATGGCCTCGTAGTGGGGCTTTGAGTAAGCCTCTGCTAAAAGGTAGTTAGTGTAGGCGGTGTTGGTGGGTGACATGATGTACCTGTTAATGTCTATGTTCAAGAGTTTAGTTAACTTACTGTGAAGCTCCCTCTCAACATTTATGGCATTCATTATGTGCCTAGTGAACATTTGAAGCTCACTGATGTTAGGCATCTTAGCCGCTAAGACGGCTAGGGCTCTAACATACTTGTCCAGGTACATGTGGTCCTGGGCTATGTAGAACTTAAACTTCTCAACATCAAGGCTGCCGTCGGCTAAACCCACTATAAATGGGTGCCTAAGTACTGCATCGTAAATATCCTTAATCGATGACCATAGGATCTCGGATACTTCCATAAAAACCAATAAAAAGGTTATTTAATAAAGATTACTGGGTAATCTTCAAATGGCTTAACACGTGGTGAGCAGTCATTTAATTGATTTAAATAATTAAAAGGCATTTTTTAAACAATCCACACTATTAAGGGTAATATTTTAATAATCACGGCAATTAGCGCCTAGTGGCGTTGTTGGATTTACTTAGGCCACCCTCGGTAACTGTACTTAACCCCAGGAGGGAGGTTGCTGCAGGGTTAACAACTTTCCTTACAATGGCCTACATACTGTTCGTTAACCCCACCATAGTTGGTAGCGGCTTTGAACTAGCCCTAATGCACGCCATAGGCTCCAGTACCTTAACCCCTCAATACCAGGAGCTTGTGTACACCATTAAGCTTGGTGTAGCTGCAGGGACAGCAATTGCCGCGGCCTTCGGTACATTACTAATGGCATTCTTCGCAAGGCTACCCTTCGCCATGGCGCCAGGCATGGGGGAGAACTCGTTCATAGCCTTCTCGGTAATACCAGTCTTCACAACCACCCTACTCAACACTGGAGTTACTGGGCCTAGGGCGGCGGAGATAGCGATGATGGTTGCGTTGACGTCAGTCTTCATCGATGGCCTCATATTCCTATTCACCACGTGGTCTGGGATTAGGGAAAGGATAGTGAGGTCCATATCCCCAAACCTAGCCATAGGCATTAGTGTGGGTATTGGCCTTTTCATAACCCTAATAGGGCTTTACCTAAGCGGCTTTGTTGAACCTGGAACTGGAACCCCAATTGCATTTAATGTTAAGGCATTTGTAACGCCGACAGCAATACTGGCCTTCGTAGGCTTGATGGTTGCGATAACGCTTTACATACGCAATGTGCCAGGCGCCTTCCTGATAACTATTGTAGCCCTAACCATAGTGGGCATCGCGCTTGGCCTCGTTAAGCCACCCTCGAGTGTGTTTCAGCCGCCGTTATTCTCAACTTCAATAATACCAAACTTCCCCCAGAACATCAGGTGGTGGGTGGAGTTAGTCAGCCTAGCCTTCCCAGTTGCCTTCTCCCTTTGGATAATAGAGTTCTTCGATGGCATAGGCACCATAGTTGGCTTATCAAATAGGGCAGGGCTTGTTGATGAGAGGGGGAGACCCATTAATATTGATAGGGCCCTCTACACTGATGCAATAGGCACGATAGTGGGTGGGCTTGCAGGCACAACCACAACGGTAATATATGTCGAGTCCGCAGCTGGGATAGAAAGTGGAGGTAGAACCGGGTTAACCTCACTGGTAACTGGGTTACTATTCCTGGCATTCCTACCGTTAGGACCAATAGTAGTCATGATCCCCGACTTCGCCACCGCACCAGTCCTAATACTCGTAGGGTTACTTTTCATATCCCTGATCCCTAAGCTAAACTTTAGTGATTTAACAGAGGCCATACCGGCGTTCATAGCGATAGTTGGTATACCGTTAACGTACAGTATAGCAACCGGGATAGGCCTTGCATTCATAACGTACACCTTCGTAAAGTTGATCAGCGGTAGATACCGTGACCTCTCGGTGGCAACAGTAGTAATAACTCTCATATTCATCATCTACTTCGTAGCCATGGTGCCATCACTGTAGGATTCTCGGTGTTAAATACATGGATTATGACTGTGATCTTAATTTTAAGCACCTAGTTATATATGTGGTGTTAAGCTTTTTGAGACTACAAGGCCACTGACTGAGGGGCTTGAGTACCCTTTTCGTGCAGCACCCTGAACCTAATGTAGTTCAGAACTCACCCTTAGGTAAGTCTTACTTGAGGTTAATGAGGAGGGTGTAGGCGGTAGGCGCCACTAAGTCAGCCCCTGGTAATTAACCTATTAATACTATTGGTTTAACCGAACTACCTATCCAAGCGCTAATTAACGGGATAAACTACTGGGTGATGTGATTGATGGGTTGAACTGAAAAATTAAGAAACTGCATGGGAAGCTAGGGAAGAGGGTGCCGTGCCTTCTATAGGAATTTTTGCAAACCACCTAACCAAACTCCCCAACAAATTGGGAGTATCAATTACTTGGGTTACCCCTTCAACATCGCCTAGGATAAGGGTAGTAAATTCAACACGAATACGTAGTCCTACCACAAGTTGATGGATGCCGTTGAGTTGAAGGCTCAAGAATACGGAATCAAAGTGTACAAGGTCGTGGAGTATAAGACGTTGAAATTAAAAGAAGACCGAGGGGTGCAGCTTATGTCCAGTTGGGCATAGACTGCACAGCGACCTAAACGGTACACTTTAACCGTTACCTCATTCTCATGTGGGGTACTCCAAAGCTCATTCAACTCCACTGGCAGGATGATGTAATACTGATCACTGGATTTTGTTATCCTCCTACCGAGGGGTATTGTCTTAACGTTTGTTAATATTGTCACGCTAGTCAATACAACCATGTGTACTGGGGGTTAATTGGGTGCCCGTCGGTGGTTAGTGTTGGTAATATGCATGGTAGATGGGGATTGAATGAGAGAAGCGATTTCGGGTTTCATTCCCTGGCGGGCCCGCCGGGATTTGAACCCGGGTCCTACGGCTCCGAAGGCCGCCGCTCTAAACCTGGCTGAGCTACGGGCCCACTCATCTCAGACCCCACATAGTGGAATTAAAATTTTACCGAACTCGGTTGATATGGCTTTGGTGAATCCACATTAAGATTAATTATGGGGTTTAACCATGCATGCTCTAAGTCCACGTGCTCAATGGGCCTGCAGCGCCTCTTTAATGTACTCCAGCGCCTTGGCTGGGTGTTCATCTGGCTTAACGTTCTTAATCACCTTAACCACTTTCCCATCTGGATCCACAATGAATGTTACCCTCTCCGCTGTCCCTGTTGGCCTAAGCACGCCGTATTTCTTCGAAACCTCACCCTTACTATCACTGAGTAGCTTAAACCCAACCTTATGCTTCTCCGCGAACCTCCTCTGGGTACCTACACTATCTGTGCTTATCCCAAGGACCACTACGCCGTATCTACTGAACTCATTCCAAAGCTTGGAGAATTCCTGGGTCTCCAGGGTGCAACCAGGCGTGAAGGCCTTTGGGAAGAAGTATATGACAACCCACCTACCCCTATAGCCGCTTAACCTAACCCTTTCACTATCATGCCCATCAAGCTCGAAGTCAGGGGCCAACTCACCCTCAGTTACCATGAACATGCTCATACCTCTGCCTATTTTACCCTTTCACTGAATTATTATTTTAAGTGAACACTGGTGACTTGGCAAACTCCCCAAATGAAGCCTCCTGAAGGTGGTGAAGGGTTGCTTGGTTAAAGTTCTTTTAACCCTGTGAAACCAACCGGCACTGGTGTGTAATGGCTAAGGTATTCCATAGGTTCCTCGTGTACGTGACTAAGGATGTGGGTGGGAGGGCAGTGTACAGTGATTCCGCTAGGCTTTGCAACAATGGCAGTGATACGGTTAGGCTTAGGTTAAGGTACATTGGCCCCTTCACTAAGACTGGGCTTGAGGGGTATGTTAGGTATATAGCGCTTAAGGCCAGTAATGGCATATCCGCCAGTAGTGAAGACCCTGAGAGCGGTAGCTTTGAGCTAAGGCCCGGTGAGTGCATTAGCCTTAGTGTGGAGTACGTTATTGATGACGCCTTATCGAGGGGGTTAGACTCCATTAGGCTTAGGATGATTAAGGATGGGGTTGTTAAAATTGGTGGCTTTCAATTCGACGTAGTCACTGTTAATGATGAGTGAAAGCCATGGGTATTAGGGTAGTTCCACGTTTAAGGCTGTTAACTGGTAGGTTAATGGGGTGTAGGGTTTACCTGAACCCTCGTAAAACTTCGAGTACATTTCATAGAATGTTAACCTGCTGGTCTGTATGAAGGTTAGGAAACCCTCCCCGGCTATGATAAGTATGTTGAGTATTATCATTGTGGCCAAGCCTGCTGGGGTCAGTAGGCCGAGTGACAACGCTAATCGGTAAGTCATGTATGTGAATATGCTGTGCACTAGGGCTATTACACCAAGCCTCATGAAGGACAAGGTGTTGGCTATGGCATCTAAGATACCCTCTATGGTTAGGCCAACCATCAACTCGGTTACGTCAACCTCGGCCCCAGGGACAGACTTAACGTATATGAACACTCCGAAGAATCCACCCAGGCCTATGGCCATTAACGCTGCGCCAAGCAACCTAACCCCTGGTGCCAGCAGTGTTGAGAATGCTGGGTTGAGTAGTGCAACGGGCACTATCCCTACGTTCATCATTAGTAAACCAAAGCCTATGAAGACCAAGGGAACCCAGGTTAGCGTTAATGCATCTAGCCTATGCCCAAGCCTAGCCCTATTAATGGGTTTAAGTATGAGGGATAGGGTAAGCATGGTAAACCCGAAGAGCATGGCTAGCGGCAAAGTCCAGTCTATCCAATACTCACTTATGTCACCATTAACGAACACGTGACCCCATGGTAATAGGGGCCTTATTAGGTCCATTCCAAACACTTCACCGCTATTTAGTAGAGCGAACACGATGGCCCAAGTACCCATCATGGTGAAGAGTACACCCCACATGTTCGCCTTACCTGAAAACATAGCTCTAAGTATACTGCTCTTACCATTATACCTAAGCCTATTCATTAAAATGCCGAAGAACATGAGGATTGCGCCCTGTCCAGCATCTGGGAACATCCAGCCAAAGAATATTGGGAATAGTATCGCTGTTAATGTGACTGGGCTGAATTCACCATATCTAGGTATGCCGTACATGTAGGTTATCTCTTTGAATGCCCTAATGGGTAGTGGATACTCCTCGCTGGTGGGGGCTTCATCAGGGTCCACGGTACTTACCTGGGCTATCCTAGTGAACTTCCTAACCTTGGCATCCACGGCTAGGTCGGTTAAGGTCCTGTATAGGAAGTCCTCGAACTTATTAACATTCTTCTCAAGGACAAAACCCCTAATTGTCACTAAGTCGCTTAACTGCCTAGCCTCCTCAAGACTGTAGTTGCATGCCTCATCCCTCTCACGCATTATTTCACTAAGCTCATTCCTCAATTCACCAAGCCTACGTTCAACCTCCCTAACCTCCCTACTAAGCAGGTTAACTGAGGCTTGTAGGTCTGTTAAGTGTTCCCTAGGTGCCTTAACTACGCTGCTGGTTTCAGTGTACTCAATGTCTCCTATCGCCAGGTACGCCCTTAAGTCATTGCCCAGTTCAATTACGTAACCTGGGTATTTATCCAACTCAGGGGGTATTTGACCCTTAACCACGAAGAGCGTGTACGCCATTGCCTTAAGTTCAATGGACCTTAAGCCGCTCTTCATTAAGCCATTATAGGCCTCTATGAGTAGCCTAAGCCTACTTAACCTAGCCTCAAGTTCACTTATCTGCCTCCTAATCATGTCAATCCTACTCACCACTTCACCACCCTCCTCCACTGCACTGTTTACGTAGGTTTGAATCACACTTTCAGCTATGTTTGCAGCATCGAGTATACCCCTTATCTTAGCCTTATTGTTATTGATGAGTGAGTTTAACTGTTCCCTAAGGTTACTTAACGAGGCCTCCAACTCTTTAATCCTAGCATCCGCGTTTTGCGCATCGGCCTCAGGTAAATCAACCTGCCTAACATTGTGTAACCTAGCCATGTCGCTGACCTTACCCAACTCCCAGGTTGGTGAAACCACAAGTAGGTAGGCCCTATCGTTAGTCTCCTCAAGCTTGATCAACATGGCGTCCTCAATCTGCTTAACGGAGTTCTCAAAGTCCCTTAAGGACCTGATTGGGATCTCAAGTACCACGTATTTAATGTTCCTGAACTGGGTTGGGCCAACCAGCGAGTTGACCTTAATCAGCAGCCTGTACCTAAGCAAGTCACCCTCAAGGTTGTTGAGGGAGTCCTCAATTTGCCTAATCCTGCTTATCAACTCCCCACCGCTCTTATAAACTGACTCCACCAGGTCCCTGAAGCTTGAGACCTTAATGCTAAACCTGCCTATGTTTAAATCCTGAGGGAACTGGCTATACTTGGCTATGACCCTAGCCGTCTCAATTAACCCCCTAACATCACTGTACACCTCCTGGTCTATTGATGGTGCAGGTAGCTTCGGCGGCCTATCAATGGGCATGAACATGCCTAGTAACCCCACTCTGAAGATTATATCCAGGGCTGCATGCCTGGGCACGGTTATCTTATACTCAACAACCCTCTCTATGGGCACGTGAAGTCTATTACACCTAGGTTTTTAAATTATATTTAATGAATGTTAGCGGCCCTTATGTGACTTAAGTACTTGTCCAGTAGACCAGCCTGGTTAAGTAGTTCGCATACCCTGCAGACGCTGCCTGATGTTGGGAAGCCGCAGTAGGTGCATTTATTCAACTTTACCTGCTCCTTAAACCTGTCATTAACCATTCTGGACAATTGGTCGCCGAAGGAGACCATGGAGTACTTGACGTTTGGGTTATCCCTCTCCCACCTGGCCAGGGTGAACTTAAGCTCAAAGCGTGGGTTGTTGTAGACGAAGGGGCATTCAATCGTCATGAGCGGTATGCCGTGGTAGTAGGCGTAGATGGCTACTTCCTCCTCCCTCACAAACCTAAGTGGCTTAATCCTAGGTATGAACTCCTCCTCAACCACGTCGTTGCTTGGTGTGACGCCGAACCAGGCGAACCTCTTAATATCATTACTCATGACGTTCAGCATGACTGTCTGAGCCTCGTCATCTAGGTTGTGGCCTGTGGCTATCTTGCTTAAGTTAAGTCTCCTGCCTATGATATTCATTGCCCTCCTCCTCAAGACCCCGCATATGGTGCACATATGCACGTTAACACCTTTACCCCATAGGCCTTGGGCCACGTCAAACGCTGTGACCCCGAATAGATCTTTGAATGTGAATAACTTGTACTCAATGTTAAACTCACTGGTTAACTTGCCTATGTAGTCACCTGCGCTTGACCTCCTCACGCAACTGTATGGTTGACCCTCATCAATACTGAAGGCTATTAACTCGGCATCCCTAGGTATCTTACCGTGTCTCCTTAACTTACCCAGCAGGTACATTAAAACAAGGCTATCCTTACCACCGCTAATTGCTATGCCAATTCTATCGCCACTGCCTATTAACCTATACCTCCTAATTGTCCTAGTCACGGTGTCCTCAATAGTGTTAAATAGGCAGTTTAGACAAAGTCTCTCACCACTAGACACCTTGAAGTACTGGGCTTCCCTAACGCCACACTTGTCGCACAACGCTACCATAGGGTTACAGGGCTTAGTTAACCCACAGTTAATATAGTCTCCTCAATTAACAGCCAAAACTTAACACCAGCAGAGAATGCAGTCTTTAACCTAACAGCCTTACACACAATAACATTTCCTCTATCGAATAACTCACATAACCACTCTCTATGTTAACTATAAATGAAGTTTATTAATAAAAGAGTAGCAATCTAATGATGATTATTAAGCTAGTGCATGCTAGAGTAACTAGGTTAAATATAATTGATGCTATCGCTACCACGGCTAGGATTATTAAGGCATAGCGCCTCCATGCAATACCTAACCTGCCCAGTGTTATGAAGGGTGTTAAAAGCACTATTAGGTATATAATGAGCAATTCAAGTTGAGCCAGCGAGTGTGGGTTAAGCAATTTAAACTCCATGTACAGTGCGTATTGAGCTAGGGCAACCCCAGGGGCGGTTTTACTTAGCCTAATATATCCACCGTACCTGTCCCTTAACACAACTAGTAATGCAGCGGCCATTATGAATGGGACCAGTGAGTATAGCGCAACTGCCAGTTGCGATATGCCCACTAGAATTACCAGCGGTGATGCGAGAAGTAGTGGTGTCACTTGCCCAACTGTATTAACTGTCCTAGTGACTAATCCTATTGCCAGCGCCAGGGCTATGAAAGGTGAGGCAAGGAGTATGGGTAATTGTGTACCAAGGCCCATGGCCATGAGCACGGTTATTGTTACCCACGTTAAGGCTAGGTTAAGCATCGACACGGTGTAGGACCTGGTCATCCCATGATAGCTAAATAACCCACTCCTAATTAGGTAACGCTGAATAATTGGCGTAGCCGCCATTGAAATAGAGACCGCGTACTCAGCTTGGTTAAAATGCAGGGCAGATAATGCGTATGTTATGTAGGTGAGCGTCAATACCGCTACATCATCCCCTAGGTTAATAATCACGTTGTCTCGCATTTACGCCAGCTGGTATATTTAGGGTTTTATGCATATGCTGAGTAACCTAGTGCGGTGAAGTATAATAACCAGTGCTTCAAGTGGTGGTTATGCCTACGGTTCACGTTTACCAGCAGGACAGTTACCTAAAGGAACTTGAAGCCTCCGTGGTGGCTGTTGATGGGAACCAGGTAATATTGGACAGGACTATAATACACCCAAACAGTGGCGGCGTTGCCCATGACTCAGGGTTAATTATGGTTAACGGTGAGCAGTATAGGATTATTGATGCAATTCACAAGAGGGATAGCGATGACGTGATACACGTATTAGATAGGAATCCTCAGGTTAAGCCTGGCGATAGGGTTAGGGTAATTCTAGACTGGGATAGGCGCTACAGGTTGATGAGGCTGCACACGGCATCCCACATAATGGCCGGCATAGCCTACTCCAAGTACAATGCCCTAGTGACTGGTGGCGATATTCAACCCGATTATGCCAGGGATGACTACAACTTAACGGCAGGTGGTGAGGAGCTTAGGAGGATTTTTAGTGAAATCGTGGCTGAGGCCAATGAGGTGGTTAAAAGGGGTATTGAGGTTAAGGTTTACTGGATGCCTAGAGAGGAGGCACTTAGGATACCGGGCATAGTTAAACTGGCCGAGAGGGAACCACCACCTGGTGATAAGTGGAGGATCGTAGAGATACCGGGTGTTGATGTTCAGGCTGATGGAGGCCCTCATGTCGCCAATACAAGAGAGGTGGGGGAGATAGTGATGCAGAGGATTGAGAACAGGGGTAGGAATAAGAAGAGAATTTACTTCACGGTTAAGCCGTAATTCTACTCAACGGGCACACCCTTAGCCTTAACCTCAGCTATCTCCTTGGTTTCAAAGCCCTGCATAACGGACATGACGAAGAATATTATTGATAACGCTATCGCCGCTATGTAATCCCACGGATACTTTAAGTAACCCTCACCCATTGAGCCAACGTAGGATAAAGCGCCAATCACTATCATATACCCCACGAACCAGGATAATGAAGCAACCTAACCTGTACCTAGCCTGGTTTATCGAAGGCTCATCAACTGCATCATTACTTATACCTTTTATAAACCTTACTAACTGCTCAAGTAGCTTGTCCCTTGAATATCGCAATTTGATTCATGTAAAGATTAAAATGATTAGGAAGCATAGAATTGGCATTAATTACTTACCCTATATAGATGGTTCTAAAAATCACACTCTTACGACTAATAGGGTTAAAAAGGGTTTAGGTTTAAAGGGAATTTGTATGCAGGATGGCTTAGTGGAGAAGTTCAAGAGGATATTCGCCAGGAGGGGTAGGTCGATAATACTGGCCTACGACCATGGTATAGAACATGGGCCAACTGACTTCCTAGAAAACCCTGACTCAGCCGACCCATCATACATAGTTAAGCTGGCTAGGGATGCCGGATTTGATGGAATAGTCCTACAGAGGGGTGTGGCTGAGAAGTATTATGACGGTGGTGTACCACTCATAGTTAAGTTAAATGGAAAGACAAGCCTGTACACTGGTGAACCATTATCCGTGGCCAACTGTACCGTTGAGGAGGCTGTTAGCCTTGGTGCAAGTGCCGTCGGCTACACGATATATGCCGGTAGTGGGTACGAGTGGAAGATGCTTGAGGAGGTTGCTAGGATAAAGAGGGATGCCTTAAAATTCGACATACCACTTGTCATATGGTCATACCCAAGGGGAGGTAAGGTTAAGGATGAGACGGCGCCTGAGATTGTTGCCTACGCCGCTAGGGTTGCACTTGAGGTTGGAGCCGATGCAATGAAGATAAAGTACACCGGTGACCCTAAGACATTCTCATGGGCTGTTAAGGTGGCTGGCAAGGTGCCTGTGCTGATGTCAGGTGGACCAAAGACGAAGACCGAGGTGGAGTTCCTTAAGCAGGTTGAGGGTGTTATTGAAGCTGGTGCATTGGGCATTGCAGTTGGTAGGAACGTTTGGCAGAGGAGGGATGCCTTAAAATTCGCCCAGGTCCTCGGTAAACTGGTTTACGAGGGTAGGAAGGTTGAGGAACTTGCGGGTGAGTTACAATGAAGATTGGCGTATTGACCGGCGGTGGGGATGCGCCGGGTTTAAACATAGCCGTCTACACCTTCGTTAAGCTGGCTGAGAAGCGGCACGACATCTACATAATATACCATGGCTGGAGGGGGTTACTTGAAAAGGAGGTTAAGAAGGTCTCGTCACTAGAGCTGATTGACCATGCCTTTGAAGGTGGCACATACATAAAGACCTCTAGGACAAATCCATTTAAGGATGAGGAGAGGGCTAGGTTACTTGAGAAGAACGTTAAGGAGCTGGGTCTCGACGTAGTTGTTGCCATTGGTGGCGATGATACGCTTGGTGCAGCCGGCGAGGCCCAGAGGAGGGGTATACTTAACGCTGTGGGTATACCCAAGACTATTGATAATGATGTTTTTGGTACTGATTTTACTATTGGTTTTGATTCTGCTGTTAATGCTGCTGTTTCTGTTTCTGAGTCCTTTAGGACTACCTTGATGTCTCATGAGAGGGTTG